>Ga0163144_10031224_pt1 | contig 10166 bp, 7 predicted proteins | sample OliLak19BULKMAT1_FD_123175 | JGI IMG/M metagenome (GOLD analysis project Ga0163144, IMG submission 123175) | Freshwater microbial mat bacterial communities from Lake Vanda, McMurdo Dry Valleys, Antarctica - Oligotrophic Lake LV.19.BULKMAT1 | ecosystem: Environmental > Aquatic > Freshwater > Lake...
AGGCTTGCCGATTTCTTCTGCCGTCAGCAGTGCATCCTTCAGGTCATCGGCCACCTGGAACGCCTCACCAATGCGCGAGCCAAGCTCTTCCCAGGCGTCGGGTTCCTGCCCGGCAGCAAGCGCCCCCATCTGGGTCGCGGCAATGAACAGGGCCCCGGTCTTGGCCCGGTGATAGGCCGACAGGTTGACCTGCGCTTCTGACTCCCAGCCCTGCCCGGCGCAGATGCCACCCGGCATGCCGGTGCGCTGCGCAAGCGTTTGCACCAGCCGCAACGCGCGCAAGGGTTGGTCGCCCGCCGCGCGTGCAAGAACCTCGAACGCCAGCACGATCAGACTGTCCCCGGCAAGAATCGCCAAAGGCTCGCCATGCGCGCGGTGTACGGATGGCCGACCGCGCCTTGTGTCGGCATTGTCGAAGACGGGCAGGTCGTCATGCACGAGGCTTGCGCAATGGATCAGTTCCAGCGCGGTTGCGGCTGCATTGGCTAGGGCGGGCCGGTCATCGCCGCAGGCAAGTGCGACGGACAACAGGATGGTGGGCCGAATGCGCGCGCCACCCGACATCACCGCATGTTCAAGCGCGAGGGCCAGCCGCTGCGGCGTGGCATCGTTGCGGGCCAGCCCACCCGAGGCGAGATTGACTGCGTCTGTCACCGCGGCTTCGATTCGGGCGGAAATAGGCATGCTGCACCTCAAGCATCGCCCAAGACCGGAGCGTCGGGCCGGTTCCGGCGGTTATTCCCAAGTCTTGCATCGGCGAGGCAAGTTGTAAACTAAAACTTACACTACGGTGTTGCGGGCTGTTTACAACGCTTGCCCCTCGGCTAGACTGGGCGGATGAATGACACCGACCGCATTGTCGTCATCGGGGCCGGGATGGGCGGACTTGCCGCCGCCATTTGGCTGGCGGCCAAGGGCTGCAGGGTCACACTTCTGGAAGCGGCGGCCACCCCCGGCGGCAAGATGCGCACCCTGCCCTCTGTTGCAGGGCCGGTGGATGCTGGCCCGACGGTCCTGACATTGCGGCAGGTGTTCGATGATCTGTTCGCGCTGGCGGCTGAGCGGTTGGAGGACCATCTGACCCTGCTGCCGCAAAAGGCACTGGCCCGGCACTGGTGGGCGGATGGCAGTCGGCTGGACCTGACCGGCAAGGCCGACGTTGACGAAGCGGCGATCAGCGCGTTCGCCGGGGCGGGCGAGGCAAAGGCCTTTCGCCGCTTCGACGCGCTGGCGCAGGGCTTGCACGATGCTTTCGATGCGCCCGTGATGCAGGCCTCCAGGCCCCGTATGGTCGCCATTGCTTTGGCAGCCCTGCTGCGCCCCTGGATCTGGCCCGCACTTCTGCCCGGCCGTTCGCTGGCGGGCCTTTTGCGCCGCCAGTTCCGAGACCCGCGTCTGGTGCAGCTTTTCGCCCGCTATGCTACGTATGTCGGCGGCAGACCGACCCATGCGCCCGGTGTCCTTGCGCTGATCTGGCGGGCCGAGGCGGCAGGTGTCTGGGCGGTAAAGGGCGGCATGCACCAGTTGGCACTGGCCCTGGCCGACCTTGCCCGGCGGCTTGGCGTGGATCTGCGGCTGGCGACCCCCGCGCGCCGGATCGTTCAGCACGCAGGTCGGGTCAACGCGGTCGAGCTTGCGGACGGCACCAGCCTGCCCTGCGCGGCTTGCGTCTTTGCAGGCGATCCGGCGGCGCTTGGCTCGGGGCATCTGGGCGATGGCTTTGCCTTTGCGGTGCCCGCCAGCGGCACGACCCCGCGCAGCATGTCGGCCTGGGTCTGGTCCTTTGCGGCCACGGTATCAGGACCACTGGCCCGCGACCTCATCCACCATAACGTCTTTTTCTCCTCCGATCCCGCCGCCGAGTTCGGCCCGATCGGCAAGGGCTGCATGCCGGATGCCCCAACGCTTTACATCTGTGCCGAGGATCGTGCGTCCGGAACGGTGCCTGACGGCCCCGAGCGGTTCGAGATCATCATCAACGCCCCGCCCGGGCGGCCCGACCAACCCGAGGATTTTGCCCGATGCCACGTCCGAACCTTCCAGCACCTGCGTCAGATGGGCTTCACCTTTACCCCCGAACCGGGGCCGGAGGGGCTGACCACGCCCGCGATGCTGGGCCAGTTGTTTCCGGGTTCCGGCGGGGCGATCTACGGGAGGAGCCCGGAGGGGACCTTCGCAGCCTTCGCCCGGCCCTTGGCGCAGACGCAGACCAAGGGGCTCTATCTGGCGGGGGGCGGGGCGCATCCGGGGGCTGGGGTGCCGATGGCGGCGCTCTCCGGCAAGCACGCGGCGGAGGCGGTGTTGGCGGATCGGAAGGACCTGATTTCAGCGTCCATGTCGCGCCCGACGGCTATGCCTGGTGGTACCTTGACGGGGTCAGCGACGACGGAACGCGCGCCGTCTCGGTGATCGGATTCATCGGGTCGGTGTTTTCGCCCTGGTACCGCTGGTCGGGCCGGAAAAGCCCGCAGAACCACGTCTGCCTCAACGTCGCGACCTATGGCCCCGGCGGCAGGTTCACCATGACCGACCGGGGCCGCACCGCCCTGCGGCAAAGCCGGGACCGGCTACAGATCGGACCGTCGGCGATACACTGGAACGGGCGCGACCTGGTGGTGGAAGTGAACGAGATGTCCGCCCTGCCGCTGGTATCCCGCGTGCAAGGCACGATCACCCTGACGCCCGAGGCGCTGACCGGCGTCGAGGCTCGGCTGACGCCGGATGGCAGCCACACCTGGCGTCCCTTCGCCCCGATTGCCCGGATCAAGGTTGATCTGAGCCAGGGCCACAAATGGGAAGGGCATGGCTACTGGGATGCAAACTTCGGCAAAGCGGCGCTTGAGGCGGACTTCAAGTTCTGGACCTGGGGGCGCTTTCCGCTGCGGGACCGCACGGTCTGCTTTTACGACGCCACCCGACGCGATGGGTCAACCCTCGCGCTTGGGGTCGAGGTTGACCGGAGGGGAGAGGTCCGTGAAATCACTCCCCCGCCCCTGACGCGGTTCGCCCGCAGCCTGTGGGCAGTGCGCCGCGAAACCCGGGCCGATCCGGGCGCAAGGCCACGGCAAGTGATGAACCTTCTCGATGCGCCGTTCTATTCGCGATCGCTGGTCGAGACTGTGATCAACGGCGAACCCAGCACCGGTGTGCACGAGGCGCTGGATCTCGTGCGTTACCGCCAGCCCTGGCTGAAATCGATGATTGCCGTCCGCGTCCCCAGACGCCGAAACTGGACCTTCGGGGATTAAGCGGCCGTGACCCGACCGCCAACCGGGCCGCCGGCAGCGGTCGGGTTCAGTCGCACCAGCGCAAGGTTGAGAGCGCCCGCCACGGTCACCCAGATCACGTAGGGCACGAACATCAGCCCGGCCCAGAAATCCAGAGTGAAAAACACCACGCAGGTCACAGTCACCGACACCCAAAGCCCCGCCATCGGCACCAATGCCGCCCGCATCCGCTTCAACCCGAAGAACACCGGGGTCCAGAGCGTGTTGAAGGCAATTTGCACCGACCAAAGCGCAAGGCCGAACCCCGCACCTTCGACCACGGCCGCGCGGGCAGCGGCGGCGGACATCGAAAGATAAAGCGACGTCCACGCCACGGGAAACAGCCAGTTCGGCGGGGTCCAGCTCGGTTTCTTCAGCGCCGCATACCATGGGCCGGTCGGAAACAAGACCCCGGTGGCAGAGGCCGCGCCGCAGGCAATCAGATAGACGAAGAACAATCCGAAATCCATGACCAGCACCCCTTATCTCGTCTGGAGATAGGGCAGATCGGCGGTTTTCTCAACCCGAGTTGGTCTTTTCAGGCGGAAAGGCCGCGATCGCGCGCCTCAAGCTGCGCCAGAACGCCCAAAAGCGCGTCGCTGCGGCCAAAGGCGGCGGACTTGCGCGCGGCGGCCTGCACCAGAAAGGCAACCTCGGCCACCGGCTGGGCATGCAGGACGGATGAGCCGGGCAGGACGACACTGCCCGCCGCCTGCGCAGTTGCCAGTGCCAGCCAACCAATCTTTTGCGCAGACGTGGTCCGCGCGCGGGTGGTGATGCTGTCATATCCAGCCCGGGCGACAGTGCTGCCGATCCCGGCATAGATGTGCCGGGCGGCATAGATGCCCGGGCGGCAAGCAAGCGGCAGGGCCGCAACCCCGGCTTCGGAGCGGGAGTAAAGCCGGGTCGCCTCGGCAAGCAATCGGGCAATAACCGCACGTACCGCCGGTGTGGCCACGGGTGCGGCGAGCCATCCCTCCGCATCGATCCCGGCGGCCCTCAGCCAATCGAGCGGCAGGTAAAGCCGCCCGGCGCGCGCATCCTCACCCACATCGCGGGCAATGTTGGTCAGTTGCATCGCAAGGCCCAGGTCACAGGCCCGCGCCAGCGCATCGGCGTCGCGCACCCGCATCAGGACGCACATCATCGCCCCGACCGCAGCGGCCACCCGCGCGGAATAGGCGAGCACGCCAGAGAGGTCATCGTAGCGGCGACCCACGGCATCCCAGGCCATCCCCTCCAGCAGCGCGTCGGGTAGAGCGCGGGGCATCTGGAACCCTTCGACCACGGCGGCAAAGGCCCGGTCGGCGGCGGCGTTCACCGGGCGGCCGGCATAGACCCGGTCCAGCCGGTCGCGCAGGCGCAGGACGGCATCTGCCTTGTCGTCGCCGTCATCCACCGCATCGTCGGCGAGGCGACAGAAGGCATAAAGCGCCAGCGCCGGGTCGCGCACCTTCGCCGGGAGGAGGCGGGACGCCGCATGAAACGACAGGCTCCCGCTGCGGATCGCGGCAGTGCAGGCCGCAAGATCGGCGGCAGCAATGACGCCCGGTTTCATTCGGCGGCCATCGGCAATACCAGGTCGGTGACCCGGACGGTTGGCGCGGGAATGAGGTTTGCAGTGATCTCGGCGGTGCTGATCACGCCGGGCACACCTGCCCCCGGATGGGTCCCGGCACCGCAGAGATAGAGGCCCTGCACTTCCTCGGACACGTTGTGGGGCCGGAAGTACGCCGATTGCAGGATGCGCGGTTCCAGCGAGAACCCGGCACCAAAGGGCGAAAGATACCGGTCGCGGAAGGTCTCTGGGGTGAAAGTAACCTCAACCGAGATCCGGTTGCGAAAGCCGGGGATCAGGCGCTTTTCCAGGATGTCGGCCATGCGCTCGCGGTAGGGGCCTTCCATCGTCGCCCAGTCGGCGGCGTTGTGGCCCAGATGCGGCACCGGGCTGAGGACGTAGAAGGTATCGTCCCCCGCAGGCGCGGCAGTGGGATCGGTCACGCTGGGGCGATGGACATAAAGGCTCATATCCTCGGCCAGGTGCCCGGTGCGGAAGATGTCGCGGATGTGGTCCTTGTAGCGCGGGCCGACGAGGATGGTGTGATGTCCGGCATCGGGCCAAAGATCGCGGGTGCCCTTGGTGCCGAAGTACCAGACGAACAGCCCCATCGACCAGCGTGCGCGGGCCATGCGCTTGTCGGTCCAGCGGCGTTTCACGTGGTTCCGTAGAAGCGTGCCGTAGGTGAAACCGGGGTCGGCGTTCGACACCACGACCTCCGCGTCAAGCGCCCGGCCGTCCTTGAGCCGCACGCCTGTGGCGCGATCGCGGGTCACCGAAATCTCATCCACCTCGGTGTCCAGCAGCACGCGGCCACCCTGCCCTTCGATCACGCGCACCATGGCATCGGCAATCGCCTGCACGCCACCCATGGCATAGTGGACGCCAAAGGACGCCTCCAGATGGCTGACGAGGGAATAGATGCTGGTCACGCGGAACGGGTCACCGCCGATGAACAGCGGGTGGAACGACAGCGCAAAACGCAAGGCGGGATCATTGACACGCGACGCGGCATGGGCATGCACCGATTTGTCGGCGCGCAACTTCACGAACGTCGGCAAGACCTTGATTAGGTCGATCAGCCGATGCATCGGACGGCGGCCCAGATCCTCGAACCCGATGGTGTAGCGGGCCTTGGCATCGGCCAGAAAGCGCCGGTATCCGGGCAGGTCGGTGGGCGCGATGCGGGCGACCTCGGCCTCCATCGCAGCTTCGCCGGTGCGCATAGTGAAGCTTTGGCCATCATCGAAACGAATCTCGTAGAACGGGTCCATCGGGCGCAGGTCGACGTCCTGATGGAAGTCACGACCACAGGTGGCCCAAAGGTCGCGCAGAATCTGCGGGACGGTGATGATGGTTGGGCCAAGATCGAAGCGGTGGCCGTTCTGAGAGATGGATGAACCTCGCCCCCCCGCCCGGTCCAGCCGGTCGATCACCGTGACGCGCCAGCCCTTGGCACCAAGGCGCATCGCGGTTGCAAGGCCACCAAGGCCGGCACCAATTACCAGCGCCTCACCCTGCCCCGGACCGGGTGCTGAAGCTGCATTAGGGCGGGGCGAAAAGCGTGGCGCGGCTATCATGGAATAGATGATAGAGTGTCCAGCCAGATTTACAACAGGGCAGGCATTGCAACTTTGAGGCCTTTCCGGCACTCGTTTTTACAGTAAAGTGTCACAGCATGCGGACAGATGGAGAGGCCATGCCCACCGCCACCCTGAGCCTTTTTCGTTTCCAGGGCCTTGGCCCCAGACTATGGGTCATCGGCCAGATGGCTGCGGCCCGGCTGGCGCTGCGCCGCGCGCCGCACCTGATGTTCTGGAAGCTTTGCGGGTCGGGCACGGGTGAGGGTTTCACTCCAAAACCGAACTGGGGAGTTTGGGCGATTCTTGCGGTCTGGCCGGATGAGGCGACAGCGCGGCGCGAGGTGGCCGAAAGCCCGGTCTGGCGGCGCTGGCGGCGCAAGGCGACCGAGGCCTGTTCCATCTACATGCACCCCTTGTCGGCGCGCGGGTCCTGGGGCGGGGTAAATCCCTTTGATCCCGAACCGCAGGTTGAAACTCCAGCCGGCCCTCTGGCCGGCCCTCTGGCCGCCCTGACCCGCGCCAGCGTGAAGCCGCGCCGGGCGCTGCGTTTCTGGCGGCGGGTGCCCGACATCTCGGCCGTCATCGGGCAGGACCCCAATGTCCTGTTCAAGATCGGCATCGGCGAGGTGCCGCTCTTGCATCAGATCACTTTCTCGATCTGGCCCGATGCGGCCAGCATGACCCACTTTGCCAGGGGCGATGGCCCGCATGGCCGGGCGATTCAGGCCGTGCGGGAAGAGGGATGGTTCACGGATGAGCTTTACGCCCGCTTTCGCGTTCTTGGGGTCGAGGGGGCCTGGAACGGCGTGCCGCTGGTTCTGCACGGCATGGATGCAGCCGCAAGGGGAGCCCCCTCACCCTCACCCACCCCCACGAGGGGGGAGGGAAGCCCTCATCTGGCAAGCGGCGCGACCGGTGATCCGGAGAGCCTCCCCTCCCCCCCGTGGGGAGGGGAAGGGGGTGGGGGGCTGCCTCAAGCTGCAGATCCTTGCCCCACCCCCTCCGCCAATCCATCCCCGACCAAAGTCGCATGAGGCCCAATTGACCAAGCCCGCCCCAAAGACGGCGACCCCGCGCCAGCCGTTTCCGTTTTCAGCCATCGTCGGACAGGAGGACATGAAAACCGCCATGATCCTGACCGCGATCGACCCCGGCATCGGCGGCGTGCTGGTGTTTGGCGACCGGGGCACCGGCAAGTCCACCGCTGTTCGGGCACTGGCTGCCCTGTTGCCGCCGATCGAAGCGGTTGAGGGTTGCCCGATCAACGCCCCGAGCCGGGAGCTTTGCCCCGACTGGGCCGAGATCACCTCTGACCGGATCGTGACCAAGCCCACCCCCGTCGTCGATCTCCCGCTGGGCGTGACGGAGGACCGGGTGGTTGGTGCGCTCGACATCGAACGTGCGCTGACGCGGGGGGAAAAGGCCTTCGAGCCCGGCCTTCTGGCCCGCGCGAACCGGGGCTATCTGTACATCGACGAGGTCAACCTGCTGGAGGACAACATCGTCGATCTCCTGCTTGACGTGGCGCAGTCGGGCGAAAACGTGGTGGAGCGGGAGGGCCTGTCGATCCGCCATGCCGCGCGCTTTGTGCTGGTCGGCTCGGGCAACCCCGAGGAGGGCGAGCTGCGCCCGCAACTCCTCGACCGCTTCGGGCTGTCGGTGGAGGTGACCTCGCCAAAGGATATCGACACGCGGGTGGAGGTGATCCGTCGCCGCGATGCCTATGAGAACCAGTACGACAAGTTCATGAAAACGTGGCGCGTGCAGGACAGTGACCTGCAGGGCCGGATCCTGTCGGCACGGCTGGCTTTGCCGAAGCTCAAGACCCCCGGCGCAGTGCTGCATGACTGCGCAGCACTTTGCCTCGCCTTGGGGTCGGACGGTTTACGCGGCGAGTTGACGCTGCTCCGCGCCGCACGGGCGCTGGCGGCGTTTGACGGGGACGCTGGCGTGCGTCGCATTCATCTGCGGCGGGTTGCACCCATGGCTTTGTCGCATCGTCTGCGCCGCGACCCCTTGGACGAAGCAGGTTCGGGCGCACGCGTCGCGCGCACGCTGGTGGAGGTGCTGCCCTGACTGAGCTTTCCGGCACCATCGACCTGGCCGAGGCCGTCGCCCCGGCTGGTACGCCCGACGCAGGCCTGTCGCCTGCCTGGTCCAAGGTCCGTCTCGCGCTTCTGGCACTGGCCGTCGATCCGGCGGGGCTTGCCGGGCTTTGGCTTCGTGCAAGGTCCGGGCCGGTGCGCGAGGCGGTGATCGCGGCATTGGCGGCGGTGCCCCTGCAAGCGCGCCGCCTGCATCCGAGCCTTGGGGATGAGGCGCTGTTCGGTGGCCTCGATCTGACCGCAACCTTGGCCGAGGGACGGCAGGTGCGAACCGAAGGCCTGTTCGCGAAGCCCTCGCTCCTGCTCCTGACTATGGCCGAACGGTGCCCGCCCGGCCTTGCGGCGCGGCTGGCGCAGGCGCTTGATGCGCCAAGGCACGCTCTCGTCGCCCTCGACGAAGGCGCAGAGGCCGAGGAGGGATTGCCTGCCGTCCTGGCTGACCGACTGGCGCTGTTTCTTGCATTGGACGATATCCCGCTTGCCGACAGGGTGCCGCTGGCGCTGGACGCGGGTGCGATTGCTGCGGCGCGCTTGCGGCTGCCACGGGTCGGGGTGCCCCGGCGCGCGGCTGCGGTCCTGACCGGAGTGGCCGCCAGTCTTGGTATCGACAGCCTGCGCGCGCCGATGCTGGCGCTGCGGCTGGCGCGGGTGCTGGCGGCCCTGCGCGGCCACAGCGGTGTGCGGCGTGAGGATGTATCAACCGCCGCCGAACTGGTCTTTGCCCACCGGGCCACCCGCTGGCCGGAAGAAGTGGACGCGCCCCCGCCCGCTCCAGAGCCCGAAGCGGAGCAACCCTCCGACGGCGACAGCGAAACCCGCCCCGACCCGGAGGATATCCCCGAGGAATTGATCCTCGAGGCGGTTCGCGCCGCTTTGCCGCAAGCGCTGCTGGACCGGCTTGCCGCAGTCCGTGCGGCGCGAAAATCCGCCGGCGCCACGGGTGCGGGCGAGGCACGGGCGGGCCACCGCCATGGCAGGCCGCTGGCGGCCCGCCCCGGGCATCCTTCTGCCGGACAGCGCCTGGACCTGATCGCTACCCTGCGGGCTGCCGCCCCCTGGCAGCGCATCCGCCGAGAGGCCGCGCTCGTTGACCGGCTTGTGCACATCCGTCCGGCGGACCTGCGGATCAAACGCTATCAGGACCGCACCGAACGGGTGGTGATCTTTGCCGTAGACGCCTCTGGCTCATCCGCTCTGGCGCGGCTTGCAGAGGCGAAAGGGGCGGTAGAGCTGCTTCTGGCCCGCGCCTATGCCAAGCGTGACCATGTGGCGCTGATCGCCTTTCGCGGCTCGGGGGCCGAGTTGATGCTGCCCCCGACAAGGTCTCTCGTGCAGACCAAGCGGCGGCTGGCGGGCTTGCCGGGAGGCGGGGGCACCCCCCTCGCGGCCGCCCTGCAACTGGCCCAGGCGACAGCAGTGCGGGCACGGGCCAAGGGACTGACGCCGGTGCTGGCACTTCTGACCGACGGGCGGGCAAACGTGGCGCTGGACGGAACCCCCGGCCGCGCCCGCGCCGAGGCCGAGGCAGAAACCGCCGCGAAAGCCTGGGCGAGAAGCGGCTTTCAGGGCGTGGTGATCGACACCGGTGCGCGCCCGCAGCCAAGTCTGCAAATCCTGTCGGCCAGCCTTGGCGCGACCTATCTGCCGCTGCCCC
>Ga0163144_10031227_pt1 | contig 10166 bp, 8 predicted proteins | sample OliLak19BULKMAT1_FD_123175 | JGI IMG/M metagenome (GOLD analysis project Ga0163144, IMG submission 123175) | Freshwater microbial mat bacterial communities from Lake Vanda, McMurdo Dry Valleys, Antarctica - Oligotrophic Lake LV.19.BULKMAT1 | ecosystem: Environmental > Aquatic > Freshwater > Lake...
CGCACCATGTTGTCGTCCGCGACACCGAGCGCCCGCAATTCATCCTCGCAGGCCCGGGCCAGTGCATCGGTGACGGTTTCGTTGAAACGCGCCTGCACGATGCCGATGCGCAGCTTGCTGCCGTTGAGCCGCTTGTCGGAGGACTCCAGTTTTCCCTTGTCTGCGCCAAACATGTCGATCGTGTTCCCTGGTTTGCCGTGGGTCAGTGGGTGATGTAGCCGGTGATCTCGAGCCCGTAACCCGCCATGCTCGGCAGGCGGCGCGGATTGCCCATCAGTTCCATCTTGTGTACGCCGCACTCGCGCAGGATCTGCGCGCCGATGCCGTAGGTGCGCAGATCCATGCGGCCGCGTTCTGGCCCATGGCTGGCGCGGGCCGTGCCCTCGAACTGCGCCAGCAGCTGGTCCGCGCTCTCGCCGCAGTTGAGCAGCACCACGACACCTTTGTCGAGTTGCGCCATGCGCGCCAGGCAGGCGTCCAGGCTCCAGGAATGCATGGTACGGTTGACCTCGAGCGCGTCGAGCACCGACAGCGGCTCGTGCACGCGCACCGGGACGACGTCGTCACCCTGCCATTGGCCACGCACCAGCGCCAGGTGCACGCCGTGTCCCGCCTTGTCGCGGAATGCGTGGGCGGTGAAGCTGCCGTAGGCGGTGTCGATCTTGCGGCTGCCGATCTTCTCGAGCAGCGATTCGACGCGGCTGCGATATTCGATCAGGCTGGCGATGGTGCCGATCTTCAGGCCGTGTTCGGCGGCAAACAACTGCAGGTCGGGCAGGCGCGCCATGGTGCCGTCGTCCTTCATGATCTCGCAGATCACCGCCGACGGGCTGCAGCCGGCCAACTGCGCGAGGTCGCAGCCGGCCTCGGTATGGCCGGCGCGCAGCAGCACGCCGCCGTCGACCGCCTGCAGCGGGAAGATGTGGCCCGGCTGCACCAGATCGCCGGGGACGGCGTTGCTTGCCACGGCTGCCTGCACGGTGCGGGCGCGGTCGGCTGCCGAGATGCCGGTGGTCACGCCTTCGGCGGCTTCGATCGACACCGTGAACGCGGTGCCTTTCTTGTCGCCATTGCGCGCGGCCATCGGTGGCAACTGCAGCCGGTCGCACCGTTCCCTGGTCAGCGTCAGGCAGATCAGGCCGCGACCGAAGCGGGCCATGAAGTTGATCGCCTGCGCGCTGACATGGTCGGCCGCCAGCATCAGGTCGCCTTCGTTCTCACGGTCTTCCTCGTCGATCAGCACCACCATGCGACCGGCACGCAGGTCGGTGACGATGTCCTCGATGTTGGAGATGGGGGCCGGGATGCGGCTGTTCATGGCTGGACTCCGGCGCCTTCGGGCAGGGTGTGCGCCGGGCGAGCGCGCGGTTGTGGCGCTGCGACGCCAGCCGCGAGCATGCGTTCGACATAACGAGCGATCAAGTCGATCTCCAGATTGACCCGGGAGCCGCGCTTGAGCGATCCCAGGGCGGTGCTGTGCAATGTGTGCGGTATCAGGTTGATGCTGATCGTGCAATCGGAGTCCGTGTCGTATACCTGGTTCACCGTCAGGCTGACGCCGTTGACGGTGATCGAGCCCTTGTAGGCCAGGAACCGGGCCAGTGACCGCGGGGCCGTGATCCGCAGTTCCCAGCTCTCGCCCACGGCTTCGAGTGCGGCCACCTCGCCCACGCCATCGACGTGGCCCGACACGATGTGGCCACCCAGCCGGTCGAGCGCACGCAGGGCCTTTTCGAGGTTGACCGCTCCGGTGGCGTCCAGGCCGGCGGTCTTGTCCAGCGATTCGGCGGACACGTCGACCTCGAAGGTGGATGCAGCCGCATCGAACCCAGTGACGGTCATGCAGGCGCCATTGAGTGCGATGCTGTCGCCCAGTGCCACGTCGTCGAGGTAACCGGGTGGGCAGGACAGGTGCAGTCGCTTGCCGTGGGCCAATGACGGGCCCAAGGCGTCGATGGCGGCGATGCGCCCGACGCCAGTGATGATTCCTGTGAACATCGGCGTATTTTAGTTGCGGCGCAGCATGCCGGCCCCGATCAGGGCTGCGCCATTTTGTAGGCTGACCCACAAGATGGGTTTCGAACTTTCGAACTTCCGAACTTCCGGACAGCCGACGAAATGTTGGTGCCAGAGCAAAATTGCTGCGCAATTCTTGGTCTGGCACGCCAGATGGGTTCCGAACTTCCGGACAGCCGACGAAATGTTGGTGCCAGAGCAAAATTGCTGCGCAATTCTTGGTCTGGCACGCAAAGTCTCAGAATTCATCTCTGCCCGCCACCCGTGCGACGATGCGCAGGTCCGGCCCGATCATGTCGGTAGACAGAAAACGCAGAGCCGGGCTGTCTTGCAAGGCCGCGAGCGGGCCGAAATCGGCCATCGAACGGCCCTGGCCGATGAGCTTGGGCGCCAGGTAGACCAACAGCTCGTCGACCAGGCCTTCGCGTACCAGCGAGCCGTTGAGTTTGTGGCCAGCTTCGACATGCACTTCGTTGGTTTCGTGGCGTGCCAGGTCAGCGAGCATGGCCTCGAGGTCGACCTTGGATTCGGTGCCGGGCGCACGGCCCGGCATCTGCATGACCTGCGCCCCGCGTGCCGCCAGCGCCTGCATCCGATCAGCTGAAGGGCTCGCCGCATAGAACGTCACGCTGCGCGGCGCGTCGAACAGCCGTGCCTGGGCAGGTGTTTCGAGCCGGCTGTCCACGACCACCAGCCGGGGCTGGCGGTGCACCGTGCTCAGCCGCACGTCCAGCCGTGGGTCGTCGTCGCGCACGGTGCCGATGCCGGTCAGGATCACGTCGGCGCGCGCGCGCCAGCGGTGACCGTCGGTACGCGCTGCATCCGACGTGATCCATTGGCTGGCACCGTTGTCCAGCGCCGTCCTGCCGTCGAGCGACGCGGCGACCTTGAGCCGCACCCAGGGCGTGCGCCGGACCATGCGGCTGAAGAAGCCGATGTTGAGTTCGCGCGACTGCGCGGCGCCCGGACCCAGCGTCACGACGATGCCTGCCGCACGCATGCGTGCCAGCCCCTGGCCAGCTACCTGCGGATTCGGGTCTTCGATGCTGGCCACGACCCGTGCCACGCCAGCGGCGATCAGTGCGTCGCAGCAGGGGCCGGTCCGGCCACGGTGCGCACAGGGTTCGAGCGTCACGTACGCGGTTGCGCCCCGGGTGAAGTGCCCACGAGCCTGGGCGTCGCGCAGCGCCATCACTTCGGCGTGCGGGCCGCCAACGGCCTGGGTATGGCCTTGTCCCAGCAGCTGACCATCGGCGCCGATCAGCACGCAACCCACGCGCGGATTGGGCTCGCACAGGCCGACGGCGCGATGCGCCAGCGCCAGTGCCTGGCGTATGGGCTCGGGCAGGTCGGTGTCGTTCTGGGTCATGGTCGCAAGAGGGAGCAGGGGGTCGGCAGCGGCCCGTCGCCGAGCAAGAAGCGCTGGCGCAGGCCTGGCGCGCTCGATTGTCGCGCGACAACGACCACTGTGTGACAAAAGTCACGAATAGCCCAGCCTGGGCGAAAAAACATCGTTCGGGCCGACCGTTCGGCCGGCGCATCGTGCCATTCGTCGCCAGGCGCACGCGCTGACCACCATCGTGCGTTAGCCTTGGGCCCATGAACCATTGCCCTGTCGTCAGCCCACCGCGCGTGGCGGTCACACGGCGCGTTGCAGCGCAGCGCGGATTCACCGTGATCGAGGTCATCATGGTGGTGGCCATCGGGGCCATTCTGGCCGCCGTTGCGGTGCCCGGGATGCGCGACATGCTCAACAGCACCCGTCAGTCGTCGGCGGTCAGCCTGATGGTCAGCGACCTGAACCAGGCCCGCGGCGAGGCCATCAAACGCAATGTGCGGATGCTGCTGTGTCGACGCAATGGCGCCGGCACCGATTGCGTGGCGGGTGCCGATCCCGTCAACTGGCAGGCTGGCTGGGTGGTGTGCATGGAGGGTGCCGTGGCCGACACATGCGCCGCGTCCACGGCGACCAATCCCAATCCGGTGATCGTACGCCCGCCACTCGATGCGTCGCTGACGCTGACGGCGCCATTGGCGGTGGTGCGCTTCAGCGCTAACAGCTCGGCCGCGGCGGCGGTCAACTTCAGCCTGGGCGGCACCTGGGCCGGCGCGCCGGCCCGTACCGTGGCGGTGGCGATCACCGGCAACATCACCAAACAGTAGGTGCCGACATGAAGCAGTTCTCTTCGCAGCCCAACCGTGCCGTTACCGGCCAGGCGGGTTTCTCGATGATCGAGGTCCTGGTGACCTTGCTCATCATTTCGCTGGCCTTGCTGGGCACGGCCGGGCTGCAGGCCTATTCGATGCGCCTGAACCAGGGTGGCCAGTTCCGGACCCAGGCGGTGTTCATGGTGGCCGACCTGGCCGAACGTATCGAGGCCAACAAACCCGGTGCGGTGGCCGGCAACTATGCCGTGGCGAACTCCGGCGTTGCCATCGCGCCGAGCACGGCATGCATCGATGCGGCCTGTGGGCCGGCTGCCCTGGCCGGCTTCGACCTGGCGCAATGGCAGAACGTCGTCACCGCCACACTGCCGCAAAGCACATGGACCGTGGCCCACGACGGACCGGCCAATCCGATCACCTACACCCTCACCATCGGTTGGGTCGATCGCCAGGTCGACACGACCAACGCCGCCTTCGATGCCGGCGCGCAGCTAGGCAGCAATGTCGCCGGCACCGGCGAGCGTTTCTTTTACACCGCGACGCGGACCATCTTCAACTGAGCGACGCCATGGCCACCATCCGACCCGAACGCCGCTGTCCTGAAGTCGGCAGTCGCCAGCGCCAGCGCGGCTTCACGCTGATCGAGATGCTGATCTCGATCACCATCGGGCTGGGCATCCTGGCCGGACTGGTGGGCGTGCTGGCGTCCAATGCCAGCAACTCGCGCAGCAACGACCGCACCTCCGAGCTCATGACCAATGGCCGGTATGCGTTAGACGCCGTGAAGCAAGAGCTGCGCGAGGCGGGCTTTCGCGGTTATACCTGGGCCGAGCCGTTGGCGCCTGCCGCCTTGGGCGGCATCACCAACGAATGCCTGGAGGTCGGCGCGGTGGCGGGGCAGTTTGTTTCCAACGTCCGGCAAGGGGTCTGGGGTTCGAACAATGCCAACCCATATGCCGGCAGTTGCGTGCCGGGGGCGAACTACGTGGCCAACACCGACGTGATGGTCGTGCGCCGGTTGGAGCCCACACCGACACCGACGGGGAGCCTGGTGGCCAATCGCATCTATTTCCACACCACGTACGACCGGGGACAGATGTTCCGCGGCGTCACGCCGCCGACCTTCGCCGGCGCCGCGCCGCTGGCGAGCTTCGCGTTCCAGACCTTCGTCTATTACATCCGGCCGTGGACGGTGTCGGTGGCCGAAAATCCGCGGATTCCGGCGCTGGTGCGCATCGCGCTGGTGCCCGGGGGAGGTGGCAATCCCACGTTCACGAGTGAACTCGTCGCCAGCGGCATCGAGCGCATGCAGGTGCAATACGGGCGCCTGACGACGACACCGGACACCCAATACCTCAACACGGTGCCGGGCGCATCATTCACGGCCGATGCGACGCTGTCGACCGATTGGGAGGAAGTCAACGCGGTGCGCATCTGGCTGCTGGCGCGCAACGTTACCACCGAGCCCGGCTACACCAACGCCACCACCTACGCCATGGGCGACCAGCCGTTCACACCCAATGACGGTTTTCGCCGGCAGCTATTCACCACGGTCGTGCAGTTGCGCAACTGAGGGCCCGATCCATGAACCACATCCTCCGTCAACGCCCCATCCGCACGCCCGCTGGCCAACGCGGCGCCACGCTGGTCATCGCCTTGCTGGTACTGGTGCTGATCATGATGATCGGCATCACCGCGATCAGCACCTCGGATACGCAATTCAAGCTCGCGGGCAATCTGCAGTTCGAGGACAGCGCGCTGAACAACGCGGAAACGGCGGTGACTGCGGCCGAGAACTGGCTGGCCACCGGCACCAATTTCGGCGACGCCGGATTCGCCACCTACGACAACGGCAAGCCGCAGTTGTTGCCGATCGGTCGTCTGGCGGGCCTTGCATCGCCCAACAACGACCCGCTGACGATGACCTGGGACGACCCTGCCAACCCCAGGTCGCTGGCCGTCGCCGGCAACACGCGTCAGCGCTATTTCATCGAGCAGATGTCCCTGAACAACAAGTTGCAGGGCTCCAGCCAGGTCGTGGGCGGCCGGGCCAGTTCCGGCTGCAACCAGGTCAACACCTACCAGATCACCGGCCGCGGCATCAGCGCGCGGGGTGCCACCAAGTTCGTGCAGTCGTTCTACAGCGTGCTGAACTGCCCCACCTGAAAGAGGTAACACCATGATGAAACTGCGCTTGCGAATCAACCCCCTGTGGGTGGCCTTGCTGGCCTTGCCGCTGGCTCTGGTGCTCGCGTTCCAGGTGGCGGTGGCGCTGACGGCGTTCAACCCCTCCGACCAGCCGGTCGGGTATGTGGCCCAGGACGAGATGACCAGCTTCAACCTGAAGTCCGGCAACGAATTCCTGTTCCGTGGCAACTACGAGCGGGAGTCTTGGAGTGGTGGTCTGCTGGCCTATCCCGCCGACAAGCTCGGCAACGTCGACACGGCCGCTCCGGCCTGGGATACGGCTGAGGCACTGGCGTTGCAAGACTGGGATACCGGGCGTTTCATCGCCACGATGCGTGACGATGGTGTCGCAGTGCCATTTCGCTTGGCGAACCTGTCTGCTGCGCAGCAGGCGTATTTCGGGGGCAGCGTCGCACTGGTGAATTTCCTGCGCGGGGACCGGGACTACGAGGGTAGCCCTTACCGGATCCGCGGCACGGTGCTCGGCGACATCATCCATTCGCGTCCGCTGTACGTTCACGATGCGACCAATCCGACGGTATTCGTCGGTGCCAACGATGGCATGTTGCATGCCATCAACGCGGCAACGCCCAATGTCGGCGGTGGCATCGGTGGCAGCGAGCGATGGGCTTACGTGCCATCGATGCTGCTGCCCAAACTCAACAAGCTGGCCGTCACGCCCTACGTTCACGATTATTTCGTGGACGGGCAGATCAACGTCGCCAACATCGATTCCGGGACCCAGCGCATCCTCGTCGGTGGACTGGGTGCCGGTGGCAAGGGGCTGTATGCACTCGACATTTCGGGCAGCACCGGCCTGACCGCTGCCACCGAGTCCGATGTCACGGCCAAGGTGATGTGGGAGATAGCCCCGACCAAGGTCAACCATGCGTCTCCGACGACCGCCAACGCCTACGTGAACCTGGGCTACACCTTCGGTACGATCACGATCGCCCAGATGGATGTGTCAGGGACCACGACCGACGTGGTGATCGTGGGCAACGGCTACAACGACGGGCTCGGGGACTACACCGCTTGCACCCACGCAACGCCGACCTATGGCAATTGCGGTGGCGACTATGCGGCTCGTCTGTACGTGATCAATGCCATCACCGGGCAACTGATCAAGTCCATCAAGGCGGGCGCCAACGGCACCGCGGCGCAGCCGAACGGCCTGTCGACGCCGGCGGCGATCGACACCACTGGCGACGGCAAGGTGGACCGGGTCTATGCCGGTGACCTCGATGGCACGATGTGGAAGTTCGATCTGTCGGTTGGCTCCTCGACGGCCTTGTCGGTCACGTCGCCGGCGCAGGCGATCACGACCACGCCTGCCGTCGCCATCCACCCCGAGGGTGGCTACATGGTCAATTTCGCCACCGGCAAGATGCTGATTACAGCCGATACGACCGACAGCGCGGTGCATTACGTCTACGGCATCTGGGATGGTGCGCCAGTAGCCAACACGGCGTTGCTGACGCAGTCGCTGACCGAACGCAGCTATACCCGGGGTGGCGTCACGACGCGGGTGCGGCGCGTCACGTCCAGCCAGCCGAACTGGGCCAGTGGCGCGAGCAACCACAAGGGATGGAAGGTCGCGCTGCCGGCCGGTGAGAAGGTGGTGGGCGAGGGGGCGTTTGTCGAGAACGGGCGCTACTATTTCACCAGCCACAATCCGCGGGTGATGACGCCGGTCCCAAATACGGCCACGATTATCGCCGGCGAAAATTGGCTGATGGAACTCGACTACCTCAGCGGCGGCACCAAGAACCAGCCCTTCCTGGACCTGAGTGCCGACATCAAGCTCGACAACGACGACCGACTTCGGTACATCGCGACCGACGCAGAAGTGATCGCGGACAGTACGAAGCTCGACACCCCGATCCCGACCACTGACGGCATCTCGGTGGGCAAGTTCATCTCGACCGGGGTGTTGTCGCAGCCGATCCTGGTGCAGTTGCTCTCGCTCAACGACACCTTGTTCAACCAGAACCCGGACGTGACGATTACGCCGGTGATCCTGGGGCAGGGCGTCGACGGCGGGCATTTCGACCAGGACATCTACTACGGAACCGGGGCTGCGAGCAAGGCCGTGGGTACGGTCAACTTCAGTTACGCGGCCAGCCGTACCGCGAAGAACGTCAGTGCATTGACGATCACGGCCAATGGCGAGACCATCTACACGGGCGCGCCCGGCAACAGGAGACCGAGGGACCTCGATGACTTCCTCGATGGCCAGTCGTCGGCAAACTACCGGATATCGGCGAACTACGATGGCAACAACTCGATGATCGGTATCGAGGCCAAGGCGACCGGCCTGGCCTACAACGGCCCTATCACCGTCACGATCACCACCAGCGGCCTGTCCGGGCCCGCGGCCTATCAGAAGGTCGACCTGGCCGGCGGATCCGCCGCGACACCGGGGGATCGGTGCACGAAGTGCAAGGCGAAGAACCACATCCACCAGTACGACGACAAGTACGATGTAACCGGTGTCAACATGCTCAACGCCAGCAACACGGCGCAGAACCTGGTCAATGCAATCCCGAGTACGGCGACCGAGTTCAAGGTGCTGATGCACAACCAGTACCTGAGTCCGGCTGTGCAGATGCATCTGGGAACGCCAGGGTACTTGTTCGACGTGAACGTGGGCTACATCCGTATCAAGGATTATCAGACTTCCGCGACGCTGGACCTCGCCGCGGTAACGACCTACCGGCGGGCAACGACAGCCTCGGCGACCGCGCAGCCCCTTCAAAGCCTGACGTTCAACATGCCGACCGACGCCTTGACGGCACGCGACTGGTGGGGCAACGGGGACGTGCGGGTCGGCCTGCATCCGACTATCTATTACTGCGCCTACAGCAGTGCCGGCGTCAACGACGGCAACATGTACCGTCCGGTCGTGCCGCCAGCCAACGGCATCGATGGACCGGGCGTCAACGGCTGGTCGGGGCTGACGACACCGGTCACCGCCACCGGCGCCCGCCACAATGGCGCGTTAACGATACAGATCATTGCCGCCAACACACCCAACAGCGCGATCGAGGAGAACTTGCCGGGCCGCCCGGAATACGGCTGGCGGGTGAAGGCGGCGCTGTTCCCGCTCTATGTGCTGGCCGAATACAACACCTATTGGCATCATCCCAATGGCAAGTGTTATGGCGACACCGGCTGGAGCAAGACGCCAGGGCCGGACAATGGTAGCTCGACCGCGTCCAACAAGGCTGCCGGTTCGACCGACCCGAAGATCGGCGAGCTCGGCGTGGGCGCGGGCAACATCACCGACACCACCACCACCACAGTTGGCGACGTGACCACGACCGTCATCACCTACAGTAGCGGGCTGACCGCGACGATCGTGCGTACCGCCAACCGGACGGGCGGACAGCGCGACGGTTCGGTGACCATCGTGACCAAAGATACCTTGTGCATGAGCACTGCCGGCTGCACCGGAGTGACCCAGGTCATCGCCAGTGCCAAGGGTTCGATCCGTTCGGGCGGTGACGAACGGGGTTTGCAGGCACGTACCGGGCGGATTTCCTGGCGCGAGCTTGTGGCTCCATGACGGCGTTCTGCGTTCTGCGCGCTGCAACCGGGAACCCTGTACCTCGAAAGGCCAAGCACGTGAACCGAACCCATAAAAGCCGGGGCTTCACCCTGATCGAACTGATGATCGTGGTGGCGGTCATCGGCATCCTGGCCGCGATCGCGGTGCCCAGTTACCGCAGCTACATCGTGCGGGCCGCGCGGGTGGAGGCGCAGACCGAGATGCTGGAGCTGGCCAGTCTGCAGGA
>Ga0163144_10031229_pt1 | contig 10164 bp, 4 predicted proteins | sample OliLak19BULKMAT1_FD_123175 | JGI IMG/M metagenome (GOLD analysis project Ga0163144, IMG submission 123175) | Freshwater microbial mat bacterial communities from Lake Vanda, McMurdo Dry Valleys, Antarctica - Oligotrophic Lake LV.19.BULKMAT1 | ecosystem: Environmental > Aquatic > Freshwater > Lake...
CCGCTCCCCACATCGCCTTGCAGCAGACGGTTCATCGGGATCGTCCGCGCCATGTCGGCCGTGATCTCGCTGATCGCTTGTTCTTGCCCGGCGGTCAGCTCAAACGGAAAGAGGCGGCGGATGCGGGCGTCGATTTTAGCCGAACCGGGGAGCGCGGCGGAATGAAGTTGCACGATCTGCGTTTGCCGGCGAAGCGCTAACCCGAGCTGCAATACGAACAATTCCTGAAACACAAACCGCCGTCGCGCCGCGGCCGCTTGGTCGGGATCATTGGGGACATGCAATTGATGGAGCGCATCGCCGATCGGCAAGAGTTTGTATTTCGCCAGCAGTTCGGGGGAAAACGTCTCCTCCACATCATAGGCATATTGATCGACAGCCACGCGCATCATGTACCGCATCTGCCCCTGCGTCAGCCCTTCGGTCAAGGGATATATCGGCAGCAGACGGCCTTGCGGCTGACCTTCGTCGACGTCAAGCCATTGAATCCGCGGATGGGCCATTTCCCAACGCATTCCGCTAAGCTTGACCTTGCCCGAGAGAAGCACCTCTTGGCCGACCTTGAATTTGGGGCGAAGAAACGCTTGATTGAACCACAGCGCGCGAAGCGCGTGGGCGCCGTCAACGATCAGCACGCCGAGCATCTTTGTCCCGCGGCTGGTGACCCGTTCGGCGATCTCGCTCACCACGCCGCGGACGCTGGCGGTCGCATCGACTTTGAGTTCGCTAATGGGAAGCAAGTCGCGAAAGTCTTGATAGTCGCGGGGAAAATGAAACAGCAACCGACCGACGGTTTGAATCCCGAGTTTCGCCAAGAGCTTCGCACGGTCGGCTCCGCACCCGCGGAGATACTCGACCGGCGTGGCGAGCTTCTCGGCGGGTGCCGGGGGAGGCGAGGAATCGGGAGTGGCCGCGGGGGACGACATGGAAGGGAATTATAGCAGCCGAAATCGTTGTGTCATTTGCTGTAATTTGTAGGGTGGAGCAAGCCGCCGAAAAAGCTATTTGGCGAGTTGAGTTCGACGGCGCCGGTCCACCGTGTAATTCCACAAATCGTATTTGGTGGACCTGCTCCGGAAAAGTCATACGAGTTGGCAACATTCAACTCGGCTTGCTCCATCCTACATCTACTACAGAAACTTTTGATAGGCCGCGACCGCCAGTTCGTCGCAGCGGTCGTTTTCGGGATGACCGCTATGGCCGGCCACGCGGGTGAATTTGAATTCGTGTTTGACGACGAGCGCATCGAGTTCGCGCCAGAGATCTTCGTTTTTGACTTCTTTCCAAGAGCCGTTTTCGCGGCGCCGCCAGCCGTTGGACTTCCACTTGGCCATCCATTCGCTTAAGCCCTTGCGGACGTATTCGCTGTCGGTGAAAAGTTCGACGTGCGAAGGGCGTTTGAGGGCGCTTAAGCCTTGCACGACGGCCGTGAGTTCCATTCGATTATTTGTCGTTTCGCGTTCAGCGCCGAATTTTTCCATTTCCTTGCCGCTAGCCGGATGCCGCAAAATAAACGCCCAGCCGCCGGGACCCGGATTGCCGCTGCATCCTCCGTCGGTAAAGAGATGCACGGCGGGGAGATCAGAAGGTGGTCGAGCCGCATTTGCAGACACAAGGGGAGTCCTGAACGAGAAACGAGAAGCGAAGAAATTGTTTAACCGCGACGCTTGCGGAGCGCGGGGATCAAATTTCAAATGACGAAAATCTGAAATGACGAAAGCAGGCGGGAATGAAGATTGAGGAATGAAACGTGAAGAAGGTAAAGTGTAAAGCGTAAGCGGATGGATATGCAATGGTTAATGCAATCTCTAATGCTAATTAAACTGATTATCAACCGCACCCCTTGAATGCGCTCTCTAACTTATATTTCACTTCTCGCTTCTCGTTTCTCGTTTTTCACTCCTCAGTCTATTCCCCAATTTCACCGCGCTCGGCCGAAATCGAGCACGGCCATCAGGATCATCGCGGCCAATCCGAAGGCTGAGAAAAGCCACCAGCCCGAACTGAGCAGCACCGCGTAGAACGTCGTCGCGCCGCTTGCCATCAGGCTGCCGAAGAAGAACGTTTGCCCCCAGCCTTGCAGCACGGTTCCGATGCTGACGCGCGTCAGCATCGCGCTGCTCAAACCGAGGACGTGAACCAACAGAAATAGCCAACCGGCTAGCGGCACTAGCGAAGACATGGCGAGAATCCTTTCTCGGGCGGGGGCGTCACATAGGCGGGAACGGTCGATGACGCATTCTTGCGTATCGGTTGCCGCTCTCGACCGGATTGAATCAAAACCGGCCGCCCCCAGGAGTGTAAAATTTGCAGCGTTCTGTTAAACACGGCAAGACAGTGAACATCTTGCCAAGTTTACGCCGTCGGGGGAAGTGCGATTTGCGCGCCGCGAGCGCGCGATTGCGATAAATTTAATCGCGGCAGTGTGATACTGTGACGCTCAATTCGTTACGGAGAGAAGAGTTAGTCATCGCTCAATATTTAGAAAATAGATGTGCTAGCTACTTTGACGCACGAGTTCCTTTTGTAATTTATTCTATCGCTTGCCAAGCAGGCGGTCTGGAGTGGCTCATGCTATTGCAAATTAAGCCAAAAGGGGTCGGGAGTCTTTGGCGTTGAACGACCTGCTATTTAGCAAGATCGCACTCGCCAAAGACTCCCGACCCCCTCGCGTCGAGTCTGCATATAAAGCTAGCATAAGCGAGAAGTTGGTGGACCGGCGCCGGTAGTAAGTTGTACCAATAGAAGGATTTTGGGCGGCTTGCTCCACCCTACGGTTTTGCTTACTTAGTCATGGGCCGGGCGGCTTGGTCGAGCTTGAATTTTTTGCGAAGTTCGCTATCTAACTCGGTGATGTGGATGCCGCGATTGGCCACTTTGCCCGTCTCGTCAATGAGCAGCATTGTGGGAAGATTGAGGATCCCCATTTCATTGGCCAAGCGGCTTTCCAGCCCGCCCGGTTCATGAAGTTGGGCCCAGGGGAGGCGGTTGGCGGTCAGGAATTCAACGGCGGTTTCGGTCTTCTCGTCGAGATTCACGCCGATCAACTCGAAGCCTTGCTTGCCGAATTTGGCTTGCAACTCCTTGAGTTGGGCCATATCAACCTTGCACGGTTCGCACCAAGTGGCCCAATAGTGGATCAGAACCGTTTTTCCTTTATACCGGGCCAGATCGACCGTGGCGTTGCCGCCGAGCGCTTTCGCAGTCAGCGTGATCGGGCGGCCGACGCAATCCAAGCGAGTCACAGCGCCGCGCGCTTTTTTAGCAGTGGGCGAGTCAGGAAAATCAGTGACAATTTTCAGATACCATGTTTTGGCCTTTTCCTCTTGCCCGGCGAACTCTTCGGCGTTGCCGAGTTGCAACAGGGCGTCGGCCGCATCGCCGCATTGAGGAAAATCGGCGACGAATTTTTCCAGCTTTTCCAGCCAGGCAGTTTGGATTTTCGCGTAATCGGGATTGGCCGCTTGTAAACTGAGCGCGTACTCGGCTTGCATGAAGCGATATTTGGCGAAGCCGGCCGTGTCGGAATCATCGCCCTGGGCGAGCTTTTCGGCCAACTTTTGCAGCCGCGTCAGACCGTCGGGATAGGCGCCCGCTTGTACGGCCGTGCTGAGGGCATCGGCGAGTTGTTTCTGCCAGACGCCGCGGTCTTTCCCTTCGGCCGCGGCGGCGATCTTTTCGAGCAGATCGGCGCGGCGGGCATGAAGTTGGGCCAACTCGGCAGGTTCCGTGGCCTTGCCCAATTCGGCATCGAGCTTTTGGGATTCGTCCATCAACTTGCTCAGTGCCTCGTTGGGGACGTTGCCCGTCTGATCGGGCGAGCTGAGAACGCGATTGGGATTGGCGAAGAAAGTGCCGGTTGCGGCTTGGTTCGGTTCGGTAGCGGGGACGTCGAGAATCCTCCAGACGTCGCCGACGCGGACCAAGGTGCCCACTTGCAACTGACCCGATTTGCCGGCCGTGTCGAGCATGGCAACCGCGTTTTCATAAGCGATCAGATCAGATGCGCTCTCGTCGGTTCCGGCGGGGACGATGCCGGGATGCGAGCCGCCGAAATCGACCCAGTTGGTTTTGTCGGTGATGAGCGTTTGGGTTTTTGCCAGCACGGCGAAACTTTGCGGCGCTTTGCCCAGCCGTTCGGCCACTTCGCGGGCTTTGGCCGATCCTAGTCCAAGGGACGTGAGCTCGTTCTGGCTAAGGAGTAAGCGCTGGAACCGCGCGGCGTTTTTATCGCGGATCGCGGCGACCAATTCGGCGGTCACTTCCTCGGGCGAGATCGATTTCCAGGCGTCGATTTGGCCGTCTTGATTTTTATCCAAACCCCACCGCGTGCCGGCCGTGTTGAGCCAGCGATGCTGGTCGGCTTTGCCGTCGAAGTTTTCATCGATATCGCGATAGACTTCGATCCCGTCCTGATAATAGCTCCAGCGATCGACGACGTTGTCTTTGTTGGTATCGACGAATTCGCGAAGGATTTGCCCGCTAGAAGAACGGACGATCCAGCCGGTGGAGGGGCCGACCTTTTCGGATTTGATCGTGCATTTTTCGAGGTCGGCGGCAGGCGGCAGGTCGAAAACGACATCGGCCTTTTGGACGGGGACCAACTTGAGCGCTTGCGCGGCGGTGGGCGATTGGGCCGCGAGGTTGCCGCTTCCATAAACGCCGAGCAACAGAGCGGTCGTGCCGGGGAGGAGGTGACGCCAAGAGCAAGTCATCGTTCGCATCCTTAAATAACCGGACAGGCGGAAGACAATGAATAACGTGTGCCACTGGTGGCTTGTCCACCAGTGCGTTTCCACCGCCGGACAAGCAGGCTGCGAAAACACGCCGTTAGTCTGTTATCGGCGCGCGCGGGCCAGGGAATCAAAAAATCGCCTCGACCTTGCTGTCTGGGTAAGATTTTGGGGTGCTAGCAGGGGGAATTGATTGATTGCTAGCAAGATGGTGGATTAAAATGCATTACGGGAATGTGGCGTTCGATATACTTGATTTGGACTCGGAAGATCGTTCTTTGGTTTGTGTGCTTTATGCCAACGTTTAACAATGAACTCGCCGCGTTTCGTGATTATCTTGATGCGCAGATGGCGGCCGGTACCGCAATAACACCGCCAGAAGCCTTGCAGAATTGGGAACAAACCCGGCAAGAAGAGTTGGCTGAAAGCATCCCCATCATCCGCCAAGTGCTGCAAAATATTGAGAACGGCGAAAAGGGGATGTTATACGAGGATTTCTTAAAGAAGTTTTGCGAGAAGAAAGGCATTGTCACGAGTATCAGCGGAACTTGTTCCGGTGTGCCGTAGGCACAAGTAGCAATTAGGCAGCAACTCAAGTCACAAGTAAACATTGCCGCACTGCTTCTTGCCGCTGTGCGGCCCAGGAACAAGTTCTTGGGGTACCTGGTTCTCTACCCAGGGCCAACGGCCCTCGCTATCCCAGCCTAGGGCAACGCCCTAGGTCATCGTCGCGCGTTACCCTGGAAGGGCCAACGGCCCGGTTCATCGGGCATTAATCCCAAACATAGAGTTCATCATATTCCAGGCCGTATTTTTGCAATAACGCCCGGTATTCCTCCATGTATGTGCGCGTGCGATGATGTTCCTCCTGATTGTCGATATATTGCCGGAGCTTGTCCAAATCCGCCGGTCCGACGGAAAACGCCCCATAGCCTGATTGCTAACCGAAGTTCAGCAATTCCCGCGCTTGCGTTTTCACCCATTTCGAAGAGGACGTTTTCAATTCCTCCGCCAGTTGCGCGACCGTGACCGTCCGGGCCAGGCGGATCGCCAAATGGACATGATCCGCCACGCCCCCCGCGCGATAACATTCGCAGCCGAGATTCCGCGCGACCGTGGCCAAATAGGGATGTAAATGCGGGCGGATTTCGGCATTGAGGCAGGGGACGCGGTCGTTGGTGCTAAAACAATGTGCACCAGCAAAAAGGAGAGCGATTGGGGCATGTATGGTTGATGCGGCGGTTGTTAGGGAATGGGGAGAATTGATCGGCGGCGTGGATGGGGCAAGAGAATGGATGAATCGGGCTTTCAGCCCTACCGGATGTTCGCTGCTAATTATCCTAGGGCGTTGCCCTAGGCTGGGATAGTACGGGCCGTTGGCCCTATTGCAGAAGGCAACGTGCGCGGCGAAAAAATTACATGGACTACAGTACTTGTTTCGATCGAGACTTACTCCGGTGTGCCGTAGGCACAAGTAGTAATAAGTAAACGTCGCAAGTCACAATTAGCCATCGCCATATTGCTTCTTGCCGCTGTACGGCCCAGGCACAAGTTCCTGGGGAATCCGGAACTCGGACAAGCATAATTGCCTTACCCGCCCCCAAACCTCTCCCTCAACCACGCCTCATCCGGCCAAGCATACGGCCGGAATTTATCGAGTTGCCCGGTCTCTTCATGTGAGAAGAGGGCGAAGTGGCGGCCGAGTTTGCTGGCGGCCGGGCTATCGACCAGTTGGCTGCTGTCGCTGGGGTTCATCTGAAAGAGCACCCGCAGGTCGAACTCGCGGAGTGTCGCGCGATCGACGCAGCGCATCAGGTTGGCCAGCGTGTCGCACCAAACGATCGTGTGGACGCCGACCGCCGGGCCTTCGCGGAGGATCGATTGCCAATGTTTGTCTGCCGAGACGGCGGCCGGTTCGCTCCCGAACGAATAACCCAAGTCGTTTTCGTCGCGGCGGAGATCGCGGAAGCGGCTGAGGTTGTGAATGATCAGATAAATCGGCGGAGCATGTTCGTCGCCGGCCGTGTGGCGGCGGTCGATTTCGGCCGCCAATTCGCCAAACCGCGAAGGAATGTCGCGGCGGGCAACGGAATGATGCGGGAGCTTTAGTTGCTGGGCCAACGCGCCAAGTGAGCGGCTGATGTGATCGCTGCTTAAACCATCATGCGCAGCCGCTTCCAAAAGCCAAACCTCCCGCCCGAACGGCGGCGAATTTGGTTCGGTGCCATCGCTTTTCTGGAGACTTGCTCGATCATCAACATTCAATTGATGCGACTTGTCAACAGTCAAACCGGCCGCAGCCAGATTCACTAACAGCGCCGCGAACAAGTGCTGCGATTGTTCGGCCGCTTGCCCCAAGACGAGCAGATTTGCCCCCGCTTGCCGCCGGATCACCGCCGCCGTGGGGTCCTTGATGCTCACCGGATCGCCCAGATAGAACGTGACGCTCTCGGGTGGTTTTTGGCTGCTGCTGGTGTTGTTAGTGTCTTGCAAACCGCGCGCGGAGGCGGCCGCTTCGGCTAACCGCGCGTTCAGAATTCGATTCTCGCGCAAATCGGCCGCAGTGCTACCTTCAAAAACCACCTGTCGGCGCGTTTGCCAATCGGCGACCGCCAGCAATTCGCGGCCGGTCGCGGTCGGAGCCGCACTTCCGTCGTGAACTTGCAAGACTTCCTTTTGACGCAGCCAATCATCAGCCATAGCGCGCAGCAAGCGAAGATACTCCTCACGCTCCGCTTCTCCCAACCAGGCGACTTGAAACGGGCTGTTTCCTTCGAGCCGACCGTTAGCGTCGTTATAGATCGCCTCGCCCGGCCGATTGAGGAGCCGCGCGGCGGAGTTGTCGTCGGCCAGGATCAGATCGGCGTCGCTCTCGCTGCATTGCAGCGCGATCCGCACGGCCATTTGGCTGATCGTGCTCCGGGCGAGCGTAAACGCACCACCCAAGGTCTGCGAACCGAGCAACAGATGAATGCCAAACGCCCGCCCTTGCCGCACCAACCGATCCAAGAGCAATGTCGCTTGTTGCGAAACGCGGTCATCTTCAGTGAAGAATTCCTGGAATTCGTCGATGAGCAGCATGATCCGCGGCAACGGCGGCATGCCGGGAATAGCGCGGTAACCGGCCAAATCCTGTTTGCCGTGCAGACGAAAGAGTTCGCCGCGGGCTTGCATCTCGGCATCGAGCCGGGCCAGGGCGCTCAAGCCGAATTCGCGCTCGCTCTCGATGGCGATCACCCGCGCATGCGGCAAGCGGAAGAGTGCATAATCCTTGAACTCGACCCCTTTCTTGAAGTCGATAAGGTAGAGTTCCAACTCGGCGGGACTATAGGCCAGACAGGCGTTGATGATGATCGTGTGTAGCAGCGTCGATTTGCCGGAGCCGGTTTTGCCGGCCATCAGGACGTGTTGCGATGTGCCGCTCCCCAGTCTGAGCGATTGTTTCTTCCGCGCGCCGGCACGGCCAAGAGGTACGTCCAGCCCGACGCTAGTGTCGGCCTTCCAGTAGGTGTCGGGAGCGGGAGCGATCACGCGGAACGGAACTTCCACGCGGCGACCGTCGCGCGCGGCATGGCCGGCGGCGTGAACAAGTCTGGTGATTGTTTCCTCATCAGGCAACGTGAGGGGAGCGAATTTGTACGAGCCGAAATCGGGATCGTCGTAACGGAAATGGTCTTCGTCCCAAACGAGCGTCTCGGCCGCGGCGGTCAAATCTTCCATCGAAAAACTGCTCGGCAGATTGAGCTGCATATCGGCCAACAAAAGCACAAACACGCCGCAGCGCGGGCCGCTATGGGCGATGCTCAACAAACGCCGCGCAGCCGACTCGGTAAAGTTGCGGGGAAAATTGGCCACGACCAAAAAACGGAACGGCTCCGCCACCTCGCCCGCCGCCACGTTATAGGCGTCGATGCTGGGGAACTCGTTGCGGAGATATTTTTGGATGATCACCTCGATCTGTTCGCTCAAGTCCGTGAGTCGCTGCTCGATATGGAGCGGCTCGGTCCAAATGCGGCTGGTGACCAAGGCTTCGTCGTAATCGGCCAGATGCATCATCCCGGCGAAATTCTTCCCCAGCCCGACCGGATCGATGATCGTGAAGCGGACCTTGGCCGGGGGCAAACTCAAGAGCAGCCGCAAGAGCACGGCTTGCAAGAGTTGCAGCCCGAACTCGCGCCCCGCGCCGGTCGCTTGAATGATGAAGGAGCTGCGGCGGGGAAAATCCAACACGGCGGGGAGAGTCCAGCGTTCAGGCAGGGAAATAGGCAAGTCGGGATGCGGCTGACAACCTGCGGCAAGCGCGGCCATTTCGATTGCCAATTCGCCAAACAGAATCCCCCGCGGCGCGATAGTCGGCGGCTGCCAATCGGCCCATTCGGGGCGATCCCAGGCGGGAAACCGTTCGTGGTTTTCGGCGCGCCAGCGTTCGAAGCCGGCCAACAATTCGCGATGTTCACCCTGCCAGCGTGCGAGCAGGCGGTCCCAAACGGCCGCTTGTTGTTGCCGCAGCGATTCGAGATCAAGAGCGCAGCTTGCGCGGATCGCGGCTTGTTCGCGTTCGTTGTTCCGCTGCAAAGCGGTGAGGATCGGTTGAAATTTGCGTTCGGCCGCTGTGCGGGCGGCGCTCTGTTCGGCGGTCAGTTCGGCCAGCGCCGCTTCGCGGCGCTGTTGGTGTTCTTGAGTTTGCTGGCGATGCCGGGCGAGCAGTTGGGCGTGCTGGCGTTTGAATTGTTCCTCGCTTTGCAGCAGATCGCGGCGAAGCTTTTCGCGCAGGTCGCGCTGTTCGCGGCGCATTTGAGTCACGGCGTGCGCGGCTAAATCTTGCGTCGCCGCGACGGCGGCGGAACGCGCGGAGCGCCATTCCGCGACAATTGGAAGCAACGCATGGCTTGTCGTTCGACGTAGCCCACTAACTCCGAAAAATCCCGCCCATAATAAAGCGCCGAACGTGATCGCGGCTGGGATCTTTCCGCTAGTGAACAACACTACGACGGCAATCACAATCGCCGGTCCCGCCATTAACACCCACGGCCAATTATCACGGAGCAATGTCAAGCGCCATGAACTATCGAGGCGATTCCAAACCGCCGCGGTGCGCGAAAATGCCTCGCGCAGCCGTTGCTGACATTCGCTCAAGCTTTGTGCGGGCAACGGGACGTTTGCGGCCGCTGCAGTATCGCCGCCGGCGTTGACGTGATGCAGTTCGGTGATTGCCGAATTTTGATCAGCCGCGTCGGAATCTAACTCCGCTAACGGATCGCGCTCGTCGCGGGTTTGCAAAACTTCTTCGACCGATTCAGCCGCGTCATAATGCGGAAGTTCGAGGCGGCTATGCTCCAGCTCGGCGGCGGCGCTGTGCAAGCGCGCGGAACGGAGCACTTCGATGGCCCGTTGCGTGGCGTTGGACTGCTGGGCGAATTGCGTTTCGAGA
>Ga0163144_10031230_pt1 | contig 10164 bp, 17 predicted proteins | sample OliLak19BULKMAT1_FD_123175 | JGI IMG/M metagenome (GOLD analysis project Ga0163144, IMG submission 123175) | Freshwater microbial mat bacterial communities from Lake Vanda, McMurdo Dry Valleys, Antarctica - Oligotrophic Lake LV.19.BULKMAT1 | ecosystem: Environmental > Aquatic > Freshwater >...
CTACATCAACGCCTTAGAAGAGCGCTGCTCGATCCATTGAGCTACGAGGACGGTGCAAAAGCTTAATTTATCATTACTTGATACACTTTACAAACTTCCTATTTTTATTCATCCCCCTAATACCCAGAGGCCTAAGTATTCTAGTGCCTAAATTGATGGATCAGTGGAAGTTGGGGCTCCTTTTAAAAGAATGTTCATCCGCTCTTCTTTTGAAGAATAGATTTCGAGAACTTTTTCTAGAGCTTTTTCATCAAAAATTTGGCTTGGGGTGCTTGTTGCAACAATATCAAAAGCTGATTCATTGCTCAAATCTCTGAAAGTAATAAAAAGAAAAGATGACAGCACAATGTTTATAATAAAAAATACCACCAAGATTATTTTCCAATCTCTGTCCGGATTCATGGAATAATCTTTCTCTTTTTTATAGAGAGCAGATTCTTTTGAAAAAAGATTTTTAAGTTTATCGAACATAAATAATCTAAGAACTTACAAGTTTAGAGACCTTAAAAATAAAATCTCCGCTCCAAACTGATTTTTCAACCTTTTCTTCCCTCTCCATATTTCCGTTCAAACCAACTTGTTTAATACTTACATGGTACGGCAAGTTCTCTATTAAACTCATAAAATGAAATACTTGTTTGAAACTGCCTACGACGTCGAGTTTTAAATTCAAATCTTCATAGGTTTTGGCAGGCGCATCCTGACTCTTTGCTTCCGCTTCAATTGAGTTAATCGTTAACAGAACTTCAGCGGTTTTGCCCATAAACTCTATTTTCTCAATAAATTTAACTAATTCTTCCTGTCCGGGAAGTAAAATAAAACTATCAGTTTTTTCTATTTTATCATTCAAATCGAGTAGTTTTTTCGCCAAAGTTTTAATTTCATTTTTTCTGGATGATTGAGCGGTAATGTTTGCCATCAGTTCCGATGTCTCCCCTTTTTTAACATTTATAATCCAAGAAAAAGACCCGACTAGCGCCCAAATAATGACAAGTAGGCCTAAGGGGAATAGAAAACTTTTTTTTGTATCTCGGTTCTTCATATTGATTTTATTATAAGAATGACTTCTGAAGTTATTTTAATCATCCTCTTGGACTGAAAAAGATATTGAAAAATCCAAATCCTTATCGCGAGTCAAGCTGGAAACCGGCAAATCAACATTTTTGAAACTAGCTTCCGATTCAATAGAACGCGAAAAGGTGGTTAACGCTTCTCTCGAATCTGCCGTACCTCTTACAAAAACATTGATTCCGGTACTTTCATTTAAATAGCTAAAAGATTTTATTTTTATATGCTCAGACTTATTTATAACAATCTTCTCCCAAACAGAAAGAGGGGAAAGTGCAGGAAGCTCTTGAAGTAATTTTAATTTTTCTACTGTTTTGGAAGCTAGTGGTTCTAAATTTCCAGTATTCTTTAGCTCCGGAGTCTCCACCTCTAAGTTTTTCATTTCTTCTTGCGAGACCTTGTATTTAAGATTGACTAAGAAAAATGGAGCGACCAAAAGCACCATTGCAATAAGGCCGGTCAGATTAAGGAAATTGAGTACCAGAACTATTCTTCTAGAATTATATTCCTTGTGTATTGTCTTTCTTTCTTGAATTGGTAGTAAGTTAAACATTTTATTAAGTATTATGCGGCAGAGCTAGTCCAATTGCGGCGACATATTTAAAAGACTCCTCAAAAGACAGGTCCGGGACAGCACCATGAAGAGAAGAAGTGTTGACCCAAACATTTGCAAGTTCGACCGGAAAGGAAAAATAGTTTTTAAAATAATTCTTGATATTAGGATGAATGGCTGATTCACCACACAAAATTATTTTTTCAATTTTTGCTTTGGAAGTTGGATTGAAAGAGCTCCAATAAGCCAAAAGTTTATCGACTTCGTCTTTTAAAACTCTCTCGGTATCGGCAGATCTTGCATACACTATCGCCTGTTCATCTTTGTACCGAATATTTTCTTCTTTATGAGAAAAAGTTAGAGATGAAAAAAAATTATCGCTCAAATTTAAATTGGAAGTAAACTGTACCAAACCTCGATCGACAATATAAATACCAATTTTTTTCTTTCCGGCGTTTATAATTATATATGGCTTCATATCCCCTTTCTCTACAACAGCCCTAGCAACCGACTGGGATTCCACCTCGAATAGCAAGGGTTTTAAGCCGCCTTCTTTAAAAATATTCAGGTAGTTAAAAACCACTTCTTCTGATATTACAGACACTACAACCTGAATTTCTTTAGCTTGTGGATCTTCCCAGGGCAAAACCTGAAAATCGAAAATTGCTTCGTTCGCCATAAGCGGCACGTTTTCCTCTATTTTAAACTGCAGGGCTTCCCGAATTTCTGGAAGTGACATTTTTGGTATGGTTGTTCGAAACAAAAAAGCTTTTTCGTCTGGGAGCGAAGTTTTTATGAAGGAAATATTATTTTTTTCCCTAAAATTATTTAAAACTTCAACAATTTCTTTTGGATTTTTTATATCACTATTTTGGATTGCCATGCTCGGGATTTGTTCTTCGGCATAATTTTTCAAAACAAGCCCCCCTCCCTTAGAGCGAGCTAGGTTTATAAAAAAAATATTCTCATCCACGAGCGAGAGGCCGGCAGATGGCATAGTAATAAATTTGGGAGTAGGAAAAAAATCAAAAAAAGTCTTTTTCATTCGATATATTATATCCTACAAAGTAAAATGGAGAAATTACTTATTTTTTCTCTTGTCTAAAAAGCTCTGCAAGATGAGCGCGGCGGCTGAAGCATCGGTCATTGGAGTCCGTCCCTGAACATGCAGAGAATGTTGGGTTGTATAAAATTCTGGCTCGAAATATATCTTTTTTCCTATCTCTTTTTCCAAATTTTCTTTAAACTGCGCAATGTCCTCCATTATTTTGTTTGGCTCCCCTTTTAAATTAAGTGATTCGCCCAAAACAATGCTTTCGGCATTTTCTTCTTGAAACACTTTTTTTACTTCAATTAGAGTTTTTTTGCTGTTTTTTATGACTTTTAGCGGAAAAGCCATTGTCTCATTCTCATCAGAGACAGCTATACCGATATTTTTCTCTCCATAATCAATTCCCAGATACTTCATCCAGTTAGAGATAGGAAGCGTTTCAGCCGATTTCTGAGATAACGCTTGCTTAGTCCCGATTTTAAATATAATTCTCTCGACCTAGCATCTTGCTCATTTACACACGCTTCATAATAAATGATTTCAAACGGTCCTCTACCACGAGTGTAAGTCGACTTTCCATTCTGATGCTGTAAAAAACGTTTCCGTAAATCATTTGTTGATCCGGTATACCATTTCAAATCTTTTTTGCTTTTCAACAAATATGTATAATACATGAATGATCTCTAACGGGATTCATTTTTTGTTAGTATCTATTATAACGTAAATCAAATGGAAATCTTTAGCCAAGAAACATTACAATTTATTGGATCACATACTTTGCTTTTTGGACTCTTGTTTATCTGGAGCCTCTTTTGGAAAGGTATGGCTCTGTGGAAATCAGCTAGATTGTCTCATAAATGGTGGTTTTTAATAGTTTTGGTTGTAAATTCTGTAGGAATTGTTGATATTATTTACCTCTATTTTGTCGCCAGGCGGTACAAGGTAGAAGCTCAGGAAGATAATTAAATTAGATAAAGGTATTGGAACCTTTTAATTTTGAAGTCTTTCTTAATCTTATTTGTGGTATACTGGATGAGTGCCTGAGAAATATAAAAGAAATCCAAACACCAACTGCATGCTTTGTGGTATACCTCTCTATAGAAGACCGATTGGGATAAAACATGGAAGAGTATTTTGTAGCTTAATCTGTTATGGAAAAGCTAACAGAAAAGAAACTCCCTGCGTTGTTTGTGGCTCTCCCATTCTTGCTCAGTATCATAAAATTACTTGTAGTAGGAGTTGTGCAAATACCCATAGAGCTGGTATAAAATACAAAATTGGTAGACCAAAAGATAAGGTGCACGACTTAAGGGCTTTAAAGTTGAGGTTGTTTGATAAAAGGGGTAAAAAGTGTGAATGGTGTGGATACAACAAGCAAGAAGTTTTGCAAATACATCACAAAGACAGGAACAGGCAAAATAATGACCTCACAAACTTAGTACTGATTTGTCCAAACTGTCATTGCGAGGAACATTATTTAAAAAAATAGGAGCTTGGTGATAGACTGAGAACTTATAGCAACGGAGGAGTCGGATAATGGTTATTCCACCAGTCTTGAAAACTGGAGCGCGAAAGCGCTTGTGAGTTCGAGTCTCACCTCCTCCGCATTGACAACCTGTTAGTAACGTGTTCTAATGTGCCTGACGTTTCAGTGCGACTCACGTGCTATCAGTTTGCACAAAACACCAAGAGAATTCTCCTGGTGTTTTGCTGTTTGTATAATTATGAAATGGATTTTGATACCGCCGTTAAAACAATCAACAAACTGCTTGAAAAGAAAAAGCCAGAAACATTCAGCAGTACATGGATTCACATTCACTCTCCTGCGGTATATACCTACATAAGAATTAATTTAAGAACGGAAAACGATCATATTGATTGGGATAAGTTCACATATGCGCTCAACAAGAAATATGTAAATCGGTGGCTATACTTTAAGCGCAAAACTGCGAGGCCCTACGAGAATCAGTTTGAAGTGGATGTGATTCTCACGAAACATAAGGACAAACTCTACACATTCGTTGCTCTCGGGAATGCCGATGATAAAGAAATTCGCAATCGTATTATCATCGCCCTTGTCAGAGTGGCGCAGAAAGGAAATGTCCTTGCACAACAAGAACTCATCAAATGGATGCGATATGTCGTAGATGATTGGGTTGAGAAATATTATCTATTGTTTAAATGGAAGGGCTATGGTGAAGATATCGACGAGAAAATAAAAGGCTGTATTCGCTGCTATAAATACACGGGCTCATTTGTTGGTTATTTATTCAAAACCCTCCAATATTCCGCTAGAGGAATGAGACCACTTCAAGCATGGTCGCTTGATGATTGTGTCGGTGAGGATGGTGCGACGAAGGTTGATTTTGTAACGCAGGATCAAGAAACGGGAGAAGTGAAGTTGTTCGGAAGATAAAAATTTTGTAAAATTATGGATATGAATAAAGAATGTGAAAAGTGCTACGGTAAAGGAAGCTACATGTACGATGAGAACCATGCAAAGCCATGCGAGGTTTGTTGCACTCACTCTCAAGGTTGGTGGAAATTGGAAGAACACTACGGCGACGATAATGGTAAGTACGCTTGTAAAAATGGTTGCGGAACAGTGGTTGAAAAAGAACCGACTGCGCAATCAGTAGCCGTCTAAGCACTTTTGGATAACGAAACAGCACCCATGTGAGGGTGCTGTTTCTGTGTGTACCACTGGCGTACAGATATTTTCTCCAGTGCCATGTCGGGAAGCAAGGCATACATTCAGTCTGCCGTACAAGTCATGTCAAAAGAATATCATGAATTTTATGTATTTGTTATTCCTCCCCCTTTTCCTCCTTCAGCAACGTAATATTCTTGTCATTGAGCACCAGCCTTGAGCGTAGATGCCCCATCAGTTCTCGCTTCTCGATTGCCGTTCCTTCCCGAAGCACGTACTTCGCATACTCTCTTGTCGCCACCTCATTCTCGTCGATCTTGAACTTCGGACTGCCTTTGCTAGCCAGTCTTTGTAGCCTGTTGAACTTTTTGATTTCTTCCTCAAGCTTCATCCTCATGCCGAGCTCGTTGATGTTCTCGATGATCGAGGAGCATGAAGCGCAGTGCATCCCTTTTACTTTGTAGGTTTGTGTATGCATATTATTTCTTGAAATGGTTTGTAAGTTTCGACAGATATTTAATCTTAAATACGGCGAGGATAAGCATAAAGCCGATCATCAAATACAAGAATGGATTTGTAAGAGAGAATATGCCGGACTTTGATAGCGAATTGGCACCGATAATATGTGTACCAATGAATGCGATCGCAGCCAGTACGATCACAAGGATTGAAGCGTGCCGCTTCCATGCGTGAGCAGGACGATTCTGAATTTCATTGAGATTAAACCCGGTAAATTCTTCGGTATTTATATTGCTTTCGTTCACACCTAAATCAGCAAGCATTTTCTTCATTGCGCTGGTCATTTCTGGCAACCCCGCTATGTAATAGATTGGCGATTTCAGATCACTAATGTATTGCCTAAGCAGAGAGGAATTGATACGGCCAGTTTTTCCTTGCCATGAAGTTGCTGACTTTTCTGATTCAGTCATAGTGGCAACTAACGCGAGATTGGGATTTTGATTTACTAAATTCTGAAGCTCGACTAAGTACGCGGCATCTTCGGGCCGGCGGTTTGAATAGAACAAATACATTTTATGAGATAGTCGCTTTTCAGTTGCGTCCTTGATCATTGAAAAGACCGGAACAATGCCAATGCCACCGACCAGAAATACTGCTAGTTTGGAAGCGTCCTCATGCAGTGCAAACGCCCCATGAGGAACACCGAGCAATATCTGTATGAGAACTTTCTCCCCGATACTCATTAGCCCCAGTGATTTTTTGAAAGCCGAAGGCCCCATTCTCATAGCAATAACCAATTCTGATTGTTGAGTAGAATTTGCGAGGGAGAAAAATCGGTTATCACCCCTTTCATCAGTCTCGGCGGGATTAATGAGTGACATTCGTATATGCTGACCGGCTTTAAAATTAAATCCTTCTGGTTTTTCAAAGCTAAAAGACCATGTGCCTTCAGCAATCTGTTTTTTGCTCTTTAGTGCAACTTTAAATGATGCTTTCTTCATTGAAGACATCCTGCCGCCGTGCATGTGCATGTATTTAGAGTGATCCATAATTTATTTCCTCTTAAGCTTATAGACCTTTAAGATTTCCTCTTTGGCTTTGTTGGTCTGACCAGATTTCACCTGATTCAAAATGCAACCGCTTAGATGATTTTCAAGCAGTAAATCCTCTACGTTTGAAAGTCCTTGTTTAACCGCTGATGTCTGGGTGATGACATCAATACAATAGGTGTCACCTTCAACCATCTTCTGGAGTCCCCGTACCTGACCCTCAAGAAGCTTGAGTCGTCGAACGACTTTCACTTTGTTTTTATCATCCATGTATTTCATATACAAACAAGTATATACCCCCCTAGGGGTATAGTCAAATCATACTGTGAGAAACTTCAACGGAGCTTTATAAGCTCGAAACGGTGAACAAAATGAGAAATATGGGATGAGTGAAGGTCAAATAACCAAAACTCAAACTGTGAATTTCTTTTTTGTTTTTATTGTCTAGCGTAGTGAGAGAAAAGAAAATGTGCTCATTTTCTTTTCCGAGCGAGCGACGACATCAAAGGGTCAATGGAAAGAGTGAGCGAAGCGAACACAAAATAGGGGCAGGGTTTGCCCTGCGGTTAATACCCTTTATAAAATAGCCGCGTCATTTGACGCGGCTATTCTTAGAAAATCCAAACCTATCTTTTCAAGACCCTTTTCAAGTCTCGCTGCATTCTCTCAAAATCTGACACATGCTGTCGGAAGGTCTGTTTCATCTGACCCAAATGGGTTTCAAGAGCGTCAACTTCACTTTGGACTTTCGCCAACTCTCTTTTTTTTCTATCTAGTTCGGGCTCTCTTCTTTTTATTTCTCGCTCTTCGGTATCAATGTCTCTTTTTAGGCTTAAAATAGCTTGGCTTGAATCCGTCATGTTCTTTATAGATTATCTATTAATGACATTATTCTAACATTTTTGTGATAAAATATTTAGAACTAAACGATTATGCCTCTATTAAATTCATTAATTATAATTCTCTCAAGCTTACTCGGACTTGGTATTGCAGGTTATATTCACCGCAAAAAAGTGGCCGGCGAAAAATTGGTTTGCCCAATAGGCACAGAATGCCAGTCGGTAATTTACAGTCCTTATTCAAAATTCTTAGAAATACCGCTGGAAAATCTAGGAGTTTTTTACTATCTCATAATAGCTTTAAGTTACACCCTTTCCTTATTTTTCCCATCCTGGAATGCTGACAATCTTTCTTTTGCGACACTTTCTCTTACCACAGTCGCTTTTATATTCTCCCTGTATCTTTTATTTATTCAAATAATCATCCTAAGAAAATGGTGTTCATGGTGTCTCGGTTCAGCAATTCTTTGCACAATAATTTTTGTTTCTGTCTGGTCAGTTTCAAATCTAAATCTAGTTTCGTTTATTAATTCAATAATTAATAGTCTTTAATGATTAGTTGGACTGGACCCGAATACATTTATAGAGAAAAAGGGCCTGAGTGGTATTGGGCTGTTGTAATCATCAATGCGGGAATAATTATTTCGGCAATTTTGCTTAACAATTATATTTTCGCGGTTTTTATCTTGCTTGCTACTTTCACTTTAATAATCTTCGCCTCAAAAAGACCGAAGAATATAGAAATAAAAATTAATGAGCAAGGAATTTTATGTGATAAATATTTTTATCCCTGGAGCTCCCTTGAATCGTTTTGGATTGAGGAGAATGTAGATCACCAAAAAATAATTCTAAAATCAAAGAAAATCTTAATGCCCTATATCTCCTTACCAATACGCCAAGACGATATCCTAAATGTACGCGAGTTTTTAAGAAATTATTTAACGGAAGAACAATTACATGAACCTATTCTGCATAAATTGATGGAAATTATTGGATTTTAAAAATTTGTTGTTATGTGGAGATAATTAAAAACGTTGTATAATAGAGATAAATTATTTATTAACTAATATAAATTATGGATAAAATAACAAGAGATTTCGTCTCCAAAGAACCACGACAGTATAAATTAAGAATAGGAAAATCCGTTGCCTCTTCTCTAACCGGTTTTGTTGTAGGAGTAATCGGTTCCAGTATCGTTTGGATGGTCGGTATCAATAACTTTTTTTAATATAGAAGTTCTGACCATTCTCTGGATTTAAACAAAAAGCAGTCGGTTATTTTGATAATCGACTGCTTTTTGTTTAGAACGAATAAAAAATAAAAGAAATAAAAACGCTTCGCTGTTTTTTATGCCTTCAGTAGGAATCTTTCATTACATGAACAGTAGACCTTTTGGATAAAATCTCGTGCAGAGCACTCAATTTTATGCTCAAAAGCTTTTCAATTCTGATTTTCCTCACCAAGGAAAATCATGTCTGAAGATTTCTTACGACGTAGTTGAAAGAAATTTCAGACCTACACGGAAGCATTTTGATGCTTCCTTTCAGTCAAACTTACTTCGTTCGTATGCCTTCAGTAGGAATCGAACCTACATCACAAGCTCCGCAAGCTCGTATTCTATCCATTGAACTATGAAGGCAAGAAGAGTAAAAAGTTATAAAGTTGTATGTTGCGTCAGTACTACTGTATTAGAAAATACAAAAAAAATAAAGGCTTATAAGGCCTTTATTTTTTATTGAGAGCTAGCATCAAACGAGATTTTTTGCGAGCGGCGGTATTACCCTTTATGATTCCCCTTTTAAAAGCTTTATCGATTGCTTTGTAAGCTTTGGGAATTAATTTTTTAGCTTCATCAATTTTCTTTTCGGAAACTAATTTTTTAACATTCTTCAAGACTTCATTTAGGTCTTTTGCACGGCGCAAGTTGAAAACTCTCTTTCGTAGAGAGCCTCTTAGAGCTTTTTTGGCTGATTTGATTATCGGCATAATTTTTAGAAGATTAACAATTTACTAGATTTAAGTCAAATAAATCTAAATTTCTGATTTGAGATATAAGATATAAGATATAAGATATAGATATGATCTCTAAACTTACAGGCCTGATTTGTCCATTTGACCACCGATCAGTGATTGTCGACGTAAACAATGTCGGCTACCGGGTTTTCGTCAATTCCGATCTGCAAAAAAGAGCGGGGCTTGGGAAAGTCTTGGATGTTTGGATTCATTTCGTCGCCCGGGACAATGCCATGGAATTATATGGTTTTGAAAATAGAGATGGTTTGGATTTTTTTGAAATGTTGATCTCTGTTTCTGGCATTGGGCCAAAAACTGCTTTAAATATTTTAAATTTGGCTCCAATTCAAACAATAAAAGATGCTGTGTCGAGCGCTGATGTCAGCCATTTGACCAAAGTCTCGGGCATTGGAAAAAAGAATGCGGAAAAAATAGTCTTGGAATTAAGAGATAAATTGGGCAAAAATTCCAAAGAAGGATCA
>Ga0163144_10031233_pt1 | contig 10163 bp, 12 predicted proteins | sample OliLak19BULKMAT1_FD_123175 | JGI IMG/M metagenome (GOLD analysis project Ga0163144, IMG submission 123175) | Freshwater microbial mat bacterial communities from Lake Vanda, McMurdo Dry Valleys, Antarctica - Oligotrophic Lake LV.19.BULKMAT1 | ecosystem: Environmental > Aquatic > Freshwater >...
CATCATCAACGGCCAGAAAACCTGGACCACGCTCGGTCATTTCGCTGACTGGATCTTCGTCCTCTGCCGCACCGACCCGACCGCGAAGAAACCGCAGGAAGGCATTTCCTTCATCCTCGTCGACATGAAGACGCCGGGCGTCGAAGTCCGCCCGATCATCACCCTGGATGGCGGACACGAGGTCAACGAGACTTGGTTCACCGATGTGAAAGTCCCCGTCGCCAATCTCGTCGGCAAGGAAAACGAAGGCTGGACCTACGCCAAATACCTACTCGCCCACGAGCGCACCGGCATCGCCGGCGTCGCCCGCTCCAAGAAAGGCATCGAGCGCCTGCGCGAGATCGCCTCGGTCGAACTCGATCAGGGCCAGCCCGTCATCCGCAATCCGGATTTCGCCCGCAAAGTCTCCGAACTCGAGATCGACCTCACGGCGCTCGAATACACAGAGCTCCGCACGCTCGCCCGCGAAAGCCAGGGCAAGGGCCCCGGCCCGGAATCCTCGATCCTCAAGATCAAGGGCACCGAGATCCAGCAGCGCATCACGGAGCTCACGCTCGAAGCCGTCGGCGTCTACGGCGCGCCGTACTTCCGCGGCTTCCCACAGGACGGCGACAACCAGCATCCGATCGGCCCAGACTACGCGCATCTGACGGCGCCCACCTACGCCAACATGCGCAAGACCTCGATCTACGGCGGCTCCAATGAGATCCAGCACAACATCATCGCCAAGATGGTGCTGGGCCTCTAGGGCGCCGCAGCGTGATCAGCGACAACTCGCCCGGGTGCGAGGCTCGTGCGCTCGGGCAGTTGCGCGACCCCGAAACCGCGGCCTAGAAGGACCGCAGGGAGACCTTCGATGGATTTCAGCTTCACTTCCGAACAGGACCAGCTTCGCGACACGGTCGCCAAGCTTGTCGCCCAGCGGTACGACTTCGACACGCGCCGCAAGGTCGCGAAGTCGGAAAGTGGCTGGCGTCCCGAAATGTGGTCGCAATTTGCTGAGCTCGGTCTCCTTGGCGCGTCCTTCACTGAAGCCGAAGGCGGTTTCGGCTCCGGCCCGATCGAGGCGATGATCATCGCCGAGGAATTCGGCAAAGGCCTCGTGATCGAGCCCTACCTGCAGACTGTCGTCATCGGCGGCAACTTTCTCCGCCACGGCGGCACCGACGCTCAGAAGGAAGAGCATATCGCCGCCATCATCGGTGGGGAGGCGCTGATCGCCTTCGCCTACAGCGAGCCGAAATCTCGCTTCGACCTCAACGACGTCTCCACCACCGCGAAAAAGGACGGCGCCGGCTACGTCCTGAACGGTCACAAGGCGGTCGTCATCGGCGCGCCCTTCGCCACCCACCTCATCGTCACCGCCCGCACTTCCGGCGGCCAGCGCGATACGAACGGCGTCACAGTGTTCCTCCTCGCGAAGAACGCCAAGGGCGTCACCAGACGTGACTATCCCACCGTCGATGGCTTGCGTGCCTCCGAAGTCTATTTCGAGAATGTCGCTGTCGCGGCCGACGCCGTGATCGGCGAGATCGATGGCGGGCTCCCGCTGGTCGAGAAAGTCGTCGACAACGCCATCGCCGCGCTCTGCGCCGAAGCCGTCGGCTGCTTCAAGGTCCTCAACGAAGCGACGATCTCCTACGCGAAACAGCGCAAGCAATTCGGCCAGCCCATCGCCACCTTCCAGGTCCTGCAACACCGCATGGTCGACATGTTCATGGCGGCCGAGCAGGCCTCCTCGATGACCTACATGGTAACGCTGAAACTCGACGAAGCCGACAAGGCCCGCAAGCTCGCCGCGTCTGCCGCGAAAGTTCAGATCGGCAAGGCCGGCAAGCTCGTGAGCCAGGACGCCGTCCAGATCCATGGAGGCATGGGCATGACCGACGAACTCAATGTCGGCCACTTCTTCAAGCGCGTGACGATGATCGAAAGTCAGTTTGGCAACACCGACTGGCACCTGCGTCGCTACACTGCACTCAGCAACTGCTGATCGGGCGAGCCTCCAGCTTCGCGGAGGATCACGACATCGGGAAGTCCTCCCTTGTCTGCGAAGCAGGCGGAGTGCCCCGAAGGGGCGGAGCGGGCTAGCTCGGACGCGGGCGGATAGCTCAACCTGTCCCGCCCCGCCAGAACCGGCCGATTCCAGACCTGTGCGTCCCCCACTCCAGACCTGTGAGTTCGTGCGACGATCCTTCCCGTATGGAGGGAGGCCGATCACTTTTCAACGGCGCGGGGTGGATGCAGGCGAGCGTGAAGGGCCCGGTCGAACAATACCGGAAGGCCGGGAGTTCATGAGGAGCCGGGGGCGGTTGCCATCAACGGCCCCGGCTGGTTGTCCCTGATGTCGCCGGGGCACCATGGGAGAACACCCTGGTCCACAGCATCACAGGCGGATCACTCCGGCCTCAACGGGAAGCTGCGCCAGATGACAGTCGCCGCGCTACGCGGCATTCTCAGCGGATGTCACGCGCTCCCGACCCCGACGACGAGATCCTGATCGAGATGAACCGCATCGGCGGCTCGATCGAGGTGCGTGCTATCTCTGCCACCGACGGACTGGAGATCGTGTTCACCGCGCCAGCCAACGCACGGAAGGGCGACATCGAAAAGCTGGCCCGGGCAAAGCTCAGCTATGTCCGGAAAAAATCGGAGGGGCAGGGCGATCCGGGCCCGAAAAAACCCGGGGGCAAGCGTGGGCTGATCGCCTAGCGTGCCTTGCGCACGCCCTTGCAGAGCCCGCTCTTTTTCGCGAACTCCGACCGGCGCTCGGAATAGCTCGGTGCCACCATCGGATAGTCGGCTGGCAGCCCCCAGCTGCGGCGCCACTCGTCCGGGCCGATGTCGTGCTTGGAGCGAAGATAGCGCTTCAGCATCTTGAGCTTCTTCCCGTCCTCGAGACACACGATGTGGTCAATCATCACCGATTTCGAGATCGGCACGGCAGGCTTCAGCCGCTCTTCAGGGCGGGCCTGGCGGGGGGGGGAGGGGGGGGCGAAAGCGACGAAATCGTCCGGTAAACAGACCTGATGACGTCCGGAAGACTTTCCGTCGTGACGGGGTTGTTTGACACGAACGACGCCACAATGTCCGAAGTCGTACGCAGCAGTTGCTCGCCCTCGGGAGGCGGATTACCGATTTCGTGTGGCATTTTTCTACACCAGCACCCCCGCCGCGCCGCAAAACGCCCCAAGGCCAAGTCAAAAGGCACGAAGCCTGACCACGTCCGTGACCCGGAATACTGATTCTCATCTATCTCCGCCTTAAAGTGTTAGCGCGTGCGCACCCCGAACACGGCCGGACTTGCCAACCGGGAGGCGAGCCCGTATCGCCCGGTCAAACCGCCCCAAACCCCATGGAGTCGCGCCGATGAGCCAGTCGAGCACCCTCAGAGAAGGGTTTTTCGCCACCGGCCTTGTGGAAGCCGACCCCGTGATCGCGAAATGGATTGGTAAAGAACTCGGCCGCCAGGCCCACGAAATCGAGCTTATTGCGTCCGAGAACATAGTTTCCCGCGCGGTCCTCCAGGCGCAGGGGTCGATCTTGACCAACAAGTACGCCGAAGGTTACCCCGGCAAGCGCTACTATGGCGGCTGCGAATTCGTCGACGAGGTCGAAACCCTCGCCATCGACCGCGCAAAGCAGCTGTTCGGCTGCGAGTTCGCCAACGTCCAGCCATCCTCCGGCAGCCAGGCCAACCAGGCCGTCTTCACCGCCCTGATCAAACCCGGCGACCCCATCCTCGGCATGAGCCTCGACGCCGGCGGCCACCTGACTCACGGCGCGAAAGTCAACCAGTCCGGCAAATGGTTTCAGGCGCATTCTTACGGCGTCCGCCTGCAGGATGGCCACATCGACCTCGACGAAGTCCGCAAGACCGCCAAGGCCGCGTCGCCGAAAATCATCATCGCCGGCGGCTCGGCCTATTCGCGCACCATCGACTTCGCAGCCTTCCGCCAGATCGCGGACGAAGTCGGCGCGATCTTCATGGTCGACATGGCCCACTTCGCCGGCCTCGTCGCCGCGGGACTAATACCCAGCCCGCTTGGTCATGCGCACGTCGTCACCACCACCACGCACAAGACCCTCCGTGGCCCCCGCGGCGGCATGGTGCTTACGAACGACGCCGATATCGCGAAGAAGGTGAACTCTGCCGTGTTCCCCGGCATCCAGGGCGGTCCGCTGATGCACGTCATCGCCGGCAAGGCTGTCGCCTTTGGCGAGGCGCTGAAGCCGACGTTCAAGGCCTACGCGCAAGCCGTCATCGACAACGCCAACGTGATGGCCCAGACGCTGAAGGCCGGCGGCCTCGATATCGTCTCCGGCGGCACCGACACGCACCTGATGCTGGTCGACCTCCGCCCGAAAGGCGTGAAGGGCAACGACACCGAGAAGGCGCTCGAGCGCGCTTACATAACCTGCAACAAGAACGGCGTGCCGTCAGATCCAGAAAAGCCGATGGTCACCTCCGGCGTTCGTGTCGGCTCGCCTGCCGCCACCACGCGCGGCTTCGGCAAGGACGAGTTCAGACAGGTCGGCGCGTGGATGATCGAAGTCGTCGACGCCCTCGCAAAAGGCGGCGACACGTCGGCAATCGAAACCAAAGTGCGCGAGGAAGTGAAGGCGCTGACTGCCCGCTTCCCGATCTATGCAGGCCCATGGGGCTGATCCGGGGGTGATGTTTGCGCTGTCCGTATTGCGGCACGGCTGACTCGGTAGTGAAGGACTCGCGGCCTGCCGAGGAAGACGCGGCTGTCCGGCGCCGGCGCGGCTGCAACAATTGCGGCGGACGCTTCACCACATTCGAGCGCGTGCAACTACGTGACCTCATCGTCGTGAAGCGCGACGGCCGCAAGGCCGTGTTCGAACGTGACAAGCTGCGCCGTTCGCTCAAGGTCGCGCTGCAGAAGCGCCCGGTCAGCGAGGACCAGCTGGACCACATGATCTCAGGCATCGTCCGCCAGCTCGAAAACATGGGCGAGACCGAAATCAACACCTCCGACATCGGCGAGATGGTCATGGAGTCATTGTCTACGCTCGATCCAGTCGGATTCATCCGCTACGCGTCGGTCTACAAGGACTTCAAGACGCCCGCCGACTTCGCTGGCTTCATCGCCTCCCAGAGCCGTGATGACGAAGGCGATGTGAAGGAATGAGCTCCGGCGCTCTCTCTACCCGTCCGTACGTCACGCTGAAGCTCGCCACCTCGCTGGACGGCCGCATCGCACTGGCGAGCGGCGAGAGTAAATGGATCACCGGCGCCGAAGCCCGCCTCGAAGTGCACAAGCTGCGCGCCGCACACGACGCCATCATCGTCGGGTCGGAGACTGTGCTTGCCGATGACCCCGAGCTGACCGCGCGTCTTGATCCGATGCCCGATAAGCAACCCATCCGCGTCGTCGCCGACGGCCGCGGCCGCCTGTCGCCGAATGCAAAGATCTTTCGCACCGTCTCGCTCGGCCCGGTCGCCATCGCTACCCTAGAAACCACCGACCTCGACGCACTCGGCTGGCCGTCCGCCCGCGGCCTGCAATACTGGATGACACCGCCAGACCTCGCGACCGGTCATCTCGCCATCTCGGGCATCCTCGAAGCCGCCACCCGCGCGAGCGCGTCATCGCTGATGGTGGAGGGCGGCGGCCAACTTGCCGCCTCGTTCATGCGGGCAGGCGTGGTGGACCGCATAGAGTGGTTCCGCGCACCCATCATCCTCGGCGGCGATGCGCGCCCATGCCTCGGCGGACTGGGCTTGGAGAAGCTCACCACAGCGCCCACTTACCAGCGCATCAGCGTGAAAGAGGTCGGGGCCGACCTCTGGGAAAGCTACGTGCGGAAAACCTGAGATGTTTACCGGTTTTGTTACCGATATTGGCCGCGTGACCTCCATCGAGGACACGAACGGTATTCGCCGCGTGCGTATCGATAGCAGCTATCCGGCGTCGTCCATCCAGATGGGTGCCTCAATCGAGCATTCCGGCGTGTGCCTGACCGTCGTGGATTTCGGTCCGACCGATGCCGGCGGTGCGTGGTGGTCGGTTGAAGCTATCCCCGAAACGCTGTCCCGGACTACACTCGGAAGCTGGACGGTCGGCGCGCAGGTCAATCTCGAATTGTCGCTTAAGCTCGGCGACGAGCTGGGCGGACATCTCGTCTATGGCCATGTCGACGGCCTCGGCGGCGTACGCTCAGTCACACCCGATGGTGACAGCCGCCGCTTCCGCATCGAGATCGCAGAGCCGCTGGCAAAGTTCCTGGCCGAAAAAGGCTCGATCGCAGTCGATGGTGTCTCATTAACCGTCTCGGCCGTGGGGCGAAGCGAGGGGTCAAACTGGTTCGAAGTCGCGATCATTCCGCATACATGGCAAGCAACCACGCTAGGCGCGCTGAAGCATGGTGACCGCGTGAATCTGGAAGTGGACATGCTGGCGCGTTATGTGGCCCGCATGATTGAATGGCTGCAGGCGGATAAATGACCATGAAGGATCACGTGGAAAAGTACGATTTCTCCGCCGCCATCTCACCGATCGAAGAGATCGTCGAGGAAGCCCGCAATGGCCGCATGTACATCTTGGTCGATGCAGAGGACCGCGAGAATGAGGGCGACCTCATAATCCCGGCGCAGTTCGCCACGCCCGCGCAAGTCAACTTCATGGCCAAGCACGGCCGCGGCCTGATCTGCCTCTCGGTCACGCGCGACCGCGCCCGCACGCTCGACCTCGACATGATGGCGCGCGAAAACCGCGAAAGCATGAAGACCGCCTTTACCGTCTCCATCGAGGCGCGCGAAGGCGTCACCACCGGTATCTCGGCGCACGACCGCGCCCACACCATCGCCGTCGCCATCGACCCGACCAAAGGCGCGCAGGACATCGTCTCGCCTGGCCACGTCTTTCCGCTCGTTGCGCGCGAAGGCGGCGTCCTTGTCCGCGCCGGACACACCGAGGCCAGCGTCGACATCTCGCGCCTTGCCGGGCTGTATCCCGCCGCCGTCATCTGCGAGATCATGAACGACGACGGCACGATGGCGCGCCTGCCGGAGCTCGTCACATTCGCGCAGCTGCACAGCCTCAAGATTGGGACCATCGCGGACCTCATTGCCTGGCGCCGCCGCCATGACCGCTTCCTTGAGCGCCGCATCGAAAGCGATTTCGACAGCGCATGGGGCGGAAAGTTCCGCGTCATCGTATTCCGCAACACGCTCGATGGCGCGGAGCACATCGCACTCGTGAAGGGCCGCATACAGGGCGACCAGCCCACGCTCGTTCGGGTGCACCGCGTCGATTTTCTCGCCGATTTCCTCGGTGAAGCCGGCCAGCGCGAGGGCCTCGTCCGCCGCGCGATAGAGAAATTGTCGTCATCAGAAGAGCCGGGCGTCGCCGTGTTTGTCCGCATGGGAATGGGTGAGGAAATCGCCCGCGCGCTCGGCGGGCAGGATCTTCAGCCGACAGGCGACGCTGCTCAACCGTTGCGCGAGTACGGCGTCGGCGCGCAGATTCTGAAGGACCTTGGTGTCCGCCGCATGATCCTGATGAGCAATACCCGCCCCAACGTTCTGCCAGGCCTTGACGGATACGGCCTGACGGTCGAGGGCTGGTGCCGCATCGACGGAGACTGAGATGACAAACGCCCCGCGCATCCTGATCGTGACGTCGCGCTACTATGCCCATATCTCGGCGGAGCTCGAGGCTGGTGTCGTCGAAGGCCTCGAAAAGGTCGGCGCAACGTACGAATTCCTCGAAGTCCCCGGCGCCTTCGAAATTCCCGCAGCCATCGCCATGGCCGCCGGCACCGGCGAATGGGATGGTTTCGTGGCGCTCGGTTGCGTTCTGCGCGGCGAGACCAGTCATTACGACCTCATCACCAACCACGTCGCCCGCGGCCTGATGGAGCTGTCGATCTCCGGCGTGCCGCTCGGCTTCGGCGTGCTCACCTGCGAGAACGAAACGCAGGCCCGCATTCGCGCCGACCGCAAGCAGAAGAACAAGGGCGCAGAAGTCGTCGCTGCCGTGCTGCGCATGGTCGGCCTGTCCTACCGCTTCAACAAGCTGATCGAGGACGGCGATGAGTAACGCCGCCGCCGCCGACGCGGCGCGCAGACTGCTCGCTGCACGCCGCGCCGGTGCGCGCCTGGCCGGGGTGCAGGCGCTCTACCAGATGGAGCAGACGGAACAGTCCGCTCGCTCCGTCGTCGCCGACTTCATGGAAGACCGGCTGGGCCTCAACGATGAAGGCGAACCCGTCGAGGAAGCAGATCCGGATATCTTCCAGTCGATCGTGCTCGGCGTGGTCGAGCGACAGGAAGCCATCGACGCGGCCATCATGAAGCGTCTGGCAACCGGCTGGAAACTCGAACGCCTCGACGCCACATCACGCGCAATCCTCCGCGCCGGCGTCTACGAGTTGATTGCGGAGATCAGCCTGCCGTCGCAGATCATCCTCGACGAGTACGTCTCCCTCGCCCACGCCTTCTTCGAAGGCGCCGAGCCGAAATTCATCAACGGTCTCCTCGATGCCGTCTCGCGCGATATCCGCGGCTGACGGCGATGGATGAGTTCGACCTCATCCGGCGCTACTTCGCCCCGCTCGTGACCTCGCCCGGCGCCGATGATCTCCGCGACGATGTCGCCGAGATCGCGCCAGGCCTGATCGCCACCAAGGACGCAATCGTCGAGGGGGTACACTTCCTGCCAGACGATCCGCTGGATACCGTCGCGCAGAAGCTTGTTCGGGTGAATGTCTCGGACATCATCGCCAAGGGTGGCAAGCCTGACGCTGCGTTGCTCGCGCTAATCTGGCCAAAGAGTCGCCCGCACGAACAGCTCGCAGACTTCGCCCGTGGCCTTGGCAAGGACCTGCAGCGCTGGGGCGGGCACCTCGTGGGCGGCGACACCACAGCGACCGACGGTCCGCTCACGCTGTCGCTCACACTGCTTGGCAGGGTCGGCGCCCGCGGCCCTGTGCGGCGCTCGGGAGCAAAGCCTGGCGAGGACATCTGGGTGACGGGCGACATCGGCGACAGCTGGCTTGGTTTGCAAGCTGCGACCGGTGCGCTCGGTCCCTTGACGGCGGAAGCGCAGAACCAGCTCGTCTCCCGCTATCGCGTCCCCGAACCGCCGCGCCTTGCGTTCGCAGATCTCATCGCCGCCCGCGCCAGCGCCAGCATCGATATCTCCGACGGCCTCGTGGCGGACGCAGTACACATCGCTGAAGCCTCGTCGGTGAGGATGTTAATTGGGGCGTCGCTTGTGCCGCTGAGCGCAACGGCGAGCCACTACATCGAGAACGGCAAGGCTGACCTGCGCGATCTGCTGACGGGCGGGGATGACTATCAGACCGTCTTCACGGCGCCGCAGGGCGCGCGAAAAGCGATGAGAAGTAGCGGCGCAAAACTCACACGCATCGGCGTTGTCACGGCGGGCGAGGGGGTTTTCGTGCTCGGCGCCAACAACCACCCCTTGCGGTTCGAGGTTGCCGGTTGGCGGCATTTCCGCGATCCGGACCATTCGTAAACGTAGCCTAAACCATTGCGCGGCAGGCATGTAACATGCGCCTCTCCCGTCGTGACATCCTCGCTGCCGCTTCGCTGACGACTGCCGCCATAGCGGTCGCCGCGGCCGCGCCCGCACACGCGCAGGATCACGGAACGGCGGCCGAAGAAACGAGTGAAGCCGACGTTGCCCGTTCGGTCGAACTGGGTGGTATGGTGTTTCCAGTGTTCGATGAGAAGCGGAAGCTGCGCAACTACCTGTTCATCAGCGCCCGCATGCTTGCCGGCCCCGGCAAGGACGTCTGGACCTATCGCGAGCAGCAACACTTCATCAGAGACGCCATCGTGAAGGCGTCACACAAGATCAGCTTTCACGCCAAGGGCAATTTCAAGAAGCTCGACGAAAAGGCCGCCGCGGCCGAATGCCTGAAGGCGGCCAACGCCGTTGTCGGCGAAAAGGACGCACTCGTGACGATGACCTTCACGCAGATCGCCAGCCGCACCTGATCGAAAACTACTGGCGGCCGCCGGGGTTGTCGCCGGGCTGGCGGTTGTCTGGGTTTTCCATGCCGGGCAGCTGGTTGCGCAGGCTGCCGAGCGTTCCGAACAGCTGCTCCAGAATCCCCAGCTCGCGGCCGCGTGTCGGCGTGATGCGCGAAGAATAGTCGAGGACGCG
>Ga0163144_10031235_pt1 | contig 10162 bp, 10 predicted proteins | sample OliLak19BULKMAT1_FD_123175 | JGI IMG/M metagenome (GOLD analysis project Ga0163144, IMG submission 123175) | Freshwater microbial mat bacterial communities from Lake Vanda, McMurdo Dry Valleys, Antarctica - Oligotrophic Lake LV.19.BULKMAT1 | ecosystem: Environmental > Aquatic > Freshwater >...
AGCGTTTTCAAATGAGTCGCGAACACATATTTAATAGTGAATGTTGGGTTACGACGCGGTCAAAGACGTATCTGTGAGCATTATTAAGTTAATTACCGCGTCTAACCCAACCTACCATTGTTTTTTTTGTAGGTTGGGCCCGTGCGCGAGCGAAACCCAACGCATTTGCCCTAGTTTCGTGCTTCAACCCAACCTACAAAACTGAACTAGCTAAATTTACACTCACCTACTTACTGTGGGCGTCTTCGCGGAGGATTTGCACCATCAGAACCGTCAAGAGTATTTTTCCACTCGACTGAAACCACCTTAGCGCTACCTCTAATTGGTAAATTTACGAGACTTTCAAAAGCAACTTGTCCTCTTGGTTGAATAGTACCAGGAATTGCAGCCAATCCAGTTTCTAGAACCTGCTCTGGTATCGTGTCTCCATCAGCGTTAGTTGTACGTACAATACTGTATGTAACTTTTATTTGTGTAACGGCGTTGTTGGTATTATTTACAACTGTGCCGCGAACTCTTCTGCCTCGAAATACCGCATCAATTCGATCGACAGCTACCGTCCCTGCGATCGCTGATGTTGTGGGTGTGGCGGCGGGTGTGGCGGCGGGTGTGGCGGTAGGAGTGGGTTGAGTCGCAGGGACGGAAGCGCTAGTAGTGGCACCAGTACAATAATTGGGAGGCCAATTCTGTATTCTAGCGCGAGTGTTAGCTAAAGCCTGTATTTGTCTGCGATAGCTTACCAGTTCGCTTTCCATTTGTGGCACTCTAGCCCTCATGCGATCTAAAATTTGAATGGCTTGTCTCCACTGTTGGGCGCAGACTGCTTGCTTGAGTTGTGTGTTGAGTTGTGCATTGAGGTCAATTTGAGATAAACTCGGACTTGCTGCCAATCCAATAGTGGTGATTAACGTAGCGATCGCTAAAATCCTGAATCTCATAGTTCCCACTTCCAAAGCCGTGAAACCCTCTTTACTAATATAAGGCATCTGTTCCTAATAATGAATAGGTGCTAAACGCCAATATAGTTGTCGTTATTTCAAACTCGCCAGCAAAAAAACAGTCATGCCTGACATCAAATCAGTTAGCTTTGATACCTCAAAATGGGAGCCTATTGAACAATTAGATGAGCGCATTTTATGGAGAAATGATACAGCCGATCGCTTATCGCTGCACTTCTTCCCCATTACACCCGATATTCCCGTCAATCTTACTGCTATAACAGAACTGCGAGATTTTTATCGGCAAAATGTAGTACAAGTAGGTGGCGGATTAGTCTCTGTCGATGTTTTGTCTGTAAAAGGTGTGTCAGCAATCAAGACTCTGTTCAAATTCTCCATGAAACCTACTGGCATGAGATATATAGGTTCCTTAACTTTTCCCTTTGCAAATTTTAGTTATGCGATCAAACTAGATTCCCCAGAATACGGCATGACAGGGATAAGAGATACTCTCGTTTATACCCAAGTTATGAAAGAAATCGATCCAGACGATCCCTATAAAGGGTGGTTTGAAGATCCATACGATCGCACGCGCAAAGATCCACTAATGCGTAATCAATCTGAGGATGAAAACTACGATAATCAATTCCCCGATCACCCATTATCGCGGGCGCGTAGATACCTCACCGAAATTGAAACAAGCCTTGAATTTACTGACGAAGTGCTTGAGGCAGCATCATTCCATCCGTCATGAAACTTCACGTATCTTGTTGCTCTTATCCCCAATTGTAGCGATCGCATTGTCAACTTATTTTTTTACGCAAAGGAACTAATCAGCACTTTTTATAATCCAGCTTCTTGCAGACTTTGTACCAGTAATTCTGTCAGTCCCAGGGTTTGCGCCCACCCATTGAGATAACCTTTATCTAGTTGTTCGCCTTGCAGCTTAATCACACCTAAAATGTCGCGCCATTGCTTTTGAGATCCGAATCCCATCCGATACCAAATTAGTTTCTGCAAAATGATGTCTTCTGGTGTGGGCAGAACTATTTCTCGGTCGGGGTTCCGCCGCACGACTCTAGTTTGCCGTCGCTGGAATTCGGTTTGATTAAATGGTTCGTCTTTCAGGATAAAAATGTCAATTTTGCCAAGAGATTCGTTGTCAATCAGGTTAAAGGAGCCTTTATAGCGAATTGCTTCTAGTACAGCATTTTCTGACACATAAAATCTTGGCTGTAGCGCTTGGATTAATCTATCAACTTTTTCAATATGCAAGTCTGCTACTAAGTCAATGTCTTGGGTGCTGCGCGGTTCGCCCACAAGGGAACTAGCTACCGACCCGCCTACAAGGTAAGGAATTTCCAGTTCGTTTAAAATGTCAGCGACAACAAGGGCTAAAGAAATGGGGTCAGTTAGCATTATTGGTTGCTCCATTGAAAGCTGACTAACAGATAAAATACTGGCTATGGATTGAAAGTCTAGTCCCAGCGATCGGACCATGAATTCCCGCCTAATAAAAGCAGCATCAGCATCTGGATAGCGATGCTGTATCGCCAAAAGGCACATTTCCCAACAACCTTTAGTCCAACCGCTGACTATCTCGGCTTTTTTCCACAGAGGCAACTGACGCCATAGCCCAAACTGTACTTGCTCAGCTTCGATAGAAGTATCTATCGATTGCGTTCGATAACTAAGAGTTGGGGTACGTGGGTGAGTTCCAGTCATGGCGTCATCTGCGGTAAAAAAACAAGAAACTAACTTTTCGGATCGGTTCTTAGCCCTACTTGGTGCCGTAGAGACGATCGCCTGCATCCCCAAGTCCCGGCACAATATAACCGTGTTCGTCTAAATAATCATCAATTGCAGCAGTGTAGATAGGAACATCGGGATGTTGTTCTTGAAAATGGGCAATTCCCTCCGGTGCTGCTAACAAACACAAAAACTTAATTGACACCGGATTTACTTCCTTAATTCGGTCAACAGCAGCAACTGCTGAATTGCCAGTTGCCAACATCGGATCGACAATCAAAACATCTCGTTGTTCGATATCGTCAGGAAATTTGAAATAATATTCAATTGCGACATGAGTTGTGGGATCGCGGTACAAACCGATATGTCCCACCCTTGCTGAGGGCATTAGTTCCAAAATTCCGTCCAAAATCCCCTGTCCTGCTCGCATAATCGAGACAATTACCATCTTTTTTTCAGCTGCCAGCATGGGGGCCAACATTGGTGCGATCGGCGTTTCAATATCTTCATATTTCAGCGGCAAATCCCGCGTCACCTCGTAGGCTAACAACATCCCGATCTCTTTGAGCAGGTTGCGAAATTTCGCTGTGCTGGTCGTCGTTTGGCGCATCAGCGTCAACTTATGCAGGATCAAGGGATGGTCGATTACAGTAACTTTAGCTGTCATTTGTTAGTGGCAAATAAATAACTTTGGCTTTAGCTTTTCGAGCTATAACCTATTTATCTAATCATTAAAACAATGATTATTGCTGCAAGCATTTTCACGACATATCATTTTTGAGCTTGGCAGCTTGGTATATTTCAGCAGCTTCTTGGACTACAGCCTTCAGTTCATCTATATTACAAGGCTTAGTGATTAATTTGAAAATTTTAGCCTTCTTTTTCTTATCTGCGAGGCCATCCATTTCTTCACCAAGGCCACTTAGAAGAATGCGAATTGTATCTGGAAAGCGCTCTATTGTGCTGCTTAAAAAATCAATACCATTCATTTGCGGCATCAGCTGATCGGAAATAATCACGGCCATTTCGCCTTCGCGATCGAGCATTTCTAAAGCGCCGAACGGACTATCTGCTTTAAATATTTGAAATTGACGCCGAAACGTCCTGTATAGCAAATCCAGGTTTTCAGGCTCGTCATCAACCACCATTAGCTTGGGTTTTTCGGACATCTGCAAATTTAACTCGACTATCTACTAATTTTCAAAACACGGTTCCATCACTTTCTATTTGAATTGGGGGTACGCCGCCTTCTCTCAATAATGATGCAATTCGGCGTCCAGCACTCCAGGTTCCTCCTTGTAAAACCTTGACTAGCGGTAATTCAGCACTACTCAAATTCAACTTTTGTCTGATGGCGGCGGCAATCCTATCCAACAAACTGACGGTTAACGCTCGCCATTCTACAATTATCTCAGATCCAACTGGATAACGATCGCGCAAAATGTCTGGATATTTCGCCTCCAGCAGTCCAATATCCAGACACAAACCGCCATTGCGATATTCTGAAAGTCCGGTAAGCTCGTTTAATCCCGTAATTTCTAAACCAAGTTCTTGGAGTGGTTCTAAAAGAGAATAAGTTAACCACTGGGAAAGTTTGTGAAACGGTACATAGCGTCCGCTCTGATTATCTCCCTCTAAAGAAGGATGTATCCAGACATCGCCTAAGTTAACATCCGCGATCGCCAATCTTCCCGGCCAAATTTCCCCCAATCCCTCCAAAACTGCACTCAACACCGTACTCGCTGCCAGCTGGTTATTGTCGTTATCCAGCAGATAATTTACCATATTTCCAGGCCGGGGATTCTCAGTGCCAAAAACTTTTGGATGTTGAGTTAGCACTTGTCCCAAACGCTGTAATAATTCTAACCTGCCTTCCACACCTACCAACGGATTATCTGCACTCACCTGAAATCCTGGCATTAGTTCTTTTGGCGTCAACTCTTGAAGTCCTTTAGCATCAGCTTGCCAAGGTACAGGGTGACTGGAAAAGGTGCCTTGACAAAACATCCGAAAACTCGCTACCGCCAACCCTTCCGAACGGCGAAACACTTGTTCTGTTTCCCGTTCGTAGTATTGCCAATTTGCACCCGCACCAGCATCTAGCAAAACGCTGATAATTGCCAAATCAAATTTAACTTTAGCTTTTTCTAATGGTGTAAGTCCTGCCAAAGTGCGATCGAGTTCTGCGATCCGAGATACATTCCCAACCTCAAAATGTCGCCATCTACTATGAAAGGGAATTTCTAGTAGGTTGGGATACTCTTCGTGCATGACTTGAATAACATAATCAGCGCATTTATCCAGCTTGGTTAAATCAACGCGAAAGTGACTGAGTTTATCTTGACATCCCAAATTGAAGATGCGATCGCACCTTTCGCGAATTGCCGCCGGACTTCTTAGATATTTAATAGCTTGTTTGTCATTAGTCATTGGTCATTAGTCATTAGTCATTGGTCATTGTTCCAAAGTTCTACCTTTAATTTCTGCTAGTGCGATCGCATCTGGCACCGAGCCTGGAGTAAAGTAACCTGCTGCTTGTTTAGCCGCAATTTCTACCCTGGCATCTTCTGGTATTCTATCTTCAGGAATGGCAATTCTTTCGATTATTTGAATTCCCGAATTAACGATGGCGTTATACTTCATATCGCTCATCGAAACTAATCTGTCAATGCGAGTAATTCCCAACCAATGCAACACATCTGGCATTAGTTCTTGAAAACGCATATCTTGAACTCCCGCCACACATTCAGTCCGAGCAAAATAGGCATCGGCCCGATCGCCTCCTTCCTGACGTTTGCGAGCATTATAAACCAGAAACTTTGTAACTTCGCCCAAAGCACGTCCTTCTTTACGAAAATAGACAATTACACCAGCACCGCCTGATTGTGCCGTTTGGATACAAACTTCAATTCCATGTACTAAATAAGGACGACAAGTGCAAATATCGGAACCAAACACATCCGAACCATTGCATTCATCGTGTATCCGCACGGCGAGAACTCGATTGGGGTCTGTAATTGCTTCTACATCTCCTATTAAATAAACTGTAATACCACCAATTGGAGGTAAAAATATCTGTAAATCTGGGCGCGTCACCAATTCTGGGAACATCCCACCAGTTTGTTGAAAGAGGATGCGCCGCAAATCGCTTTCTTTAACATTGAGTCGCTTGGCAATTCCTGGCAGATGCCAAACTGGATCGATCGCAACTTTAGTTACTACTAAATTGCCATTACTTTTTAAGATTTTACCATCAACTTGCAATATGCCTTTTGCTACCACTTCTTGCAATTCTGGCATATTTATGTGAGCTTTTGTAATGGCAATAGTCGGGCGAAGATCGTATCCCTGCTCATAAAATTGTGTGTAAACTTCACCTACAATGGCACCAAAAGGGTCGAGAGCAATAATTTGATCGGGATCGGCCCAACTGGGATGCGGCCCAATGCGGACAACGGGAGATGTATTTGTGAAGTCGGGACGATGATTTGCCTGAAGTGCGCCAGAAGCGATCGCCAAAGCGCGATATACTGCATAAGAACCTGAATGAGTGCCGATCGCATTCCGCTGAGTCGCGTTAGTTAAAGTACCAATAATAGGCCCACGTTTGATTGGATCGCTTTCTCCCCAACGGATTGGAAGTGGATTTTGACCCGATCTGTTGGGATGGGATGTCAAAACAATATGCTTTTGCTTAGATACTGGTTTTTGGTTTTCCATAACTTTCCTAGAGTAATATCTTACTGGTGATAGTAAATGTTAAACTACGATCATAGCAAGCAAATTTTAGATTTTGTAGTCTTCTCCACTGCCAAATTCATATAAGGCCAAAAAATGCCCTGATGGAAGAACGGATTTATAGCCACATTCATACTGCTCTCCATCAACAAAGTAATGAGTTTGAGCATAAGAATTGATATATCTATAATCGACGGTTGATTATTTCTATGATCTCAGTATCTGCCGATACAAACGTGCCCCAACATCTGTGAGTAAGCTAAGGTTTCGCTTTGGGAATTACAGCCAGAAAACAACTGTTAATCTTGGGGAATAAAACTGAGTACATTTCCGATCAGCAGGGAATACTATCTTAGGGGTTGGGTTTTCGTTGCCCAGCCAAGATCATAAACTGAGACGATCGCATGAAATTTTATCCACCGCTAATTGGCATAACTACCTCCGGTCAAAATCAGACAGGCAGCTTTTGTGTGCGGCGCGAATATATAGACGCAGTGCGCCTCGCAGGTGGTTTACCCATGCTGCTACCCCCAGGAGAACCTAACCTAGCTACCGTACTGGAATGGGTAGATGGTATTCTTTTTTCAGGTGGGGGCGATATTGACCCAGCCATTTATAACGGCGCATCGCATCCGACGATCTATAATGTAAACGCAGAGCGCGATCGCTTCGAGCTATCCCTAGCCCAGCTCGCCCTTCACTCAGACATCCCCATCTTAGGCATCTGTCGCGGTTTAGAAATACTCGTAGTCGCAAGCGGCGGCAAATTGGTAACTCATCTACCCGACGAATTTGGCGAAACAATAGCGCACCGCGCACAACAAACTCGCCCTTGCGAGCATAGCATTCAAATTACCACAGGCACTCGCCTTGCCAGCATCATCAGCCCAGGAGAAGCAAAAATTATCTCTTGGCACCATCAAGCAGCCAGCACCATCCCAACAGCTTGGCGTCTTGCAGCACAAGCACCTGATGGCGTCATAGAAGCATTAGAGCATGAATACCATCCTTGGGCCATAGCACTCCAATGGCATCCAGAACTCGCCCTCAACGACACCCGCCAGCAGCGAATTTTCCGCACCTTCGTTACAGCAGCACAGCACCGCAAAGCAGCATTTTCTCAAAAAACCGGCTAAGAGGCCGATATCTGTAACGATTTTGTTGCATAGCAACTATTTTAGTCTCGGCATTATCTAAATTTAGAACAAAGCAATTCTTCCCTTAACACGCAATGCTCCTCAAAGATATCCGAGACTACCAAATTCTGTTTTTATCCCTATTCCTAGTATTGGGCATCGGGACAAGGGACTGGACACTACGACCTGACTTAATTGTAGTTGCGATCGGCACCTGCCTCATAACCCAATTGCTAGCAGAGCGTGCAGCATCCATCTGGCCCCACCTCAAACCAAACATCCAAAACCTATTCGCACAGTCAAAAAATTCTTCACCCAAACTCAATTTCGACCTACTAAAACCTCAAAAAACGAATTCACTTCGCAGCGCCGCCATCACAGCCCTAAGCCTTTGTCTGCTATTGCGTGCAGAGCATTACACCACAATGATTGTAGCAGCATCCCTCGCAATTTTAAGCAAATTTATCTTTCAAATTGGGCAAAAACATTTCTTTAATCCCGCCAACTTTGGCATCATCGCAGCTCTCATCCTCACCAAAGATGCCTGGGTTTCCCCCGGACAATGGGGAGAAGATTGGTGGTATGCACTTTTATTCGCAGGCACTGGCGGCATGGTATTGAAACGGGTAGGTCGATGGGACACAACCGCTGCTTTTTTAGGTTCATACGCATTCCTGGAAGCTATTCGCAACATTTGGCTCGGTTGGACGTGGGACGTTTACTTTCATCGTTTAATGAGCGGGTCATTATTGCTGTTTGCCCTATTTATGATTACCGACCCCCGCTCAATCCCAAATGCCAGAATAAGTCGCTTCGTATGGGCAGCGTGCATCGCCCTACTAGCCTTTATCCTGCGTAATCAATTCTTCATTTCCACATCAATATTTTGGGCATTATTTGCCCTTGCACCCTCAACTCTTCTGTTCGATTACCTTTGGTCAGCACCCAGATTTTCCTGGTCATTTGTCAACGGTCGTTTATCTTTCCCCCGCCGACAAGAATTAATAACTTAAGACATCTAGTAGGTTGGGTTTCGTTCCTCAACCCAACCTACAATTCTCTATAACCTTCTTCACCTAGCTATAACTAACAGAAAAAAGGAACCTACCATGAAGCCATTTCGGATTTTAATAAGTTTACTGCTAACTTTCGTAGCTGTTATTTGCTTTGCCCCTACAGCCTGGGCATTTTGCGGTTTCTATGTTGCCAAAGCAGATACCAAACTTTACAACAAAGCCTCCCAAGTAATTATCGCCCATGATGGTAACCGCACTATTTTAACAATGGCAAATGACTATCAAGGCGATGTCAAAGACTTTGCCTTAGTTGTCCCCGTTCCCGTAGTTTTGCAGAAAGAACAAGTGCGCGTTGGCGACCCCAAAATTATCGAAAGATTAGATGCTTTTAGCGCACCTCGATTGGTAGAATATTTTGATGAAGACCCTTGTGCAGAAGATTACGATATGAGCAGGAGGCAAGGCGCTGGAACTAGAGGCGCACCAGCAGCAAGTGAATCAAGAAATAGGAATGAGCAAAACTCCTTTGGCGTCACCATAGAAGCACGTTTTTCAGTTGGAGAATATGACATATTAATTCTCAGCGCCACCGAATCCAACGGTTTGCAAACATGGCTTATCCGCAACGGTTATAAAATTCCCACAGGCGCAGCACAATTACTCCAAACCTATATCCGCCAAAACATGAAATTCTTCGTAGCCAAAGTCAATTTAGGAGAATTTCAAAAATCAGGATATCAACTTTTACGACCGCTACAAATGGCCTACGAATCCCCCCGATTCATGTTACCAATTCGGTTAGGCATGATTAACGCTAGCGCCGCACAAGATTTGATTATCTATATCTTATCCCCCAAAGGACAAACAGAAGTAACCAATTACAGAACAGTCAAAGTACCTTCAGATTCAGAAATACCAGTCTTTGTCAAGAAAGAATTTGGGGATTTCTACAAAGCCATGTTTGCCAAAGCGTACACTCAAGAAGATCAAAAAGTAGCCTTTCTCGAATATGCTTGGGATATTAGTAACTGCGACCCTTGTTCCGCCGAACCACTCAATCAAGAAGAACTCAAAGGGGCCGGAGTATTTTGGATAAATTCATCCACACCAGGTAATGTATTCATCACTCGCCTTCACGTTCGCTATACACGAGATAAATTTCCCGAAGATTTGATGTTTCAAGAAACCTCAAACCAGCAAAACTTCCAAGGTCGATATATTCTGCGACATCCTTTTGAAGGAGAAGCAAATTGTCAAGCAGGTCAACAATATAAAAGGTCTTTAGCCGAACGATTTGAACGAGAAGCGCAGAATTTAGCTAAATTGACAGGCTGGAACATTAATGATATTCGCAAAAAACAGCCTGTTAGTCAAAGTGAATCTAGACCTTTTTGGAGAAATATTTGGAATTGAGTTAGTAGGGACAGGGTATTACCCTATCCCTACCCCCCACTACACACCTTCTCCAAATCTAGCCAATAATTCCTCACGGGATAACTGCAATAACATGGGAGTAAATTCCTCTGGCGGCAATGCTAATATTGAGGGAATAATTGCCGCTAGTTGTTCGTCTAAGGAACCAAAT
>Ga0163144_10031236_pt1 | contig 10162 bp, 10 predicted proteins | sample OliLak19BULKMAT1_FD_123175 | JGI IMG/M metagenome (GOLD analysis project Ga0163144, IMG submission 123175) | Freshwater microbial mat bacterial communities from Lake Vanda, McMurdo Dry Valleys, Antarctica - Oligotrophic Lake LV.19.BULKMAT1 | ecosystem: Environmental > Aquatic > Freshwater >...
CAACGCGGGTGAGAAAGTCGGCGTACCCCGCAAAGTTCCCGTGCCTCAGGAACGCCTGATAGATAATTGGCGAGCCTGCCTTCATCGCCGCCAACGTCGCCTTTGCTGCGGCGTCTCGGTTGCCTTCTCGTGGAATGACTGTGACTTTTGTGCCGGATTCCTTGAGTTTGCCGAGCCATGCGGCTTCGTGCCGCTCGCCATGCTTCTGAATCAGTTTGGATTCTTCGTCGGCGGGATCTGACACGAGTTCCAAAGCGCCCTTGAGGCCAAAGCAGGCGAGGGAAAGCATCGCTGGCTTTGAACTATTCTTCCGTGCGTGCTCAAGTTTGAAACGATCCATCCACGATGTGAACTCGCTTTCGAAAAAGCGGTTCAAGTCGCTGGGCGAGTACCAGAGTTTGTCATCGCTGTAGAACATGCCCGTTCCCTTCAATCCGAGACGGCGATTTAGGATGATACAGGAATCGTGGCTGAAAGCGTTCGAGATTCTTCCCTCCGCTGACACACTGCTGTCAGTGGGTTACGCTAAGCAGGGAGTTAATCGTGGCAAAGAAGAAGCTCAGAAGTCAACGCCCGGTAAGTTGGATCTTGAAGACGGCGTATCACGAGGCAGGCCACGCCGTTGTGGCCGAGGTATTGGGCCGTCGCGTCAAGTTCGTGGAGATCGATTCCGGCGGAGGTCTCATGCGAACGCAGTCGCTTCCGAAGTTTGATCTGCGTCGGTCGCCACGAAGCCTCGGCGAACGCTGGGAACGAGAGCGAGAGGCGATCATCTACTTTGCGGGGCTGATTGCGGAGGAAGGGCTGACCGGCAAGCGAACTCTTTCCGGAGTCGGTAACGACTTTGACGCGGTTGAGCGAATACTGCGTCACAGACATGCTCGCGAGGCAGAAGTCACCGCATACGGTCGCTGGCTCTATGAACGGAGCGTTTCGATTCTGCAAAAGAATTGGGCGGCGGTCGAGCGGCTGGCCGAGGCACTTGCGACGGTTCGTAAGATCAACGGTAAGACGGTTCGAAAATTGATCGGGAAGATTCAAACGGAAAGGCTTTAGCATGTGGCTTATCACAACATTCGGATTCTTTAGCGTCGTTGAGAAGAATGACCAGCGTGGAAGCGGGAAGCTGACCATTCGCTCCCGCGTCCGTGAGGATCTTGATGCCCTGCGCACTAAGTACCTTCCGGAGCTGACCGAGACCATCGAGACAGATAACAGCGATTACCGGTTTCGCGGGGTTGCCCCACGGGAGGCGGTTTCCAAGGCATTTGCCGCCGCCGTCAAGGACATTGATTACAACAACTTCAAGAGTGAGGTTGGGCGGAAACAAGGGGCGGCAAGGTCGAGCGCCTACCATCACGTCTGGAGCGAACTCTACAAACTGCAGAAGTCTGGCAAGTAACGGTAGGCATCAAAATCAGTCGGCGGCGGTCTTCGGGCGAACTCGATCAGTCGAGCACGAGCCACTTGGCGTAAACCGGCCCAAATAGACTTTGCGGCACGAACAACGCGCCTGCCGACCGGGAGCCTTGGTGTCCCCGTTCGCACCTGTCTCATTCAACCGTTGGCGGCGACGATCCGTAGGGGCGACGGATGCGAGGCCGATAGTTCGGCATCTGTGCCTCGATGCCTTTCGCGGCCTTGGGGAACAGTTGCAGGTGGACCACCACTTTGTCCTCCCAGATCAGCGCGGCCCCGGTGAGCTGCTGATCTTCCAGCCGCCAATCCGCACCTTCGCCCGGAGAGGGGAAGTTCTCCCAGCGACCAGCCACCGCTCGATCCAGATGCTGGCGGATCACATCGCCTTCGACGCTGTTGCTCGCCGCCGAGGGATCGACCGGGGCCGAGAGGAAGTCGATGGCGTAGCTGTCCAGCAGGGACTCCCAGAAATACTTGAGCGTCGAGTGTCGGTCGAACAAGTCCAAGCCCTGGAACTTGCCGCCATGAAACACTGCAACCCCCACTGCCTGGTCGGGCATGCGTAGGCTGCTGCGGAACGTGGTCAACTCCCCTTCTCGCTTGGCGTATGCATCGCTCAGGGCGTGCGTTGGGCTTGCGGCGGCTGAGGCACTCAGACAAGCCGCTACACCCTCCCACACCTCCCCCTGATTGGCGTCATGCCCACGACCTTCCTTGAGCGAGTCGTGAACACTCGACATTTTTGCACGCCGGATTGCGTGGGAGGATGACTTCCCGTGGTGGAACTGGCCGCTCACCGGACGCCAGCGGCCCTGCTCGACGCAACTGACCGGGATGGACAGCTTGCTGTGCGCGGGAACGATCACGTCGGTGTTGAGCATCCGGTTCTGCTTGGCACCCACCAGTTCCTGCCCGTCCATCAGGAAGACGCGGATATCGAGCGTGTTCTCGACGTGAAGCGTGGGAACACTTCCGGCTTCGCTGACCTCGGTGACTTTCACGAAGTTGAAGGTCTCGGGGCGGAGTAGGTCATAGGGAGGCTGCTCAGAAGAGGGGCCGAGGATGGGGACCACCCCCAGGCTCTGTCCCTGCACACGGTCGGCGGATACTGCTTTGGCTCGTTCGGCTACTGCATTTGGCATAACAAATCCTTTCATTCGCCGCACTATAACGTGCCCCGGTGACAACCCCCGGTCAGTGGGGCGTACTGAAATTGATGTGAATCATGTTAGGGGCCGGTATAGTCCCGGCATTGGTTTGCAGAGAGGCTTTGCTTATGGATTACAGCCGAACCCATCGCCTGCTGAAGATCCTCACGCTAATTCAGGGGGAGAAGGGATGGACCTCAAAGCGCCTCGCCTTGGAGTGTGGCGTCACCGAACGCACCATTTTCCGCGACATGAAGATGCTGGAGGGGGCAAACATCCCGTATTTCTTCGACGAAGAAACCAAGGGCTACCGCGTCCGCAAAGACTTTTTCATGCCGCCGGTTCAACTGACGCTGGACGAATCGCTGGCCCTTGCGGCGCTGGCCGAGAGGGTCGGGGGCGATGAGCAGGTCCCCTTCACAGAGGCGGCGGGCAAAGCGATCAGCAAGGTGCGAAGTGTCTTGCCGCAGTCCATTCGCACCGAATTGGAAAAGATCGAAGATCACGTCGCGATCAAGCTGGCGGCGGCCAATCCCCCGGAAGCCGCACGCGATGTCTATCAGTTCGTTCGTGCGGCGCTGGCGAAGAAGGTGGCGCTGCGGTGCCGATATGACTCATTAGGCAAGGACGCAAAGAAACGGGCGAACGACCTATTCCTGCTGAAGCCCTATACCCTGTTCTTCAGCCAGCGTGCCTGGTACGTCGTCGGCTATCACGAAGGACGCAAAGAGGTCCGCTGCCTGAAGCTCAATCGGTTCACAAAGTTAGAGGTGACGGACGAAAGTTTCACGATCCCCAAGACGTTCTCGCTGGAAAAGCACCTCGGGAACGCGTGGCGAATGATCCGGGGAAAGAGGACGTTCGAGGTCGAGTTGTGGTTCGATCCGCAATTCGCCGACACAGTTTCCGATACGCATTGGCATCGGACTCAGGAAATCGAATGGCACGAGGATGGATCGATCACCTTCTGCTGCAAGGTGGACGGCCTGGATGAGATCGTCTGGTGGGTCTTGAGCATGGGGCCGCACTGCGTGGTGAAGAAGCCGAAGGAATTGGCAGACCAGGTGCAGGCGCTCGGGGTTGCTATCGCCGACAACTACGGGAAAAAAACCTCACTCCTTACAAATGCCTGACGTACTGCTGTCATCCCGGTCAATCACCGTATATATTATGTAGTCGTAACCGGACAAAGGCTGTCGCTATGGATGGGCAAAGAACGCCATGATTGTTGTTGGATCAGCATCAGCGGGGACGCCGTGTGGGCTTTGGGCGGAGCGGGCACGACGGTGGGTGTTTCTGCGAACGCTTCGTGATCTGCGACTGTCGATTGCACACGGAAGACCCATCAGCCTGCCGAATCTCCTGCGACTGCATACGCGATGGGCCGCAGCGATTGCAGTCGCAGATGAAGGTGGCTTGATTCTGCGTGACATCTACCGGTTGCATCAGCCGTTCAACAGGACCATGCCGCCGTCGCGGCCAAGACATCAATTCGCTCACCCGCGTTGAAAGACTGCTAAAGCAAACCGATAGAATGCAACAGCAGGCCGTCAAGAACCCCAAGGGAAGATTATTTATGAACATCATCCCAATGCTTGGATCGGTGTTCATCGTGCTGGCCGCAGCGCCCAGTGCCACCACGAATGCCTCCGGCTCTAACGACAGGGAGGCATCACGGCCCACAACCGCACCGACGAACGAGAAGCAGGCTGTCGAGGACGCAATTGCGGCAGTCGAGAAGCTCGGCGGAAGAGTACAACGCGATTCCAACCAACCACACGCCCCGGTGATCGCAGTCGTGCTCATGCGAACCCCGGCGAATGACCGCGACTTGGCCCTGCTTGAAAACTTCAAGGAGCTTCAGCGGTTGAACCTCGGACTTACGGAAGTGACTGACGTCGGAATGGCGCATGCAGGTGTCGCGGTGAAGAGGCCGTTGGACACGCGGCATTAGATTTCCTATCAACCTCTCTTGGACCTGATTGCCATCAGCCCAAGACTCAACTGTCGTTTAGCCTCCAGATCGCCAGGTTCAACGCCGAAGCAAAAGTCACCCAGAGCAAATACGGCAAGAACAGAATCCCTGCCGTCCGCGAAACCTGAAATAATGCGACCGTGGTGGCGAGAATCGACGCCCAAAGAACGACGATCTCGACGAAACCCCAACCCGGTTGCCGCAAGCCAAAGAACACCCACGACCACGCTGCATTCAGGACGAGTTGAAGAGCGAACAGCAGCATCGTCCACCTTGCACCGCTGAATCCCGCCTTCCGCCACGCGAGGAAACCGGCGACGGCAATGCTGAGGTAGAGGAGAGTCCACACGGGACCGAAGAGCCATGCGGGCGGATTCCATGTCGGCTTGTTGAGGGAGGGATACCAGTCGCGGACGCCGCTGCTGGTTGCAATGCCGCCAATTGCTGCGGCGGCGAAGGCGGCGAGCAGAAAGGCGAGGAAGATGAGGGTGGAACGCATGATGATTGGAAACGGCCCCGGTATCGGAAAAGCCAATGCTCTTGAGGCATCCTACACCGAACCTCAGCGGCACCGACTCGGCGTAAGGGTTATTCGTCGTCGAGGATCGACATGACGAGATCCCGCTGTTCCCGATAGGAATTTTGATTCCTCGTGGGCGTGGGTAGTCGGCCGGGGGGTGTGGGGTTATTACACCCCGACCGCCGCCCCCATGCGCTTGGCGACCACATCATTGAGCTTGAGCGCGTCGGCATGGAAGCCGCGGACGCCCTCGGCGAGTTTGTCGGTCGCCATGGGATCCTCGTTGTGGAACCAGCGGAAGTTCTTTTCGTGCATGTTGACCTTCTCGATGGTCAACTTCGACACCGCGGCAGCATCGAGTTTCTTCACCAGAGTGCCGTCCTGCTTGCCCAGCTTTTCCAGCAGGTCAGGCGCGATCGTGAGCAGGTCGCAGCCGGCCAGGTCGACGATCTGCTCGACCTTGCGGAAGCTCGCTCCCATGACTTCGGTCTTGTAGCCGTACTTCTTGTAGTAGTTGTAGATCTTGGTCACGGATGCGACGCCGGGATCCTCGGCAGCGGGAATGTCCGCCACGCCCTTGCTCTTCTTGTACCAGTCAAAAATGCGACCGACGAACGGGCTGATCAGCGTCACACCTGCCTCGGCACAGGCCACAGCTTGGGCGAAGGAGAAGAGCAGCGTCAGATTGCAGTGGATCCCTTCCTTCTCCAGCTTTTCAGCAGCCTTGATGCCTTCCCAGGTCGCGGCGGTCTTGATGAGCACACGCTTCTTGTCGATGCCGCCTTGCTTGTAAAGCTCAATCAGCTTGCGGCCGCGCTCGATGGTGGCATCGGTATCGAAGGAGAGCCGGGCCGGCACTTCGGTCGACACGCGACCGGGCACGATCTTGAGAATCTCAAGGCCGAAGTTGACGCTCAGCTTGTCGACACAGGCATCGATCTTCGCCTCCTTGGAGCCGCTGGTCTTCTCGGCATACGCGACGGCTTCATCGACCAGCGTTTGATACTGCGGCATCTGGGCGGCTTTGAGCAGCAGCGACGGGTTCGTTGTTGCGTCCTGAGGCTTATGGGTCCGGATGGCGTCGATGTCGCCGGTGTCAGCCACGACGACGGTCACTTTGCGAAGCTGGTCAAGAAGGCTCATGGCTTTGCTCTTGGTTGATCGTGAAAGGGGTTGACAGCGTTGTACCTAGATATCGGCATTGTGCATGAGCTGCCTTCGATGTTCAATGAGTGACAGACAACTGCCCCCGTCCGCGGCGTCTATCTCTTCGAGGGCTTCGCTTTGCACGAACCAGCCGAATCAGCCATTTGGCGGGAACTGTTGGACCGGCACGGGCCGGGGCTGATCTTCTATGCACGGCAGTGGTGTTTGGCCCACGCCGATGCGGAGGATGCTGTGCAGAAGGCTTTCGTCCGATGCTGGCGGTAGCGTTCAGCGGCCACGCCTACCTGTTTGTATGTGTGAAGCATGCTGCCTTGGACCAGCGGCGAGGGGAGAAGCGCAGGCAGCGACGCGAAGAGACTGAGAGGAAATTTGATTCCACGGGGGCGTGGGTAGTCGGCCCGGGGGTGTGGGGTTAACATCCGGCGCAACCCGCAATCCTGTTCCCCACAACTCCTCGTGCGCCGCCCCACCTTGGAGATGCTGCCTGCCAAAAAAGCACTGCTGCATCAACACGCGGCAAACGCGACACCGTGGCGCTTTGCGCTGCCGAGTGCATCGGGTAATCTCCTGCGCACGATGACAATGCCCACGGGGAACGACGCCGCCACAGCCAAGGCATCCCTCCAAACCCTCCTCGCCCAGTTCCGCGACGACGCCCGCAACAACCGCGACCTCGGCGACCGGTTCGAGAGGCTCATCCTCCAATATCTCGCGCTCGATCCGCTTTACGTCGATCGCTTTTCGGATGTGTGGATATGGAACGACTTTCCCGACAAGGGAAACATCGGCGACGTCGGCATCGACCTCGCCTTGTAAGACATCGTCAATTCAGAAACAATGTCCCAGCGATACACGAAGATGAAAGCAAATCCACCCACGATCACTGAATTGCTTAAAGGCTCCGAATACGCCCTGACCATCTTTACCACAGAAGAAATTAAGGCTCTCAAGGTCTTCGATAAAGGCGGCAAGCCCTACCTTAAGTGTTTCGCGACCGACAAGGAGCGCCCCGCCAAGCCCGAGGAAATCGTCCGGCAGCTTTACATCAAGAAGCTGATCGACCACTACGGCTATCCCAAGGATCGGCTGCGCATTGAGAAGGAAGTCTACTTCGGTTCAACCGTTCACGAGAAGCGCGCCGACATCGTCGTCATCGAAAAAGATACGCCCGACACGCCTTACATCATCGTCGAGTGCAAAAAGGCCAAGCGCAAGGACGGGCTCGAACAACTCAAAAGCTATTGCAACGCCGAAGGCGCGCCGATCGCCGTCTGGACCAACGGCGGCGAGACAAATTACCTCCACCGGGAAGACCCCAACCTCTACCGCACGCTCCCCGAAATCCCTCGCGCCAATCAAACGCTGGCCGAAATGCTCGACCAGCCGTGGACGATCGAAGACCTGGAGCGCGAAAACATTCTCGTCGTCGAACGCACCAGCCTGAAAGACGTCATCCTGAACATGGAAGACCTCGTCCTCGCCAATGCTGGCGTCGACGCCTTTGAGGAAGTGTTCAAACTCGTCTACGCAAAGCTCTTCGACGAAGCCCGCGCCGCGCGAGCCAAGAAAGGACAGCGCAACCTCGATTTCCGCGTCGGTGGACGCACACCCAAAGAGTTCGCCGAGGTCATCGCGAACCTTTTCGAGAAGGCCAAGAACGAATGGCCCGGCGTGTTCGGCCCCGGCGAGCGGATCAACCTCGAAAACGATCACCTCAAAGTCTGCGGCTCCGCGCTCGAACGCGTCAAGCTCTTCAACTCGAATCTCTCCGTCATCGACGAAGCGTTCGAATACCTCTCGATCAAATCCAGCAAGGGCGAGAAAGGGCAATACTTCACGCCCCGGCACGTGATCGACATGTGCGTGAAGATGCTCAACCCCACGACCGAGGAGTACGTCATCGACACCGCCGCCGGTTCGTGCGGCTTTACGGTGCACGCCATCTTCCACGTCTGGGGTAACGAGTTCACCGCAAAGGGACCGACGCGAACACAGGCGGAATACGCCGCAACGCACGTTTACGGCATAGACTTCGACCCGCGCAGCGTAAAGATCGCGAAGGCCCTCAACACCATCGCTGGCGACGGCAAGACCAACGTCTACCGCGCCAACACGCTCGATACGAAAATGTGGTCCGAAGACACCCGCTCCGGGATGCGCCCGCGTTTGCGTCGATTCAAGGACGCCGATGAGGATCGTAGAAACCAAGAACAATTTCGCTTCTACGATTTCGACGTGCTGCTGACGAATCCACCGTTCGCCGGGGATATCAAGGACAACCGAATCCTCTCGCAGTACGACTTGGCGAAGAAATCGACCGGTAAGTTCGAGAAAGCCGTTGGTCGCGACATTCTTTTCATCGAGCGCAACCTCCAATTCCTCCGCCCCGGCGGCCGCGCCGCGATCGTCTTGCCGCAGGGACGTTTCAATAACAAAGAAGACTCAGCGCTTCGGAAATGGATCGTCGACCGCGTACGCCTTTTGGCAGTTGTTGGCTTGGAGGTCAATACGTTCAAGCCACACACCAATACGAAGACTAGCGTCCTGTTCATCCAGACGTGGAACGATGACAAGAAAGCTGGGCCACTGAATCCAAAGACGGATAATTACGCTGTCTTCCTCGCCACAAGCGAACGATCCGGGAAGGACACGAGCGGTGACTACGTCTACCGCATCGGCCCGGACAACGCGCCGATGTTGGATAATCACAACCACATGATTGTCGAGCACGATCTAGACGAGATCGCGTCCGCTTTCGGGGAGTGGGCGCTAACCGAAGGCCTTAGCTTCTGCGCAGAGGCCGAATAAATGAAGATCAACACTTCTGTAATGCTGGAGGAGTTGCTGAGCGTAGATCGCTTTGATGCAGAGTTTTTCAGGCCTGAATACGTAGAGGCCGAGGATGCAATCACTCGTATCGCGCATAAGCCCGTCTCCGACCTTGTGGGCACAATAAAGCGGGGTATCCAGCCGCTCTACGACGATGCGGGTAATGTCCCGGTCGTGCGCACCGTTAATGTGCGCGAAACCGGACTGTCGGGAACCCGACAGCAATTTGTTACGGAAGCGTTCGTTTCCGCAAACCCACGCGGGAAAGTTCACAAGGGTGACGTGCTCGTTACGTCTACTGGTGTTGGTACGTTGGGGCGAGTGTGCTTTGTTGACGAGGCGTCCATTCATTTTGCTGATGGGCATATCGCTTATCTACGCGACGTTCGAGATGTGCATCCACTTTATCTCACGACATTGCTGCAGTCCCGATACGGCGTCGCCATGCTCTATAGACGTCAACGGGGGTCCTCAGGGCAGATGGAGATTTACCCAGACGATCTGGCAAGTATTCCTATACCCTTATTCAAAACGTCGGAAGCTGAAATCGTCGCGCTCCGTGAAGTTGCACTGACAGCGAATCAAACCGCTCACAAAGCCTTGGCCGCCGCCGAGTCGCGGCTGATGGAAGCGTTGGGGCTGGACCGCATCGACCTGACGCCCGAGAAGTGCTACACCCGCCGGTATCGCGACTTGCAGAAGGAAGGGCGTTTCGACGCCGAATATTTTAATCCCAAGTATCAGCGGATCATCAAGAAACTCCGGGGCGGCGGGCAAACGCTCGCGGATGTCGCGCCGTTGTCGCAGCAGTCGTTCGATCCGTCAAAGCGGGAGAAGGGAAGCACCTTCCGCTACATCGAAATTGGCTCCCTCACCGGCGATGGGGAAGCCGAAGCGGAAACGCTGGATGTGGCCGACGCGCCGAGCCGGGCGAAATGGATCGTAAAGCCCGGCGATATCATTACCAGTACCGTACGCCCGATTGTCAAACCAAAGTAGAAATGTCCGGTGTTTCCGCCAAGTAGAAATGTCCGGTTCAGCCGGTTGCCGCGTTGCGCCACGGATGAGGTGGCGGTGGACGCCAGGCGTTGGTTGAGCTACCAC
>Ga0163144_10031237_pt1 | contig 10162 bp, 12 predicted proteins | sample OliLak19BULKMAT1_FD_123175 | JGI IMG/M metagenome (GOLD analysis project Ga0163144, IMG submission 123175) | Freshwater microbial mat bacterial communities from Lake Vanda, McMurdo Dry Valleys, Antarctica - Oligotrophic Lake LV.19.BULKMAT1 | ecosystem: Environmental > Aquatic > Freshwater >...
CGCGCGGACATCGTGCAGCCGACGGTCGCGAGATGCTCCTGCAGCAGGGCGCCGCGGCATTCTCCATCTGGTTCGGTCATCCACCCGACGTGACCGTCATGCGCGCGGCGCTCGAGGCCGCCACGCGCACGTAGTCCACACAGTCCCTGCGTCGAAGGGCCCCCTCATGATCACACCTGTCGTGCGACGGATGACGCGTGCCATGCTACAGGCGGTGGGCGAGCTGGTCCTGCCCCGCGTCTGCCTCACGTGCGACCGATTGCTGGCGTCCGAGCAGGTGCAACTGGTCTGCTCCACCTGTTGGGCTCGGGTCGCGGTCCTCCCGCATCCGCGCTGCGAGCGATGTGGTCATCCCACGGGGGAGGGAAGCTGCCGGTGGTGTCCCTTGCTGCCCCCCTACGTTCGCGCGGCCCGGTCGTGGTGCTGGGTGCCGGGAGGCGTGGCCGAGCGCCTGCTCTACGCCTTCAAGTATGAGGGATGGCAGGCTGCGGGAGTGGAGATGGGAGAGCGAATGTCGCGTCTGGCATGGCCAGAGGACGTGCTGGCGGAGTGTTGCGCATTGATTCCGGTGCCCCTCACTCAGGAGCGGCGACGCTCTCGCGGCTTCAACCAGAGCGAGGTGCTGGCGCACGCGCTCGGCCATCGCAAAGGACTCCCGGTCATGTCGCAGGTGATGCAGCGTGTGCGTGCAACGCCCTCGCAAACGCGATTGACACCGGAACAGCGTTTGCGCAACGTTGCCGGCGCCTTCCAGACGCCCAAGCCTTTGCCGGCGCAGCTACTCGGCGCCCACGTGATGCTGGTCGACGATGTCATCACGACCGCCGCGACGCTGAACGAGTGCGCTGCCACGTTGTGGGACGCCGGAGTGCGGATCGTCAGCTACGTTTCTTTCGGACGTGCCCGCGCAGCGGGCGATATGCCGCTCACGAGAGGATTAGCGCAACATGGGACTTAAAGTCGGGATCAACGGCTTCGGCCGCATTGGTCGTCAGGTCATTCGGGCCGCCAGGGAGCAGGGGGCGGACATCGATTTCGTTGCCGTCAACGATCTGACCGATACCAAGACGCTCGCCCACCTGTTCAAGTACGACTCCGTGCATCGGACGTACAAGGGAACGGTGACGCACGCCGCCGATTCGATCACCATCGACGGCGATACCATCAAGGTGTTCGCGCAAAAGGATCCGTCCGCGCTCCCGTGGAAGGATCTCGGTGTCGATATCGTTCTCGAATCCACGGGCCGGTTCACCAACGCCCCCGATGCGCAGAAGCACATCGCCGGCGGCGCCAAAAAGGTGATCATCTCGGCGCCGGCCAAGGATGAGGACATCACCATCGTGATGGGCGTGAACCACGACAAGTACGATCCGTCGTCGCATCACATCATGTCCAACGCCTCGTGCACGACCAACTGTCTCGCGCCGATGGTCAAGGTTATCCGTGACAACTTCGGCTTCAAACACGGATCGATGGTGACCATCCACTCGTACACCAACGATCAACAGATCCTCGACCTGCCGCACAAGGACCTGCGACGCGCCCGTGCCGCCGCGCTGTCCATCATTCCGACCACCACCGGCGCCGCGAAGGCGACCGCCCTCGTCATTCCGGAAGTGAAGGGGAAAATCGACGGCATCGCCATTCGAGTGCCGACGCCCGATGTGTCGCTCACCGAACTGACGGTGGAAATCGAGCGCACCACGACCATTGCCGAAGTGAATGCCGTCTTCAAGGCGGCATCGGAAGGGGCGCTCAAGGGCATTCTGGACTACACCGAAGAGGAACTCGTGTCGTCGGACTACATCGGCAATGCGTTCTCGTGCATTCTCGATTCCGAGAACACGAACGTCATCGACGGGACAATGGTGAAGGTCTCGGGCTGGTACGACAACGAGTGGGGCTACGCCAGCCGCTGCGTGGACCTGATCTCGTTCATCGGCCGCACGCTGTAGCTCGGCGGCCCAGCGCATGAACAAACAATCCATACGCGGCATTCCGGACGCGAGGCTTCGGGGAGCGCGCGTCCTCGTGCGCGTGGACTTCAACGTCCCGCTGGACGAGAGCGGCAACGTGAGCGACGACACGCGGATCGTCGCCGCTCTTCCTACGCTCGAGTACCTGGCGCAGCGCGGGGCGCGGGTCGTGCTGCTGTCGCACCTCGGGCGCCCCGCAGGCGGCCCCGATCCGAGGTTTTCGCTCGCTGCGGTGGCCCGCGCCCTGGGCCAGTGCACGAAGTACCCCGTGCATTTTCAATCATCGTCGGCCGACGAGGCAGCGGTCGCTGCGACGAAATCGTTAGGCGATGGGGAGATGTTGCTGCTGGAGAACACCCGATTTCACCCCGGCGAAGAGCAGAACGACGACGCGCTGTCCCGTTCGTTCGCCGCGTTAGGCGACCTGTATGTGAACGACGCTTTCGGGTCGGCACACCGGGCGCATGCGTCCACCGCGGGCGTGGCCGCCTTCCTCAAACCAGCGGTGGCCGGCTTCCTGATGGAGAAGGAACTCGACTACCTGGGGAAGACGATCGCCGACCCCAAGCGCCCCTTCATTGCCATTCTGGGCGGCGCCAAGGTGTCCGGAAAAATCGACGTCATCGAGGCCCTCCTTCCGAAGGTGGACGGGATCCTTGTCGGGGGTGCCATGGCCTGCACCTTTTTCAAGGCGATGGACCTGGAGACCGGCACGTCGCTCGTGGAGCCCGACCGCGTCGGGCTGGCGGCGTCGCTGCTGGACCGCGCCGGCTTTCGGCTCACCCTTCCACACGACGCCGTCGTGTCGACCGCGATAACCAACGGCGCCGGCGCGCACGTCGTCAAACGCGGCGCCATTCCGCCAAACGAGGCCATGTTTGACATCGGCCCCGACACCATGCAGTCGTATGGGCGGGCCATTCAATCGGCCAAGACCATCCTCTGGAACGGCCCCATGGGCGTGTTCGAGCATCCGCCGTTCGATGCGGGAACGCGTGCCATAGCCACCGCCATGGCGGCCGCCACCAAGGGGGGTGCCACGACCATCGTGGGTGGGGGTGATTCGGCCGCTGCCGTCGCCGAGGCGGGGCTTGAAGGGGAGATGAGCCACGTCTCGACCGGCGGCGGCGCCTCGCTGGAATTCCTCGAGGGGAAATCACTCCCCGGGGTCGATGCATTGGACGACAAGTGAGGCACATGCAGCGCCCCGTATTCGCAGCAAACTGGAAAATGCATCATGGCCCGAGTGATGCCCGGGCGTTTCTGCGCTCCTTTTTGGCGCATTTTCCACGGCGCACCGATCGGCAGGTCATCTTCTTTCCGCCAGCGATTACCGTCAGCGCCGTGGTTGACATGCTCAAAGAGCGACACGACATCCTGGTCGGCGTGCAGAATATTCACGCGGAGGACAAGGGAGCCTTCACCGGCGAAATCTCTGCGTCCATGGCGCGCGATGCGGGGGCGACCATCGCCCTCGTCGGGCACTCGGAGCGCCGACACGTGTTCGGAGAGACCGACGAGGAAACGGCGAAGAAAGTGGCCGCCGCGGTACGAGCCGGGCTCACCCCCATGCTCTGCGTGGGCGAGAAGCTCGAAGAGCGCGAGGCAAATCAGACCGAAGCTGTGGTGCTGCGACAACTGCGAGCGGGTCTCTCGCTCATCGAGCCTCGTCAGGCGGTCGGAATGCTGTTCGCGTACGAGCCGGTGTGGGCCATTGGGACGGGCCGGACCGCGACGCCGATGGATGCCAGCGTCATTCACGCCGTCATTCGGCAGGAGTTGTTTGCCCTCCTGGCCGAGAGGGCGAATGGAATTCCGATCTGCTACGGTGGGAGCGTGAATAGAGGCAATGCGCCGACTCTGCTCGAAGCCCCGGGGGTCGACGGCCTCCTGGTGGGGGGGGCGTCTCTGGACGCCGAAGGGTGGTCAACTATCGTTCGCACTTGATTCGGGCACGTAAGTGCTGCAATATTCCGTGCTTAGCACCAATTAGTACCAACCCGCCATTTCTCGCGCACCGCGAATGTACACTTTCCTGCTGATCATTCTCGTCCTCGTCAGCGTCGCCGTCATTGGGGCGGTCCTTCTCCAGTCGGGCAAGGGTGGCGGTCTCGCCGCTAGCTTCGGCGGAGCGTCGTCATCATCCGACTCGCTTATCGGCACTCGCCAGGCGGGCAACCTCCTGACCAAGGTGAGCTGGTGGGGCGGAGGAATTTTTATCTTCCTCGCGTTTGTCCTACAACTCATGTCGGTGCGCACTCGTGTTCCCAGGTCGGTGCTCGACACGCCGTCAACCTCCACGGCACCGTCAACGCCGCGTCCCGCGCCGGGCGTAGTTCCGGTGGTTCCGCTCGAGAAAGGGGCAACGATTCCCGCTCCTGCGCCCGTTCCAAAGAAGCCCTAAACGACAGGGACGTGACTCCTCCCGCCGAAACTCCTGGGTTCCTCCTCCTAGAGGACGGGACCCTTTTTCGTGGACGCCTCGCCGCGCCAACCCCGGATACCGTCGCAGAAGTGGTCTTCACCACGAGCATGAGCGGTTATCAGGAGACGTTCACCGATCCGTCGTACCGCGGACAAACCGTGGTCATGACGGCGCCCATGATCGGGAATTACGGCATTAATTCCGAAGATCCGGAATCATCGCGTCCGCAGGTATCGGGTGTCGTCGTACGCGAACTCTCCCGCACGTATTCCAACTGGAGAGCAGACGGCGATCTGCTCTCGTGGCTCACTGCGGCCAACGTGCCGATTCTCGACGGAGTGGATACCCGGAGGCTTACCAAGCATCTGCGGTCGGCTGGTGTGATGCGGGGCGTTATCGGAGCCGGACTCGACGCGACGGAGGGGGCTCGTGTTGCGCTCGATGCCTATCCCTGCATGGAGGGCCTCGACCTCGCCAGCGTCGTCACGACCGAGGGTGAGTATACGTGGGGAAGTCCCGATGCGCCGTATCACATAGTCGCCTACGACTACGGCATCAAGCGCAATATCCTTCGCCTCTTCGAATCGCACGGTTGTCGCCTAACGGTCGTTCCGTCTTCCACAAGCCCGGAGTCAGTCTTGGCGAGGAAGCCGAGCGGGGTGTTTTTTTCGAACGGTCCGGGTGACCCTGCTGCGGTCAGCTACGCGCCCAACACTATCCGAACTATCGGCGAGGCCAGGGTCCCGGTGTTTGGCATCTGCCTCGGCCATCAGCTTATTGGACTTACCTATGGTGGCTCCACCGAGAAGCTCCCGTTCGGACATCGCGGGGGCAACCATCCGGTCAAGGAGCTGGCGTCCGGTCGGGTGATCATCACTGCGCAGAACCACGGATTTTCCGTGCTCGGCACGGAGGCCGGGATCCCCGGAGCTCCCCTTCTCGAGGTTACGCACGTCAATCTGAACGACGGGACCATTGAGGGGCTGCGCCACCGCGAGCTTCCGATCTTCGGGGTGCAGTACCACCCGGAGGCGGCGCCGGGGCCGCACGACGCGCGTCCCCTGTTCAAACAGTTCCTGAACACGGTGCGAGGCGACGTGGCCAGAAGTGGTCCAAACGCTTGACACGCAATGGCTAAGCGTCCTATGTTCGACCAAACTTTCAAGCCTCTGGACCACGTCCTGTTCGAGACCACTCAATGACAAAAGCCGACCTCGTCGAGCGAGTCACGCAACAGATTTCCCGCACGGCCGGTCCGATGATCTCCAAAAAGGACTGCGCCCGTGTCGTGGACGCATTTCTCGACGCGATCAAGGAAGCCCTGCAGGCGCAAAAGAACATCGAAGTGCGAGGCTTTGGCACCTTCAAAATCCGGCATCGCAAAACGCGCATGGCACGAAATCCGCGCACCGGCTCGCCGGTCGAGGTCTCGGCTCGACCGGTGCCGGTGTTCAAGCCATCAAAGGAACTTCGGGCCATGGTCGCCCATCTCGAGCCGCTCGAAGGTGACGAACTGGACGATTGGGATGACGATCATGAGGAAGAGGAGCTGAGCGAGGCGTAGTCTTGGCTCGCACAGGCGCCCCGTTTCCTCGCGGAACGGGGCGCCTTTTCTTGGTATTCCTCTGGTGTATCGCCTCACCCACCGTATAGTCTTTCTTCGCATGCCTTCTGTTCGCGTCCTACTTTTTGCTTCGTACGCCGATGCACTCGGCGCCTCTGCCATTGACGTGGAACTCACGCCCGGTGCGCGCGTTCGCGATATTCTGTCGAGCGTGCTCGCGCGGTCGGGGGCGCATCGGCTTCCGCCGTCGCCAATGGTTGCGGTCAACGCCGAGTATGCGCAGATGGATGACCTCGTGACCGAGCGCGACGAGGTGGCCATTATTCCGCCGGTTGCGGGGGGATAATGCGTACCGCTCTCGTGCGCCTGCCAATCGATGTATCAGCGCTCCTGGGCGAAGTGACCTGCCCGGCGTGCGGCGCCTCGTCGATCTTTCTCGGAACAGTTCGCGAGCTGAACGAGGGTCGCGCGGTGCAGGGCATCGACTACACGGCCTACGATGCCATGGCGAAGGGGCAGATGGATCATATCGCGCGCGAGGCCGCCGAGCGGTTCGGTACGGAGCACATCGTGATCGAACACCGGCTCGGATTTCTGGCGTTAGGCGAGGTGAGCGTCGCCATTGCGGTCGCGCATGAGCGCCGCGCGCCGGCCATGGATGCGACGCGCTACATTATCGAAGAGCTGAAACGGCGCGTTCCGGTGTGGAAGCGCGAACACTACGCCGACGGCAGCCGCGAGTGGGTCGATCCCACCCGCACCTACGCGGAGTTGGCCAAGTGAGTGGTCTTGTCCTCAAGGATCAGTTCGGACGCGGCATTGAATACCTGCGCATATCGGTCACCGATCGCTGCAATTTCCGCTGCGTGTACTGCATGCCGGTGGAAGGGCTGGACTGGCTCCCGAAGAAGGATATTCTCTCGTACGAAGAAATAACCGAGGTGGTGCGGCAACTCGCCCCCCTCGGGCTTCGGCGGCTGAGGATTACCGGCGGTGAGCCGACCATTCGCCCCGATCTCGTGTCGCTGGTGCGCATGTTGCGCGATATCAGCGATATCGAGGACATTGCGCTGTCGACCAACGGGGTCAAGCTGTTGACGTTATCGGCGCCCTTGAAAGAGGCGGGGCTCGACCGCGTGAACATGAGCGCGGATTCCCTACGCGACGACCGAATCATCGCCATCGCACGACGCAACCTGGGACTCGCGCCGGTGGCTGCGGCGCAGGCGGCCGAAGATGCGGGCCTGGGGCCCATCAAGATCAACGTCGTCGTGATGCGCGGCGTGAACGACGACGAAGTGGTCGATTTCGCGCGCTTGGCAACCGAGCATCCATGGCACATCCGCTTCATCGAGCTGATGCCGGTGGGCGACATGCGCGACCTGACGTGGGAGCACGTAGTGCCCAGCGACGAGGTGCTGCAGCGCGTCTCGACGCTCGGCACCCTAACGAGTGACGCGGGACCCAAGGGCAACGGTCCGGCGCAGTACTATCGCATCGACAAGTCGCCGGGCACCATCGGTGTGATCACGCCCATGACGCACACGTACTGCGGGTCCTGCAACCGAGTCCGCCTAACGGCCGACGGCCGACTTCGGACCTGTCTGTATGGTGATCATGAGGTGAACCTGCGCGATGCATTGCGCGCCGGTAAGCCGCTCGAACCCCTCTTCCGGCAGGCCCTCGCCGAGAAGCCGAAGGAGCACAATCTCCTGCAAATGAAGGTAGGAGGACTGCGGGCGCTCTCGCAGGTGGGCGGGTAACGCGTCACCACGATCCGCTACCGTCACCAGTGTCGTGCGGGTAACTTGGAGAGGTTGCGTAGGCTCACCTCACCATCGTTATCGTCATGGTCAATAAAATCACTGTGGTTGGTGCGGGAAATGTTGGCGCGACCGCCGCGCAGCGTCTCGCCGAGAAGGAACTGGCGAAGCGGATCGTCCTCGTAGATATCGCCGAGGGAGTTCCGCAGGGAAAGGGGCTCGATCAGTGGCAGTCCGCCCCCATCGAGCTGTATGATACCCGCATCGTCGGCACCAACGGGTATGACGAAACGGAGAATTCCGACATCGTCGTCATCACCGCCGGCATCGCCCGCAAGCCCGGCATGTCGCGCGACGACCTGATGAACACGAATGCGGGCATCGTGAAGTCGGTGTCGGAGAACATAGCGCGTACATCGCCTAACGCGATTCTGATCGTCGTGTCCAATCCGCTGGATGTGATGTGTTATGTGGCCATGAAGGCGAGCGGATTTCCACGCGAACGGGTGCTCGGCATGGCCGGCGTGCTGGATACGGCGCGTTTCCGCGCCTTCCTGGCCGAAGCGCTGGACATCTCGGTGCGCGATATTCAGGCCATGGTATTGGGCGGGCACGGCGACACGATGGTGCCGCTCATTTCGTACACGAGCGTGAGCGGCATCCCGATCACGCAGCTCATGGCCCGCGACGTATTGGACAAGATCGTCGATCGCACCAGAAACGGTGGCGCCGAAATCGTCGCCTTCCTCAAGACCGGGTCGGCCTACTACGCACCGTCTGCCGGAGCGATCCAGATGGTCGAAGCCATCGTACACGACCAGAAGCGCATTCTGCCGTGTGCGGCGTGGCTGGAGGGCGAGTACGGCCTGTCGGGCCTCTTTCTGGGCGTGCCCTGCAAGCTGGGACGAAAGGGACTGGAGAAGGTGCTAGAGGTGGAGTTGACGCCAGCCGAACGTGTGGCATTGGGCAAGAGCGCCGAAGCGGTTCGTGAACCAATGGCGAAGCTGGGCGGTTAAGCACGAGAGGGCGCGCTGCATGGCGTGCACCGCAGTCCCTCTCGTCTCCCCGTCTTCTCGTCCTTCCGCCCTCTCAACCCGCAAGCCCCCTCCATGGTAGTAAAAGCGATGCCGACGACTGGCGACGCTCGGTCATCGGCGAGTGCATTGCGCCGTTTCTGGGATTCGAGCGTCGGAAAGAAAGCGGTGATGGCCGTGACCGGCCTCATCGGAATCGGCTTTGTGCTGGCCCATATGGTCGGCAACCTGCAGATGTTCAAAGGCACCGGTGCGCCACAGGCCATGCACGACTACGCGGTGCTGCTGCGGAAACTTGGAGCGCTGCTCTGGGTGGCGCGCGCGGTGTTGCTGTTGGCTGTTGTGCTCCACGCGATCGCCGCCTATCAGCTCACCATGCGGGCCCGCGCGGCGCGCCCCCGGGCGTATGGCGTCAAGAAGTCGAAAGTGTCGACGCTGGCGTCGCGCACCATGCGCACGGGAGGCGTCGTACTCCTCGTCTTCGTGGTCTTCCACCTGGGTGACCTTACCGCGGGATGGTTCAATCCGGCGTACCAGCACCTGGATCCGTACAACAACATGCGCGCATCGTTCGGGCGATGGTGGGTCGCGATCTTTTACATCGTTGCCATGGTGTTCCTCGGCCTCCACCTCGTTCACGGGGCCTGGGCGTGGGTTCGCACGTTAGGCGCGCATCAGCCGTCGCCGCGTCCGCTCCATAGAACGGTGGCGGTCGCGGTTGCCGTTGCAGCCGCCGTCGGCCTCGCGGTCATTCCGGCAGCCGCCCTGCTGGGATGGTTCACCGATGATACGCCGATCGTCACCGATGAGAACCCGACGGCGCGCGCAGCGGATGTCACGCAACCCGACGCCACGGCAAGTGCGCAGGTTCCCAACACCACGCAAGGTGGGCGCTAATGGACCTCAACTCCAACATTCCCGACGGCCCCATTGCCGAGAAGTGGGACAAGCACAAGTTCGAGATGAAGCTGGTGAATCCGGCCAATAAGCGGAAGTATCACGTGCTGGTGGTGGGATCGGGACTGGCTGGCGCATCGGCCGCCGCTACCATGTCGGAGCTTGGCTACAACGTCTCGTGCTTCTGCTTTCAGGATTCGCCGCGCCGCGCACACTCGATTGCGGCCCAGGGTGGCATCAACGCGGCCAAGAACTATCAGAACGACGGCGACTCGGTCCAGCGTCTCTTTTACGACACGGTAAAGGGGGGTGACTTTCGCGCCCGCGAAGCCAACGTCTATCGCCTGGCACAGATCTCGGTAGACATCATCGACCAGTGCGTGGCGCAGGGCGTGCCGTTTGCGCGCGAGTATGGCGGTCTGCTGGCCAACCGGTCGTTCGGGGGCGCGCAGGTGTCGCGGACCTTTTATGCGCGGGGACAGACCGGACAGCAACTGTTGTTA
>Ga0163144_10031238_pt1 | contig 10161 bp, 9 predicted proteins | sample OliLak19BULKMAT1_FD_123175 | JGI IMG/M metagenome (GOLD analysis project Ga0163144, IMG submission 123175) | Freshwater microbial mat bacterial communities from Lake Vanda, McMurdo Dry Valleys, Antarctica - Oligotrophic Lake LV.19.BULKMAT1 | ecosystem: Environmental > Aquatic > Freshwater > Lake...
GGATTACGTCTTTGACGGCACTGCGACCTCGCCATACGCGGAAGACGATCCGCGGCATCCGGTCTCGGCCTATGGCCGCACCAAGGCGGAAGGCGAGGAGCTCGTGCTCGCCGCGCATCCCGATGGCACTCTCATCGTGCGCACGGCCTGGCTCTACGGAGCGCACGGCCCCAACTTCGCCAAGACCATGCGGCGGCTCGCCGCTGAGCGCGAGACGGTCGCCGTCGTCGTCGACCAAGTCGGTCAGCCGACCTGGACGCTCGACCTCGCGCACCGCATCGTCGAGATGCTCGATGCGGATGCCCCGGTCGGCATTTATCACGGAACGAGCTCCGGCCAAGCGAGCTGGTTCGACTTCGCTCGCGCGGTGTTCGCCGAGGCGGGTCTGGATCCGGAGCGAATTACGCCCACTGACAGCGCCTCGTTCGTACGCCCGGCGCCGCGGCCGGCCTACTCCGTGCTCGCTCACGACGCTTGGGCCACGGCAGGGCTCCGGCCAATGCGCGACTGGCGCGAGGCGCTCGCGGAGGCCTCCGGAGCGGGCGCGACCCAGCCAGACTGAGGCGCACCGGTATAGTGCGACGCATGCGCATTCTGGTCACCGGCGGAGCTGGCTTTCTCGGTTCGCACCTGTGCGATCGGCTGCTCGCCGATGGCCACGAGGTGATCGCCGTCGACAACTATTTCACTGGTTCGCGGCGAAACATCGCCCACCTGAGGTCGCATCCGAACTTCGAGGTCATCCGCCACGACGTCACTTATCCGCTGTACATCGAGGTCGACGCCATCTACAACCTGGCCTCGCCCGCTTCGCCGATCCACTATCAACGCAACCCTGTGCAGACCACCAAGACGAATGTCCTCGGCAGCATCAACATGCTCGGACTCGCGAAGCGGCTCCGCGTGCCGATCTTCCAGGCATCAACGAGCGAGGTCTACGGCGATCCTGACCAACATCCCCAGACCGAGTCTTACTGGGGACGAGTCAATCCGATCGGCCCCCGAGCCTGCTACGACGAGGGCAAGCGAGCCGCCGAGGCGCTGTTCTTCGACTACCACCGGCAGCACCGGGTGGCGATCCGGGTGGCCCGGATCTTCAACACCTACGGTCCCCGGATGGCCGTCAACGACGGTCGCGTCATCACGAACTTCATCGTTCAGGCCCTTCAGGGCGTGCCGATCACGATCTACGGCGACGGTTCTCAGACGCGATCCTTCTGTTACGTGAGCGACCTCATCGAAGGATTCGTACGCCTGATGACAAACGACCAAGGCCTGACAGGCCCCCTAAATTTGGGCAACCCCAACGAGCTGACGATGATCGAACTGGCTCAGCAGATCCTTGACCTCACCGACTCCTCGTCCGAGCTGATCTTCGAGCCGCTGCCCGCTGACGACCCCCGACAGCGGCAGCCCGACATCTCACTCGCCCGCAGCGCCTTGGGCTGGGAACCACATGTCGCTCTGCGAGAAGGACTGCAGGCGACGATTGCCGATCTCTCGAACTCCGACGAGGTTCGGTCCGTCACATGAGTCGATCGGTCAGCCTTGGGTTTATCAGGAACACGCTTCGCGAGCGTCTTATCAACCGACTAACCGGGGCGAAGTACGGGTTCCGCTATATCGCGACCGAATCCCCTGTGGCTGATGACGTTCGGGTGATCGAGACAACTCCGATCACCCGGGAGCTCCCCGAGCCCACCGCTCAGTTGAGCGGCCATCGCCCAACGAGGCAAAAGTCGGTGCTCGTTCTCACTGGTGCGATCGTCGACACGATCACCAACTACGTCTACGACCGGGACCTTCACTTCATTGGTGAGTCATCATCGTGGTCACTTGACCATTCGTTTGCGCGCTTCCCTGCGAGACCCCGATCAACTCGCACCGTGACGTATCCCGGCGAGAGTCTTTACCTTGGTACTGATGCCTATTACCACTGGCTGATCGAGGAGGTTCCGGCATATCTTCAAGCGCGGCGTGCGAGCCCGGGCGCGCGCACCATCGTTCGGCGCTCGCCGCCGCGGTATGTCGTTGATCTGTTGAATCTCATCGGTGTTCAGTACACCGAGGCCCCGAGCCATGCGCGCTTTCAGTCCCTGACCTTCGCGTCCAAGGGCGCCGCGGTCATCCCTAACGAGGTCGACCTTCTCACCCTCCATCAGCTCCGAGATTCCCTTGAGCTGAAACCCAGTCAGAGCCGACGTGTTTATGTCTCTCGCCGCGACTTTGGGCGATATCCGTCCAACGAAGACGCGGTCGAGGCGCTCGTCATTCAGGAGGGCTTCGAGGTCGTGCAGCTCGCGGGCATGTCCCTGTCGGATCAGATCGCCCTCTTCATGGGGGCCGAGGTCGTCGTTGGCACCCACGGGGCCGGGCTGGCCAATCTCGCGTGGTGTCGAACGGGGGCGACCCGGGTCGTGGAGATCGCCCGCGTTGGCCAGACGGCTTGTTTCGCGACCCTTGCCGAGTTGTCAGCGCTGCCCTACGCCGTGCTGGCCTCCGTGCCCCAGGGCGAGTGGACCGTCGATGTCGACGCTCTGAGGCGGGCGATCGACCCCGCCCAGTGATGATCGTCACGGCAGTCCCGATACGATGGATCTTTCGCGGGCCTAGGCCCGACAAGTAGCTGTATTCCAGTGGATTCGCGCGGATCGGAGGGCGCATGGTGAGCCTTCGCGTCATCATTGACGAGATTCTTGCTCCCCTTCCTGGCGGTGAGGCGCGGTACGCGGAGGAACTCACTCGGGCGCTCATCGCCTCCGCCCCGCGTGGCGCCCAAGTCGAGGGCGTTATCAGCGCCTCGACCGAAGCGCAGTATGAAGAGATCGCCGCGATGCTTCCGGGGCTCGATGGACTGTTCAAGAGTGCGCTTACCCACCGTGCGCTGACCCTCGCATGGCGCCGGGGATACACGCGCCTGCCGGGGGGCGGCATGATCCACTCGCCGAGCCTGCTCGCGCCCCTCGCGCGACACGATCGCGTCAACAACGAGCGCAACCAGACGATCGTCACGATCCACGACGCTGTCGCGTGGACGCACCCGGAAGCCATCGGCAGCCGCGCGGCGAACTGGTATCAAGGGATGGCCGCGCGCGCTCAGCGCTACGCCGATGCGATCGTCGTGCCGACCCACGCGGTTGCCGCGCGGCTTGCCGACCTCCTCGACGTCGGGGATCGGCTTCGCGTCATCGCGGGGGCCGCTAGCACCGGACTGGTCGTTCCCTCGGATGCCGATGAACGCGTGATTCGACTCGGCCTGGGAGGTCGATTCCTCATTACAACGCGCGGCTCCACCGCCCCGCGCGGGTCGCGCGATGTGCTAGCCGCGCTCACCCACCTCGATACCGATGTGCAGCTTGCCGTACTCGATGCGGAATCCGCGGACAACCTCGCAGCTGTCGCCGCAGAACTCGGTTTCGATCGAGATCGGGTCATCGCCCTGCACAGCCTGCGCCAGCCAGACCGCGCCGCCGTGCTCGACCGTGCCGCCGCCCTCGTTCTCGCGGGCGAGGAGGTCGGATTCGGCCTGCCGATGCTCGACGCCTTCTCTCTGGGCACGCCCGTGATCCATTCCGACCATGACACCGCCGTCGAGATTGCCGCAGAGGCCGGACTGATTGTCGAATCAGGAGAGGACCTTCCGGAGCGGCTCGCTACCGCGATGCGCACGATACTCGACGATCGCGAGGCGGCCGGTCGCCTAGCCGTCCTCGGTCAGGACCGGGCTGGTGCGTTCAGCTGGCGCAGTGCCGCCGAGAAGACCTGGCAACTGCACGCCGACCTGTAGCAGCCGGCCGAGGCTCGCACTCGGCCCCGCTAGCTGGCCGGGTCCTCAACCAGGATCGGAGCGATCCCGTCGCGAACAAGTTGACGGATGAATTCCCAATCCGCATCCTCCGGATCCACCCCGTTGTCTGGAACCAACTCGACGGTTGTGACCGGAAGCTCCCGAGTCTTCGATGCGAGCTCGACAAAGTAACCGAGGGTCGACTGGGGGATGTCGGTCTTGACCACCTGCGCACCGGCGCTCGCGATGGACTGGAACTTGCTCAAGACGTTGGCCGGGGAGAACTGCTCCAGGATCGCTTGCTGAATCTGTCGTTGCCGAGCCATCCGGTCGTAATCCGTCGTGGCGTGGCGCGACCTGGCGTACCAGAGGGCGTGGTAGCCATCGAGAGTGACCGCGCCAGGGCCGATCCACTCGGCCACCGTCGTGAAGGTCTCGTCAGCGTGAATCGGGACGGCCTCATTGACGGTGACCGTCACCCCCCCGAGCGCGTCGACGAGATCGGAGAAGCCCTGCATGTCAATCAGGGCGTAGTACTGGATCGTGATGCCGGTGATGCCCTCGACGGCGTCTCGCATCCCTTCGATGCCTGGCCTGCTGCCTCGTGCGATGGCATCCGGGTACATCTCCGGACTGACGAGCTCAACCTCGGTATAGATCGAGTTCAGGAAGCAGACTTCGACCCCGCAGCTGCCGTCCGCGCCGAAACCGTTTGGATACTTTGCCGCCATCGGTGACCCGTCGACGAACGGGACGTTGAGCATGTTGCGCGGCAGCCCGATCGTTGTCGCGGCTCCAGTTAGCGCATCGATCGACACGACGCTGATGCTGTCTGGGCGAAGCCCATCCCGGTCGGGACCGGCGTCCCCGCCGAGCAGCATGATGTTGTACCGCCCGTCGATCGGCGGCTCAGGGGGCGCGACGACGAACACCTCTGTAACGAAGCTGCTGGCCGTTCCAGCAACGTATGCACCAAACGCCGCCGTACCAGACAGCGCGACGAGTGCGATGGCCGCCAGCCCGGCGATCCAGCCCTTGGCTGCGGGACGCGCTTTCACGATGCGCACAAGTCTCAGGGTGTCCAAGGTCAGCACGACCCACAACGCGGCGTAGAACACCAGTGCCGCAGTGATGATCCAGAGGGTGAGCGTCGTGCTCGCGAGCGTGTAGATCGCGGTTGGCCACAGAAACCAGAGCAGGATGCCGACGACGGCGATTCCCCACAGCACGAATGTCGCACGAACCCCGAACCGGCCAAGGCGCCGGTCCCCTGCGAGCAATTGTGCCGAGCCGGGAACAAGGATATTCAGACCGACCAGCCACCAGGCCCGCTTGGTCATCGCCTCGGGTGAGTTCGAGTCTGGGTGGCGGACGGTGCCGACGGTACTGATGGTGCTCACAGTGACCGGTTCAGCGCCGCGTTCTTTTCGTCCACGATCGCCGCTAGGTGGCGAGCGAACGCGGCGAGCTTCTCAGTGAGCGCGGGGTCGCCCGATGCGAACGTGCCGCTCGCGAGGATGCGAACGGCGAGCAGACCGGCGTTGCGGGCGCCGCCGATAGACACGGTTGCGACCGGGACTCCGGCCGGCATCTGAACGATGGACAGCAGCGAATCGAGCCCGTCGAGGGTTTCAAGGGCCACCGGGACCCCGATCACCGGGAGCGTCGTGACGCTCGCGAGCATGCCTGGCAGGTGCGCCGCCCCACCAGCGCCGGCGATGATGACACGGATGCCACGGGCCGCGGCATCCTTACCGAACGCGAGCATGCGCTCCGGCGTGCGATGGGCCGAAACGACCTGCACCTCGTGTGGCACCTCGAACTCCGTCAGGGCGTCGGCCGCGGCCGACATCACGCTCCAATCGGAGTCTGAGCCCATGACCACGGCGACGAGAGGTTCAATCACCCGTCAAGAGTAGGCGTCAATCCTCAAAGAACGCCGCTGCGGCACGCGCTCGAAACATCACGTCGCCGAGGTCATGCCCGCCCGCCGTGACGTGTCCGACTTTGCGGCCGGGGCGCGGTTCCTTGCCGTAGAAGTGCAGCTTGACCTCGGGTTGATCGGCGAGCGCCGCGGCGAATCGCCTTGGATCGGCTGAACCGCCGAACACGTTCACCATGACCGACCAGCGGTCGCGGCATCCGGTCGCCCCGAAAGGCAGGTCGAGCACTGCGCGCAGGTGCTGCTCGAACTGGCTCGTCGTTGAGCCGTCGATGCTCCAGTGGCCCGAATTGTGCGGTCGCATCGCGAGCTCGTTGACGAGCAAGCGATCGTCGGTGGTCTCGAACAGCTCGACCGCGAGCACGCCAGTGACGCCAAGGTTCTCGGCGATTGAGGTCGCGACCTCGGCCGCAACATCGGCAAGGCGACCAGCCGAATCCGGCGCAGGAGCGATGACCTCTGCGCACACGCCATCCCGCTGGATCGACTCAACGACGGGCCACAGTGCAATCTCCCCTGACGACCGACGCGCGAGCACTTGCGACAACTCACGCCGGAAGGACACGAGTTCCTCGACGAGCAGTGGGTTGTCGTCGTCGAACCAGTCTGCGACCTCGACGCCGGAAGAAACGACGCGCACGCCCTTACCGTCGTAGCCGCCGCGGGGCGTCTTGACCACCGCTCGCCCGCCGTGGGCGGCAATGAACCCATCGAGCTCCGCGATCGAGGCGACGGCCGCCCAGTCCGGCACTGGAAGACCAAGCTCGCTCAGTCGCGCGCGCATCGCGAGCTTGTCCTGGGCGAAATGCAGAGCATCGGGGCCGGGGCGGACGACGACGCCCTCTTCAACGAGGCAGCGCAGGATCGATTGCGGCACGTGCTCGTGGTCGAAGGTGATGACATCCACAGTTCGCGCGAAGGCGAGGACGGTCTTGACGTCGCGGTAATCACCCACGACGCTCGCCGCGATCGCCGCCGACGCGCCATCGACTTCTGCGAGTACGCGGATGTCGATTCCGAGTTCAATCGCGGGCGGCACCATCATTCGCGCGAGCTGACCGCCCCCGATCACGCCGACAGTTGGAGACATGGTCATCCTCCGGCCTGGTCGCGCGCTGGAAATTCTTGGGGTTTGCCGCGGTTAGACTTCGAACCGCTTTGACCATTCTCGTTCACCCAGGAGACCCGTTGCGATCACTGATCACCCAGTTCGCTCGGTTCGGTGTCGTGGGCCTCGGCGGTCTGGTGGTGGATGTCGCGGTCTTCAACCTCCTGCGCGTGACGGTGCTCTCCCCCGAAGCGATCCACGAGGGGCCACTCATCGCCAAAGTCATCTCGACCTCGCTCGCGATCATCGTGAACTGGTTGGGGAATCGGTACTGGACCTTCGGCGCGAGACGACGCTCGAACGCATTGCGCGAGGCTCTGGAGTTTGCCCTCGTTAGCGTTGGCGGCATGCTCATCGCTCTCGGCTGCCTGTGGATCTCGCACTACGTGCTCGGCTTCACGTCGCTGCTGGCCGACAATGTCGCGACCAACGTTGTTGGACTTGCCCTCGGTACCGCGTTCCGGTTCACCTTCTATCGGCAATGGGTGTTTCGGGAGGTGGAGCCGCCCTTCGACGCGCGCAAGACCACCGAGGCCTCCAGCTTTCATGCCCATTGACGCGTGTCAGTGGCAACTATCATGGGCCTTCTGATGCCTCGTTCCGACTCCCCGCCGCCCGGAACGACCCCGACGGTCGTCGTGCTGCTGGCGACCTACAACGGCGAGCGGTTCCTCAAGGAGCAGCTTGCGAGCATCCTCAACCAGCGGGGGGTCGCCGTGCGGGTGATTGCCCTCGATGACGCGTCAACCGACACAACGCCGGCCTTGCTCGCGGCGGCGGCTGGTGCCGACCCACGGATCACGGTGCTGCCCGTCCAGGGCAGATCGGGCAGCGCTGCCGCGAACTTCGCCAGATTGCTGCTTGAGGCTCCGTTCGACGATGACGCACTCATTGCCTTCGCTGACCAAGACGATGTGTGGATGCCGGATAAGCTCGCCCGTCATGTCGAGCTCCTGCAGTCCGGCGCCGTCGACGGAGTCTCCTCAAACGTCATCGCTTTTGACGAGCACGACCGCCGCACCCTCGTACGCAAGGACTTTCCCCAGCGCAAGTTCGACTACCTGCTCGAGAGTCCCGGCCCGGGTTCCACCTTCCTGTTCACCGGGCGGCTCGCGAATCTCGCTCGCGAGCACCTCTCAGGACCGGATGCCGCGGCGCGCGCCGTCGACTATCACGACTGGCTTCTGTACGCGCTCTGCCGAGCGCAGGGCTGGCGCTGGCACATCGACTCCGTGCCGTCCGTTCTCTACCGTCAGCATGACGCAAACGTGATGGGATCGAACGTCGGGCTCGCGTCAGCGCGCGAACGACTGCGCCTCATTCGCCGCCACTGGCATCGGCAGCAGGCGCTGATTCTCGCGCAACTCTCAGTCGATATCGCTCCCGATGCGACCCGCGCCGAACTGACGTCGATCGCCGAGGCGCTCGCGACCAGAACCATGCAAAACCGAAGGACACTGTTGAGCTACTCCAGCGAGTTCCGACGCCGCCCACGGGATCGTCGCGCGATCGCCGTACTGATCGCTTTGGGGATCTGGTGAGCGCGCGGGCAGCGGACCCCCTGCTGCTGGTCGGCGGAAGCGGCTTCATCGGCCAGCGGCTTAGCGCGGCGCTCGTCGAGCGCGGTCGCTCGGTGCGCAATTTCGACACCCAAGACTCTCCCGTTTCGGGGGTCGAGACGGTCATCGGCGATGTTCTGGATGTCGGCGCCCTCGCCGCCGCCGCGCGCGGCTGCGACTCGATCATCAACCTCGCCGCGGTGCACCGCGACGATGTTCGGCCGGTCTCCCGGTACGAGGAAGTCAACGTCGGTGGCGCACACTCGGTCGTCGCCGCGGCCGAGGCACGCGGCATCCGCCACATCACATTCACCTCGTCTGTTGCCATCTACGGGCTCGACAAGCACAACGTGACCGAGGACAGTGTGCCCGAGCCGTTCAACGAGTACGGTCGCACCAAGTTGCTCGCCGAGGAAGTATTCCAGGCCTGGGTTACCGGTGCCGCGGACCGCACGCTAACGATCGTGCGCCCATCGGTCGTCTTCGGGGAGGGCAACCGCGGAAATGTCTACACTCTCGCCCGCCAGGTAGCCTCTGGCCGATTCCTCATGATTGGCGGCGGCACCAACGCCAAGTCGATGAGCTATGTCGGCAACATCGCCGAATATCTCGCCGACACCGTCGAGACGCCCGCCACGTCGACGGTCAACTACGCCGATAAACCGGACCTGAGCACGAGCGAGCTGGTTGCCGCGATCCGAGCGAGCCTCGGCGCGAAGGCCGGGCGGCGACTGTCGGTACCGCTCCCAGTGGGTCTCGCCGCCGGGTACGCCTTCGACGCGATTGCCCGAGTCACCGGGCGCACCTTCCCAATCTCCGCTGTGCGGGTTCGCAAGTTCGTCGCGGACACCTCTGTCAACACCGACCGGCTTCAGGCGACCGGCTACCGGCCGAGGTACGACCTGCGCGACGCGGTTGGCCGCACGGTGCGCGCGGAGTTCGGGGCACCGCAGCCCTAAGGTCTCCCGAGCGCCCGGTACGTCCAGCCCGCCGAACGCCAGACCTCGGGGTCAAGACAGTTGCGACCGTCGACGATGGCGCGGTGCTTGACGACTGAGCCGAGGGCGTCCGGGTCGAGTTCTCGATACTGCTTCCATTCGGTGAGCACAAGCACGGCGTCAGCCCCCCGCGCGGTCTCAAGCGGATCCTCGACGTACGTCAGCTGTGGGCGGATGCGCCGCGACGTCTCGATGGCGTGCGGGTCGGTCGCCAGCACGTGCGCCCCGAGTCCGGCGAGTTTTGCCGCGACGTCGAGCGCCGGGGAGTCCCTCACGTCATCAGAGTCCGGCTTGAACGCAAGACCGAAGACCGCGATGTGCTTCCCTGCGACATCGCCACCGCAGACCTCGCGCGCCAAGTCGACCATGCGCTCGCGTCGGCGGAGGTTGATCGAGTCGACTTCACGCAGAAAGCCGAGCGCCTGGTCGACGCCGAGTTCCTCGGCCCGCGCCATGAAGCCGCGGATGTCCTTCGGCAGACATCCGCCGCCAAAGCCGAGGCCTGCGTTGAGAAAACGGCGGCCAATGCGCGCGTCGTACCCGATCGCATCCGCCAACTGGGTGACGTCGGCGCCGGTCGCCTCTGCAACCTCGGCCATCGCGTTGATGAACGAGATCTTGGTGGCGAGAAAGGCGTTCGCCGCAACCTTGACGAGTTCGGCCGTGGCGAAGTCCGTCACCACACGCGGGGTTCCCGCGGCGATCGCTGCGGCGTACACCTCGTCGAGATCCGCGACGGATGCCGCATCCCCGGCCCGCACACCGTA
>Ga0163144_10031239_pt1 | contig 10161 bp, 8 predicted proteins | sample OliLak19BULKMAT1_FD_123175 | JGI IMG/M metagenome (GOLD analysis project Ga0163144, IMG submission 123175) | Freshwater microbial mat bacterial communities from Lake Vanda, McMurdo Dry Valleys, Antarctica - Oligotrophic Lake LV.19.BULKMAT1 | ecosystem: Environmental > Aquatic > Freshwater > Lake...
ACATCCCGCGGTCGGCGCGGCACTGCTCGAGCGCTGGTGTGCCCCGGCTGCATTGGTCGCGGCGGTGGAACATCATCACGCGCGACCGACGGAACGATTGTCGCTCGAGACGGTCGTGCAGACGTCCGACCTGGTGGCCGACGTCGTGTGGGCCGCAGGCAGTCCGCATGTGCTCGCGGCGCAACGGCAATTGGAGCGCACGCACGGGACAAGCATCGATCAGTTCATCGACCTGTGTCGGGCGTGCCAGAAGGATGCGCAGTCCGAGTCGGACGCCTTCGGCATCTGTTTGGAGCAGGGCATCGATTGCGAGAAGTTGATGGAACAGGCCCGGTTGCAGTACGCACACGCGGCCCTGGAATCGGCGCTGGAACTCGACAGTCTGGCGGCCTTGATGGAAGACCATGCGGCGCCCGACTCGAGGCCAGCGTAGCGGTCCGGTTTCGTTGACCTTCGGGCCGCTGCCTGCGGCGTCACCCGCATTCTTGGCTTCGATTGCAAATCGTGCCCCTCTTAATGGGTGGTTCGGTATCTCAGTTCGCAACTCGAGTGCAATGATTCTCCGGTCAAAAAACGGAACGAGTCATTCGCATTAAGTTTATACATGGTAGTATGATGCGTCATTTTTATGCACTGCCTCAGTTCGTAAGGCTTTGCGGTACATTCGAGGCTGCCGTGTCAGTTCCGTGTATTTGCCCGGATTCTGATAGTACAAACCGAAAGTACCGGTTATACTGGCCGGCGTGCGAGGTGAACCGATTGGCCGGGGGTGTATTCTTCTTGGCCAACGGACCGAGCAATGGACATCACATTTGCAAGCCGCTCATTTACGAGCAGCGTTTGCAATTTGGTGGCCTACGAGCAACTGAAGATTAGGAAACTGAGAGTTTGACGTTCGGAGGCGGGCTACAGGATGTGCGATCGTATTGCTAGAGTCTTGCCGTTTTGTGTCGCCGCGCTGGCGATCTGCGCGTGCGTCTCTAGCGTTCGCGCGGGGATCTCCGTTCCAGGGTTTCCCAACGATCCCACGCTGCATGCCATGGCGGCATCCGCCGATGGCACGATTGCAGTCGGTTACCGTGAATCGGATCCGACGAACGAAGCAATCCTGTGGCAATCGCAGAGCGGCGTTGTGTCGATCAAGGCCTATCTCGTTTCACACAACGTCGCCGGCCTCGACGGTTGGAATCTCACTTCGGCTACCCACATCTCGCCCGACGGCGAAATGTTCTGCGGCTGGGCCCTGGATCCAGCAGGCCAGTCATCGCCGTGGATGGCCGAAAGCCTGACTGCCGATGTGAATCTCGATTGGCGCGTGAATATCTTCGACCTGAATATGGTCTCGTCCAACTGGGGTGGATCGACGTCGGCGGGCGATGCCAACGGTGATGGCAAGATCAATATCTTCGACATCAACACGGTGTCGGCGTCATGGGGTCGCTCGGGAACATTCAACACGGATGTCACCGAACTGCCGCCGCCGTTGGACAACGGCGTTGAGAGCGCTCCGGAGCCCGCCAGCATTGGCGTGTGGGCCGTGTTAGCGGGAGCAGCCGGTATCTTTGTTCGCTGGCGGCGGCGAGCTCGCTAAGCCGTCAAGCCGGTCCAGCCACCATGCCGGTCCAGCCACCATGCCGGTCCAGCCACTGAGTGGCTGATTCCTTTCCATGATCTAGGGCGATTTCGCAATCGCCTTTTCTGAAGCCGCAACCGCCTGCCTGCGGACGGAGTCCATTTCGTCCATGCTGGCTTCGAGCTTGCGCTGATCGTGCCGAGCCTGATAGGCCTGCATCGTCACTTGTTCGTAGGCTTCGTTCCAACGTAGCCACAGTGCAACGGCCTGCCGCAACTCTTGAATCGAGTCGAGCCTCGATTCGGCCAGCGTATCTCCCTGCGCGCCGGCAACCTTCATTGATTGCGGTACGCTCTGGGAAGGAGCTTCGCTTGCTCCCTACGGTTGCCATGAAGTTGGCCTGGGCGACATACAGACTGCACTTTCTGCCGGCAGGACATCGTGGACTGCCCACAAAAATTCTAGGCAGGTCACCCAGTTGCGGCAAACCAGCAAAACAGGGGAAGACCCCGTCCCGCTGTAGATCCTCTGATAGTCGCCTTTGAGGCGCATGTGCGCGTGATTGCGGCTGAAGTGCCGGATTGCGAGCAGGTTGCCGAAACTTGCCGCGCGATCTCGCTTGGTATTCTGCGAAGACTGCGTGTATTGGACTGATTTCGTTGTAACTGCCCACGGAACTGGAGTTGAATTGTTGTAACGAATGTGCCGATTTTGCCGAATATCACGATTAGTGGCTGGGCAGGCTTGGCGCGACCGCCGCGCCGCCGCACCCATGTCCGTCGCGTCCAGTCGAAGGAAATCAGGCATGCTCCAGAAAGCCAGCGCGAACGGTTCTTGCCGCGGTCGGCGAATCGGCGCCATGACCGCTTGGAGCATCGTGCTTTTGGCCGGCGGCTGTCACTGTACCAAGTATGTCCACGAGGCGGTCATTCCCGGTCAGCCGCCCAGTTGTAACCGGCTGCCGCCAGGCCCCGACGTCATGCCGCGTGAGCTCGCCAAGGTGGCCATGCCCGATTACATCATCGAGCCGCCGGATGTGTTGCTGATTGAAGCGGTGAAGGTGGTGCCGCTGCCGCCCTACCGAATCGCCACGCTCGACGTGTTGGCGCTCGAAGTCGTTGGCACGTTGCCCGATCGGCCTCTGATCGGCCAATACGAGGTCGACCCTGGCGGAGGCATCGATCTCGGCCAGCCCTACGGCGTCGTCAAGATCAAGGGCATGACGATCGACGAAGCGACGAAGGCGATCAAAGAACAACTTCGCCGTGTCGTGCAGGAACCGATCGTTTCATTGAGTCTCATCGAGACCTCGGGCAACCAACAAATCGCCGGCGAGCATATCGTTGGTCCCGACGGCAAGGTCACGCTGGGTGTATACGGAAAAGTGTTCATCTCCGGCATGACGCAAGACCAGGCGAAGAAAGCTATTGAAGCCCACCTCGGCAAGTTTCTCGAATCGCCCGAAGTGAGCGTCGACGTCTTCGGTTACAACAGCAAGGTCTATTACATCATCACGCAAGGGGCGGGGCTTGGCGACGGAGTGGTGCGTTTCCCAATCACGGGCAACGAAACGGTTCTCGACGCGGTCGCTCAGGTCAATGGCTTCGATACGGTCAGTTCCAAGAAGATCTGGATCGCCAGGCCTGCGCCCATTGGCTCGGGATGCGACCACATCTTGCCTGTCGATTGGTATGGAATCACGCAGCGCGCGGATACGTCGACCAATTACCAGTTGTACCCTGGAGACCGCCTGTTTGTGGCCGAGGACAAGCTCGTCGCTCTCGACACCTTCATCAGCAAGGTCACGGCGCCGATCGAACGCGTCTTCGGCTTCACGCTGCTAGGAAACTCCACCGTTCGGACACTTTCGGGTGGGCAAGGCGCCGGTTCGGGTACGGGAGGATTCTAGTGGGCATTGGCGCCTTCCGCTGCGAGCGTGTGAGTTGCGCCGTTGAAATTTGCAGCAGCAAACGGCGCCGTGCATAACTTTGATTTTGGTCGACCGCGTTTGAATAGGCAGCCCGCGGCGCGGAATTGCCCTGGCGACGAGGAAACTATGGAATTTTTCAGGCATCGCAACCAGTTCTCGCCTAACGGAGCGCTTCGTCGCCGGTGCCCGCGGTGTGTATTGGCGTTGAAAATGACGTTGCTCGTGTCATTGTTCCAGTCAGGCTGCTGCACGACTCCTGAAAACTGTGTCAAGCAATACAACGGAGTCTCTTACCCAGACTCCCTCTACTTTGGCCACCATGCCACTTGCTGGAAGCAGTGGCCGGCCGAGTGGGTGGGCTGTCCTGGCGAAGCTGGGGAAATGATCGATCAACCTCCTGGCCCTGGAGCGAAGCCAGAAACCCTACCGCCACCAACCGCAGGTGAAGCGAACGCTGCATCGGATGCTACGCCGCCGCCGACGGACATGCCGCCGCCTGTGATCGAGCCGCCGCCGCTTCCGCCGCTGGATCAGCCGCCCGGCGAAGCGCCCGCCGAACTGCCCGCAGCGCCCGCTGCGGATACTCCAGCGCAGCCGCCGGCGGCCGCGCCCGGCGAAACGCCAGATCTTCTGCCGATGACGCCACTGGCCGAACCGCCGGAGAAATCATCGACCCAACGGGCCGTGCAGCCGCCGATTGAGCCCCCGGCGTCGGCACCGCCCGCGTCGTTGCCAAAACCAACGCCGCCGCCACTGTCGCAACCGTTGTCGCCACCATCGTCGGAGTCGCGACGTCGCGTGCCACGAATATCCACGGTGGGCTTTATGCAGCTCGAAGGACCGGCTGCGTCCCGGTCGGACGTAGTAGCGATCCCTGCGTCTGAATCGACCTCTGCCGCGGCGAGCGCAATACCGTCAAGGGATACTCGGCTGCTGGAGCAGTCGTCGCCGGAACCAAAGTCGCAAGAAACCTTGCCTAAGGAGCAGCCACTTCCCGACAACGTACCTCTGGAGACGACACCGCAGGAGGCGGCACCGCCTGAGATGGGGCCCTCGCTGGGCGCGCCGTCGCTGGCGGCGCCGCGACTGAGCGTCGATGGTCCGGTGTCCCTACGCCGGTCACACGCGCCGCAATCGAAGCGTGCGCAGCCGGTGGATGCGCCGTCGGACGTTCGGCAAACACCGCCTCTGCGCAACGCGCAAGCCCAGATGACGATTCCACGTGCTTCGGATCCGAGCAAACGGCCTTCGTTGCCGAACGTGCGTCCTGCAGCTGCGCATCGCAGTCAGCGTCCGCAGCAGGCCAAATCTCTTGCGCCAGCCGGCTGAAGTCATTTCCGCCGATGGTCGTTCCTCGGTCGCTCGCCTCGGCGGCCTGTTTGAAGGATCGGACCATCACCAGCGTTCTTGTTCTGCGCCAGTTGCGCCTAGCTCTGCACGCTGCGATTCGCCCGATGAACAGTCCGGGTTAGCCCAATCGTAGGCGTTGTTTCTATCAGGGCACGCGCCGCGAGTTCGGGTTGTTCGGCCGCTGGCAGTAAGTCTTAGGAAGCGGCATTCGGCAGGTCGATGCGCTCCGTACCGCAAGCAGAGCTAGCTGGCCTGCGAGGTTTCACTCGCTTGCCCAGCCGTGCGAACCCTTACCTACGGAACCGTTCGTCCCTCATGTGCTGATCCTAGGGCAGTGCGCCGCCACTGGACCGTCCAAGTGACACGGCAATCACTCTCGATCGAGTCGCTCGCTGCGCTCGAAGGTCAAATCGTGACGAACGACGGGCGCGCAGGACAACGGACGTCCCCGAATCATGCCGCACCGCCTTGCACCCATTCATCGCGTTCTCGCGCTGCTAGCCGGCATGGCGCTGGGCGCAACGACTGTGCAGGCAGAGAACCTCGACCAGGCCTGGGCAACCGCGCTGAATGTCGACTACAGGTTGGAAGCCACGCGCTGGTCGACTTCCGCCGCGGGACACTCGCTGGAAGCGGCCCGGGCAACGCGCATGCCCAATGTCTGGGTGCGCGGTGGGTATGCGGTTCGTAGCGACGAGCAGTCATTTCGCATCACCAGTCCGCTGATTCCGCAATCGACCTTTCCTTATATTCCACGCGAAGGACTTCAGTTTGGCGGAAACGTGCGGCTGCCATTGTATACCAGCGGGCAGATTCAGCACGGCATCGACGCGGCCGCCGAGCATCTGACGAGCGCCAAGCGCAACGAGCAACGCACGCAGCAGGGCCTCAAGTTCGACGTTGCCGAAGCGTATGTTGCCGTCTTGCGCGGCCAGCGCCAGGTAGACATAACGGCCCGAGCCGAACAGAGCATTCAATCGCACTTGGACGACATCGATCGGCGCCATGCGCAGGAAATGGCACGCCGCAACGACCTGCTGGCATCACGCGTCGCGCTGTCGGACGCACACCAGATCGCCATCACGGCCCTTAACCGCCTCGATTTGGCCCAATCGGGCTTTAACCGTCTCTTAGGACGACCGCTAACGCAGCGAGTCCTTTTGGACGATCTCGGCATCCCCAATGCGGTCAGCGATCTCGATCTGCTCACCGGGCGTGCTTTGGCACAGCGTCCCGAGTTGGCCGGCCTGGCGGCCGAGATGCGGTCTTTGCGGCATCAGGCCGATAGCCTGGTGGCCGCGACCAAGCCGCAGGTCGGCGTCGATGGCGGATATCAGTTCATGGAAAACCAGTTTCAGACCCCCCAGGGAATCGCTTCGGCCATGGTCGGCGCGGAATGGAACCTGTTCGACGGCGGCGTCAAGCGGCGGCAGGCTCAGGCGCTGTGCAGCCAGGCCGAGGCCGTTAAGCGGCAGTTGGCGGACTTGAAGTCGAGCATCGCGCTGGACGTCCGCGAGGCCTGGCTGATGGAGCAGGAATCGCGGCAGCGGGTCGAGGTGTCGCGCCAGGGGATTCTGCATGCCGAGGAGAACCTGAAGGTCGCCAAAGAGCGGTACCGCAATGGACTGGCCACCAATAGTGACGTGCTCGCCGCCGAAGCCCTTCAAACGCAAAGCGCCGGCAACTATCACAACGCCGTCTACGACGCGGTGCTGTCGTCACTTCGATTGCGCCGCGCCGTGGGCGATCTGTGAAATAGGACGCGAGCTGCGGGAGCGCTTCTGCCCTTTGGGTGGCACGTCCCAGAGCGCAGCGATGGGCGTGGTGCGCCGCACAGGACCACGCCCTTCGTTCCTCAGGGACGTGCCACCCGGTTTCAAGTCCTGTAGCTGTGGACGTGAGTCCACGGTGTTCCACACGTTGCGCCGCCAAACGTGGTACCGAGGTCGCTCTTGCACGGCTCAGGGCGTGATGGCGTGCTAGCGTCCGTGGACTCACGTCCACGGCTACACGCCATCAGACGGCTGCATGTCTGTCGCGCCCGGCGAATGTGTGCAGCGGTTAGCTGCCAGGGTCCGAATAGTCTCAAGAGGGGCTCTTTGCGGTCGACGCCGAATATGCGGCCGCGCCGCCAGGATCGTAACCAACGGTGGCCTTGTGTGGTTCCTTGCCATCAAAACTCTGTTGGCCGACCGCGGCAAGCTGGCAACGGCGCTGGTCGGCGTCGTGTTTTCGGTCGTGCTCGTTAATTTGCAGGGGGGGCTGTTCCTCGGATTGATGGGCAAGGCCAGTCTGATGGTCGATTACGGCCAGGCCGACATTTGGGTGGGCCACCGCGGAATGCACAACGTGGACTTCACCCAGGACGTGCCGGTCCGCTGGGGATACCGCATCCGCGGCATTCCTGGCGTCAAGAACGCGGAACCCTACGTGATTGGTTGGTCGAGCATGGCGCTGCCCAGCGGCAGTTTCGAGAGCGTGGTCGTCGTTGGCTGCGAGCCGGCCAGCTTGTTGGGCAATGCCTGGAACATCACCCAGGGAGCGCCGTCGTCGATTCTCGAACCCGATGGGATCGTGGTCGACGAGCTGGAGGCGGAAAAGCTCGAGTATCCGCGGATGCGCGAGGTCCGCGAGATCAATGGACATCGTGCCCGGGTCGTTGCCACGAGCCGCGGCATCCTGGGGTTTCTCGTGGCTCCGTACGTTTTCACGACACTCGATCGGGCGGCCACTTACCTGGAAAAGCCACTCGACACATGTTCGTACTTCTTGGTGCAACTCGAGCCGGGCGCCGATGCCCAGCAGGTGTGCGAAATGATCCACGACCGCGTGCCGCACCTCGACGCGCAGCCGCGCGACGACTATGCGCGGATGTCGACGGAATTCTGGATGACGCGCACTGGATTGGGGATTATTTTCGGCCTGGCGACCCAGCTTGGGTTGCTCGTGGGCCTGGTGATGGTCGCCCAGACGTTGTACGCGTCGGTGCTCGACCGGATCAGTGAATTTGGCACGCTCAAGGCCATTGGCGCCAAGGAGAGCCAGGTCTATCGCATTTTGCTGGCCCAAGCCTTGATGCTGGCCACGCTCGGTTCGATCGTGGGGCTGGTTGTCGTCGCGGTCGTGCAGCATTACTTCAGCTCGCCCCGGACCACGATCCTAATTCCGTTGAGCTTGTCGCTGGGCAGTTGTGCTTTGGTGTTGGCGATCTGTTTGGTCTCGTCGCTTCTGCCCTACTTGCGCGTCCGCAAGGTCGATCCCATGATGGTGCTTCGCTCGTGAAAGCCACTTCTTCCAGCCCATTGGTCGATGCATTGCCGGTCGTCATTCACGACCTGCACAAGGCGTACCGCCGCGGCGCGACGTCGACACCCACGCTCTGTGGCGTGGAGCTGACGGTCGACGCCGGCGAGTGCGTTTTTCTGGTCGGCCCCTCGGGCTGCGGAAAGAGCACGCTCTTGTCCATACTGGGCTGCATTCTCACACCGGATCGCGGAACCGTGCAGGTGCTGGGCAACGACTTGAGCCGGTTGGACGAGACCTCGCGCAGTACCCTGCGGCGAAATCACATCGGGTTTGTGTTTCAGAGGTTCCAATTGATTCGTGGTCTGTCGGCGCTCGAGAATGTGTGCGTGCCGCTCCTGCTGCGCGGTGAGTCGCAGCGAGTTGCCAGGCAGCGCGCCAGCGCACTGCTTGCCCAAGTTGGACTGGGCGACAAGGGGCGCAGCAAGCCCAACGAATTGAGCACGGGCCAATGCCAACGCGTGGCGCTCGCACGGGCTTTGGTGGGCGACCCCGAGCTGATTCTGGCCGATGAGCCGACCGCCGCGCTCGATGCAACGGCCGGGCAGGAAGTGATGCAGCTCCTGCGCAAGCTGACCACGGGCGAGGGCAAGACGGCCATCGTCGTCACACACGATCCGCGGATTCTAGATTTTGCCGACCGCGTTTTGCACTTGGAAAACGGCCGTATCGCCGAAGCCGATTTGTCCACAACGGCCGCGTCGGCCGGCACTTGGAGGTGAGCGAGATGCCCAAGTATCTGCTGACCGTACTGGGGGTGGCGGGAATCCTCACCCTGGGGCTGGTGATCGACGTGCAATCGCGCAACGCGACCGTCGCGCTGGCGCCCTCCGCACCGCGCGGCGCTGCGATCCACTGTCCCGGTCGGATCGAGGGTAAAGCGCCCGAGGCCGAGCTACGCTTCGAGGTGGTCGGTCGGCTCGACAAGGTCCTCGTACACGAAGGGCAACTGGTTTCAGGCGGCGAGCCGTTGCTGGCCTTGGACAATGCGTCGCAATCGCACGAGCTGGCCCTGGCCGCGGCCGAGCTCGATGTGGCCGTCGGAAGATTTCAACGCGTGGAAAACGGCGCCCGCAAGGAGGAGCGCGACGAGGTGGAAGCCGAGTATCGCGCCCGCCTGGCGGAGCTCAGAGGCGCCCAGCAAAAGCAGAACCGCATCGACAGCCTCCGCGAGTCGGGCGCGGTCACGCAGCAAGAGGCCGACGACGAGAACGTGCGCCTGGCCGGCGCGCAGGCCCACCTCGACGCGGCTCGCGCCCGTCGCGACCTGTTCGCGGCGCCGGCGCGCGAAGATGAAGCCCGCATCGCCAAGGCCGGCGTGTCGGCGGCCAAGGCACGCTGGGAGTTGGCGCGCCACCAGTTGGAAAAGACGCTGCTCAAGGCGCCCTATTCGGGACAGGTGCTCAAGATCGACGCAGAGATTGGCGAGTTGACTGGGCCGCAATCGGTTCTGCCCGCGATCGTTTTGGCCGACACCTCACGATTGTTCGTGCGTGCCTTCGTCGACGAGATCGATGCCCCGCTGATTCGCGTGGGGATGAAGGCGACCGTCACGGCCGATGGCTTGACAGGGCGGTCGTACGCGGGCACGGTCGCGCGCCTGAGTCCCCGCATGACCTCCAAGCAGCTCTTTACCGATCGGCCCAACGAGCGGTTCGATACGAAGGTGCGGGAGGTTGGCATCGAGTTGGCCGAGTCCGAGGATCTCGTCGTCGGCTTGCGCGTGGATGTCGTGATCGAGCCACTCGAATAGCAGCGGGGCTGTGCTCAAGCGGTGCGCGAGCAAAAAGGGGACAGGTCCAATAATCAGATTCCCGTGTAGAGATTTCGCACGGCGACCTGATTATTGGACCAGTCCCCTTTTTGTTGAGCCCCATTGTGTTCCGTACTACAAACGTTGAATTTGCACGCGCCTTGCGCGGATTTTGACACCCGGATTTTCCCTAGCCCAGGCATTCATGCCTGGGAAATCATCCGCAAATGAAGTTGTCGTACACGCCCTTCA
>Ga0163144_10031241_pt1 | contig 10161 bp, 13 predicted proteins | sample OliLak19BULKMAT1_FD_123175 | JGI IMG/M metagenome (GOLD analysis project Ga0163144, IMG submission 123175) | Freshwater microbial mat bacterial communities from Lake Vanda, McMurdo Dry Valleys, Antarctica - Oligotrophic Lake LV.19.BULKMAT1 | ecosystem: Environmental > Aquatic > Freshwater >...
ATAACTTTTCGATTGCTATTTTAGCTTTTACATTTGCAAATAATATTTATGAAGAAGATTGCACTATTGGCTTTAATTGTTCTGACAGCAGTATCATTTTCGGCACACAAACCAGTTGCTGAAGGCAAGATAAAATGGATGACTTGGGAGGAAGCGCAGGCTGCTCAAAAAAAGAATCCGAAAAAGATTTTTGTTGATGTTTATACCGATTGGTGTGGTTGGTGCAAAAAGATGGATGCTACAACATTCTCGCATCCTGATTTGATTAAGTACGTAAATGAAAAGTTCTACGCAGTAAAGTTTGATGCCGAGCAGAAAACACCGATTTTTTTTAATGGTAAAGAATACAAATTCATTCCGCAAGGTGGCAGAGGCTATCATGAACTAGCTGCGCATTTGATGGGAGGGAAAATGAGTTATCCTACCACATTGTATTTAGACGAGCAATTGAAGATGCTGTCTCCCGTTCCGGGATATTTAGATCCACCAACTTTTGAAACAATTATTACATATTTTGGAAGCAATGCTTTCTCCACTACTAAGTGGGAAGACTACCAGAAAAATTTCAAAAGCAAAATATAGCAGGCATATACCTATTTGATTTTGGAGCATTATCTCACTGTACTCATATTCTTTCTTTTTGGTTTAGCCGGAGGTTTTTTGGGTAGCATGTTAGGTGTTGGAGGAGGAATAATCTTTGTTCCAATTCTTGCACATTACATTCGTTTATCAGGAATAGAAGGCGATGTGTTGGTGAAATGTGTATTGGCAAATTCCATGCTTACTATTGTTTTTACAGGGCTTTCGGCAAGTTACAATCAACACAAGCAAGGCACTTACTATATTCGTCCGGTTTTATTTACTGCTTTGGCAGGTGTTATTTCTTCCACGGTTGTTACTTGGTTCATTACCTCAGGCAGTTGGTACAACAAACAACTGTTTTCTTTCTTTTTTATAACACTTTTAGTAACGGTGAGTTTACGTGTTTTTTTAAAGCGCAACAGTGTGGTAAATAACGTAGCGTTTGAAACTATTCCACCATTAAAGTTTTCACTTATTGGATTTGGTGCCGGAATTGTAACGGCACTTTCAGGCTTAGGCGGTGGCTTGGTAATGGTGCCTGTATTTAGTTTGCTACTAAAAATAGACATCAAAAAATCAATTTCAATTTCTACAGGAGTGATATTGTTTTTTGCGCTGCCACTCACCATTATATATCTCTTTAAGCAGCCTGTTTCATTTCCCGAAAACGTTTTTCATATTGGGCATATTATTCCACAATTGGTGTTGCCAATGGGAGTAGGTGTGGTTCTAGCTTCTAAGTTTGGAGTGAAAGCTGGAGCGCGTTTATCGGAGGATAAGCTGAAATTGATGCTACTAATTTTAGTAACTATTGTTACAACAAAAATGCTTTGGGAGACTTTTTTTCACGCATAAATTTTTGTGTGGTCTTGAACTGATTTTTTATTTTTTGTATAATATATACTTGCATTTAGTTCATAACCAATTAGAAGCACAAAGGCATTTAGATTAAACCAAATCATCATTAACATCACTGTGCCGATTGACCCAAAAATGGAATTGTATTGATTCAGGTGAGTTACATAATAGGAGAATCCTAGAGATGCAAAAATTGAAAGTAATGAGGCAACTGTTGCACCAATAGAAATAAAGCGATACTTCTTCTTTGTTGAGGGACCGTAATAGTAAATCATAGAAATGGAGAAAAAGAACAGCAACACAATAATCAAATAACGAAGAAAGTTTATCAGAAAGCGCGTGAAGTAATTGTCAATGTCAAGATAGTTAAATACAAAACGAAACAAGTCCTGCCCCACAACTATTAGTATGATAGAGAATAGGAACATAAGAATCAAAAGCACTGTAATTTTAAAAGCTACTACATGCGTTTGTATTGCATTGCGCTTTTTGTAGTGTTCGTAGGATTTATCAAAAGAGGACATCATCGCAATAACTCCTTGAGAAGTGAGGTAGCCTGATAAGATAAATGAACCTGTCAATAAATCACCTCTACGCTTTTGCAATAAGTCATTAATGTTTCCAAAAATGAAATTGTAAAATTCACCAGAAGGCAAAATCGTTTTGAGTAGTGCCTCTACATTCTCTGTGCTTAGGTATTCAATATTTAAAAACGGAATGAGTGAAAAAACAAATATCAAAGCAGGAAACAGGGCCAAAAAAAAACTAAAGGCAATTGATTTGCTGCGAGTGGGTAGGGAATTTTTACGGATTTCCTGAATAAAAAAATCACCCACTTCATACACCGGTACTCCATCAAAGCCAGGTAGTGTAAGTGTTTTACTAATGCGATCCCAAAACCTAAAGTATGGAACTTTAGTCTTTAATCTTTGCCAGAGTCTTTTCACAAAAGCCGAAAATAGCAAAGTGTTTTTATTATTTGAAGTTCCCGCAATTCAAATCTGTACCTTATGTTTACGACCTCATAATTTTCTATCAAACACGCTACAGATATTTTAATTTCTGGCGCAGGACCCGCGGGTGCTGCCACTGCTTTATTTCTTGCAAAAAAAGGAATTGCATCTACTATTGTTGACAAGGCAATTTTTCCACGAGATAAAATTTGTGGCGATGCACTTAGTGGAAAGGTGGTAGAGGTTTTGCGAAAGCTGGATGAGAATTTAGTTGCTGAGATTGCTCAAAGTAAATCTGCTTTAGGTTCATGGGGTGTAACTTTTATTGCACCAAATGGTAAGGCGCTTCGAGTACCTTTTACGCTACATCCCGAAAAACGAAAACATGCTCCAGGCTTTATTGCAAAGCGTATAGACTTCGATAATTTCTTAACTCAAAAGGTAAAAGCAAATCCACTTGTCACACTAATTGAAAATGTTGAGTTGCGTCATTTTAGCAAAACTAATAATGGTATGGAAGCAACCGATAAGAATGAAAATAAGTATGAGGCGAAACTATTTATTGCCTGCGATGGGGCTTACTCATCTTTTGCAAAAGAGGTTGCAGGATTGCACACAGATGCACAACATAACTGCTTTGGCTTGCGTGCATATTATGAAAATGTTGAAGGTTTAGACAATGAAAATTTTATAGAGCTTCATTTTATTAAAGGTGCTTTGCCAGGTTACTTCTGGATTTTTCCATTGCCAAATGGCACAGCAAATGTTGGCATCGGTATGAGGGCAGATAAACTGAAGGACAAAAGCATCAACCTTAAAAAGCTATTTGAAGAAATTATTCAAAATAATCCTGCCATCAGCCGTAGATTTACAAATGCACGATTGGTAGATCGAGTGAAACTTTTTGGGTTGCCCCTTGGTTCAAAAAAGCGAAAACTATCTGGAGATAATTATTTGCTATGTGGTGATGCAGCCATGTTGATTGACCCCTTTACAGGAGAAGGTATTGGCAATGCAATGTTTAGCGGGATGTTTGCAGCAGAGCAGGCTGAGAAATGTATTGCTCAAAATAACTTTTCAGCCAAGTTCAACAAACAGTATGACGAAGCCGTTTACAATAGGTTGTGGCACGAGCTGTTATTGAGTTATCGCTTACAGCAGTTGGTTAATTTTCCATCGCTTTTCAATTTTGTTGTGAATAAAGCAAACAGAAGTCCGCATCTTCGCGCAGCAATAATGAGTATGTTTGAGGACTTGGATTTGCGGGCGCAACTCAAAAATCCACTCTATTATCTCAAAATATTATTTTCGTAAATACAATATAATTACATGAAAAAACTAATCGGAACAATTATCATTTTTACAATAGCCGCATTTGTATTTGCAGCTTCTGGTCAAGAAGAAAAAAGAAAGAAAAAAGGCAAAAAAGACACCAGCACTTTTGGCGAAAAAATTACCAAGCAAGGAGCCGTATCCACAAGTGAATTGACAAACTTGATTGGCGACAAAGAGAAGGTAGAGGTAAAAATAACCGGAAAAATAAACGAAGTATGTAAAGTAAAAGGTTGCTGGATGACTGCAGATTTAGGCAACGGCAAATTAATGCGCGTAACATTTAAAGATTATGGCTTCTTTGTTCCGAAGGATGCTGGTGGTAAAACTTTTTGGGCAGAAGGCGAGGCAAAAACAAAAACTACATCAGTGGAAATGTTGAAGCACTATGCCGAAGATGCAGGCAAATCAAAAGAAGAAATAGAAGCTATTAAAGAGCCAAAAAAGGAAGTGGTTTTTGTAGCAAAGGGAGTGATTGTAGAGTAGTATCATTTCCCTTACCGAACTAAAGCAATGAATAAAAATCTTCTTAAAGTTATTGGTATCAATATTGCGATTGCAGTATTGGTTATTGCAGTGTTGCTTGGCATATTGTCATGGAGCTTGGGTAGTTACACCCGTCATGGGCAAAAAATTTCTGTGCCAGATTTGCGTGGCTTAAGTATTGACAAAGCTGCTGAGACTTTAGATGCACTGAATTTGACCCTAGTGATAATGGATTCAGCTTATAATGTAGAGAAAAAACTAAATAGTATATTAGAGCAAAATCCCAAACCTAGTTCAAAGGTTAAAGAAGGCAGAAAGATTTACTTAGTGGTTAATGCAAGTAAGGTGCCGTCAGTAGAAGTGCCTGACCTTGCAGGTAAATCTTCTATGAAATATGCAAAACTTCAGCTACAAAGTGTAGGCTTGGTTGCAGGCAATGTCATCTATCGCCCCGACCCGCACTTGAATGCAGTGATTGGATTAGAAGTTGCTGGCAAGCCAGTGGGTAAAGGCAGTAAGTTGCCAAAAGGAACTACTGTAGATATTGTGCTTGGCGATGGAATTGGTGGTGAAGAGATAAGCGTTCCTTACTTGCTAGGACTCACCTTACAGGAAGCCACATTTACCTTACAAGGACGTGGAGTAAATTTAGGTGCAATTGTTTTGCAGCAAGGTACTGTTGATAGTTTACGAGCCTTGGTTTACAGGCAAATTCCTGCACACAGTGCAGGTAAAAAAATTCGCATCGGTGAATCAGTAGATTTATTTGTGGCTGATAAATTGCCTGAAGATGTAGTTATTGATCCGTCACTTTACAATGAACAAGACACCATTCAGTAAGTGCTTATCTCAACGTTCAATAATAACATTAATACATAAATGAATTTAGTGCTTGATATTGGTAATACTTCAGTTAAAGCCGCTTTGTTTGATAGCGGTGAATTGAAGCAATTATTAACTTCGGTTACGGAGGTTAAAGATGCAGTTGTAAAGTACCGCATCAAACGATGTATGATTTCTAAAACTGGCAGCGATCATCCGCTTGAAGATTTTTTGAGCAGCCAGACTTTCACTTTGCGCTACTTTTCTTCGGTTACAAAAATTCCCTTCGTAAATAATTACGGCACGCCAGAAACTGTGGGTACAGATAGGCTTGCTTTAGTTGCAGGTGCTTCGGCATTGTTTCCTAAATCCAATCTGCTTTGTATTGACACAGGAACTTGTATTACTTATAATTTTATCAACAGTAAAAATGAATTTATCGGGGGCTCTATAGCTCCTGGTTTAGAAATGCGTTTTAAATCGCTACATCATTTTACTGCACGTTTACCTTTGGTGAAATGGAACATGACTCAGTGGAGTGATAGCAGAGCATGTCTTCAACAGGAGAAAACTACTGGAAATAAAAATAGTAGTTTTGCAATCGCCTCAGAACTTGTCGGCAATAACACGGAGGCTTCAATTTTGAGTGGTGTTCTCAATGGTATGGCAGCCGAGACCGATGCAATTATTAATCTTTACAAAAAACGTTACAAACATTTAACGGTGGTAATAACAGGTGGAAGTCTTCCTTTTTTTGCTTCGGCATTAGAAAATGTCATCTTCGCGCGTCCAAATTTGGTCTTACACGGTCTTAATACAATTCTTGAATACAATAGCTAGACTACTTTTCCTTACTTTTTTGCTGTTTACAACAAGTATTGTCAATTCGCAAACGGCTTCTCCATATTCGCGATACGGTTTGGGTTTTGTGCGCACCACAGGCTTTTCTGCCAATCGTGGTTTTGCCGAACTTAGTGGCGGTTATGCCAGCACAGCAAACATCAACTTTACCAATCCGGCTTCGTATTCTGCGCTCGCACTTACTACCTTTGAGATTGGAGCCAATATTGACATCGTAAATATCAAAACAAAAGATTCTACATATAGAACTGCAAATGGTTCTATTAGCCATGTTGCTATTGGCATTCCATTGAAAAGGGGAAGGTGGGGTATGAGCTTTGGCTTGCTTCCTTATTCAAACATGAACTATACTTTCAAACAATCTGGAAACGATTCAACGTTTGGGGGGTTTGAAAATATTTATCGTGGATTCGGTTCTTTGTATCAAGTGTATGTGGGTACGGGTGCACAGTTCAAGGGCTTTTCTTTTGGTGTAAATGCAGGTTATCTTTTTGGTAAGCTAGAATATGCCAAATTTGCACTGTTTCCCGACTCGGTGGGCGCATTGAATTCGCGCAATATTTCATTCTATAAGGTTAATGGATTTATTTACAACGTTGGCGTTCAGTATCGCTATGTGCTTAAAAAGCGTACCAAGGAGAATGAATTGAAACAGGATATTCTTTTAATAGTGGGTGCCTATGGCAGCAGTCAGATGCCAATGCGTACCCGACTTACCAATTACTGGGAAAGATTTTATTATGCTACCGATGGTGCCACCTTTGTGTTGGATACAGTAAGCAGTATCAAGGATGGGCGCTCAAAAATTACTTTGCCTTTTCATATTGGTGCTGGTTTTACTATTGGTAACGAAGCCAACTGGTTGGTAGGTGCCGATTTTCGTTATGGCAATTGGAGTAGCTTTTCAAACGAATTAAATAATGATCAACTTGCCGACAATTGGCGCGTAATGATTGGCACACAAATCACACCTAATATTGAAAGCCGCAAAGCAGCAGGCAAAATTCAGATTAAACTTGGTGGATATTATGGACAATCGGAAGTAATGTTCAATGGGCAAAAGTTAGCCGAAGCGGGCGGTACTATTGGTTTTGGTTTGCCAGTGTGGCGTAAGGCAATTGCACGCATCAACATCACCGGAGATTTCGGAAGCCGCGGTTTTAATGCCACCAATGCAATTACTGAAAACTATTACCGGGTCAATCTATCCTTTGTGTTGAACGACACTTGGTTTATCAAGCGCAAGTTTGATTAATCTTTACCCTCTATAATTTCCTAAATGTGGATTGGAGAAGCATTAGCAAAAGATTTTATGAAATGAAACTTGTTTACATCTGTTGTTTTTCTATTTTTGCGTCCCTTTTTTAAAGAAGGGTGTGAAATTCACATAAAAATATACACAGTATGAAAGTTAAAGTATTGAATAAAGACGGGAAAGAAACCGGTCGCGAAGTGGATCTTGCAGATAGCATTTTTGCTGTAGAACCTAATGACCATGCGGTTTGGCTGGCTGTTCGTCAATTTCAGGCAGCTCAACGCCAAGGCACGCATAAAACAAAAGAGCGTTGGGAAATTTCTCGCACAACCAAAAAAGCTTTTCGTCAAAAAGGAACAGGCGGTGCTAGACGCGGTGACATGAAATCACCTCTTGTTCGTGGAGGTGCTCGCGTTTTTGGTCCAAAACCACACGACTACGATTTCAAATTGAATAAAAAAGTAAAAGACCTTGCGCGTAAAAGTGCATTGACATACAAGGCTAAGGACAATAAAATTGTTGTTGTTGAAGATTTCAACATTGATACACCTAAAACAAAAGATTTCATTTCAATTCTTGCAAACTTAAACTTGAAAGGTGTAAAAAGCACTTTGGTGTTTGGTGAAATCACCAACGGACTTTTGAAAAGTTCACGCAACATCCCTACTGTTAATTTGGTAGATGTTCGCACATTGAACATTTTCGATATTATGAATTCAAAAACTTTAGTGCTTAGCGAAAATGCTGTGAAAGCAATTGAAGCTAACCTTGCAAACAACTAATACAAGAAACAATGGCAACAGGAATATTAATCAAGCCGGTAGTTACCGAAAAAGGTACAAAGCTTAGCGAAAAACTAAACACTTACGTTTTCAAAGTGGCTAAAGACGCCAACAAATTGGAAATCAAAAAAGCGGTTGAACAACATTACAATGTACAAGTTGCCAATGTAGGAACTTCAATTATTCCAGGTAAAGCTAAAGTACGCCAAACTAAAAAAGGCGTAGCGCGCGGTATCAAGCCTGCTTACAAAAAAGCATTTGTTACACTTCGTGATGGCGAAACCATTGATTTTTACGGTAACGTTTAATTTGTAAATAAGATTTTTCTTTAACTATAGCAGATACCTAACTGCTGATAACACAAAACGGGAAACTAAAAGAAAAAGCCATGGGCATTAAAAAGTACAAACCAACAACACCTAGCTTGCGCTTCACAGAGTTGTTGACTTTTGAAGAAATTACTACCAACAAACCCGAGAAGAGCCTATTAGCTCCCATCAAAAAGTCGGGTGGTAGAAACAGCGCGGGTGAAATGACCATGCGTTACAAAGGTGGTGGACACAAAAGACGCTACCGTATCATTGACTTCAAACGCGACAAATTTGATATTGCAGGTAAAGTTGTTTCTGTAGAATACGATCCAAACCGTTCAGCATTTATCGCGCTTATCAACTACCCTGATGGTGAAAAGCGTTACATCATCGCTCCAAATGGTTTGAAAGTCGGTCAATCAGTTGTTTCAGGTACTGCTGTAGCTCCTGAATTGGGCAACACATTGCCACTTGCTAATATTCCGCTGGGAACAAACATTCACAACATTGAATTGCACCCAGGTCGTGGTGGTGCTATTGTGCGCAGTGCAGGAACTTCTGCTCAGCTTTTGGCACGTGAAGATAAATATGCCATCATAAAATTACCTTCTGGCGAAACACGCAGAATTCTTAAAACTTGTTTGGCAACTGTTGGTATTGTTTCTAACTCCGACCATAATCTTCAAAGTCTTGGTAAAGCAGGTCGTAAGCGTTGGTTAGGTCGCAGACCTCGTACTCGTCCGGTAGCGATGAACCCTGTAGATCACCCAATGGGTGGTGGTGAAGGTCGCGCATCTGGTGGTCACCCACGTAGCCGTAACAGCCAAAAATCTAAGGGCTTAAAAACACGCGCGCCTAAAAATGCTTCAAGCAGATTGATTATTAAACGTAGAAACACTAAATAACAAATAAAATACATAAGAAATGGGACGTAGTATAAAAAAAGGACCTTACGTAGCTTACAAGTTATTAAAGAAGTTGGCTAAACTAAACGAGGCAGGCAAAAAAACAGTTATCAAAACATGGAGTCGCCCTTCAATGATTTTACCTGATATGGTAGGTCACACATTTGCGGTACACAACGGAAATAAATTTATTCCAGTATATGTAACTGAAAACATGGTGGGTCATCGTTTAGGCGAATTCAGCCCTACACGACAGTTCAAAGGTCACTCAGGCAACAAAAAGAAATAATTAAGAAAGTATTCACTCATTGAATAAAGAAATAAAATGGAAGCAGTAGCAAAATTAAATAACAATCCAACCAGCGATCGCAAAATGCGTTTGATTGCTGATTTGATTCGCGGCAAAAAGGTTGAAGATGCACTTACAATCTTGAAGTTCAGCAAACAAGAAGCATCTAACAAATTAGAGAAATTGTTGAAAAGCGCCATCAACAATTGGCAACAAAAAAACGATGCTCGTCCAGAGGATAACGAACTTGTGATAAAAGAAATTTTTGTTGACCAAGGTCGCTCATTAAAGCGTTTCTTGCCAGCACCACAGGGTCGTGCATATCGTATTCGCAAGCGTAGCAATCACGTAACCGTGAAAGTTGATAGCAAAGTGAGTGCAGTAGCACCAGTTGAAACAGCAACTGAGGTTGCAGAATAAATAATATCTCATAGTTAATATGGAAAGCCACCGCAAGGTGGCTTTTTTGTTTTGGGGATGTGGGCAATGGGGCAGGGGAAAAAGATGAATTTAGTAAAGTGGTTTTTTTATCCTCTTTTAATTTCTCTCTAGTCACATCATCCCATGAATGCCTTACCTGTTGTAGATGATAAACTCGGCTGTTGTCATCCTTCGTTTGAGAACTGAACGAGATTGCTTCCTCCCCGCTTTGCGGGACAAGGCGCAATGACGTGGTCTTTTTTGGGGTGAATCGGTCGTTATCTTATCTATAAACATTTTACCCC
>Ga0163144_10031242_pt1 | contig 10161 bp, 9 predicted proteins | sample OliLak19BULKMAT1_FD_123175 | JGI IMG/M metagenome (GOLD analysis project Ga0163144, IMG submission 123175) | Freshwater microbial mat bacterial communities from Lake Vanda, McMurdo Dry Valleys, Antarctica - Oligotrophic Lake LV.19.BULKMAT1 | ecosystem: Environmental > Aquatic > Freshwater > Lake...
ATTTAAGTTATTTTAATCTAGCTGATTTGATTATCTTCTAATCTAATTATGATTCTAAGTGAATAAGACATGGCTTTCTTGCTAAATCACAAAATTTAATTAGAAAAAGTATAATTTAGTTAAGCTTAAAGGCTAAAGCGATAGAGTTGATATGAAAAAGCGAGATTTTTTGCTGGCTACTGCTAGCTTGTCGTTCGGGGTAATTGGGATTGAAAGTTTAAGGCGTTATTTAACAAAGGACTTTAATAATATGGCTGAAGCAAAAGAGAAGTTTGAAATCATGAAAACCGAGGAGGATTGGAAGAAAGTTCTTACTCCAGAACAGTTTCGGGTTTTGCGCCAACATGGCACCGAAAGGGCGGGTACTAGTTCGTTGGATAAGAATTACAGCAAGGGAGTTTATGCTTGTTCGGCTTGCAATCTGCCTTTGTTCAATTCTGACGCAAAATTTGATAGTGGTACTGGCTGGCCCAGCTATTTTGCACCTATTCCAGGCGCGATCGCTACAACTACAGATCGCTCTTTATTTATGAGTCGTGTAGAAGTTCACTGTAGTCGTTGTGGCGGACATTTAGGTCATGTATTCAATGATGGTCCTGCTCCTACGGGCAAGCGTTACTGCATGAATGGAGTCTCCCTAAAATTTGTGGCAGGATAGAATGCTCTTCGGTTTCACTCCATCAGACAATTCTCTAATTCAGGATACCTAGAAAATAAGTTATCAATACTTGCCAGTTTTGCCCTATATTCTAGGGCAGTTGCGATAATTATGCGATCAAAAGGGTCTTTATGAATTGGAGAAAGATGAACCGCCCTAGCTGCGATCGCTGGCGTAATTGGTAATAATTCAATTTTGGCGTTGGTTAAAGCCCCTTGGAACCATTCCTCTGCTGAAGAAGTTAGCTCTAATCTTCCCCGCTTTTGAGCAAATGCAATTTCGTAACATGATAGAGGCGAGACTCCAAGACGCTGTGCTGACTCAAAGCGATCGCGCCAAGCCGAAGGAAACTGATCAAAATTTGAATTAACCAACCAAAGCAAGATATGGGTATCGAGTACGATTACTTCAGACATTCCCAATCCTCTTCATCAACTATAGGGCTGACAATATCGCCTAAAATCTTAGCCTTTCCAGCCATAGCCTCAATGGGGAAGCGGCGCTTTTTTCCTTGCTTAGTTTCTTCTAAAACCGTGACAATAATGCGGGCTGAATCAAGTTGAGGGCGATCGCTTGACCACTTGATCTCACCATTTTCATAGGTGGCTTCATAGCTTTTGAGCATAATTTTCTTTTTAACTTAGTTGTAGGTCAATAAAATTCTCGCACAACAGGAAATATGAATCTTCAAAAAAATTATCCAAAACTTTCGGTGGCGAAAATGTATGTATCTGAACTACCGCCAACTAAGATTAAATTATCATCACTGATATTTGAAGCTTGATTAGCAATACTTCGCTGAATGATATGAATTAACTTTTGCGGGGTAAATGATTCTAATTCGATAAAATTACCAGCATCTAACCATTGCAACTCGGCAGGAGTTAAAGCTTGTCTGATAGATACATCTAATCTTAGTGAAGCATCGGACATCGCTTTGTTGGTGAAAATAGTCATTGTACGTTTCGCTGCCATGATTTGTCGGGGAGTTAGCCCAATATCAATAATTGCAATTGAGGCATCTGGGAACCATTTGGCATCTGTCCTCAGTTGGTGAGCTAACCGCATTCCACTAGGGCTGCAATCATGCAGTGCAAATACTTTTAGATCGGGATTACGGCGTAGCATTTGCATCGTAGTATCAAAAATGCGTTGGGGATAACCAGAAAGGCTAAGAATCGCACAGTTATTTTCAAAGTGGAAGTTATTGGCAATTAGCATCTGCGCTATTTCCTCACTTTGACAAACAATCACCCGATCAAAGCTGTAATTGGTCACATCAGCGTCAGGCAATTCATTTTTACTGGCAGAGGGAAGAGAAGAAGGGGGTGGAAGAAGAGTATAAATAACGCCATTTATTGATTCCCAGCGTTCTTGCCACTGTCGCATTTGCTCCTTACTGATCGAAAAGGTGATAGTTGCGAAGGTTAGAGGCATTTTATTGATTCGCATCTTTTGAATTAGTCCTAACCATAAGGCAAGTAAACCGATTGCAGCAGCCAATCCAAAGCCAAGTATAGATTTAATAAAGAAGCTATGAATACCACCGATAACTAATACTAAAATTCCCAAAACTTGCAGCTTTGTAGCTGAGTAATTTCGATCTTCTGTGCTAGATTTGGGATTATTACTGACAGTGAACAAAAATAGGATGTATGGAAGATTACCTAATGACCAGATTTCTCCCAAAAATACTGCTGCAAAGAAACTGATAAAAATGTAGGTAGGAGCAGGGAATTGAGGATTTGTAAAAATGGATTTTGGCTTTAGACGTTGGTCAAGTAGGTATAGAAACTGTTTGGGAGTAAATAAAAGTGCATTGTTAGCAGAGAGATCGGCGATCGCTTTAACAAAAAATGGATCTGTAAGAGATTTAGAAAAAAACGATTTCGACTGATCGGATACAAGCTTATTAGTAGGCTCGAAGGCGAAGGGATGATTGCAATTTTTGCACTTTCCATAATTGGCAGTGCGATCTTTAAGGTTATTATCTGTGGCACATTTAATACATTTCATAATTTCTCCCGAATCTATCTATAAAATTTGATTTGCTAACAACACTTGAAAATCTTCTCGCGCTCTAATTAATCGATGTTTCCGGTGCTCTAGCAGCACTTCCGCTGGACGCGGACGATGTAAAAAATGCGAAGACATGGCATAACCATAGGCTCCCACATCCATAATTGCTAGAATATCGCCAACCGCTAACTTTGGCAATTGACAATTTTTGCCCAAATAATCGCGGGAATAGGTAGTGTTACCGCACACGTCGGTAGGATGAAAATCACTAGAGCTAGGGTTCACAGCCGTAACTTGCCGATAGCCACCATGCACCGAAGGAACAGAAAGATTGCCGACAGTTGCATCTACACCAACAATCTGTTTATGATCTTGCCACTTGGTAGAGACTACAGTTACCAGTAAATTTGCACAGCTAGCGATCGCTGCTCTTCCAGGTTCAATTATTAAACTAATCTTCTTTCCTAGACGTTCCAATCTCTCAGTTAAAGCTCGACCAAACTCTTGCCAATTAAAAGCTATACCATTCTCATAATAAGGATAACCAAAGCCACCACCGAAGTCTAAATATTGCCAATCTGGTAACTTCTGACCTAAATCGAGCAGCGTACCAATCACTTGGGTAAAGGCTTGGGTGGCATTTGTACCTGTGCCGCGATAAAAATGTAAGCCACTGAGTTTGAGATTTGCCGATCGCGTAATTGATAAAGCTTCAGGAAATTCCTCTGGACGCACGCCTATTCGGCTATTTTTGGTTAGGCTTGGCACATTTAGACGTAATCCCAAATGTAATGATTGGATTTGAGAATTCTCGGCAGATAGAGATTGATAAACATCACAACATAATTGCAACTGAGATAAACTATCTAAATTAAGGGTTGAGATTCCCCAGTTTAATACTTGCTGCATTTCTAATCGATTTAAGTTGCTGCCGCTATAAACAATCTTTTGCGGCTCAAATCCAGCTTCTAATCCCAGATAAATATCGCCTGGTGTGTTGGCGTGCAGTCCCCAATTTGCGGCTTTAAATATTTTTAATAGTGAAACATTTCCATTTGTCACACTAGCAAAGCGAAATTGAGTATGAGCATAGGCAATTGCTGTCGTAATTTGGTTGATTGTTTGATTGAGAATCTGACTATTATAGACATACAGTGGAGAACCGTAAGTGTGAAGTAGCTCCTTCGCTAAATTATTACTTAAAACCATTTTTTCTTTAACCTCCAAAATTTATAGGGTAACCAAAATGGATGTAGCCAGGTATGATTCTCTAATTTCTCATCTAAAACCTGCGATCGCCAAATTTGCCAAACTATTAGCAGCCATAAGATCTCGCCTATTCGCCTACCTTGAATCGTGCCTAATTCGCCTACAGAGACCTGTAGCCCCAAATCAGGTTGCCATATTCCCTCTAACTTAAGTATCCCAGGATTTAACCATTTTCCTAGAGAAAACCATAAATTGTTTAATAACCAAGGGGATAAAGGAACGCCCATGCCACGTTTTGAACGCCATACAATTTCTGAAGGTAGCCAGGCTTCCACTGCCCGTTTGAGAATGTATTTCTCACAAGATCCCTGAAGGAAGAACTCGCTCGGTTGTTGAAAAGTCCATTCGGTTAGAGCTAAATCACAAAATAGCGATCGCACCGATAATCCATGAGCAAAGGCTAAATTTGTAGCCCGTGGATGAATGTTCTGAGCGCCTTTCAGCATTAGGGAAGCACGGCGTAAGCGATGGAGAAGTTGCGGTGAATCATTGGTATCTAAGGCAGGTTTTAGCCATGATTGGGGATCAAGATGCCGAATTTTGGCATAAAACTCTGGTAAGAAAACTTGGGATTCATAACCCCAAAGCCGATGGAAAGTATGAAGATATTGAGCTTCAAAGGATTTTTGAGCATTTTGTTGTTCAGTTTGATAGATACTGGCAGCAATTAAGGGTTTATTCGTCCATCCTGCAAATAATTGATCGCCTCCTTCACCATTGAAGATAACTTTTACCTCTTTTTTGGCGGCTTGACAAAGTAAAAACAATGGAACGGTTACGCCATCACCGAAAGGTAGATCGAGGGCTTTAATTGTGGGAATTAAGGCATTACGAATTTTTTCGGCCCTAGCATCAACTTTTGTTAGGGGAATCTGCAAATATTGGGCTACTTGCTCGGCATAGGTAATTTCAGAGTTGGCTATATCGCCAAAATCTAGGGTATAGGCAAGCACTTTTATGCCCATTTGTACCAACAAGGCAGCCACAATCGCAGAATCTAATCCGCCCGACAAAAAAACTCCCACGGTTTGATCTTTTAGATCGAGCGTTTGTTTCTCAACAGCCTTTTTTAAGAGAATTTGCAGTTGGGCGATCGCTGCTGATTCGCTATTACTTGACTGCTTAACCTGTCGCCAATTTTGCAGACTTTTAGAGTGAGAAAGTAACAGATTTCCATCGATCATCTGCCAGGTTTGCTCAATCCCTGCGGGTATAGAATTAATTCCTTGCACAGCAGTCAAGGGCGTAGGTACATAGGAAAGACAACTATAAGCATAGAGAGCCTCAAGGTTCACAGTTGAGTTTTTTAATGATAACAAAAGTTGAAAGTGCGAAGCGAACCAAATAATTTGCTCAGACTGAAGCCAATAAAGCGTTGCCCTGCCAAAAGATTCTCTTCCCAGCTTGAGATTACTCTCTTCTACTTTTAGCCAAATGTCAGGTAGATTCCCAGGATCTTCAAAGTCATGGGGTAAGCCAGATGCTGAGAGTGTAGCAATAATTCCGTGATTAACAGGTTGGGAAAATTGCCAATTCTGATTTTTGTCAGCTTTTTGAGTAATTTGTTTTAAAGAATCTGATAGAGCGATCGCGTCTCCATATCCCCAATAGCCAATTAATTGATACTGAGAAGTGGCAATTTCAGCCGTGATATTTTGAGCCATTTAGACTAGGGAATAACCTCAAAATCAGATTGACTAAGCAACCGATCGCCTAAAAAAGCTTGTACTTTCCAGGTTCCTAAACCTCCATTCTGTCCAGGATTATAACGACATGAAGTATTCCAAATGTTAGTAGTAATCTCTTTAGTCTGAAAGCGATTTTGACGCACGGTTTGACCATTGGGTGCAATCCAATTACAGGAAAGTGAGAGCTTTTGACCTATGGGTGCATCAGATAAAGTGATGCGATAGAAGATTTCGCTATTTGCCTGTCTTGAAACCGTACTAAGCTGACTGCCACTATCTTGCGCTAAGGTAAGGCGATTATTTTGAGCCGTAATTCGATCATAGGTCTGTTGGCGATTTTGACTAAATAAAATAAAAGTAATTAAAACTAGAGCGATCGCTCCAATCGGAATCCCAATAATCCATCGCATTCTTTTCTGTTCTGCTACCAATGCTTCCCGTCTTTGCAACTGAATCATGGCTTCATCTAAAAGTTCTGGAGGTAAGTCTATTTCTTTTAAGATCTGCTTTACTTGTTCGGCATCCAATTCATCTTGTTGTTTGAAAGATAGTCGCTGTACTTCTGCCACAACCTGCTGCATTTGTGCTTGAGTTAATCGTTGTTCCATTGCTAAAATCCTCCAAGAAAATGGTCTAAAAAAACTGGTCAGCCAGAACTGCTCATATTATCTCATCCTATTTCCCAAATTTGCGGCGAATACTTTGGCATAATTGATCGACTTCTGGCAAGCCTAACTGAAGCACCAAAAAACCGAACAAAGAAATGCCAACTCCGCCAGCTAAACTTAGTTCAATTAAATGTTGCCAGAAATTATTGGGAATCAAAATTTGTTCAAATCCTTTCATAGTTAAGAAAGCACCAATAGCAGCGATCGCGCTCACAATAATTAATCCAACCACTTCTTTTGCCCATAAAGCTAAGGGCAAACCATTTAAGTGCCGATTTAAGCCGATTAATAACATCACCATTGAGACAATATTTACGCCCACAGTCGCCAAAACCAAGCCAGGTGCGCCATAGATTCCTGCTAAGAAATAATCTAAAAAGCCATTCAGAAATATATTGAAAATACTGATCCGAAATGGAGTTTCGCCATCGCCCAAAGCGTAGTAAACCCTAACTAAAATGTCCCTTGACAAATAAACAAACATTCCTAATGAGTAAGCCACCAAAATTTTAGCGACAAACTCTGAAGCTGATTGATCAAAGGCATAACGTTCATAAACTAAACGTACAATTGGCTCAGCTAAAACCATCATCAAAGCACTGAGCGGAATCATCGTGAGCGCACTAAAGATTAATCCCTGTCGAATCCGAGACTTCAATTCTTGCCAATCTTGCGGATCGCTCAAGCGAGAAAAAACTGGCAAGAGCGGCACTAAAATTACATTGGAAACTATACCTAAAGGAGTTTGAACTAATAGTCCTGCATATCCCAAGGCAGCCGCAGCTTGAGGAATATAGGAAGCAAAAAACAGGTCTGTATAGACATTGATTTGCATCATACCCGAAGAGAAAGTTGCTGGTGCCATTACTTTTAGCACTTCCTTCAAACCAGGTTGGGCTAAATTGAAGCGAAAACGTAAACCGCCCAAACCTGCTTGCCACAGAGCAAAAAGCTGAACTAGCCACTGGAAAATTGCGCCGATTAAAGTTCCCCAAGCTAATACCTGACCACCGACGACTGCATATTCTGGCAAAGTGATATTCTTGCCGAGATATAGCCATAAAACTGCCAAAGCACCAATTAATGTAGCACTAGAAATCAAAGGACTAACCGAAGGTAACCAGTAGGAATCCACCGCATTTAATGCTCCAAAGCCAATACCAATTAGCCCTGCCAGTAATGCCAAGGGAGCCATAATCTGAAACTGTTGAATCGCAATTTGTCTTACTATTTTGCCATTCTCACTGTTTGCTAATCCTGGTGCAACCGAATCCACGAGCGGAACTGCAAAAATCACTAAAGCTATGGCTACAAGCAATAAAATCCCACTAACAATTGTAGTAGTGGTAGCAATTAAATCCTTCGCTTCTTTCGGATCGCGTTTGGCTAAAGCAGAAACGATCGCACTGTGAAAAGGTCCATTAATTCCACCCAATAAAATCAATAAAAAACCTGGCAAAATATAGGCATAGTTATAGGCTTCATAGGCAGCACCTACGCCAAAAGCCGCGGCGATCGCTACTTGACGTAATAATCCAAAAAATTTGCTTAGCAAAGTAGCAACAGCCACAACACTGGCAATACTTAATAGCGATCTCTTCTTATTTTCAGATTCCTTAGTACCTGATTTCTTTGGCTCAGACCTAGGTGGCTCTGATTGATTTGAATCAGTCAAACTTTATTTTCCCTTGATTAAAATTTCTCCATTAATCTACCAGGTAATTACCAAGTAATTTAAGCAGCAATCTGGCTAAAACAGCTCGATCTCGGCAAAATCTCTCTTTCAGTTAAATCAATCTTTGCCTGATAGTTACCAATTATCCTTATACTATTAAAATTAGATTAAGATAGTAAACCTCGTCGATGGCGCAGACGCTCAAACCCTAGTGATGCCCATTAAAAAAATGAGTGAGGTTGATGGCGAAACCTTCTAAGCCTAAATCCCCGAAAACACAAATAATTAATAAAGGTAAATGACCAAAATTCTCAGTTCAACTTTGCGGCGTTTGAAGAAGCTAAAACGTACAAATGCCGTTTGGGAGGGAGACAGGCGGGGTTTACCAAAGGGGCAAGTTGAGCGCGAGACCAACACTAATTTGATTCACATTGGCAATTATCTGGCTGAGGCTGCTACGGATCAACCCGACTGTATTCTCTGGGTGGATGGCTCTCTGGGAATTGTGCGGGCAATGGAGGTGGTGAAGCCTGATTTAGGACCTGAGGCGATTGTCCGAAATCTGCTCTTAGCAATGGAACGCCCCCAGGGATCTGCTCTGCCTTGCTTACCACAGAAAATTTTGGTCTGCGATCGCTCTTTACAGTTTTATTTGCGGGGTGTACTTCAAGATCTAGATATTGCCGTCGAACACGTTGAAGATTTGCCGCTAATTGACGAAATCTTTCATAATATTCTCGATCAGGGTAACAATACGCCGCCACCAGTACCCCAATCTCTAGCGAGCGCCCTATATGCTCAAACTGAGAAGCTATGGGAATTAGCTCCTTGGGATTATATGTGGGACTATCAGGTATTGGCAGTACGTTTAGATCACTGGGATATTGATAGTCTTTACGCCGTGGTAATGGGAAAATTAGGCTTAGAAAAAGGGATAGTCCTATACCGTGATCCTGAGTCCTTAGTAGAATTTCGGCAGCAGGTTTCTCAAGATGATGAAGATGACGACGACGACGATCTAGAAGAAGTATTTTTGCGTCAAGACTGCTTCTTTAGTCTGTTTGAATCCACCGAAGATTTATCAGAGCCAGAGATTCGCTATTTTCGCACAGGTGGATGTAGCTTAGTCGATTTGGATATTTACCCCATTTTTGGTTCTGTCAATCCGTTAGAAGGTGGTAGATCCTTTTTAGATGAAGAAGAAGCATCAATTTTGACCGCAGCCCTGGCAGCGTTGAATGGCTTTTTTGCTCAACATCACAAGGCACTGAAATCTAAGAGAATCAAGGATTTGAGCCATAGCCTGAGAGTAGCGATCGCGCCTGAATCTGCTTCAGAGACTACTTCAGAGCCTAAAAGTGATAGTTCTGAATATCTAGATATGGTAGTTAGAAGTGTGCCAGAACTTTCGCTAAAGCTGCATCCCTCTGGCTTGGTAGAGCCAATCAAACCTAAACTTTATCAAAACCTTTGGCCCGAAAATTCCTTAATCAAACTCTTAGATCTGACTTGGGATATGGTGGAAATAATGCGTGTTGTTACACCCTCTGCTTTTATTGATCCCGAACTAAATCAGGTTAAGAGTTTACCTGGGTTATTGGTGCAAACATCCCGCCCTAAAGCACTGAGCTTGATCCAGGAAATTGAGGATCAAGGCGGAATTATGGCTTTGGGTTTTACCTCAATTGAAGATACCAGGGGCAATCGTTCAGCGTTGGGTTTAGTGCAAATGGGAAATGGCAATCATCAATTATTTGGCAAATATGATGAATCGGATATTCAAGTAAAACAATGGAAACTAGCTGGGCAGCGCAAACATGGTCACTGTTCGGTGATGATTTCGATGGGGGTTACAGGTTCATCTTCTGGTGAATTTGTACTTGATTACATTCTGGGATATTACGAAGTCAGGTTGCTGACGGCGAAGGAGTTGGGGTTAGGGATGCTGTTGGGGAATTAACGGCTGATTTAGATTGAGTTTTAGGCTGAGATTTAGCCTGAGCTTTGGCGCGTGATTTGGCGATTACTCGCTCGATTTCCATGCGATCGCTCAGTAAGAAGTTCACAAATTTCGGTTGTAATCTAATTTTTTGGGCAAGTAAAGATTTAGCGCCGCTGTTACCTGGATAGATCTCAACAATTTTATGCTTGAGTAAAGGAGCGGTACTGATTAAAGTTTGTCTG
>Ga0163144_10031243_pt1 | contig 10161 bp, 8 predicted proteins | sample OliLak19BULKMAT1_FD_123175 | JGI IMG/M metagenome (GOLD analysis project Ga0163144, IMG submission 123175) | Freshwater microbial mat bacterial communities from Lake Vanda, McMurdo Dry Valleys, Antarctica - Oligotrophic Lake LV.19.BULKMAT1 | ecosystem: Environmental > Aquatic > Freshwater > Lake...
ACGGTCACGACGGACAGCAGTGGTGGGTTCACAATTTTGAACTTGTCCCCCGGCGCATACCGGATGCGCATCAAGAACAGCAAGACGCTGGCGGCAACGCTCGATTTCACTTTTGGGGGCGGCACCCAAAGCCTGACCATGCCCTTGTTGTTGGTGGGCGACGCCAACAATGACAATACCATCAACGTCAGTGATTTTTCGCTGGTGGCGGTCGCTTTCGGCAAATCTCTAGGGGCAAGTGGCTATGACACCCGCACCGATTTCAATGGCGATGCCACCATCAATATCGCGGATTTCTCGCTGCTGGCTGGGAACTTTGGGCAGGTGGGGGCGGGGTAGGTGCCCTTGCGCGATCACCCTCTTGCCTCCCTATCGACTCTGGCACACAATAGGGGTGTCCAAGAGCGAAGGGAAACTGCGCATGACTTCCGCCAATGTCTCATTTGATCTGCCCCGCCCGTCCCTACACCCGGCAGTGGGCGGGCGGGCGACGGTGCTATTCTACAACCCGATCAGCACCTCCCCCGGCAAGCAACGATTGCCCTTGTCGTTGATGGCGGTCGCGGCTGTGATCGCTGACGATTACGATGTCGAATTCATCGACGCCAACATCATCGCCGACCCCGCCGCCGCTATTATCGAACGGGCACGGGCGACAGGGGCAAAATTACTCGCTGTCACCGTCATGCCGGGACCGCAACTGCGCCAAGCGGTGCCCGTCTGCAAGGCGGTCAAAGCCGCGCTCCCCGATTTGACGATTTTGTGGGGCGGCTACTTTCCGACTCAGCATCACGAGGTTATTTTGGGCAGCGATTGCGTCGATTATGTGATCGCCGGGCAAGGCGAAGCGCCCTTCCGTCAATTTGTCGATATTTTTCATCACGGCGGCGCGCTCACTGATATCCCGTCGTTGGGGCACAAACAGAACGGCGGCATCGTCATGAACAACCGCGCCCCCGTGATCTCGCTCAATACCTTGCCGTGGTTCCCCTATGATCGCGTTGATGTCCCGCGTTATCTCGGCAAGAGTCACCTCGGCAAACGGGTACTGTCGCACAACACCTCGTTTGGCTGTCCGTTTGCGTGCAACTTTTGCGCGGTTGTGGCGCTCTCGAATCGCCGTTGGATGCCGGAGAGCGCCGAACGGGTGGCGAACATCATCCAACACCTGCACACAACCTGGGGGATCGATGGTCTCGAATTTCACGACATGGATTTCTTCGTGCAAGAACACCGAGTCGCCGAATTTGCGGAACGGGTGACGGGCTTTGCGGGCGACTCGATCCATTGGTGGGGCTTGGGGCGTGTCGATACCCTGATGAGTTATAGTGATGATACGTGGGAAAAAATGCGCCGTAGCGGACTGAAGATGATCTTCGCCGGGGCGGAAAGCGGCGATGATGAAACCCTAAAACGCATGAACAAAGGCGGCAAAAGCAGCACCCATTTGACGATGGAATTCGTCAAGCGCGCGCAACGGTACGGCATTGTGCCCGAACTTTCGTTCGTGATGGGCAACCCGCCCGAACCGATGGCGGATATCAACGCGACCGTGCAGTTCATCCGTAAACTGAAGGCGGTCAACCCCGCGACCGAATTGGTGCTGTACATCTATACCCCCGTACCCCAAGAAGGCAGCATCTTTTTAGAGGAGGCGACGAAACTCGGTTTTGCCTTCCCCGATACGCTCGAAGAATGGGCGGGTGAAGAATGGTCAAAACGCTCGATGCGCCGCGACCCCGGCACGTCGTGGTTCAAGGATGATGTCCGCCGCAAGGTGCGCGATTTTGAGGTAGTGGTCAACGCCTTCTACCCTACCATCACCGATATGCGCTTGCAGGGCAACATGCGTCACTTGTTGCGGGGCTTAAGCGGCTGGCGCTACCGTTTGGAAATGTACTCGATGCCCTATGAACTGAAAGCGATGCAACGTATGATCCGTTATCGCCGTCCTGAGACCACTGGATTTTGATAGCGTCATGAACGAAGGAAAATAAATGAAACCTCGAAGCCCGCTGGAGCGTTTGGTGCGGGCGTTGGTGGCATGGGGCATGAGCGTGTGTGCGGTCAGCGGATTTTTGGGGTTGCGGGCGCTGGCGTGGCGGCAAGATCATTTGGTCATGTCGATGATCCTCAGCGGGGCGGTGATCAGTTTGGTGGTGGCAGGAATCGTCGCCATCTTATACGTCATCCTCGGACGCTGGCTGATGCGCTTCATCGCTCTCGATTGGATGGGCGTCCGGCTAGGGGCGCTCATCGGGGCTTTCTTGTATGGCGGCTATCACGCGCTTGTGCCTTTGACCGCCGCCTATGCCGCAGAGCCGATCCCGTTGCGGATGATTCAGGGGGGGATCGATGGCGCGGTGATCGGCGCGGGCTTTGGGTTGGTGACGACCTTTGTCAGTGGGCGGGCGATCAGCTTTGACAATGCCGGCTTGATCCGTTTTGCCATGCTTTACGGGGTGATTTTGTTGGTGGCGGGGGTGCTGGTTTTGGTCGACGCGACTTTGCGTTTTCCGGCGGTGGCGGTTCTCATCTTGGCGGTGCCCCCTATGCTGGTGCTGCGGATCGCGGTCGGCGCGCTGGATCGGCGCGCGGATCACTTGGCGCGCCTGTAAACATCGGCTGAGCGCGTGTGAACAAGTTTCTGGTTTCGACAATCAATTCTAGGATAAAGGCGTGTTATTGATGGGTTCGCGTATTCTGCTGATCAGCAGTGTTGTTTTTTTACTCGTCTTGGCGGGCTGTCGTGAATCCGCGTCCCCGACGCCCACGAGCGCCGCCTCGCAAACCGTGACGGTCGAATTGGTGACGATGGAACCATCTGCGCCCATCATCGGGGCAGCGGTCTTAAATTTCCGCGTGCTAGATGCGGGACAAGCGGTGATGGGCGCGGAAGTGAGCGTGCGTGGGGATATGACCCATGCGGGCATGGCACCCGTCGAAGCGGTGGGCGAAACAGATATGGACGGCATCGCCCGCATTCCTTTTGAGTGGACGATGGGCGGCGATTGGTCCCTCACGGTGACGGCAACCTTGCCCGAAGGCAGCACTGTCGAGGTGGTCGTTGATCTGGCAGTAGCCTCTTCATGACGACGCCACCCGTTGCACTTTATCGCCCGCCGAGCGCGATTGATGTATTGCGCCTGCCCGTGATTGGGCGCTTGTTGCGTCATCGTTACGGACGGTTGCTGCTGCAAATTCCGTTTTTTGCGCTGGCGGTGCTGCTGGTCTACGACGGCTTCACGGGCGAGCAAGTGGCGGCGAGCAATTTGGCGACCATCGTCCCATGGGTGCATTTTCGCGGCATGGCGGTGCTGGCTTTGCTGTTGCTCGGCAACTTCTTCTGTATGGGCTGCCCCTTCACAATTCCGCGCACGCTGGCGAAACGGCTGAGCCAACGGGGGGGGCAGTTCCCGCGCCTCTTGCGTACCAAATGGGTTGCCATCGGGATGTTGCTGGGCTTATTTTTTGTCTACGAATGGCTGGATTTGTGGTCAAGTCCGGCGCTGACGGCATGGCTGATCGTCGCCTATTTCGCCTCGTCCTTCGTCCTTGAGGCACTTTTTGAAGAGTCGCCCTTCTGCAAATACGTGTGCCCGCTCGGCTCGTTCAATTTCGTATATGCGACGGTTTCGCCGCTGCAGATCGGCGTGCATGACCGGGACGTGTGCCGGACGTGCGTCGGTAAAGAGTGCATCAATGGCAGTTATGCCCCCCAACCGGTGATCCTGATCGACCAGATCGGCTTGCATGGCGCGCCCGATGTGACCCACACCCATAGCCCACAGGGCACGCTCGGCTGTGGCACGTTGTTGTTCGCGCCGCAGGTCAAGAGCAATCTCGATTGTACGATGTGCCTCGATTGTGCCCGCGCTTGCCCGCATCAAAATGTCGGTTTATTCACCCGCGCGCTGGGGGCAGAACTGACCCGCCCCGATGCCTATGCGCCGCGTTATGACCGCGCCTTCTTGATGATCGGCTTGGCGGGCTTGGCGCTCGTCAATGCGTTTGGGATGGTGCCGCCCGTGTATGTCTTGATGCAGACGCTTGCCGACGGTTTGGGGTTGACGCGCTTGGGACTGTCCGCACTGGCGATTGAGGGCGTGGTGCTGCTCCTCATCTTTGGGGTGGGCGGCTTATTGATCCCGTTTGCCTTAAGCGTCGTCGCGGCACAGATGGCACGTCTGTTGACGGGCACCCGCAAGCGCGACAGCCTACGCACCGCCTTGACTGCTTTCGCGCCGGCGTTTGTGCCGCTAGGCTTGGGGGTGTGGACGGCACATTATGGCTATCACTTCTTGATCGGCTTTTTGACGATCATCCCAGCGTTTCAAAACTTCTTGGCGGATCACCGTATCCCCCTGTTGGGCACGCCGAACTGGTCCTTGAGTGGGATACAGAATGATACCTTAGTAGGATTTTTTCAGACGGTGGCGCTGCTGGTGGGCTTCGGCGCGGCGTTATGGGTGGCGCAAAAAATCGCGGATCGGCTCTATCGGCGGGCTGCTTTTCGCGGTTTGCTCTCGTGGGCACTGCTCTTATTGGTATTGATGCTGGCGGGGTTGGCGGTTTTTTCCTTGCCGATGGAAATGCGCGGTTTCACGCTGTCTTCCTGACGATCATCCGCCGCTGGCAAAAACTGTGGCAAGATAAAGGGGTACGGTTCAGTCCGCTTGGGGGTCATCACGCAATCGCTTGCCTACCCCTAGCGCCTGATCCCTAGCGCTATCCTAAAAGGAGAAGACCGTGAAATTTAGAATCCTATTTGCCCTCGTCTTGATCCCCTTGATCTTGGTGACTACTGGTTTTCAATCGTTTGCGCCCACTGGTGAACCCATCGATCCGGCTGCCAATGTGAGTTTCCCGCCGCCCATCTATTTGTTGCGCGGCAATGCCGAAATTCGCGGGACGGTAAACCCACAAGGGTTGATCGGCTATTTTGTTGAATTCCGCGCGTTGAATGCCGACTTCACCCCCCAAGAAGAGCGCGTGGCGTGGGTGCCCGCGACTTTGCCCGTCAATACCCCCGTCCTTGACGGCGTGTTGGGCGTTTGGGATACCACCCTCGTTGAAGATGGTGCCTATGAAATACGCTTGACGGTCATCAGCGGGGGCGGCACCACCCATGCCCGTGTGAGTCCGTTGCGCGTCGAAAATGAAGTGCCCGCCTTCATCATCGTCAACCCGACGGCGTTCCCGCAAGTGGCACAACCGACCTTTGCGCCCATCGTCCAACCGACTGCCATCCCCACGACCCCTCAAGCTTCGCCCGCTGGCAACGCTGATGTCAATGTGCGCACGGGCGACGGCACCAATTTCCCGTTGGTAGCTCCGCTCCGCGTGGGGCAGAGCGCCGAAGTGATCGGTGTGAGCGCGCGTGGGACCGGTTGGTTCCAAATTCGGTTGCCCAATGGTTCGGTTGGCTGGGTTTCGTCCAGTGTGGTAACGGTGACGGGTGATACCTCGACCCTGCCGCGCGTGAACCCACCTGCGCCGCCCGCCCCGACCGCAACACCGTTCCCGACCTCGACCCCCGCGCCTTCGTTGCCGGATGCGTCGATCACCAACGTGCGCTATGACCGCAGCATCAAGCAGAATGAGGACTTTAACTTCATCGTCACGGTCATCAACCTCAGCCCCGTGCCGCTGTCGAACCTCGTGGTGGCGTGCAACTTCACGCCCATGAACCAATTCTTCAGCACCACGCTCGGCAGTTTGGGTGGCAATACCCAAGTTGATGTGGCGGTGACGGCACGCTTGACCAGCGGGGGTGGCAACAATATCACTGCTAGCTGCGCGGTCGATGTCAATAACATCATTGCGGAAACGAACGAAGCCAATAACTTCTTCAATTTGACCTCGTTCCTCGCTGCGCCCTAGTCCCTACACGCCGTTGCGCGGATCTCCCCTACATGGTTATGGGGGGGAGATCCGCCATGTGCGTAGAGACGGTTCACCCTACTTCGATCCTCATCTTCCCATACATCAACCACAGCGCAAACGAGTCGGTCAACAATTGTGCTGGGCTACGATGCCCATCCCGCCCTGCCGAAAAATCCACCAACGCAATTTGCGCCGTTATGCCCCCAAAGACCGGATAGGTGCGCCAACGCAGCTCACGGCATTCCTCATAGCGCAGCGTGAACATAGTCCGTCCCGCCTGTCCGGTCAAGGTGAGCGTTGCTCCCCACGCGCCGAGAGTCATCGCGGTGAAAAAGATGGGCGTATCAGCAGGTACAGCGAGCAAGTCAGCAAAAGCGGACATCAAGCGTCTCCTATCGGGGATGTGGATACAAAAAACAGGATGGGTTCCACCGGAACCCATCCTGTCTGATGCTATTTTATGCCGTAACGCGCCGCTCGACTAGCCGGGGAGCAACACGCTATCGATGACGTGAATGATGCCATTGGAGGCATGAATATCGGTGGCGACGACGGTGGCGTCATTGACCATGACCGCACCATCAACGACGCTGACGTTGACAGTGGTGCCGGCGAGGGCAGTCGCAATGTTCACGCCGCCTTCAGCGCTGGCAACCGCAATGACGGTTTCAGCAGCGAAGTGACCGGGCACAACGTGGTAGGCGAGGATGGTGGTCAAGGTTTCGGTATCCGCCAACAGGGCTTCGGCGGTGGTGCCCAAAGCTTCCAACGCGGCAGCAAACGCTGCGTCGGTGGGGGCAAACACCGTGTAGTAACCAGCACCAGTCAAGGTGGCGAGGATGGCGGGGTCAGCTGCTTGTACTGCCGCCAACAAGATGGTGAATTCCGGCGCTTCGGCACCAGCGGCACCGATCACGACTTCAGCAATGTTGCCGGGCATTTCCATCATCATCGGTTCTTCGGTCGCCATCATCGGGTCCATCATGCCCATGACCATTTCCAGATCGGGGACGAGGACGGTATCGATGACATGAACCACACCATTCGAGGCGGCGACATCAGCAGCGACGACGGTGGCATCATTGACCATGACGCTGCCATCGACGACCGAAATCGCCAGGGCGGTTTCGAACAAGCGGGTGCCGAGGATGGCACCATCTAACGCGACTATTGCTTCGGCATTGAAGACGCCGGGGACGACATGATACATCAAGATCGCGGTGACGAGTTCGGGCTGAGCCAACAGGGCTTCGGCGGTCAGTCCCAACGCTTCCAACGCGGCGACGAACGCGGCATCGGTGGGGGCAAACACGGTCAAGCTGGCTTCGGGATTGCTCAACAGTTCCAGAACGGCGGGGTCTGCAGCTTGTACTGCCGCCAACAAGACGGTGAATTCAGCGGGGTCTGCTTGGGTGCTGGCGACAACAATTTCAGCAATGGTCGGGGGGGCATCTTGCGCAAATCCGGGGACGACCGCCAGCAAGGCGACAATCATCAAAGCGGCAACGCTCAACAGACGGAACTTCATGGGCACTTACTCCATTACGATTGAAAATAGGTCAGATAAAATTACATTACGACTACGATGTAGAGATTTACAAAACATGCGCGCTGTTTCGATACCAAGATAGCGCCAACATATGAGTAGGGTTTAAGCGCCACGCAAATTTACGATAAGCGAAGAGTATAAATTTGATGAGACGACCAACGGGCGCAAATCCGGTACAATGAAGCATGTTCACAAGGTTGAGCGCGGTGATCGGGGACGCGCTTTTGCGCATCCGTCCTAGCAGGCTAGAAATGGAACTATGCTTATGATCAAACAGCGCTTGTTGCGGCTATGGGTCTTGATCCTTTGTGCCGTCTTGGGGATGACCGCGACTGTTCGGGCACAAGATGGCTTTAATTTGTCCGCCGACCTCTATGTCTTGCTGAACGATGGGCGGGTAGAACGGTACGGCGTCGGCGCGGCGGGTGTCGAAACCGTCACCCCTGCCGAATCGTATGTCGTCGATTTTGGCATTGACGCCAACGGGAGCCGGATTGCCTATCGGACCCAAACCGGTTTATTCCTGCGCGACCTCGCGATTTGGGACGCCGCCCCGCTGGAACTGGAAGGCATGACCGCCGATCTGCCGCCGTTTCGAGGTGCCGGCGCGACCATCGCCTGGGCACCCCCCGGTGACGGCATCGCCTACACCACCCAATATGGGGCGCGGGTGTTCTTTAGCACGGGGGCGGCTCCCGTCTATGTCGATCTGCGTGAGAGCCTTTTTCGGCGGCTGGAATGGTCGCCACAGGGGCGCTTTTTGGCGGCGGAAGATGGCAATACCCCCGGCATTTGGTGGCTGTATCGGCGTGAGGGCTTTGGGCTAACGCTGACGAGCATCATCACCGACGGCACCGATATCACCTGGATTGGCGAAGGCGAGATCGTGTTCGCCCCGGTCAACGGGGGCTTGCGCCTGATGAGTCTGGATCGCGCCAATCAACAGATCGACCTGTTGGACGCCAGCCTGATCTATCGCTTGCCAGCGCTCAATGCGGGGGATGCCCTCGTCTTTTTTGCGCGCGATCCGGCGGACGCGACAGTGCCACCCGATTACGGCATTTTGCTTCAGTTAGAGCGGGGCGCACAACAAGTGGAAACGCTTGGCACGGTGCCCGTCGCGCTGAACCAGTTGACATGGACGCCCGACGCTTCGTTGTTGGTGGCGTTTCAAGGGGGAGTGCTGGCGTTTTTCAGCCCCATCGATGGCTTAGGATTCCCGTTGCCGCTCAATGGCGCGGTCATGTTCGGATGGGGGGCACTCCGTGCGCCTGCCGAAAACCCTATCGTGCCGATACTGCCCAGCCCGACCCCGACGATCCTGCCGACAGCCGCCGTGAGCCTCTTGCCCACCCCGCTCCCTGTCACCGAGACGAGCGCGCTCACGCTCTCCAGCGACGGCTTTTTCCTCGCGCCGGGGACGAACGGCGTGATCCAAGTGTGGCGATTGCCCGCCAATGGGACGGAACCTACTCCTTTTACCAGCAATACCGCCGATGCTATCGAGTTCACGCCGTCGCCTTCGGGGGATGCCGTCGCCTACGTGGTCGATGCCGAGTTGTGGTTGCAAATCGCCGGGGAAGACCCGTTTCGTTTGGCGCGCTTAGGCAGTTTTGCCCCGGCTGCGCCCAGTTTTAGCGCCGATGAGAATCAAGTCGCCTATACCGATGAGGGGAGCGGCATTTGGCGAATCGCGGTGGCGGCGGCGCGTGATGGCGAAGACCCCGAACTATTGCGCGCCCGTACCGCCAGCGATAGCGAGGTGACGGAACAGGCGTTGCGGCGTCCGCAATTTTCGCCCGACGGCACCAAACTGCTGTTTGATGTGTATCGCGCCGACACCATCGCCAATTTCGCGCTGGATATCGAATCGCGGCAAGTGGCGGAGGGGGCACCGGTGGCAGGCGGTGATCTGCGTCCGGCGCGGGCGCGCTGGCTGCGGGATGGGCGCATCTATACCATCTTGGACGCGACGGTGACGGTCGATGCCCCACCGGGGATTTACCTGATCGATCCCCCCCAACCGAACGAAGGGACGTTACTCGTCACGCTGCCCCCCCAAACCATCGTGCGGGCGGTGGTCGAGCCATTGCCGGGTTTGCTGCGTTTGCTGATCGCTCAGGGCATGACCAACGGCGCGCCGCTGCAAGTGATCGATATCCGCTTGGACGAAGCCCCCGTCACGGTGACGCCCATCGTGGATATCGGCGCGCTGAGTGCGCCTCGTTTGTCGGCAGATGGGCGTTTTGTGGGCGGTTTCGCGGATGCTGACGACCCGAACGCTTTGCTGACGGTGATCGATATCCTCACAACAGGGCGCTTCGCGCTGTCGGGGACAGCGGGCGCGCGCTCCTTTGTATGGGCGGGGGGATCATGATGACGGCGCTATCAGCACAGGCGATCCCATATGTGGGGCTGCACCGCTTAACGGTCGCGCAGTATCACGCCATGATCGTAGCGGGGATCGTGACACCCGCAGATCGGATCGAACTTTTGGAAGGACTCCTCGTCGAAAAAATAGGAAAGAAACCAACGCACTCGCAGATCACCCAGATTATTCGCAGCCTATTTGAGCGTCTCCTGCCGATGGGGTGGCATGGGGGGCATTTCACTTTGGTGCATCGCTATGATTTCATAACAGGTAAACGGGCGGATATTCGGCGCGGCGACTCTTGGGGTTGGGGATTTTTCCACGAGCGCCTAATCCGCCCCTACATTTACGTTGA
>Ga0163144_10031244_pt1 | contig 10161 bp, 5 predicted proteins | sample OliLak19BULKMAT1_FD_123175 | JGI IMG/M metagenome (GOLD analysis project Ga0163144, IMG submission 123175) | Freshwater microbial mat bacterial communities from Lake Vanda, McMurdo Dry Valleys, Antarctica - Oligotrophic Lake LV.19.BULKMAT1 | ecosystem: Environmental > Aquatic > Freshwater > Lake...
CAAACTCACCCCACCCGCCGACGCGTGCCAGCCCACAGCCCGCGGCCCGAGGCCGTCGCTCTTGACACCTCTTCCACATTCGCCAACCTCTCGACTTTGCACCCGGGCCACTTTCTTTCCCGCTGTTGAATTGTTTCGGGAACCGTTCCATTACCGGTGGCGAACCCCAAAAGTTACACGGATCTCGTTGCTTTGACGTCTAAAAACAGAACACCCCCACGCCACCTCTCTGGTTCCTAGCTTCCGCCGGGTTCCGGTTCGTCCCCCGGATCCACTCCAGCCCACCCGGCCCCGAACTATCCTGAAAATCCCTCAGCCATCAAAAAATGCCATCTCGCAAGAATTGACCCCCGGACAAGTTGGCGATCGCTCACTTCCTTGTCTAACCTCTCGACCTGATCTCGTGACAGATATTGACCGCTTGTGCATTCGGAGATTGCTTCATGGCATTGCTTTTCTCTCGCCGGCTCACACAATCCACGATCGGCCTGTTCACCGTTGCGGCCTTGCAGGGCCTAAGCCCCGCAGCGCTTGCCGATGCCGCTGGAACCACTACGCCCCCCGAGCAGGGCAAGATCGCTCAATCTCAGCCGCTTTCCACGTCCGCCGCACAACTGCTCCAAGCCGGCAAGCCCGTCGCGGCCCGTTCCGCGCTGGTTCGAGTGCTCCGCAGCCCCGCGGCTGATTCCATCCCCGCGACCGATCGTGAACTCTGCACCGCACTACTGGAGCAGTCCGAGCGGCGCATCAAACTGCTCGACCCCGCCGAGGTCTCGATCCAGAAGGCCGAAGTCGCCGTCGCCGAAGGCGATCTGCTCATCGCCGACCGCCAGACTCAGGCCGCCGCCAAGGTCAAGAACATCACCGATGCCCAAAAGCTTCGGATTGACACGATCGGCCAGGACATCAAGTCTCGCCGCGCCACACTGGCCCCAATGGCCGCTGGCCTGATCGAGGGCGCCGTCACCGATTTCAACGCCGGGCGATACGAGCAGGCCAAATCAGCGCTCTCAGCCCTAGACCGCTCCGGCCTGGAACTTTCCGCCGAGAATCGCCGCACGCTGGAAACCTACCGCTTCAAGCTCGTTGACCTTGAACGCACCCGTGGCAGCGAATTCGCCGCCGCTGAAGTCTCCCCGGTCGTCTTCCAGCCCGGCAAGATTCGCAAGCACGATGAGCCAACCCCGGCTCCAACCCCGGATCCAACCTCACCCCCCGCCAGCAACCCCGCGCCCGCCCCAGTAGCTGCGGAACCCGCTCCGGCACCGGCTCCCGCTCCAGCTCCAGCACCCGCCCCGGCACCCGCCCCGGCACCCGCGATGCCTGAAGCCGCCCCGATGGCCGCCGCAGCAAGCCCAGCACCGGCCCCCTCCCAGCCCGATTTGGTCCAGTTGGCCATGACCGCTGATGCCCAGCGCATGCTCGCCGAAGCAAATCAGGCCTTCGCCGATGGCCGCTTCGCCGATGCCCTCCGCCGCTTTGAGCAGGTTTTGGCTTCCGCCAAACCCTACCTCTCCGCTGCTGAGATCAAAACCGCCGAGGACCGAGCCAACGACTGCCGTGTTCGCCTGAAGCAGGGCGGCGACCTGTCCGGCTCAATGATCGCCGACATCAAGCTCGTCCGCGAGCGTGCCACCGCCGAGTTCAACAACGCCACCGCCCAGTCCAAGTCTGCGATGGCCGCCGGTGAGATTGACAAGGCCCGCAACCAGATGACCGAGGCCCGCCTCATCGCCTCCCGCAACAAGCAGTACTTCTCGCAGCCCGAGAATGACGACATGGCCAAGCGCGTCGCCGACCTCTCCCGCGAGGTCGATGCCCTGGCAGACAAGTCCGCCAAAGAGCGCCAGAATAAAGAAGCAGTCGAGCGTGAAACCCGCGCCGGTAAGGCCCGCTTTGATGCCGTGACCGAGAAAGAACGCCGCGTCTTTGAGCGCATCCAGCGCGTCCGTGCTCTGCAGAAGGAGCAGAAGTACCCCGAGTCCATGCAGGTGCTCGATGAGATTCTCTTCCTGGAGCCCGGCAACCCAACCGCCCTGCTGCTCAAGGACATCATCGGCGATGTCATCATCTTCCGCAGCTACGAAGATTCGATGAACCGCAAGCGCACCAGCGTCGTCACCGCCGAGGCTGAAAACTACGAGGCCATCATCCTCCCCCGCCACATCGTCAACTTCCCGACCGATTGGCCCGCCAAATCGCTCATGCGTGGCGAAGGTTCCGCCGCCTCCGAAACCCCGGAGAACGCAAGGACCATCGCCCTGCTGGAAACCCGCAACATCCCCGTCGCCGAGTTCAAGGCGAACGCCTTCAGCGATGTCGTCGCCTTCCTTGAGCAGTCCACCGGCGCTAACTTTGATGTGCAGTGGGAATCTCTCCGCCAGATCGGTGTTGAGCCCAGCACCCGCGTCTCGCTAAGCCTCAAGGGCGTGCCGGCCAAGGTCGTCCTCGAGCGCGTGCTTAAGCGTCTCAGCAAAGACTCGCACACTCAGGCTGAGTTCTCAGTCGACCAGGGCATCGTCACCATCGCTTCGGCCGAGGACATCCGCCGCCAAGTGACCACCACCACCTACAACATCACCGACCTGCTCATCGAGCCCACCAACACAACAGATATCCCCACCGTCGATCTCCAGCAGATCTACAACGCCGCCAGCGCCCGCAACAACCACGCCGATCCATTCGCCAGCAAGGCGGCTGACAAGCACGAGCAGGGCCTCACGCCACGCCACGAGCGCGTCCGCAAGATCACCGACCTGATCCAGACCACCGTCTCCCCCGAATCCTGGCGCGACAACGGTGGCGATGTCGGCTCCTTAAACGAGCTCTCCGGCATCCTGGTCGTCAAGCAAACCCCCAAGAATCACCGCGAGATTCAGGGCTTGCTTTCCAAACTTCGCGAGATCCGCTCCATGCAGATCTCCGTGGAAACCCGCTTCCTGCTCGTTGACCAAAGCTTCTTCGAGCAGATCGGCTTTGACCTGGACGTTTACTTCAACTCCCGCAGCAACCAGGTCCGTACCGCCAATGCCCAGGATCCCTCCATCCTGCCCAGTGACTTCTTCGACTTCACCAACAGTTCCCCGCAGCAGCGATCAGTCACCGGTACCGGCAGCCTGGTTCCTGTGGGTAGTTCGGGCTTCCCGGCTACCCGCCAGCAGCAGGCCACAGTCAACCCTAACCGGTGGTCCCCCATCGGTGCCGCCCAGAACTCGCTGGGTATCACCCAGTCCCTGGCTGGCAGCAATAACTTCGCCAGCCAAATTCTCTCGCAGGCTCCCGCCTTGGGCATAGCCGGTACCTTCCTCGATGATGTGCAGGTCGATTTCTTGGTCAAGGCCACTCAGGCCGACAAACGCTCACTCAGCCTCACCGCCCCCCGCCTGACCTTCACCAACGGCCAGACCTCCAACGTCTACGTCGCCACCCAGCGGGCAATCGTCTCAGACCTCACCCCGGTCACCAGCGAGTCGGCCGTCGCGTTCGATCCGCAGCCCACCACAATCGTTGCCAACGGTGTAACGCTGCTCGTCGAGGGCGTCATCTCGGCCGACCGCCGCTACGTCACGATGAACATCGAGACCAGCATCTCCGCCCTGCTCAACATCCGCACCCTCTCCATCTCCGCCGCCGTCGGTGGCACCCTGCAGCAGTCCTCATCCTTCGGCAGCTTCATCGAGTTGCCCGAAGTCCAGGTCACCCGTGTCCAAACCACCGTGACCGTCCCAGATGAGGGCACCGTCATGCTCGGCGGCCAGCGCTTGGTCACCGAAATCGAAAGCGAGTCGGGCGTCCCCCTCCTCTCCAAGATCCCCGTTATCAACCGCTTCTTCACCAACCGCATCGAGGCCAAGACCGAGAGCACCCTGCTCATCTTGGTCAAGCCCACCATTCTCCTCCAAAGCGAGCAGGAAGAACGCGAGTTCCCCGGTCTCAACGACCGCCTTCGCTCCGGCGGCATGTAATTCGGCCCGATCTGATCTCTTCTCATAATCTAAAACGGGCCGCGACCTCACGTCGCGGCCCGTTTTTAATTGCCGCTCACCCCAAATCGCTCCAACTGATCGCCCCGCCAACGCCCAACCCAACACCCTCCCAGCACCATCCCAACTCTCTCCCAACATCCTCCCCCGCCAAAGTCGTAGCAGTTCCTTATCCCCCAATCCGTCCGCCCCGTTCCATCTCATACCCCTCCCGCGTCGTGCAGTACGCGTTGGGTCCCCCCATCCGCCCCACGTTGTCCAACTCCGCCGCATCCGCGTGCAGCCTCTCATTCAGAACCCCCAGGCCGCACGCCACGTGCAGCACCTCGCCAAGAACAATGTTCCCCCCGCCCGGTTGCCCCACGTTCGTCCGCACCACCTGCACGGTGCGGCACTCAAAGCACGCCTTGCTCAGCCGCACCCGCGTCGGACGCACCATCGCGCTCGGCTCCGTCTCCAGCTTCGCCAGTTCCCACTCGCTCTCGCCATACGCAAGCTCCGCCGCCGTCACGCTCATGGCCGGGCCAAGCGCGTGCCCAACCAAGTTAATCACAAACTCACCCTGCCCGCCCTCGCTCACCGGTTTGGCGTTCCGCAGCGTGTCCTTCTCCGTCCCATCCATCTTGTTGGCCGGGCAGAACATCACCAGCATCGGGCTGCTCCCCACACCGTTAAAAAACGAGAATGGCGCCAGGTTCGGTCGCCCCTGCAGTGAAACCGTTGAAACCCACGCAATCGGCCGCGGCGTAATCAGCCCGATCAATAGCTTGTACCGCTCCGGCTGCGTCAGTTTCTCCATGTCCAGTTCCGTGCGCACATTCGCCATCGTTCGCTCCTAAAACAGTCGTTCACCAACCTTCCTCACGACCAGCATTCCAATTCCGCCATGCTATCCAGCGACTGAAAACCGCTCCAAGCGCCTTACCCACGCTATCACCATCGCGCCGCCGGTGGTACTCTCCTTTCCAGCATGTCCTCCCTCTCCGGCTCCCAACTCGCTCACCACTGGCTCGCCGCCGCTCGCCGCCCGGACATCGCCGCCCAGCTCCAAGCCATATTTACCGAATGTGCCGATGCCATCGCCGCCCGCGGCCCCACCTGCTGGGCCTCCGGTCGTTGCTGTAATTTTGAGCAGGCCGGTCACCTCCTCTACGTCACCGGTCTGGAAGCCGCCTTCACCCTCGCCAACTTCAACTGGCTGCCGCTCTCTGCAGCCCCCGCCCCCGCTCGCACCCCTCTCACAATCAATTCCGCCTCATCCTCAGCCGACCCGTCCACCCTCACACCCTCCCAGCTCCTCGCCTCCATAGACAAAGCCTGCCCCTTCCAAGCCGCCAACCTGTGCGGCGTCCACACCATCAAGCCCCTCGGCTGCCGAATCTATTTCTGCGACAAATCCGCGCAGGATTGGCAGCAAGCCCTGTATGAAAAACTCCTAGCCGATCTCCGGCACCTCCACGATCAACAAGCCGTGGAATACCGCTACGGCGAGTGGCGAACCATGCTCAAACAAATCCTGACTGCTATGTCCGAATAAATCCCTCCCCCGCAATCCCTTTTCAGGATCGCCGCTCGGTAATTTGCACGTTTGAACATTTGGTGTTTTGGCCCCTCCTCGCACCCCCCTTCCCGCTACGCTCGCCACCGGGTCGCGGTGACCCGTTTTCTTTGTTGTTGTGGTCCGCCAGCGTTTATTTTCTCAATGGCCGAAAAGCGTCGCAAACCAAAGATGGTGGGCAAGGTCACTGCTCCCCCGGCCCCGGCCCAGCCCGCCATGCAGGCTGCGGACATCATCGGATACCAATCCGCCCTGGCTTACCTTCACGAGCGCGTCAATCTGGAGCGGGTTCCGCAGGATCTCGCGGCCAGGCACGAATACAAACTCGACCGCATGCACGCCCTTTGCCAAGCCTTGGGCAACCCCCAGCGCGGTCTCAAATGCGTCCACGTCGCCGGCACCAAGGGCAAAGGCAGCACCTGCGAGCTCATCTCCACCATGGCCCAGGGCTGCGGCCTCTTTGTCGGCCTCTTTACCAGCCCCCACATTTCCGACATCCGCGAGCGCATCCGCCTCGGCGGCAAGCTCATCAGCGAGACCGCATTCACCGATGTTTGCCGCCAGGTCGCCCTCGTCGCCGAATCTCTCGAAGCTGCGCTCCAACCTGACTCGCAGGCGGCCGCTTCCGCATCACCAGTCGCCAGCCTTGGTCACTACAACGGTAACACCCCCGCTCCGCAGCACTCCTCCGCTCCGTCCTTGCCCCAGTCCGACCGCGCCACATTCTTTGAACTCATGACCGCGATGTGCTTCGTGCACTTTGCCGCCGAAGCTGTTGATCTGGCCGTCATCGAGGTCGGCCTCGGCGGCCTGCTTGACTGCACCAACGTCATCACCCCTGAGGTCTCCGTCCTCACGCTCATCGGCCGTGACCACATGCAGATCCTCGGTGACACCGTCGAGCTCATCGCCGCCCAAAAGGCAGGCATTATCAAGCCCGGCATCCCCGCCATCACCTTCGTTCAGGACCCGCGCGCCCTTGGCGTCTTCCGCGCAACAGCCAAACGCCTCGGTGCGCCACTGCTCATCGCCGGCGAGAGTCCAACCTACACCATCCTTTCCGAGCCCACACGCTCGGGCCAGCAGCAGTGGATGGTCAGCATCAAAACCGAACACTTTGATCTTCAGGCCCTCCCTGTCCCCATCCCCGGTGAGCACCAGGCCCACAATCTCGCCCTCGCCTTAGTCACGCTCGACACCCTCGCCCGCCGCGGCATGGCCATCACCGAAGCCGGCGCTGTCGCCGGTCTCGAAACCACCCGCCTGCCCGGCCGGTTCGAGGTCCTCCGCACCACGCCACGCATCGTGCTCGATGTCGCCCACAACCCAGAGAGCATCGATGCCCTGATGAAGACTCTCCGCCAGAACCTCCAGTTTGATTCTCTGGTCATGGTCTTCGGCTGCGCCAGCGACAAAGACTGGCCCGCCATGCTCGCCCATCTTTCCACCAGTTGCGATAAGGTCTTCTTCACCAAGTCCACCGGCAGTCCGCGGGCCCAGGACCCCAAAGAGATGTACCGCATCTACACCCGCACCTACCACAAAATGGCCCAGATCAGTAAGTCCCTGCCAGATGCCATCCGCATGGCCAAAGCCGCCGCGGCAGCGGGGGATGCCATCTGCATTACCGGCTCGTTCTACCTTGTCGGTGAAGCCAAGAAGATTTTGGCCAGCCAGTAATACGAACAAACCTCGATCAAGTTCCCGGAATCAAACCCTTCCAAAGTCCAAATTTCGATTAGGAACGCCTTTTGCACTATGTTCTGGCCTTCCGCTCGCCACCCGCTGATCCTTCATCTATTATGGGTCGATCAATCGAAACGGAGTCCAGCCGGCCTCCGGGGCGATGTTCTCGCTCCGTATTTGGCGTGAACCGGCACCAACTGCCGATGCACGTAACCCTGTTCCGTCCTCCGACCACCGAGCCCACACCCCTCGGCTGTGTCAATCTTTCACGAAAGGTCGCCCATGTCCTTTGAAGCAGCCGTCCACCACCAAGCCATTGAGCTTGACCGCATGGCGATCGAAATGTGTGCAGCGTCCGGCAGCGGACACCCCAGCACCGCCATGTCCCTTGGCCACCTCATCACAGTGCTGATGTTTTCGGCTATGCGTTGGAGTCCCGATTACCCTGATTACCCAACTTCCGATCGCCTCGTCCTCTCGGAGGGCCACGCCGTCCCCATCGTCTACGCCGCATGCATCAAGCTCGGCGTCAAAGTAGGCAAGGACCCCGAGAAGCGGCGCGAGCTGACCGGTGACGATATCAAGAAGCTCCGCGAAGCAAACAGCGAGCTCGATGGCCACCCGAACCCCATGGAAGGCTTCCCCTTCTTTGACACCGCCACCGGCTCGCTGGGCCAGGGCCTCTCCGCCGCCGCAGGCCTGGCCGAGGCCGCCCGCCTTGATGGTCTCGACAAACGCATCTTCTGTATCATCGGCGATGGTGAGTCCCGCGAAGGCCAGATCTCCGAAGCCCTCGATTACCTCATCGATCACAAACTCAGCAACGTCCTGACGATCTTCAACTGCAACGAGTACGGCCAGGCCGACCGCGTCAGCAATCAGCAGAGCGCCAAGACCATCGCCGCCAAGCTGGTCGCCGCCAACTTCACCGTGCGCGAGATTGATGGCCACGACCCCAAGGCCATCAAGGCCGCCGTCGATGAGTTCTGCAAAATGTCCGCCTCGGGCAACGCCCCCATGGCCATCGTCGCCCGCACCGTCAAGGGCTGGGGCACCACCGTCATGCACGGCGCAGGCTGGCACGGCAAGCCCGCCACCGGCGAGACCATGCAAAAAGCCTTGGCCGAGCTCGACGCCCGCCGCGTTGAACTCACCAGCTCGCTGGTCACCAATGACAGCTTCGAGATCCAGCCCCCGGCCGAGTACAAGCCCAAAGAGCCCATCAACGACGCCGTGCCCACCCTCACCGAAGTTGCTAAAAAGTACGACCTCGGTCTGGCCATGCAAAGCGGCAAGATGGCAACCCGCCGGGCCTACGGCATCGCCCTCCGCGCTCTGGGCCACGCCAACAGCAACGTCGTCGCGCTCGACTGCGATGTCTCCAACAGCACCTTCGCCGAAATGTTCCGCAAAGACACCGCCCTCGCAAACCGCTTCTTTGAGTGCAAAATCGCCGAGCAGAACATGATCTCCCTGGCCGCGGGCTTCTCCGCCGCCGGCAAGGTCCCGTACTGCTCAACCTTCGCCAAGTTCTTCACCCGCGCTTATGACCAGATCGAAATGGCCATCAACAGCGGCAGCAATCTCAAAATGGTCGGCTCCCACGCCGGCATCACCCTCGCCTCAGATGGCCCCAGCCAGATGTCCCTGCCCGACATCTCATGGTTCCGCAGTTTCTCGACCATGAAGGACCACCGCGGCAACCCCGGCTGCTACATCCTCCAGCCGTCCGATGCGTTCGCCGCGTACGCCCTGACCATGGCCATGAGCGAGTACGATGGTGCCTGCTACATGCGAACCCTCCGGGCAGACACCGAGTTCATCTACTCCGACCACACCACCTTCAACCTCGGCGGCTTCGAGGTCCTGGCCGAAGGCCGCGACATTCTCCTGTGTGCTGCTGGCTACATGGTCCATGAGGCCAACAAGGCCCTCGATGCGCTCGACAAGGCCGGCATATCCGCTACCCTGGTCGATCTCTACTCCTTGCCCTTCGACACCGATAAGCTGATGGACATCGCCAACAGCAACAACGGCCAGATCATCAGCATCGAAGACAACTACGGCGGCGGCATCGGGTCCGCTATCGCCGACGCCATCGCCGCCTCCGGCGACGGCTTCACGCTGAAGCAGATGTTCGTCAAACGCATCCCCAAGTCCGCCAAGACCCCTGAAGAAATGCTCAAAATGTGCGGCCTGACTTCCGAAGATATCGTCAAGGAAGCCATGACGATCCTGCAAGTCGTCTGACGTCTGGATAGCGCCGACGGCGGCGACTAAAAACTCCGCAGCACAAGCACCGGCCGCACGCGTGATTCACAACAGTCACGCCTGAGGCCGGTGTTTTTTTATGGCAGTGGGGGGCTCATTGCAACATCAACCCTCCGGTAGCGTTGCTATCGGGCAAGGGCATCAATCACCGCACCCACACCCTCCATCACCCGCGCCGTCGCGATGTAATGGGTGTGACCATTTCTTGTTTTGCGAGCCGATATACCTTCAACCGGGCGGAGCCCGCGTAAAGGAGCTTTGTCACTGCGCAGGATGCAATTTTAAACCCGTTGGATCTGCTTCGGGCCAAGGCCCGTCAAGAAATGATCGCCGCGAGGGAGAGGACCGGGCCCAGCGACATCATCGCGGGTTCGGAGTGGCAGGTTCACGAGATTCACCAACGCCTGCTTAAGGACTGCTTCAAGCATCGTGGCAGCGAGCTCTCGCCCCATGCAATCCGCGTGCGGCCTCGGATCATCCCTTCACGCCGAATCCGCCACCGTCGCCTTTCCGAGCGCCCGCCGAATGGCCTTCTCGCATTCGACCACGACCAGCACACCCGCGCCGGCGAGCAGCACACGCCCCCAGGCGCTCGCGTCCAGCGGGGCCGAGTGGAAGAGGCGGTTCACAATCGGAACGTGGGCGAACGCGAACTGCACCGTC
>Ga0163144_10031245_pt1 | contig 10161 bp, 24 predicted proteins | sample OliLak19BULKMAT1_FD_123175 | JGI IMG/M metagenome (GOLD analysis project Ga0163144, IMG submission 123175) | Freshwater microbial mat bacterial communities from Lake Vanda, McMurdo Dry Valleys, Antarctica - Oligotrophic Lake LV.19.BULKMAT1 | ecosystem: Environmental > Aquatic > Freshwater >...
CCACAGTCGGCGCAAGTGTAAGTGCCCATTTGCTTGCCAGCGGCAAACAGCAGCGCCTTACGCTTTTCGAGGTTGCCGTCGAAATTGAAAATCCTTCTCAATTGAGAGATTACATACTTAAAGTGGTAACGGTCTTGTTCTTTCACTGTAAGTTTATACTACCATAATACGCTTGCAAATGCAATACTAAGCTGCATCGTTTGGGACATAAATATCAGACTCGTCAAAGCTGCAAAGGATTTTGGTCTCGCTCTTGATAGGGACGGACAGCGACGGATAGCAGCCTTCCATTATCGCTTTCACTCGCACTGCTGTCTCTGTCGCTTGCGTCTTTAAACATTCGACGACAACAGCATCATGGATGCTGGCTCTAATTAAAAAGCCTTCAGCACTCAATTGCTTTAACGCCGATTTCATCTCGCTCCCGCCCAAACTTTGGTTCGGATGGTTGTAGCCGCTATTCAGCGCATGCTTATATCTGCCTCTAGCTCTGTAATAGAGGTCAGACATTTTTGGATTCTCATCCGGCGTCTCTAGGAGTTGCTGTCGTAGGGCTTCGGGGCCGAAGAACGCTTTGGCGCCGTGATTTAAATATTTGCCGAATACGATGTCAGGTAGATGTCGGACGCGACCGTTCGGTGCAACGATTTGCAGCGTCTCTTCCATCTCCTTTTTGAGCTTGTCGAGGTACAGCTTATAACCAGGAAATAGCCGGAAAGTCTCTTCGATAAATTGCTTGCACTCGTGCTTAGAATATTTGAGCCCGTTCTTTAACGCCAACTCTTGCATCAGCCTGCCCTCTTCGCCGCCGTACAATTGTAAATAATTTGTAGTCTTGCCGACTTCTCTCGCTTTATCCTTCTTACCGATAGTGGCAGGATCGAGCTTAAAGATGCGGGCGCCAAGCTCAATGTGGGGATCGCCGTCTTCACGAACGAGCTTCAGCATGTTTGCGTCTTGAGAGAGGTCGGCAGCGTTTCCAAACTCAATTGCCTTTAAATCTGAGTAGACGAAGCAATGATCGGGCGTCGACGGGATGAAGAAGCGCTTGATCGACCCTTTCCTGGGGAGTTGCTGTATCGGAAAGACGCTGAGGCGCCCGGTCGACGTCCGCTGCTTATATTGCGGGAACAGCCACGTCTCGTCGCCGCGCTGCTGTAGCAAACTCGCAATACCTTTGTCGCTGTCGCCCGTGTAGGTGCCGATGATTTTGGCTGTCTTCTTTATCTTTGCATAAAGAGCTAGCGCTAAAGCGAGCTTAGATTCGGGCGCGATAGAGGCAGATATGAGCTTTAAGTGATCTTCTTTGGTCAAATAAGCCCGCTTTTTTGTGCGTTTAATGAGGTCAAATGGGCATTTTAGCTGTTCGTAGACGAGCTTTCCGAAGTGGGCAGGGCTCCCGAGGTTGAAGCAGCAGTCGACATATTCGTCGGGGTTGGCGCGGCGAGCGGCAGCGCCCTTAACTCCCATCTTGTTCGCACTACGCTCAATCAGTTGCGCTCTAATAGTAGCTATCTCCTCAACGCACAATTCCATCAGTTCTGCTGTCAGTTCATCGCGCTCCTGAATCGTCTCCGCCCGCAGCTTTATTAAAAACGCCTTATCAATCCTGACGCCCTTCGTTTCCATCTCTAATAAGATCGATTCGGTCGGGGTGATTTCGTCTCGTAAATAAGTGAGAGGCGTTACAAACTTACCACTTTTAGTCGTTTTGTGGTGCAGGTCTCGGAGCATGTCGCGGAGCTTTAGAAAGAGGCGGCGCGTGTTCACAATATCTTCGCAGCAATAATTAGCGATTAGATCGGTGTGTGGTCGATTGCAATCGATGAGGTCGTCGGCGCACAGCATTCCAACATGCTGCATCCCTAATTTAGCAAGGAGGAGATCGAGTTCAGTCTTGCTGTTAAGCCTATCGATGCCGAAATAGTGTTTGGTCAGTTGTTTGAGGCCGTGCTCTTTCAAGGTGTCGTCGGCGACGAGAGACATCAGCGACGTGTCGTAGAGTGGGCCTTTGACTATCCAGCCCTGATGCGCCAGAAAGTTCATGTCAAACCCTCTAACGTTTGATCCGACTTTAGCGATCAGCGGATTCGCTACAGCATCCCTGACCCAAGACGGAATCCCGTGTGCTGGATAGTAGGCGGGGGTGGCGTCGTTTAGCGCGACTCCGATGCCGTGCAATCTGTCTTTGAACGGGTTTAATCCTGTAGTCTCCAAATCGATATGTAAAAAATCTTTCACTTTGCTGCCTTGGCAAAAGAAACCCAAAGTCTAAACTCTAAATCGCCATCCTCTCGCATACGGATGAAGTCCCCCGTGCCCGGCGTCTTATACGTCGGCGCAGAAGCTCCCCACACGCGGCCTGATTTAGACGCCATATCAAAACCAGTCTTCTTAGCAAACACCTCTAGTACGCCCTCAAAGAAGCCATACAAATCTTTAATCGAATCGAGTTCCTCAAATGAAAGGGCGAATCGAAAAAGCGCCGACTTAGAAGAAACCTCCTCCATAATTAGCTTGCCGTTGTTATTAAGCCTAACTGCGTTGGCACCTGGCGGAAATAGTTGAGGTACCACTTTGACAGAGGAAACAAGGAAAAACTTCCCGTCGTTTGACCTCTCCGCCTTTGAGATTGAATACAGCGACGAAGCGAGTCTCAGCGCATCTCGAAGCTCGGTATGTCGTTTATAGTCCATGTAGTTTGTTCCTTTCATCTATTTGATCATCAATAAGATATATTTCGCTTCCGTAGCTAAGGCAGAAAATTTTTCATCTATCACCATCGTACAGCACCCTAGCCAGCCCGCAGGCCAATTCAAGCTGTTCGTCACAAAAAAATATAGGCGTGTGTCCAAATTGAATAATTGCCCCCGCATAATCTCCGCTCATCTCGCTAATTTCGTAGACGGCGCCGTACTTAGCTCCAGCCCCTACCCTTGTTTGCCAATCAGAGCGGCCCAGAGAAGCAAAGCCCTTAAAAATAACAACGTCACCGACCTTAAACTTGCTCATACTATTAGTCTCCAAATCGATATGTAAAAAATCTTTCATTCGTCGCCTACTTCGTACAATACTTTGGCTAGTCCACAAGCGTAGATGAGTTGATCATCATTAAAATATATTTCTCCGTAGCTGGGGCTGTGAATACTCGGTAGGCCGCTTCCAAGGGAAACCCCGCTGATCGTATAGAAGTGCCCGTACCGAATTCCATACGGAGGGCTAATCTGCCAATCAACGCGGCCCAGAGAAGCGCTACCCTTAAAAATAACAACGTCACCGACCTTAAACCTACTCATACTATTTGACCAACTTCCCGATCAGCTGCTGCCACTCCCCCGGCCTCGCCGCCCACCACGAGTTAACGTCCATCAGCAGCATCCAATCGTTATGCTCAAAACTTTTATGAAAAACCTTTAGCTTGCTCGCGGTGTCGTAATCGCCGACGACGGAATACATTTCGCCGTCTGGTGTTAAGATTGCTGTGTTCTGGATCATCAGCTTTAGGCCGTTGCGCTCAAACGCCGCCCAATCGTCATCATCTCTACCGACTAGTTCGATGTAGAGCGCTGCAAGCTGCTGCTTGGTGAAACCAAACCGCCGTTGAAACCTATCGGCATCCCACACAGCCTTCAAATATTTCCATACAGCCTTCAAATATTGGAGAATGGTTTTAATCATACTTCACCTACCGCGACTGTTTTTGTGTATAGATCGACTGCCGTTATCTTCTTCGTCGTCATCGATCTTGACCGGGAGCAGTAGACAGCAGCCGCTAGTCCGCACGCTTCCTTAACGTAAGTGGAGCCAATATTTGCCCAAAAGACGCCACACTTTAAGCAGCAGCGATCTGATCCTCGGCCCGGCAACGCTTTTAATTCCCTCTCCTCAATCATCTTTGAATAAGGAATTTTGACAATAAAGATGTAGTTGGCTGCATCGCACAGCACGCAATGAAGCGTATCGCCGGGATAGCATATGTCGCCTAGTTTTCTCAGCATCATAGCGGCCTAAATATAACAACAAATTATTTCACGTCTTTGAGTTGTCGGATCGTCGCCGTCGCGCCGTCAGCGACAGTCAACACACCAGCAACCGCATTCGCCTTACTCAGCAAACTGCCAGCCTCGTACAAAAAATAAGCCAGCGCTAATGACGCCAGCGCTTTGCCGATCATGATTGAGATGTTTACGGTGAAGCCAAGCATGTCGGTCAAGACTCGGAGGTTTAGATAGTTCATATTATTTCTTCTTTCCTTTTTCGTTTAGTGTTTTGATTTCTCGTTCTAAAGACCCAATACGCATCCAAATCTTCTTCATCTCAAGCTGCGCCTCCGCCCTACACCGCGCCGCATCAGACCTGTCGACGAAGTAGTGTTCGAGCGGCAATGACAGCATTAGCATTTCAAGCTTGTGTGCTCGCTTCTCGGCTCGCCTTTTAGCTAAGCACTCCAATATGCAATTGATACTGCTGTCATTAGCGTAAAGAGCAAAATAGCTAGCGTAGAGTGCCCCTACAAAAAAAAGCGTACCGAAAAATATGTAATCGTTAATGCTCACGTTTATTCCTTCAAGGCACAAAAGGGCACAGCAAAATTCGCGTCTATTAAGACAATCAAAGCTGCTGTGCCCTCTTTTGGAGTTGTAGAGACTTTAGTGTTTAGAGATCATCGTCTCCGTCTGCGTTATCGCTATTGACCAGCACCTTAAATTGGTGCGCGTTAGTTCCAGCGAACGGGCCTTTAGCAATCGGTTGTTTGCCCGTGTAGACGATAGTGACGTCTGCGCCTTGAGTGACGAGAGCTAGCTTTTTGTTCAACATTCCCGAGCCATTTACACCGATAACGCCATCAGCGGTCTCGATTTTGTGCGTGAAGGTTTTGTACGGCCCACATTGGAAGCTGCCCAGGTAAGTGCCACTCAACTCTTGACCGGCCTTCATATCATTAGGGCTGAGGAAGCTGGCAATTTGCCCGCCTTCCGCACCTAACGTAATTTCTTTTTGTTGATTCGCGTTTCCCATCTTATCTCCTTTTTATATTGGCATAATGCCAAACTGTTTTAACTGACTCTGAGCAGCGACTCGCTGACGACAGCCATAAGATTTACCGTCTGAGCTAAATCAAACTGCAACGCTTGCGCGCGTTGAATCAGATCGTCCATATCTTTAGCGTCGACATCTGGCGCTTGCTTCGACTCCACCAGCGCCCAAAACTCTTGAATCGCAGCAACAATTCTCGCTTGAAACTCTTTATCCGCCCTGACTTCAATAATGACACCGCCAGCATCCGACAGCCTGCCCGTCGATAGATCACGACTGCCGTCATGGCTTACATAGTCTGCGACTTCGCGGCCAGCGACAGCGAGTTGCGCCTGCACTTGCGCCATATACTTAGCGCTAATCTTGCCCTTCTTCGCATCGCCGTGGTCTTTCTTTCCGGGCGCTTTGATCTCGACTACACGTCCGTCGTCAGTGAGCCCGTCGAACGACGCCAACATCTGAGCACAGTCGGGGTTTACGCCAACAGACGGCGGCGATTTCCGCCCGGTCTTACCCTCATACCAAGCGCGGATCTCGTCTTCTAAAAGCTTACCGCGTTCCATCGCACTTATGGCGCGTGGATGGAAGGGTGCAGGTTTTGCGAGGCCTGCCTTCTCCGCCCACAACTGAAACCGCGTCTTAAACGGGCTAATTCCTAAGACGACAGCGACGTCAGACGCTCCGATTCCGCCGCTTCTAAACCTGTGCCACTCACTAGAGCCCTGAACCATATTTGCGTTTGCCATACAATCAATATAACCTATTACGCTTGCAATTGCAACAAAAATCGACACAAGTATAGATTTTAGTCAGCGCCGCCAACCGCCAGCGCCTTACGCTGCTCGCGCTCTACAAGCCTGCGCAGATATTCTTGTGCTTTAAGCAAGTCTTGTAGGCCGTTTTTGTGCTTATACCGTGCAATATATTTCACGACATTTCCTTCTAAGAAGTCCAGGCGGTTGGATACGATGAAGTCGATAGGCTCGACAGCACCGGGTTGGTTGTAGTGTTGGGGTTTTTCAATCGGGTCAAACATCGCTATCATCTCCATTGCTTTGATTGGGTCAAACATCGCTATCATCTCCATTGCTTTGATTGGGTCAAACATCGCTATCATCTCCATTGCTTTGATTGGGTCAAACATCGCTATCATCTCCTATGCTGTATAATACTTTGGCCAATCCACATGCGAGAATAAACCTGTCCGCTCTCCAGGGACCAAAATGTAGATTCTGCGCGTGCAATAAGTGCGGTTGGAAGGCGTCATAACGAACAAACGTGTAAACGCGGCCTTCTTCTAACACGCCCAAATTGTTATCTGCTCTGACACATAAAATATTGTCGCTTTCTTTAAACTTCATCTTCGTCCGCTCCTATGCTGTATAATACTTTGGCCAATCCACATGCGAGAACAAATCGTCGTGCGATCCAGTTGTAAGATTGCTGACCGTACGAACCCATAACATAGCTGCCGAGTAAATCGACTCGGGTGTTGTCGCCATAAACCCTACTGACAACATACACAGCACCCAACTTTAATTCCGATTCGTAGTCGGTGTTATTCACGCAGATTACACGGTCGCCCAGCTTAAACATCGCTATCATCTCCTATGCTGTACAATACTTTGGCCAATCCGCACGCGCTAATAAACCTACTAGCAAACCAAGAGTTGCGCTCGCCTATCTCCTGTAGGTCGATGCGATCTTCATAGTTCGAGTCTTTATGAATCCCCATTACGGTATACGTTCTGCCATTCACTAGATCCGTGTGCTGACTGTCGATGCACATTACCTTATCCCCTGGCTTAAACATCGCTGCCTTCTTTGCAAAATAAAACCCGCGCCAGCGAACAGGCACCAACGAAACACTCTAGGTCAAAGCTTGTATATGGAAACTCCTTAAGCCTAACATAGCTATCTTCTCTGCCAGCCAACCGGCTTTGTCGATAGTGTTCGAAGGTGTAAACGCTCCCGACTGCAATATGAAGGTAGCGTGAGTCTCTTTTTATGCACAAAAGTTTTTCGCCAGCTTTAAACATCGCTATCGCCTCCGCCGTATAAAGCGACAGCTAAGCCGCAGGCATAGATGAAGCACTCGTTCTGATAGTCGGTGAAAGGCTTCTCCTCAATAAATAAAAAATACTTCCCAGAAACCCACACTGTATAGATGTTGCCGAGTGTAAGCGCGAATCCGCTGCGTCTGCTTCTTGGACCGGCTCCAATAGCGTCCAGCGTTATATCCTGCCGTATTGCTACAACTTTATCTCCTGGCTTAAACATCGTCTTTGCCTTCACTGCCATATAAGACTTTGGCTAGGCCACATGCCGGAACAAAGCACTTTTTTTCATAAGGTAGGCGGCGCTCATCAACAAAAAGCCAGCGGCCATCGGCGGGCTTGCGGGTTGATACAGAATAGACGGCGCCAACCCTGCACGGTTCCTCATACGCGCTGTCCATTTTTACGCACAAAAGTTTTTCGCCAGCTTTAAACATCGTCTTCGCCCTTGCTGTCCGCCGCGCCAATACTATATAAGGTGCGGGCCAGCGTCGGCGCCGGGACAAATCTACCGTGGTGATAGTGGCCAACCTCATATTCCAAATAAAGGAAGACACCAACTAGCCTAATTTGATAGACCGCTCCCAATACTAATTCACTACGATACGGATTTTCAATGTCGACGGCGATCACGTAGTCGCCAGCTTTAAAGTGCACGTCGGCGCTCCCTTATTAACGATGCTTGTAGTTTATCATCACCGACATCAGAGACGGCCTGATCTTCGGCTCCACATATATTTCGAACAGCGATCTCGGCTCATCAACAAGCTCGATAACCGCCTTCAACGCCTTCGTCATCTCATGAACGATTGCGCTCGTACTCGCTTCAACTTCAACATAAACAGCGTCAACACCTTCAACGACGTAAGTAGATACGACAACATCGGGCGCGCTACAGAAAAATACAGTATATGCCTTCTGTATCTTTGCGACGCTTTCGCCAAACGCCGCCTCACAAAACGCCTCCGACTCCTTCGCGCTCGCAGCAACATTAATTTCCAACCGATTTAAATTACTTTTCATATCCTTCCGCTTAACCGTCAGTTCAGCGTGTCCGTTCGGAAACTCCCGGCGCCGGACAAAATCGGCAGCAACGCCCTTACGCGGCAAATAATAGTAGTCGGCGCTGTCCCCGTTAATCTCAGACTTCGTTTGCTGTCTGACCAGGCTGCGCAAGATCGTGTCGACTTGGACCTGGCAAAGCGCGCTATCTTTAACGACAAACTTTCTTTCTATCTCTCTAAACTGTCGCATCCTATCTCCAATTCATTAAGAGTTTTAGTTCGTTCTTCGCCACCACAGAAAGCCGTAAATATTCAGCGCTCCGCAAATATGCTGCCAGGTTCGCTTTAAACTCGCTGACAGCACAATCGCCCAACAACGCCGCAAACGTCCTACAAACCGAATACGCTTCTTGCGTCGCCCACGTTCGTTTAGCCAATACTTCGTCGACGTGCCGCGTGGAAAGTTTTTGCACCCTCAACGGGATTAACATTTCTGTGTTGTTGCTCATACAATCATCGCCTTTTCTGTCGGAAACCCTGGACTATCGATCACGCTGCAAGGCGGGCAAAAGGCAGCACTCATCGCTTTTGATTTAGTCGGCGGCAAACCGAAGCCACATTCGTGGCAATGGTACGCGTCCTTTACGTGCTGATCGCGGTCCTTTGCTGTCCTAAACATTTGATCGCACCCCAGCACGTGGCATTGGATCATTTTAAAAGTCACAGCAGCTTTTTTCTTGCGGATAAGATTAAACACTTATACTCCCGTGTAATATTTTAAAACTGCGAGTGCGAGGCACGCGCTAAATATTGTGATCACCCAAGGATAGTTGCGCATATGTGCTCCTATCTCTCTTGCCCATAGTCTTCGTCGCCAAAGTCGGATGGTTCGCCTTCGTGGCCACAATCAATGCAAATAAAATGATCATGATCGTCGTGCGGACAACATTCTTGGCAGATGTCCCCGTTTGGTAAGCAGGCTGTGTCCTCACAAGCGTCACAAACAAATTCGCCATTAGTTTTCATAAAAGATTCGCCTCCCATAACAAGAATAAAATTAAGAATAGTCCGGCCAGCAAGCTCGCTTGCACGTTCTTATCTCTTGCCGCTTCATCGAAGAATTCAATTACTGACGTTCCAGCGCGCTCTGCAAACGCCAGAAAGATGTCTGTCGCTTGCATCGCGTCGACCGCAACGCTTTCTATAAATGCCCTAATCTGATTAAGTTGTTTTCTCATACTTGTCTAATATGCACGCCTAATACCAATAGTATGACACATGTCTATTAAGATCGCAATTGCAATATTGTCAGGCGGTTGTCGAGGTTAATTGACAGCAGGAGGCGGCATAACGATTGTGTGATTTTGACGAACTATTGAACGTTAATTGGGAGGTGCTGTATTAGAACAGTAAGGGAGTCAGGCGGTTAGGCGTTGAATGCGTGGAGCGTTGTCGGTGTGAAGAGTGTGGACGGCTGCGGCGCTCCTAATAGTCGAATGATATCGACGGGTTAGCGCGCCCGCAGCCTGTAAACGCTATCGACGCGCCTTATCCTTGGCAGCAGCGGTCTGTGACCAGCTAGGCCGCCCGGCTTTACGTGGCGGATCTTCATTGACACGCTTGCCAGCAGCCACAGCCGCCTTAACCTTCGCCGTTAAGCGTCCAGCGCCCAGTTTACGCCTATCTTCGTCGCGCCCTGACAAAAGCCCAGCCTCAACAGCTTGCTCCTCATTAATCCGTAACGCTATCCCGCTCGCGCTGAACTCTGCCTTAGCTTTAACGTAGTTTTCGATCTTGCGCAGATCTTTGAGGATGTGTTGACGTAATTCGCGGGGATGGGCGTTTTTGCGCATCTCGTTGGGCAGTTCAATATCTGCAATCGGAACAAGGCTGTTATCGTCCGCATACTTAAATACCTCAACTTTGCCTTCATTAACGTCTGCAATGTTGACAATAAATTGTACGTCTCTGTTCATCATCGTCTTAAATATCCGCTTTCGTTTCATAGTCTTAAATCCCTTTCGTGTTTAATCGCTTATCTACTACTGTATATTGTAGCAACA
>Ga0163144_10031246_pt1 | contig 10160 bp, 5 predicted proteins | sample OliLak19BULKMAT1_FD_123175 | JGI IMG/M metagenome (GOLD analysis project Ga0163144, IMG submission 123175) | Freshwater microbial mat bacterial communities from Lake Vanda, McMurdo Dry Valleys, Antarctica - Oligotrophic Lake LV.19.BULKMAT1 | ecosystem: Environmental > Aquatic > Freshwater > Lake...
CCGCCGCCAAGATTCCCGACGTCATTGTCCACGACACCAAGCGAAACTGGCTCCTGCTGATCGAAGCCGTCACCAGCGCCGGCCCCGTGGACGGCAAGCGCCGCAAAGAACTCAAAGACCTTTTCGTCGGCTGCAAAGCGGGCCTCGTCTTCGTCACCGCGTTCGAGACTCGCCGCACCATGCAGACCTTCGTCTCGCACATCGCGTGGGAATCCGAAGTCTGGATCGCCGAAGACCCCGACCACATGATCCACTTCAACGGCGAGCGGTTCCTCGGGCCGTATCCAGACGTGATGCCAACAAAATTGCCTGGCTCGGTGCCCAAATGAATAATCACCCGCATCAATCCCGCGCCCTCGCCACCCTGGGCGATCCCGCGCCTGCGGGACTGCCGAAGCTGCTGAGCGGGGAGTTGAGCGTGACGGCGGCTTCCGCCAACGTAGGGGCATCCGCATGATCGAAATTCACTCCATCGCCGATCTGGAATTGCTCCGCGAGTCGGTGGACTTGGAGTGCAAGCTCGCGCTCGGTCGCGATGGTCAGGGCGCGTTGCCCGAAGATTTCTGGCCCACCTACAGCGCCTTCGCCAACACCGCAGGCGGTGTGGTCGTGCTCGGCGTGCGCGAGAAACAGCAGCAGTTCATCATCGAGGGCATTCCCCATGTCGCCAAGGTGCGCAAAGAGCTTTTCGACTCGCTCAACAACCGGCAGAAGGTCAGCGCCAATTTACTGACCGACGCGGAGGCGCGGGAGATCATGCTCGAAGGCCGCACGATTCTCGTCATCGAGATTCCCCGCGCGACCCGCAAGCAGCGACCGGTTCATCTCACGACCAATCCGTTTGCCGGTCACACCTACCGCCGGCTCAACGACGGCGACCGCCCGCTCCCGGACGACGAGGTCAGGCGGATGGTCGCAGAGCAGATTGAGGACAGCCGCGATGATCGCATCCTGCGCGGTTATGGTTTCAGCGATCTGTGCATGGAGACCTTCCGCGCCTACCGGCAGGTCTTCGCCAACCGCGAACCCGCGCATCCGTGGAATGCGCTGGAGGACCTGGAGTTTCTCCGGCATCTCGGCGGCTGGCGAAAGGATCGCGAGACCGGCGAAAGTGGTCTCACGCTCGCGGGGCTGCTCATGTTTGGCTGGATGACCACGATTCAGGAGGAGCTGCCGAACTACCTGCTCGATTATCAGGAGCGACCAGAGGCGAAAATCGAGCAACGCTGGGTGGATCGGCTCACGCTCGACGGCAAATGGTCGGGCAATCTCTACGATTTCTACCGCAAGGTCTATCTCAAGCTCACGGGCGATTTGAAGGTGCCGTTCGCGCTGGAGAAAGGAGAACGGAAAGACGAGACGCCGGTGCATGTCGCCTTGCGTGAGGCGCTGGCCAACGTGCTGGTGCACGCCGACTATTCCGACCGGGCGTCGGTGCTCGTGGTGAAGCGGCCCGACATGTTCGGTTTCCGCAATCCGGGCGGGATGCGCATCCCGCCGGACGTGGCGATTCGCGGCGGGGAGCACGATTGCCGAAATCGCACGCTGCACAAAATGTTTCGGCTGGTCGGCGTGGGTGAACAAGCGGGGTCTGGCATCCCGAAAATTTACGGCGGCTGGGCGAGCCAGCATTGGCGGGCGCCGGCACTCTACGAACGAATCGAACCCTACAACCAGACGCTGCTTGAACTGCGGATGGTCGACCTGTTGCCAAAAGATTTGCTCGCCAGTCTGCGAAAAGTTTTGGGGGCTGGGTTCGATGCCTTGGGGCAAAACGAACGGCTGACGCTCGCGGCGGCTGCTTCCGAAAAAGTCATCACGCACGGACGGGTGCGCGAGATGACCGGGTTACACCCCTTCGATGCCTCACGGCTGCTCCAGAACTTGGTTCGTGAAGGTTTCCTTGAGGTGCATAACTCGGGACGAGGAGCGGTTTATTGTCTGCCGGGAGCGGCCCTACCCAAGCCTGAAGAAGTATTCGGGGCGGGCTCCGAACAATCCACCGGGACCTCCGCACATTTGCCGGGCAGCTCCGCATATTTGCCAGATAGCTCCGGTGATTCCTCGGAGGACAGAGACACGGATGGCTGCCTCGTGAGCAACCAACTCGATGCCCCGGTAATTGACTCGCTCACACGCCTGAAATCGGTGTTCCGAGCCACCTTGGAAAAAGCGGCGGCCGAGCCGAGAAAGAAGGGCAAGATTTCCCAGGAGGCAATGCGCCAGGTAATTCTCACTCTCTGTAAGGGACACTATCTCGCCCTTAGTTGCCTGGCTGAATTGGTGAATCGAGACTCGGATGCCTTACGGCAGCAACACCTCAAGCCATTGACCAAAGAAGGAAAGCTACGACTGGCATTCCCGACCGCTCCCACGCACGCCAAACAAGCCTATCGGGCTACCCAATGAGCCTCAACGAGTCCATCGTCGAAGCCGCGGCCTTCGAATGGTTCCGAGAGCTGAGGCCTATGCGCTTGGAAAATCCCGCACCCTCGCCACCCTGCGCGACACGCGTCGGCCGAAGCTGCTGAGTGGGGAGTTGAGCGTCAACGCACTTCAAAACTAAGACAATATGCCTGCACCAAAATATCCTCGCGGCTCAGAGTGGAGAAAGTGGGACCTCCACTTCCACACTCCGGCTTCCTTCGATTACCAGTTCAAGGCCGCAACCAACGCGCAGATTGTGCAGACAATGATCGACGCGAAGGTCGGAGCTTTTGCCGTTACCGACCACCACGTCATGGAGGTCCCTCGAATAAAAGACATGCAGACGATCGCTGCCGGTCGGATCACAATATTTCCCGGCATTGAACTTCGCACGGAACTTGGTGGCAGTTCGCTCGTTCACATGATTGGAATTTTCCCGGAGGACTGCGACCTTGCCGACACTTGGACGAAAGTGTCTGCCAAGCTTGGAATCACCCCCGCCGACGTTCAACGCAAAGGCGACGACCGTGTATATGTTGACTTCCGAGACAGCGCAAAACTGATTCGCGAGCTCGGAGGAATCGTCACTGTCCACGCTGGACTCAAGGCGAACACAATAGAAGGAATCAAGAACTCGGAACTCTACAAGCAACAGCTCAAGACGGACCTTTTGAATGAGAGCGTGGACGTTCTCGAAGTGGGTCGTGCTTCAGATTTGTCAGACTACGAAAAGATCGTCTTCCCTAGAATTGGCATTCGGCTGCCCGTTTGCGTTTTCTCGGATAACCACGACATCCGTTCCTACCCCGTCTCCGAGCCATGCTGGATTAAAGCAGACCCGACATTTCAAGGGCTGCGGCAGATTATCCACGAACCAGAAGACAGGGTGTTTCTTGGGGATGTTCCTCCCAGCGTTGCGCGCGCAACTCGACGGGCTACCCGAGTAGCAAGGTCAGTCGAGGTGAGGAAGACTGAGGGTGCAACGACCAGCGAAAAGTGGTTCGACTGCTCAATTCCCCTCAACGTCGAATTGGTGGTGGTTATCGGGAAGAAGGGAAGCGGTAAGAGCGCTCTGTCAGACATCCTAGGCTTGCTCGGAAACACGCTGAGGCATCAGTCGTTTAGCTTTCTAACCTCCGAAAAGTTTCGGAGACCGAAAAACAACAAATCTCGCCAGTTTCAGGCCGCACTTACTTGGGCCGATGGGACGGTCGATTCTGTTCCGAGTCTCGACGTAAACCCCAGTTCAGATGCAGTCGAAAAGGTGAAGTATATCCCGCAGAGTTATCTTGAGGATATTTGCAACGAGATCGGAGCCGGAAAGGGCGGACGGTTTTACAACGAACTTCAACAGGTCATCTTTTCCCATGTTCCCGAGGTTGAACGCCTCGGTTTTGGGTCCCTTGATGAGTTGCTGGCTCACAGGAGCGAGGAAACCAACCAAGCGATAGCGCAGTTGGTCGGGAAACTTGAAGAGTGCAATGCCCTCATCGTCGCAGCCGAAGAGCGCTTACTTCCGCAGCATCGGAAGGCATTAGAATCTCAACTCGCCGAGAAAAAGCGTGAGCTTGACGCTCATGTTGCCACGCACCCCCAAGAAGTTGCAAAACCCGACGCTGACCCAACGGCTCAACAACAATCCAAAGAAGCGGCGGAAGAACTGGAAAAGAAGCAAGGTGAACTGAAAGCGCTGGAGGCCGAAATCGCGATTCTTCGGGTAAACGATTTGGCGGCGGCGAAGAAGTATTCCACTGCGGAGAAGCTGGTCGGAAAACTAAAAAACCTCGAGCGCCACTTCGAAGCGTTTCTTGCGGAGGCAAGGGCCGATTTCGAAGAACTGAATTTAACGGCAAGCGACTTGGTAAGCCTCAAGGTCAATGTCGCTCCGATCAACGCCGTTATCACAGCACTCGGCTCTGAACGGGTGGGCATTGCTGCAAAGCTGTCAGCGGAAACCGAAGGGGGACCGGAGTCTAGGCGTAGGGCCGTCGGAGCTGCGATTGAAGGACTTCAGGCAAAGCTGAGCGCCCCACAGAGGGCCTACCAAGCTTACCTCCAAGTTCTGAAAGAGTGGGAGGCAGCGAAGGCGAAGATTATCGGGGCCGAAGATGTGATCGGCTCAATCAAATCACTCGAGAAGCAGCTGAGCGATTTGGACAATTTACCTGCGTATTTGAAGGGGTTGATGAAGCAACGGCAAAGAAAGCTCCTCGAAATCTTCGGCGAGAAGCAAAAGCTCCGAAAATACTACAAGAGCTATTATGGGTCCGTTCAGACCTTTCTCAAGGACCACCCTTTGGCTGCCAACGAACAGTTCCAGCTCACGTTCAATGTTTCCATGGCGGAGAGCGGGTTCGCTGAATCCTTTCTAGGACGGCTCAACCGCCGCAAGGTTGGGCCGTTCATGGGGGACGAAGAAGGTGCTGCGGAGATGAAGCGTCTGCTCGACAGCGCAACCTTTGACTCACCACTTGGATCGCTGCGATTCACGAAAGCCCTCCTCAACAAGATGACAGAGCGGGACGGTAGGCAGCTTCTCGTGAAGGACCAGCTACGTCAGGGGGTAAGCGTGCAGGAGATTTACAATTTCGTTTTTTCCCTCGGCTTCCTGTCGCCAATTTACAATCTGCAATGGGACGGGAAAGGTTTGGAGCAGCTATCCCCGGGAGAGCGAGGAAATCTCCTTCTCATCTTCTATCTCCTCGTCGACCGGGACGACATCCCACTTGTCATCGATCAACCCGAGGAGAACTTGGACAATCAGACGGTCTATAAAACATTGGTGCCTTGCATCAAGGACGCCAAGAAGCGTCGGCAGATTGTGATGGTAACGCACAATCCGAATCTCGCCGTTGTTTGCGATGCCGAGCAGATCATTTGCGCGGACATGCAGAAGGACCATGAAAACGCGGTGACCTACACCAGTGGGTCGATTGAGGAGCCGATCATCAACCGTCGAATCGTGGACATTTTGGAAGGAACCCGGCCGGCCTTCGATAAACGCGACGATAAGTATCTTCCTTGACCGCTGTTCCGCATGAGCCTCAACGAATCCATCGTCGAAGACGCCGCCCTGATAATGCCGTGGGCATCCCTCACCCGGCCTTTGCCTTTGGCTATCTCCTCTGCGCTTCGATTCCCCAGCGGGAGAGGAGAATCGCGGGGCCATCCGGCGGCTGAACCCGGCCATGCCTTCCCTCACCCTCGCCACCCTGCGCGATCCCGCCACGGCGGGACTGCCGAAGCTGCGGAGCGGGGAGTTGAGCGTGGCGGAACTCCAGAGCTGAATCGCCATGCCCTACAACTCCACACGCGCTCTCGAACTCCTGCGCCTCGGCACGCAGAATCCCGCCGCTACCTTCCATGATGGGCAGGAGGACTCGATTCGGCATGTGGTGGATGGGCGTGGTCGGCTGCTGGTGGTGCAGAAGACAGGTTGGGGCAAGAGTTCCGTCTATTTCATCGCGGCCAAGCTGCTTCGCGAACAGGGCCAAGGTCCGGCGATTCTGATCTCACCGCTCTTGTCGCTGATGCGGAACCAAATTGAAGCTGCGAAGCGCATGGGAGTGCGGGCGTTCACGATTCACTCGGGCAATACGGAGGAATGGGAGGCTGTGGAGTTGGCCATCAAACAGGACACGGTGGATATTCTGCTGATTTCCCCGGAACGCCTGGGCAACGAACGTTTCCGCACCGGCGTTCTGGCGCCAGCGGCCCAGCGGATTTCGCTGCTGGTCGTGGATGAGGCGCACTGCATTTCGGATTGGGGCCATGATTTTCGTCCTCACTATCGCTTTATCACGAATATCGTTCGGAAGCTGCCGAAGAACCTTCGTCTTTTAGCGACAACTGCGACCGCCAACAATCGGGTGATGGATGACCTCGGGAAAGTCCTTGGACCCGATCTCGAAGTTTCGCGGGGCGACCTCAGCCGACCTTCTCTGCTTTTGCAGACCATTCAGATGCCGAGTCAGGCGGAGAGGCTGGCATGGTTGGCACAGCACATTCCGACCGTTCCGGGCAGTGGAATCATTTACACGCTAACGGTCCGCGATTCGGAACTCGTCTCCAAATGGCTACGAGTGCAAGGGGTGGATGCGAAGGCTTACAGCGGAGAATCGGACCCAAAGGATCGTGTGGAGTTGGAGAATGCCCTGCTGAGAAACGAGGTGAAGGTGCTGGTCGCAACGACAGCTTTGGGGATGGGTTTCGACAAACCGGACCTGGCCTTTGTAATCCATTTCCAGATGCCAGGATCGGTCGTGCATTACTATCAGCAGGTAGGCCGGGCCGGACGTAATCTGGCGGCAGCCCACGGAGTGCTGCTCAGTGGCGAGGAGGAGACGGAGATTGGCGACTATTTCATTGAGAGCGCATTTCCGTCGCCCGCAGACGTGGAGACGATCTTGAATGCGCTGGAGGCAGAAGACGACGGATTGACCGTGAACGAACTGATGGACCAAGTGAACGTGAGCAAGGGGCGGATCGACAAGGCTCTGCTGCTTATGTCGCTCGAATCGCCCGCACCGATTGCGAAGGAAGGCACCAAGTGGAAGCTAACGGTGGCCGAACTTTCCGCATCGTTCTGGGAGCGTGCCGAACGTCTCACGGAACTGCGACGGGGCGAGCAGAAGCAGATGCAGGAGTATGTCCAACTGGAAGAGGGACACATGGGGTTTCTAATCAAGGCTCTGGATGGCGACCCGAGCAGTTACCTCAGCCCAAACTCAAACCGCTGCCGAAGACGGTGGACGAAATATTGGTGAGGAAGGCCATCACTTACCTCCGCAGAAGCAGCCTGCCTTTAGACCCGCGAAAGATGTGGCCAGCAGGAGGGCTGCCGAAGATGCAGGTAAAGGGGAAGATCAAGCCGGAGCATCAGGCGCAGCCCGGCAAGGTGCTCTGCATGTGGGGCGATGCCGGATGGGGAGCGCTGGTGCGGAAGGGAAAGCATGACGGACAGTTCTCCGATGACCTTGTCGCTGCATCCGTTGAGTTGATCCAGAAATGGGCACCGCAACCGCATCCAGAATGGGTGACGTGTGTCCCATCGCTCCGGCATCCTAAGCTCGTCCCGTCGTTCGCCATGCGCCTCGCTAAAGCACTTGGACTCCCATTTCATGTGGTCCTCGAAAAGACAGACAATAGACCGGCTCAAAAGACGATGGCCAATAGCCACAAGCAGGCCGCGAACCTTGACGGTTCGCTCGCGGCAAATGCCGATGAGATGCCGACCGGCCCTGTGCTGCTGGTAGATAACATGGTGGATTCAAAATGGACGCTGACTGTCGCCGCGTATCTTTTAACCTCCAACGGCAGTGGTCCGGTGTATCCTCTGGCACTGGCATCAACCGCAAACTCTGACGAATGATCGAGCCACTGACAACGAACACGCAGGCCATCCTGCTGCTGACCGCTCCGCTGATTGCCGGGCGCGGTGAAACCTCACGCGATCTGCTCAGTTTAGGCGAATACAACCGGATCGCCCTCATTTTGCGCCAAAAGCAGAAACAGCCTGCGGACTTGCTCGCGCCAGATGCGCAGGAGTTGATTGAAGTTTGCGCGCAGCCTTTCGGCCGGGCGCGGCTGGATGCGCTGATTGGGCGTGGGTTCCTGCTCAGTCAGGCCGTGGAACGCTGGCACGCGCGGGCCATCTGGGTGATCACCCGCGCTGACGCCAAGTATCCGCGGCGGCTAAAAGCAAAGCTCAAGGAGGATGCGCCTCCGCTGCTTTACGGGTGCGGCGATATTTCTTTGCTCGATAAAGGCGGGCTGGCCGTCGTCGGCTCTCGCCATGTGAATGACGAACTCGTCGGTTTCACTGAAAACGTCGGGCGTTTGAGCGCGGAGGCGCATCGCAACATCGTGTCAGGTGGAGCCAAGGGAATCGACAGGGCGGCGATGCATGGTGCTCTGATGGCGGGCGGCGATGTGGCGGGAGTGATGGCGGATAGCTTGGAGCGTGCGGCGCTGGCGCGGGACAATCGGGAGCCGTTGATGGAAGGCCGACTGGTGCTCATCTCACCTTACGATCCGGCGGCGGGCTTCAACGTCGGGCACGCCATGCAACGCAACAAACTCATCTATGCCCTCGCGGACGCGGCTTTGGTGGTGACCTCGGAATTCGAAAAGGGCGGAACATGGGCTGGAGCCATCGAGCAACTCGAGCGCCGGCACTTTGTGCCGGTCTTTGTTCGCAATGGGGCCAACGCAGGCAAGGGCAACTCCGCCCTGCTGAGTCGCGGAGGCAAACCGTGGCCAAATCCTCAAAGCGGCAATGAACTGGGGGTGGCGCTCGCCGCTGCGGCTGAGTTCGTCGCTGCGGAGCCAAAGCAAGACACGCTGCCGTTTACTCTGCGGGAGGAACCGGCCGTTTATGATGCCGCACCCGTTTCAAAGCCAATCGAAGCAGCGGCGGAAAAACCTGACCCAACGGCAACCGACGCGAAGCCGTCACCCGAAATGGAGTTATTGAACACGGTGCGGGAGATTCTTCGACGCGAACTCGCCGAAGCTCGCACGGAGGAAGAAGTGGCGACTTTGCTGGTCGTCACGAAACCGCAGGCGAAGGCTTGGCTAGCTCGCCTAGTGGAGGAAGCGGTGTTGGAGAAAGTCACCAAACCAAAACCGGTGCGCTACCGCACGGGCAACAAGGTTGAGCGACTGTTCTGAGCGTAGCTTTTTCCAGAAAAGACGGGCGAGATGTCTTACGGCTTCGCCAGCAACCTGCGCGATGCCTTGCCGAATGCGTCGTTCATCGGCGATAACGAGACGTTTGGGTTTCATTACTCCGTTGCTCCCGCCGGCGCCAGGCGTTGCGCCCGTTTCCATTTCCACTCTTCCACCGCGCAGAACAGGCACGGCGCGATGTAGATGGTCACGAGCACGCTCACGACCATTCCACCCACACTCGGAATCGCCATCGGCCGCATCACGTCGGCACCGCGGCCCGTCGCCCAGAAGATCGGCATGAGGCCGAAGATGGTCGTCGAGATCGTCATCAAGCTGGGGCGAATCCGCTTCAATCCCGCTTGCACGACCGCTTCGCGAACGTCCTGCACCGAGTTGAAGGTCGCCTGGTCGAAAATTCCTTCGAGATAGGTCGAGATAATCACACCGTCGTCGTCCACCACGCCAAACAGGACGAGGAAGCCGACCCACACGGCGACGGAAAGGTTCACGCCCCAGAGCGCCAGCATAATGAATCCGCCCGCCGCTGCCACAAGGATGCTGAAGAAGATGATGGGCGCGATCCACCAACGCTTGAAGCCGAGGTAGAGCATCACGAACATGATGAACATGGTGATCGGCACGAGGATGCTCATGCGTTTTGTTGCGCGCACCTGGTTCTCGAACTGGCCGCTCCACTCCCAGTAGTAGCCGGCCGGCAGTTTGAGCCGCCCGTCGCGCACGGCGTCCTGGAGCAACGCCTCGGCGTCTTCGACCACGCTCACCTCGTCGCGGTCGCGCGTGTTCATCGTGACGTAGCCAACGAGCAGGCCGCGTTCGCCTTTTATTTCCTGCGGGCCAAGCACGCTCTTGATGGTGAGAACTTGCGCGAGGGGGATTTGCGCACCGGTGGAACTGGGCACCAGAATCTTTTCCAACTCGGGCAGGTCTTCGCGAAACTCCCGCAGGTAGCGCACCCGAATCGGGTAGCGCTCACGACCCTCGACGGACTCCATAATGTTCATGCCACCGATGGCGATTTCGATGACATCCTGCACGTCGCG
>Ga0163144_10031247_pt1 | contig 10159 bp, 10 predicted proteins | sample OliLak19BULKMAT1_FD_123175 | JGI IMG/M metagenome (GOLD analysis project Ga0163144, IMG submission 123175) | Freshwater microbial mat bacterial communities from Lake Vanda, McMurdo Dry Valleys, Antarctica - Oligotrophic Lake LV.19.BULKMAT1 | ecosystem: Environmental > Aquatic > Freshwater >...
GCGGTTGGAGGCGGCGGCGTTCGCGCTACGCTGGTGACCGTGTCCGGCCTGCCGCTGCGCCTCGAAGCCCTCTTCTACCGCGAAGCCGGCCTCGACTACCACGTCGCGCCGCACAGCCATCGCATCCATCAATGGTTCTTCCTGCTGCACGGCGGGATGACGATCAGCGTCGATGGCGTCTTCCACGAACTGCATGCCGAGGACTCGCTCATCATCCCGCCCGGCACCGAGCGAGAGACCTGGTGCCGGACCCGCGCTCCCGGCTACCAGGTGGTGATCTTCGATGCTTCGGCGCTGCTCGATGTGACGCCGATCTGCGGGCGGGTGCTGAAACTGCCCGCGCACCTGCGCGACGACGTGCTGGCGTTGATCGCCGAGGTGCGCCACCCGGCTGGCGCCGACGCCAAGGTGCTGAGCGGCGTGCTCATCCTGCGTTTGCTGTTTGGCCTGTGCCGCGTCGCGCAGCTCGAGTCGGGCGCGCCACGACCGGCGCTGTCCGCCCTCAATGCGCATGAGCATCAGCAGGTGGTGGCGCAGGCCGAAGCGTTCATGCAGCGCAATCTCTATCGCCCGTTGCGGCGGGCCGAGATCGCGGCGGCGGTGAATCTCTCTGAGCCGCATCTCGGCCGCCTGTTCAAGGCGGTCACCGGTCGCTCGGTGGTCGACCGGCTTACCGAATTGCGCATGGAGCACGCCAAGGGCCTTTTACGCGAAAGTACCTTGTCAGTGACCCAGATCGCCGGAGAGGTGGGCCTAAGCTCTTTCAGCCACTTTAGTAAAACATTCAAGACGGTGACCGGAATCGCCCCATCTGACTACCGGCGGGCGGGGGGGAAATCGTACAGCTGATCGGATCCAGCATGAATGCGATCATCCGGCGCTAGTCTCGGCCGCCCCGTCCGCTACAGTCCGCCGTCCACATGCTCTCGGTCGCGATCATCGGTTGTGGGGCCATCGCCCCCACCCACGCCAAGGCCCTTGCCCTCGATGGGCGCTCGGCCGTCACCTGGGCCTGCGACCCCGACCTGGTCAAGGCCAAGACCGCTTTCCCCGCCGCGCGCATCACCGCGGATTGGCGCCAGGCGCTCGCTGATTCCGGGGTCGACCTGGTCTGCGTGTGCACCCCGCACGCCCAGCATGCCGAGCAGGTGATCGCGGCCCTCGCCGCCGGCAAACACGTCATCTGCGAGAAGCCGCTCGCCACCACGCCCGCCGATGTCGAACGCATGGTCGCCGCCGCTGACGCCGGGGCGCGCCGTGTCAAACCGCTGATCGCGGCCGCCATCTTCCAGCACCGCTACAACCCGCTCACCGCCCGCCTGCACCAGCTGCTGCGCGACGGTGAGTTCGGTGAGGTTCGCCACGCGACGATGGACTTCCGCTGCACGCGCAGCCGCGCGTACTACGCCTCCGGCCCCTGGCGTGGACGCTGGGATGGCGAGGGCGGCGCCCTGCTCATCAACCAGGCCATCCACACCTTCGATCTGGTGAATTGGTTCTGCGGCACCCCGCTCGCGGTCAGCGGCGTGGTCGAGCGGCGCCTGCTCGGCGACGCGATCGAGTGCGAGGACTGGGCCAAGGCCCGGGTGCACTACGCCGGGGGCGCCGAGGCCGAGATCCTCGCCGCCAACGACCAGGTCACCGGCTGGCAGACTGACATCAGCGTGCAGGGCACGCGCGGGTCGTTCGCGCTTGGCGCCGGCTACGCGCTGACCCAGCTCGCCCATCCCAGTCAGGTCGTGCAGTCCGAGTTGCGCGCGATCGACCGCATCCGCGACGAGGTGGTCAAGCTGCCGGGCAAGTCGGAGTACGGCGACCACCACGCGCTGCAGATCGCCGACGTCGTCGGCGCGATCATCGCCGGTCGCCGCCCGCGCGTCACGCTCGCCGATGGCGCGGCGTCGATCCACGCCGTGCTTGGCATCTACGCCTCCAGCGCGCAGGGTGGCATCGACGTCGCTCTGCACGCCGCCCCTGCCCATTGGCGCCAGCCCATCCTCCATCCGTCCACCGCTCCCGCTCTTCAAGGAACCTGAACATGGCCAATCTCCGCCTCGGCATCGTCGGCATCGGCAACATGGGCTCTGGCCACCTCCGCGAGATCCTCGCTGGCAAGATCAGCCGTCTTGAGGTCTCGGCGATCTGCGACATCGATCCGGCCAAGCTGGCGAAGTTCCCCCAGGTCAAAGGCTTCACCGACAGCGCGGCGATGATCCGCTCGGGGGTGATCGACGCGATCCTGATCTGCACGCCGCATTACGACCACACCACCATCGGCATCGACGCCCTTGGCCAGGGTCTGCACGTGCTGGTCGAGAAGCCGCTCTCGGTGCACAAGGCGGACTGCGAACGCCTGATCGCCGCCTACGACAAGCGTCCGAAGAAGACCCAGCAGTTCGCCGCGATGTTCAATCAGCGCACCGACCCCCACTACCTCAAGCTGCGCAAGATGATCCAGGGCGGCGAGCTGGGCGAGATCCGCCGCATCAACTGGATCATCACCGACTGGTTCCGCACCGAATGCTATTACGCCTCGGGCGGCTGGCGCGCGACCTGGAAGGGCGAAGGTGGCGGCGTGCTGGCCAACCAGTGCCCGCACAACCTCGATCTCATGCAGTGGCTGTTCGGCCTGCCGACCAAGGTGCGCGGCTTCTGCCAGTTCGGCAAGTGGCACGACATCGAGACCGAGGACGCGGTCACCGCCTACCTCGAATACGCCAACGGCGCGACCGGCGTATTCATCACCACCACCGGCGAGGCCCCGGGCACCAACCGCCTCGAGGTCGCCGCCGAGCGTGGCAAGGTGGTGATCGAAGGCGGCAAGATCAGCTTCACCCGCAACCTGATGCCGATGAGCGAATTCTCGCAGACCACCGATCAGGCCTTCGGCCGGCCCGAGGTCTGGCACATCGACATCCCGGTCAACGGCCACGGCGGCCAGCACAACGAAGTCTTGCAGAACTTCACCGAGGCCGTGCTCGACGGCACGGAGCTGATCGCGCCGGCGCAGGACGGCATCCGTTCGGTCGAACTCGGCAATGCGATGGTGCTGTCGACGCTGCTCGACCGGACCGTGACCCTGCCGCTCGATGGCGCCCAGTACGACGCCGAACTGAAGAAGCTGATCGCCAGCTCGACGTTTCAGAAGAAGGCCGCCGCCAAGCCCGTCGGCGGCGACGATTTCGCCAAGAGCTTCGCCAAGTAACCGACACCCCTACCCAGGACACCAACGATGAAACTGGCCCAGCTCGCCGCGCAGTGCTATACCATCCGCGATGCCTGCAAGGACGCCGCCGCATTCGCCGACTCGATGAAGAAGGTGAAGGCGATCGGCTACGCCGCCGTGCAGATCTCGGGCGTCGGCCCGATCCCGGAAGAAGAGATCGTCACGATCGTGAAGGGCGAAGGCCTGACCATCTGCGCGACGCACGAGAACGGCAAGACCATCGTCGACGAGACGCAAAAGGTCATCGACCGCCTCGGCAAGCTGGGCACGCCGTATACCGCCTATCCGCATCCGCATACGCCGCTGAACACCATCGATGAGGTGCGCGCCCTGGCTAAGGCGATGGACCGTGCTGGCGCGGCGATGCGCGCCGCCGGTCAGGTCCTGACCTATCACAATCACGCGATCGAGTTCCGCAAGTTCGCTGGCAAGACCATGCTCGACATCTTCTTCGACGAAAGCGACCCGCGGAATCTGCAGGGCGAGATCGATACCTACTGGGTGCAGAGCGGCGGCGGCGATCCGGTGAGCTGGTGCCAGAAGCTGAAGAACCGCCTGCCCTTGCTCCATCTCAAGGACTATGGCGTGCACGCCGACGGCAAGGGCGGCTACATGGCCGAGATCGGCAACGGCAACCTCGAGTGGAAGCGCATCATCGCCGCCGCCGAGGCCTCGGGCACGAAGTGGTTCATCGTCGAGCAGGATACCTGCCCGGGCGATCCCTTTGTCTCGCTGCAGCAGAGCTTCGACTACATCAAGGCCAACCTGGTGGAGCGGGCAGCGGCGGCGGGGTGAAGGCCTGACTATCAGATCCAATGAGGGAAGCATGTATCTCACCGGATTCGCCGACGAAGCCGCCTTCGACATTCACGGGCAGATCGGCGCCACCAAGGAACTCGGCTGGCATTCGATCGAGTTGCGTCGCGCCGGCAGCGTCAACATCCACGACATCCCCGATGCCGAGTTCGCGGCACTGCTGGCGTCGCTTCGCGCGGCGGGTCAGGCCGCTGTCTCGGGTGGCTGAGTCTGTCTGCCCGGACTGCAACTGCCGTGAGCGTCCGTGGTGCAGGATCTCAGGTCCTGCCCATGTCGAGCGAGGGATCGAGGTAGAATAGCGTTTCGACGGTCGACATCCGCTCCGTCCAACGAACCACCTCAACCTTACGAGTGCAGCCATGATCGACATCTCTCGCGATGAGCAAAACCAGGACGACGACGCGGATGCCAACCGCGATCCGCTCACCGGCGCCCCCGGCGCCCATCCGGTGGGGACCGGACTCGGCAGTGCGGGCGGTGCCGGGGCTGGCGCCGCGATCGGCGCCTTGGCAGGACCGATCGGAGCCGGCGTCGGCGCAGTGATCGGTGGCATCGCTGGCGGCCTGGCGGGCAAGGGCGCCGGCGAAGCTGCCAATCCGACCGATCCCGAATCCTACATCGGCTGCGTAGTCGTCGATCGCGACAATGATCGCATCGGTACGGTCGAAAGCGTCTGGCATGACGTCGACGGCTTGCCGGCCTTCCTCGCCATCAAGACCGGCTGGCTAGGCCTGGGGCAGGCACATCTGGTTCCTGCCGAGGCCGCTGAATGGGCGTCCACCGGGCGCAAGATCCGCCTGCCCTACGACGACGACGTGGTCAAGGCCGCCCCGGCATTCGCATCCGAGGACGAACTCGACGATGCGGGGGAGGGGCGTATTTACGAATACTGGCGTGGTTTCGGCCTGAGCGGCCTCCCCACCACGGCGGGGCAGGGACTGAGCAAGGTCGGCCGCAGCGAGGCCTCTTCGCCGACGCATGCGAGCGAAGACGAGGCCAGTGAGCTGGCGCGGGCGGAAGCCGACCGTTCCAGTGAAGTCCCCGATGATGATGAGATCTTCGTCCCTCTACGTCGCGGGTAGCCGATCGCGGTGAAGACCGCGTCCGCCACCCGGCAGCTGGTGGCCGGGCGTCGTTTGTAGTTACCCCCACCATGGTTGCGGTCAGCGATGAGGCTGGATGATGCCGGCCATGCTCGAATGGCTGCACCAGTTGCATACCCCAGACGGAATCCGGGCGTTGATCGCGGCGGGGGGGCTGCTGGTTCTAACCGTGATCATCTTTGCCGAGACGGGTGTACTTGCCGGCTTCTTCCTCCCTGGGGACAGCCTGCTCGTGGTTGCTGGGGTGTTGTGCTCGCTGGATCCTACGGCTCCCGATCAGGCGCCGCTGCTTCATCTCACCACCACCATGGCCGTGCTCAGCGCGGCGGCGATCCTTGGCGACTGGTTTAACTTTTGGATGGGCAAGCTGGTTGGATCCCGGGTCTGGTCGTGGAGGGACGGGCGCTTCTACAAGCGGCGCTACCTCGATGAGGCGCACGCCTTCTATGAGAAACACGGCGGCGTGGCCCTCGCTGTCTCCCGCTTCATCCCCATCGCCCGCACCTTCGTGCCTTTTGCCGCCGGGATGGCGCGCATGCCCTTCCGCTCCTTCTTCCTCTGGAACGTGCTCGGCGCGCTGGTGTGGGTGTGTTCCCTCCTCTTGCTCGGCTGGTGGCTTGGCCGGGACGAGACGATGCGCCGCAACCTGCACCTGCTGATCCTGGCGGTGGTCGGCATCTCGCTTATCCCGCTCGTGATCGGCGTGGTGAAACGTCTGCTCGGCAAGCCGCCGGCGCTGCCGATGGCGCCGGTGTTCGAGCCGCCCCGCGACTGAGCGGCGCCCCCTATGAGCCTGTCGGCTGGTTCGGTCTCGGACGGCATCCCCGACAGACTCCTAGCCAGCCCGACCAGGGCCGGCATACTCTCGGCCTCCATGGCCGACGTCCTTGCATTCACTGATGTTTCCTTCAGCTATCGCGGCGATTGGCTCAATCGCATCCGCTCGCTCGACACGGTCAGCTTCGCGGTGCCGGCTGGCGCCGCCTATGGCTTCCTCGGCGCCAATGGCGCGGGCAAGTCGACGTCGATCAAGCTCACGGTGGGCCTGCTCGCCGGCCAGCGCGGCGAGATCCGCTTGTTCGGCCAGCCGGTCGGCGATGAACGTCTGCGGGCGCGCGTCGGCTACCTGCCTGAGCAGCCCTACTTCTACGAGAACCTGCAGGTCCACGAGTACCTTGCCTACCTCGGTAAATTGTCGGGGCTGCGCGGTCCCGCCTTGCGAACCGCGGTCGATCGCGTCAGCGAATTGCTCGACCTCGCCGAGCTCGCTCGACGCAAGCTGGGCAGCTTCTCGAAGGGCATGCGTCAGCGCTTCGGCCTGGCCCAGGCGATCATCCACCAGCCCGACCTGCTTGTCCTTGATGAGCCGTTCTCGGGCCTCGATCCCTTGTGGCGCGCGCGCTTCAAAGAGGTCATGGCCGCCGAGCGCAAGCGCGGCGCGACGCTGTTCTTCAGCACGCACATCCTCTCCGACGTCGAGGACCTCTGCGATCACTACGCGGTGATCGATCACGGCAAGGTGCTCGAACAGGGCCGCCTCGACACGCTGATCGGCGCCGCGCCGCTGGCGCTGACCGCGCGCGGCGCGCGACCAGAGGGGGCCGAGGATCTCGGCGATGGCACCTGGCGGCTGCTCTTCCCGGACAGCGAGCGCGGCGCGCGCCTGGCGGCGCTTACCGCGAGCGGCGCCGAGATCCTGCGCCTGGAGCGCAAGCACATCGCGTTGGAGGACTACTTCGTGGCACGGGTGCGGGCCTTCCATGCCGCCGGCCGCCCGATGGAGGCCACGCCGTGATCCTGATCATCGCCGGCGCCACCTGCCGTGAGGCGCTGCGCTCGCGCAGCTTCCTCGGCCTGCTCGCGCTCTATTGCCTCGGCATCGGACTGGCGCGCGTGGTCGGCTGGATCAGTCCCGCCAGCGACGATGTCACCACCAATCTGGTGCTCAGCCTGCAGTCGATCGTCGGCGTGCTGGTGGCGGTCGCCACCGGCACCGCCCTGGTCCATACCGAGATCAAGCAGCGCACGCTCTATACCGTGCTCTCGCGCCCGCTCGCGCGGTGGCGTTTCGTGGTCGGCAAGTACCTCGGCCTGGCCGCGGCTCTTGTCGTGGGCCAGGGCGTGATGCTCGGACTCGGACTCACGTGGCTGGGCGCCACCGGCGCGCCGCTGCATTCCGCGTTGGTGGTTGCCGGCCTGCTCACTGCGCTCGAGGTGCTGGTGATGGCGGCGGTGGCGTTGTGCTGGACGGCGCTCACCAGTCCCCTGCTCGCCGCCGCGCTCGGTCTCGCCACCTACGCGCTTGGCCATGCGGTGGCGACCCTGCCCGGCATGCTGCCCTATCTGCAGGGCTGGCGGATGACCGTGGCCGCGGCGGGCGCCAGCCTGATCCCCAATCTCGGACGCTTCGCCTATCGCAACGACGCGGTGCATCAGGTGCCGTTGCCTCCCGCCGAGCTGGCGTCGGCCATCGCCTACGGCCTGCTGTGGATCGCCCTGCTGGTCACCATCACCGTCGCCGTCTACCGGAAGAAGCAGTTGTGATCGCGCGCGTCGGGCTGACGACGGCCATCCTGGCCATGGCCGCGGTGGCGGTGGGCTGGAATGCGCGCGGCATGCTCGGCCATGAGCGCGCCGTACGGGCGAAGAACCTCGATTTCCTCCCGTCGCCAGTGGTGGCGCGGGTGCTGTCGTGCGGCCACCCCTCCAGCGCCTCACGCCTGCGCTGGATCGATGCGTTCGCCTACTTCCAATTCCAGCTCGACCGCAAGGACGACACCATCGCTGGCGGCGGCAGCGGCTTCAAGCGCCTGTACGACATGCTGATCGGGCTCGATCCGCGCTTCGAGCCGTATTACCAGCACGCCGCGCTGTGCCTGGGCGGGGTGCTTGAGCGTCACCAGGACGAACTCGGCTATCTGCAGCGTGGGACATTGGAGCTGCCACAGGCGAGCGGCCTGTGGCGCTCGGCGGCGGCGGTGCTGGTCACCTATTACGCCTGGGATGCGCAGCAGCCGCGCAACCTCGATCGCTTCCTTGCTGCCTGGGCCGACAGCGAGACCGACGACAACGCCAAGGCGATGGTGTGGCAGTGGCAGCGCGCCTTGGCTCGGCGACGCCTGGGCGGTCTCGAACAGGTGCCGTATTGGCTCGACCGCCTGCCGACCACCGTCCCTGATTCGCCGATGTCCGCCTTCATCGAAGGCATCCTGCGCGAGCAGATCGCGCGCTACGCGATCGACGAGTTGAGCGCGGTGCTCGCCGCCCGGCAGGCTGCTGGCGAACCGGTGGAGCGCATCGCCGACCTGCTCGACGCCCCCCGTCTCGCGACGCGTCAGCTGCATCTTCAGCTGGGGCCGGTGGCGGTGATCGATGGCATGCTCGCCTTGCGCAGCGATCCGTTCGGCTATCCCTACCAGCTGCGCGATGGCCGCGTCAGCAGCCTTGGCCTCGACTACCGCGACTTCGCCAAGGCGGTCGCCGGCACGGACACCAAGCTGCAGTCGGCGGCGAAGCGGGATGGCGGTTGGCCCAAGGACCTCGACGGGGTCGCGGCCGTGGGGGTCCTGCTCCCTACTCCGCCGCCCGAAGCCGAGATCGATTACCGCGGCCAGCATCTCATCGCGCGCATTCCCGATCCGCCAGCGTCGCCGTTGACATTCCGCTGATAAGGAGCCTGTCGGGGATAGCGAGCGTCGCGCTGGCTCGGTTTCGGACGGCCATCCGATCCGCGTCGCCATCTTCGCTCGCTATCCCCGACAGACTCCTTGGTGGACAGGGCTCTTCGAGCTCCGCGACCAAGCGCCAGGGAAAGAACCAACCGGCGACCGTTACCACACCGACCGCACAGCCTGAACACGGCGCCAGCGATGATCCCCGTCATCGCCACGGCGGTGACTGGCAGGGTGACCGATTCGTTGCATTCGTTTCCCAAAGCCGTGCATGTGCATCATATCGGTGCGTTTCGGTGCCAGACGATGATCCGCGATGCCGCCGTCTCCAGGTTATGTTAGCTAAGTTTGCCGACTCCGCCCGCAAGTTGATCATACCATGCCCGTCGATCCCGCCGCCGAACAGGTCCACCTCTTGTTCCTGCGCCACGCCGAGGCGATTCGCGGCTACGTCACCGGCCTGGCCGGAGGTGATCTGGCCCTGGCCGACGATGTCTTCCAAGAGGTCTTCCTCGTCGCCAGCCGGCGCGCCGACGATTTCCGGGTCGGCAGCGACTTCAGCGCCTGGGTGCGCGGCATCGCCCGGCTCAAGTTGCTCGAGGTTCTGCGTCAACGTAGCCGCGGCACCGGTTTCGCCGAGGACGTGCTTGGCCTCCTCGCGGCCGAGGCGCCTGCTGATGAGAATTGGCGCATCCACCAGCACGCTTTGCAGGATTGTCTCGGCCGTCTCGCCCCGCGCGCGCGCGAGTTGACCGAGATGCGTTACGTCGAGCAACTCGCCCCCACCGCCATTGCCGCGCGGGTGCGCTGGACGGTGAACGCGGTCAATGTCGCCCTCTCTCGCGTGCGTCGCCAGTTGCGCGAGTGCGCAGACCGGCGCCTCGCCCAGGATGCGTCATGACCCGCGCGCGTCTGGATCAGCTGATCGACGCCTGCCTTGATGGCGATGCCACCCTGCGGCCCGAGCTTGAAGCCGCGCTGCGGGCGTCGCCAGCGGCGCGCCAGGCATGGTGGCGCGCGATCCAGATCCACGCCGGCCTGCATGGCGCGCTGCGCGCACGTTCAGCCGCGGTCAGCGGCGCCCGCATGCGGCGGGCTTCACCAGGCCGGCGTCGCACGGCTGCCACCTTCCCGCTGCGCTGGGTGCTGGCGGCGGTTGCTGCGGTGTTGCTGGTCGCGGTCGGGCTTCATACCCGGCAGCCCGCAGCGCAGCCAGTAGCGCAGCCAGCAGCGCAGCCAGTAGCGCAGCCAGTAGCGCAGCCGGCGGTGCAGGCCGCGGTCAGCGCTCTCGCGCGCATCACCGCCGGCACCGGTGTCGGGCGCGAGCTTATCGCCGGCGACGA
>Ga0163144_10031250_pt1 | contig 10159 bp, 5 predicted proteins | sample OliLak19BULKMAT1_FD_123175 | JGI IMG/M metagenome (GOLD analysis project Ga0163144, IMG submission 123175) | Freshwater microbial mat bacterial communities from Lake Vanda, McMurdo Dry Valleys, Antarctica - Oligotrophic Lake LV.19.BULKMAT1 | ecosystem: Environmental > Aquatic > Freshwater > Lake...
CCAAGCCGACCGCGAACGCCGCCTCGAAGCCTCCCGCGACGTCTCCGCCCGTTGGACCACCCGCCATGAAGAAGCCCGCGCGTTCTACAAAGACCGCCCCGTCTCCATCCCCGCCGCCACCCCTAATCTCCCCGCCAACAACGCCATCGATCACTTCTTGAACTCCAAGCTCAAAGCCGCTTCCCTCGCCCCCCGCCCCCTCACCGACGACCTCGAATTCCTCCGCCGCCTCTCTCTCGATTCGACCGGCCTCATCCCCACCGCCGATGAGATCCGCGCCTACCAAGCTCTCCCCCCCGCCACCCGTCGCGCCAAGGCCATCGACCGCCTCCTCAACCATCCCGACTGGGCCGACAACTGGGTCAGCTACTGGCAGGACGTCCTGGCCGAAAACCCCGGCATCCTCAAGCCCGATCTCAACAACACCGGCCCCTTCCGCTACTGGATCCACCAGTCCTTCACCGACGGCATCCCCTTTGATCGCTTCGTCACCGAACTCGTTCAAATGGAAGGCAGCGTCCATCTCGGTGCTCCCGCGGCCTTCTCTCAAGCCACTTTGAACGACGCGCCCATGGCCGCCAAAGCCGAAATCCTCGGGCTCGCCTTCCTCGGCACCAAGCTCGGTTGCGCCCGCTGCCACGACGCCCCGTTCCATCCCTATAAGCAGCAGGATCTCTTCTCCATGGCCGCCATGCTCAACGGCAAGGCGCTGAAGCTCCCCGTCGCCAGCACCGTCCCCCTTGGCGAAGGCAGTCGCAAGCCCGCCGTCTCCATTACCCTCAAAGCCGGTGAAGCCATCAACCCCGGCTGGGCCTTTAATGATCTCATCCGCCACGACGAAACCGGCACCCTGCCCACCGAAGGCAAAGTCGAATCCCGCCGCACTCTCGCCGGCCTCATCGTCTCGCCCAAGAACGAGCGTTTCGCGCAGGTAGTCGTCAACCGCGTCTGGAAACGCTACTTCGGCATCGGTATCGTCGAACCGGTCGACGACTGGGCCTTCGCCAAACCGTCCCACCCGGAGTTGATGCAATTCCTCGCCCGCGAATTCGTCACGAGCGGCTACGATCTCAAACACCTCGCCCGCCTCATCTTCTCCTCCCACGCCTACCAGCGCCGTCCCCTCGAATCCCTCGCCGCCACCCAACTCTCACCCGCCAACCGCCTCTTCGCCGGACCCGTCCGCCGCAAACTCTCCGCCGAACAGCTCGTCGACTCCCTCCACCGCGCCGTCGGCAAGGCCTTTGAATGCGAGGATCTCAACCTCAACCCCGCCGGCGATCGGCCCCCCGCCCAGTTCCTCAACATGGGCAAGCCCTCCCGCTCCTGGCAGATGACCGCCCTGTCCAACGAACGCGATCGGCCCGCCCTTGCTCTGCCCATCGCGCAGGCGTTGATCGACGTCCTTACGAATTACGGCTGGCGCCAGTCCCGGCAGAATCCGTCCACCACCCGCGACGACGGCGCCTCGCCGATGCAGACTCTGATCCTCGCCAACGGGGTCCTCGGCACCCGGATCCTCCGCCTGTCGGACGATAGCGCCTTCACCGAACTCGCCCTGCGGGATCTCCCGGTCGAAAAGCTCGTCGAAGAAGCCTTCTTCCGGATCCTCTCCCGGCCCCCCACCGCGGTCGAAACCAGCGCCATGGCGGCTCTGCTCCGGCCCGCCTACGCCAGCCGAAAAGTGGTCGGCGCGCAAACCGGTTACGCCGCCCTCAAGAGCGATAACCGCGTATCCTGGTCGAACCATCTCAGCGCCGAAGCCACTCTCATCCGCATGGACGAAGAGAAGAAAATGCGGCTCGGCGCCGAACCCACCAAGCGATTGAAAACGGAATTCCGCGTGCTCTTTGAAGATGCGCTCTGGGCCATGCTCAACAGCCCCGAATTCGTATTGCTCCCCTAAGGATCCCGCCCATGAACCGCCGTGATTTCCTCGCCGCCTCGACTGCCGCTCTAGCCAGTGGTGCCGCCACCGCAGCCCATGTTCCCAAGGGCAAGGCCGATGCCTGCATTTTCCTCTGGCTCGGCGGCGGTGCCGCTCACATGGACACCTTCGACCCCAAGCCCCTCGGCGACGGCAAGAAGGTCGCCGGGTCTTACTATAAGTCGATCAACACCGCCATCAAGGGCGAGCAGGTCTGCGAACATCTCCATCGCTCGGCCCCGCTGATGGACCGCGCGATTGCCGTCCGTTCCATTACGCATGACATCTCCGGCGAGCATGCCGCCGCGGCCAACCTCGTCCATACCGGCCGCAAGCCCAGCGGGACGCTCATCTACCCCGCCATCGGCTCCATCGTCTCGAATCAACTCGGTGCCAAGTCCGCCGAAGTCCCGCCCTACGTCGTCATGGGCTACCCCAGCATCATCCGCGACCCCGGCTTCCTAGGCGCCCGTTACGGCTACATTTATCTCACTCAAATCGAGACCGGCCCGGCTGGCCTGCTCCGTCCGCCGGACGTCGACTTGAACCGCGAGGATCGCCGCGAGACCCTCCTCTCCAAGATGCGCGAAGAGTACACGAAGCGACACCCGAAGGACCAGACCGTTCTGCAGCAGGAGGCCATCACGACCTCCGCCTACAAGCTGGCCGGCCCGAAATTCCTCAACGTTTTCGACCTAGCCCGCGAGTCGTCGACGCTCCGGGAGTCTTACGGTGGAGAGTTCGGCCAACGCTGCCTCCTCGCCCGCCGCTTGGTGCAATCGGGAGTCCGTTTTGTCGAAGTTTCGCATAACTTGAATTTCTTGAACGGCTCCGGCTGGGACACGCACAACGACGGTCAAGTGAAGCAGCATCTGCTTATTGAGGAGCTCGACAAGGCCTTCTCGTCCCTCCTGATCGACCTTGAGAAGAATAAGATGCTCGATACGACGTTGGTCGTAATCGCGACCGAATTCGGCCGCCCGCCGGACTTCGACGCCGGTGGGGGTCGCGGCCATCAGTCGGCTGGCTTCAGCATGGTGTTAGCCGGTGGAGGCTTGAAGACCGGCCAAGTGATCGGTCGGACTGACGAGGTTGGCCGCAAGGTCGCCGACCGTCCCGTCTCGATCCCCGATTTCCACGCCACCATCCACTGCGCCCTCGGCATCGACCCCCACAAAAACCTATACGCCGGCGAACGGCCCGTCCCCATCACCGACCGCGGAACCCCGATCGCCGAGCTCTTCGTCTAGGCCGCGCCGATTCCTCCCGCGACGTGCAACCACTCGAGGGAAAATCGAAGTGTCCGAAATCACTTATCATAAAGATCGGGAAGTCAATGCCCAGTCCTGGCTCCATTCTTGTTGGCCCGCGAAGAGCCCAAGTGAACTCAGTAGATGCCGAATATCAAAACGATAGTCTGCCTTGCCAATTCCCGAAAGCAATTCAGGGCGCTGTATAGCGGGCAAAGAGATACTCCCAAGCGGATATGGTGGATGGATACGCCCCATCAGTGCTCGGCAGGGTGCGGAAGTGTCGGAAGACGAGCGACGATATTATAACGGTCAAAGCGCCCAGGTATTGGACATCATCAATGTCCCGGTCATTGGGGCGACGCCAGTTCTCTACCAAGCCGAGAATTATGTCATTGATCCTGGATTTTATTGGGAGAAGCAGGGCGAGCGTGCCGTTGAGGAACTAGATCAACTTCTTGATAATCCGCCATCAATTTGGACGAACGACGATTCCACATATTACGGGGCCAATGATCGCGTGACGCTTGATGTTGCCGCAAAACTCAAGAGTTCGTTAATGCTGCTGAGGCCAGAAGAGCTGACAATCATAGTCCATATCGAAGGCGCTGAGTTTGGGAATCCTAAAAGGCGCGTCAGAGCCGATTTTACTTATAAAAACGTGCTCCATCGTCTAATCGTCACAGACCCGGTTGCGGAAAGAACGCTGCTCGCGAAACCGAATGCTCAGTACAAAATGAAAAACACGTATCTGTGTATTAGCTTAGGCGAGGCTCACACCGACGGTTGATGCTACAAGCTTGTGGCAGCGGTCATCACCAAAGAGGTTTTATAAACGTGCAGCAAACCGTTTTCACCATCGGCCATTCCACACACCGGCAGGAATATTTCCTGAATCTGCTATTGCAGCATGGCATCACAGCACTTTGCGACGTACGTTCAACGCCATATAGCCGCGTGAACCCACAGTTCAACCGCGAAGAGCTGAAACAGGCGCTCAAGGCAAGTGGCATCGCTTACGTATTCCTAGGAAAGGAGCTAGGAGCGCGGAGCGACGATCCATCATGCTACGAGGATGGAAAGGTGCAATATGACCGCCTGACGCACACAGAACTGTTTCAGCAGGGCATCCAGCGCGTTCAGGATGGAATGCAAAACTATCGAGTTGTGCTAATGTGCGCAGAGAAGGAACCGCTTGAATGCCACCGGACAATTCTTGTCGCAAGGCAATTATCTGCCCAGAACCTTGACGTTCAGCATATTCACGCAAACGGCAACCTGGAAAGTCACGTCGGCGCGCTGAAGCGGTTAGCGCGTCTGCTGAATCTGCCTCAAGGCGACATGTTCAGTCAAACCGAAGAAGCGTTTGCCGATGTCTATAAACGACAGGAAGAACGGATTGCATACGATGCGAAGGCCATCGCCGCTCCGGCAGCATACCCAGCTGTTCGGAGCGCCAACGGATGAAAATATTCACGATCGGCTTTACGAAGAAATCAGCAGAAACGTTCTTCACCCGGCTAAAAAACGCTGGCGTTCAGCGTCTAGTTGATGTGCGCCTGAACAATGTCTCGCAGCTCGCGGGCTTTGCGAAGAAGGATGATCTTCGCTATTTCACGAAAGAAATTTGCCGAATTGATTACGTCCATGTTCCTGCCCTTGCACCGACGGCGGATATTCTCGACCCGTACAAGAAGCAGAAGAACGGCGATTGGGAGCTCTACGAGCGGCAGTTTATTGACTTGATGGAACGCCGTCGTATCGAGGAGATCGTTCCCAGAGATGTGCTGGACGGCGGCTGCTTGCTGTGCAGCGAGGAGAAGCCGCACCATTGCCACCGCCGCCTTGTCGCGGAGTACTTGAGGGGCAAATGGGGTGATGTTGAGATTGAACACATTCCGTAGCCACAATGCGGAAGAATGAATATGCAAAGAAGCGGCATAGTGGCAGCGATTAACACCGGACGGGCAATGGTCGCGATTGAGAAAGAGGGGCCACAACGTTACATATATGGCCCCGTTACCGCAATGTTCCGCAGCGTCCGCGCCCGAAACTTCCCAACTTCCGATAACTCCCGAGTAAACCCGCGTAACTCCGTATGCGGCACCAAATAGGCATCATAAAGCCCCATATTATGGAGTGCCGCACGCCCAACCGGACCTCCCGCATATCGAATCGACCCAATGAAATTCCAACCGCAATGGCACCGGAAACACCCACTTTTTCACTCGACGCAAAAACGATCTGCTCTGGCCTCGCAGCCGCCGAAATCGCATTTGGCTCCTCGCCATACCGTGATCGATCGTAAGGCGACCAAATTGAAATGGTACTCCGATCAAACGCCGCGGTTGCCGTATTTAAATTTCGAATGCTGACCGCGATGACTCGTCCGTAAACGCCACCTTCGCCCCGCTCATCGGATTTCCCGCCGGCACCACCGGCGGCGGAAAGCCGGGTGTTCATCCCTCACAAACTCTTGTCTGCGCAGCAAATAGACGACCGAAACCCCGAAGATCCTCGCCCCCCTACGCCACCACCGCCCCCGTCTGACCCGTGTCATAACCCGCCAACACCTCCAACCGCCGCCGCAGCCCCGCCCTCTGCAACACATCCAAAAAGCTCTGCGCCACCGGCGTATCCATCGTCTTCCGCCGCATCACAAAATCGTATCGTTCGCTCTGCAACGGCGTAAAGTGAAGCCCAAACGTCTGCGCCGCCGACCGCGTCGCCAGGCAGCAATCCGCCTCCTGAGCCAGCACCAAATAAGCCGCCGCCAGATGCCCATACGCAACTCGCTCATATCCCTTCACCCGCGTCGTCTCCTGAATTCCACCCTCCTCCAATAGCCGATCCAGCAGCAACCGGCTCCCCGAACCCTCCTCCCGATTCACAAACCGCACTGACTTCCGCGTCAAATGCTCCGCTTTCGTAATGTTCTTCGGATTTCCCGCCGCCGTCACAAAACCCTGCTCCCACCGCGCAAACGTAATCACCGCAAAATCCTCGTCCGGAAACTCCCGTCGAATAAACGGTAGATTGAACTCCCCCGACTCCGGATCCTCCAGATGCGAGCCCGCAATGTGAACCTTCCCTTCCTGCAGCCAACGAAGCGCCAGCTTGCTCGACGCCGGAGCCGACACAACCTCCACCCCCGTCAACTTCTCCACAAACCGCGATAACACCCCAATCGCCGGATCACAACCGGCCAGCACCAACTTCCGCGGCGCGGCCTCTTCTCTGCCAAAAACCATCAGCTCCGCCTGCCCCGCCTCGCTCCCAATCTTTGAGATCACTCCATCCGCCTCCGGCAAGTAAGCCGGCGTCGCGTTCACTGGAATGCTCACCATCCGGCCCCCCACCTGGCACACCCGAACCGCTTGGCCCCGTCCCACCCCCATCGCGCTCAGCACCTCCGTCTGCACCGGCGCCGCCACATCGGCCACCTCCCCCTCCAGCGAAAACAGCTCCTCCACCGGAACCTCCAGTTCGCGGGAAATACGCAGCGTCACCTCGGTATTGGGCACATAAGTCCCCGCCTCAATCGCATAAATCGTCTGCCGGCTAACCCCCACCTTCTTCGCCAGCATCGCGGCTCCCACGCCCCGGCTCCGCCGAATCTCCCCCAAACGGTTGTTCACTTTCAATTGCATGGATCTCTAAACCCTCCCCTACTTTAAAACTGAACCTTCAGCACAAACTCATACACCCGCGGATCCAGCGCCGTCGTAATGCTCCCAAACGCCACCGTCCCAAAGCTGCCGTTGGGGTTGGCCAGCGGCGGCGTGTTGGTCACGTTGAAAGCCTCCGCCCGGAACTCCGTCCGCACTCGCTCCGTAATCGCAAACGTCTTTCCCACCATCAAGTCCAGTGTCTTATACCCCGGGCCGGCCACCGGATTCCGCGAGCTATTGCCAATCGTAAACTGCGGAGCCTGCGCAAACGCCGCCGTGTTGAACCACCGTCCCGCGGAGCGTTCCTCGAGCGGCAAAGAAGGATCCACCAACCGGTTCGGACGCTGGATCCCAAACCCGGCAAACGCGTTCAGGTTCGTCGCCTGCGTCACCGCCACCGGGCTGCCAGCCTGCGCGCGGGCAATCCCCGCCACTTGCCATCCCCCCGCCAGCACGTCGCGCCAACCGCTCAACGCCCGCGACCGGCCCTTCCCCAACGGCAGCTCATAAACGAACCCAATCGAAACCACATGCGGAACGTTGCCCGTGGAAACATCTTTTTCCAGCCGCTGATTGAAGCTATCCGCCGCTTGAAAATTCGCCACAGGCCCCGTCAACACCGCCGAATCAAACACCGCCCCCGCGTCGTCGATCAACCGCGAAAACGTGTAGGCCGCCGTAAACGTCAGCCCTTGCGAGAACCGCTTCTCCAAGTGCGATTGAAACGAATGATAGGTCGAATGGCCCACGTTGTTCCGGTACAGCGTCACCGTCGTGAAGCGCGGATACGGCCGCAGCAACTGGCCCCTCGCGATGGTGGCCGTGCCCAGCGACGTGTTCGCCGGAATCTCGCCGAAGTACGGATTCGCCACCGGTTGCGTAAGCTGCGAGCCCAGCGCCAACTGCTCTACCGTCAACTGGTTCAGGTTCACATCCGGCACCCCGAGCCGAGTCAGCTTCGATCCTAAATACCCCGCCGAAAAACTCCAGTTCTCGCCAAAAGTCTTCTGCAGTGTCGCGTTCCATTGCTGCGCGTAACCGCTGCCATTATCCCGCTGCACCCCGAACACCCCCTGGCCCAGCCCCGCCCCCGCGTTCGCCGCCTGCGGCCGCACTGTCGGCCCTTGCGAGAGCACAAACGCCGGGTTGATGTTGTCTAGCGTCTGCTGCCCCAACGTCTGGATGAAGGGGAAAAGCGGCGTCGTGAAAGGCGTCGTAATGCCCGCCTGCTCGATCCACGTCATGCCATATCCAGCCCGAAAAACGAACGAATCCGTCATCTTGTACGCCGCCCCCACCCGCGGCGCGAAGTTCTTCTTCTCCAAATTGCGAGCGGCCGACGGCGTCCCGTTCGCTCCCAAATAGTCGAGCTTCTGCGTTGCCAGATTGAACACCGCGCCTCGCCCCTCCACCACCGTCGAAGGGAAATTCAGCGTGTACCGGGTGCCCAGATTCAGCGTCAGCCGGCGCGAAACCCGCCAATCGTCTTGCAGGAAAAACTCCGCAATTCTCGCCCGCGGCTTGATCGTCTCTGGCTGCGCATCAATCGAAAACCGCCCCACTTGGCCAACCAGAAAGGAAGCAAAACTGCTCCCCGTGTTCGCCGTCACCGCACCCGAAGCCGCCAGACCACCCGTAAAGATATTCGTGAACTGGAAGTTCCCCGTCGGGCTCGGCGGTTGCAACACATCTAAACTCTGCCAGCGAATGTCCGTCCCGGCCTTCAGGCTATGGCGCCCCTTGATCCAAGAGTAGGTATCCAGGAACTGCGTCACCGAAGTAGTGAACGCGGCGTTCCCACTCGCCGGCGGTCCCAACTGCTGCAGGCCCACCAGGTCATAGGTCGGCAGCACATCGGCAAACGAAGTCACCGGGATATTCGGAATCAGCGTCGCCTGGCCCACCGGTTGGCCCGTGCGCAGCGAATTGCGGTCAAACCGGCGCCGCGTATAGCCGAAGCGCAGTTGGTTCACCGCGCTCGGCGAAAGGTTCCACGTATGCTCCGCCGCCACGCTGTCCGCCCGGGTCAACGTGTTGCCAATCACGCTCGTCGTCAGGTTCCCACTGCCGTCCGGCAGCGGCGTCGTCGGCTTGCTCTCGTCGCGCAGAAACGAGTAGCGGCCGAAGATCCGGTGCGCCGTGCCGAAATACCGGTCCAGCCTGCCGTCAAACTGGTCGGCCACCGTACCATCGTTGCCCATCCGCCGATAGTTGTTCGCCGTCGCCTCCGCCCCGCTGGCGGTGAAAACATTCGGAGCCGGGTAGCGGTCCAGCACGGCCAGCGCCGCGCGATCGAATCGGCTCGCCGGAATCGTGTTGCCCGCGAAGGCATCGCGCGCAAAAGCGCCGTCCACGCGCCGCGTCGTCGCCGGGTCGAAAATCGCCGTCGCAAAGGCACCCCGTTTCTGCGCCGAAGTCGGCACCGTGCTCAAGCGGACCACGCCCGTATTCAGCCGCGTCCCCTGGTAGTCCGCGAAGAAAAAGGTCTTGTTCTGCTGAATCGGTCCGCCCAGAATGAACCCGTACTGATTCCGTCGAAACCGGGGGTTGGCCCCGGTGGTGGCGAAAAGATTCCGGGCATTCAGCGCCTCGTTGCGAAAAAACTCAAACAGCGTCCCGTGCAGGTTGTTCGATCCCGCCTTCTGGTTCACCATGATCACGCCGCCGTTCGAACGGCCGTACTCCGCAGAATAGCTGTTGATCTCCACCCGGAATTCCTCGATCGCATCAATGATGGGGTAGAACGCCACTTGGCCCGGCTCCGGTTGCAGAACGCTGATGCCGTCGTAAATGTACTCGCTGACGCGCGGTCTGCTGCCGTTGATGCGCGGCAGCAGACTGCCCGGGGGCAGCGTCACGCCCGGCGACAAAGCAATCAGCGGAACAAAGTTTCGCCCGTCGAGCGGCAGGGTCACCACCTTCCGTTGCTCTACGACGAAGCTGAGCGTTCCCCGGCTCGCTTGCAGCAGCGGTGGGGCCGCCGTCACCTCCAGAGTCTGGCTGGCGTCGCCAACCGGAAGGTCGAAATCCAAGCTCGTCCGGTCCCCGATGCGAAGCAGAATCCCCTCCCGCGTCACTGGAGTGAACCCGCTTTTTGAAACGGCCAGTTGGTACTCGCCGGCGGGCAGGGCAAGGAACTGATAGGTGCCCTCCTCGGTCGAGGCCGTCTTCGCGGCCAAGCCCGTCTGCGCGTTAGTCACTTCCACGGCGGCGTCGCGAACCGGAAGCCCCGCAGGGTCCCGAATCAGCCCCAGCAGCTCCGCTTTAGTGGATTGCGAAAGCGCCGGAAGCGCGGAAAGCAGCAGGAAACA
>Ga0163144_10031253_pt1 | contig 10158 bp, 6 predicted proteins | sample OliLak19BULKMAT1_FD_123175 | JGI IMG/M metagenome (GOLD analysis project Ga0163144, IMG submission 123175) | Freshwater microbial mat bacterial communities from Lake Vanda, McMurdo Dry Valleys, Antarctica - Oligotrophic Lake LV.19.BULKMAT1 | ecosystem: Environmental > Aquatic > Freshwater > Lake...
CGGCGGCACGCCACCCCGCGCGGGTCGGACGGCGGGGGGGCGGGGGGGGGGGGGGGGGGGCGGGGGGCCGGGGGGGAACGATCGTGAGCGTTCCGGTGCCGGTCGCGGGCGGATTCGCGCCTTGCTGGTAACCGCCGATGCGGATCAGGTAGGTGGTGTTGGCCGCCGCGCTGAAGAAAAGGGACGACTGGAGGCTGTTCGCGCCGCAGGAAGCGGAGTCGTCGTTGCAGGCCAGCGTCGTGTTGCTCGCCACCGGGCAGGCGTTGTTGTAGACCGCGATCTTGGTGTCAAAACCCGAACCGCAGGTCGAGACGGTGGCGGGCCCGGCGTTCGAGCCGTTGGTCCAACGGTACCAGACGTCGCTGCCGATGTTGCTGTAGCCGGTGTTGGTGCAGGCCCCGGGCTCATCCGGGCCGTCGGTCGTGGCGTTCATCGTGGCGAAGAACGTGGCGCCGTTGGCGACCGTCGTGGCGTTCACGCACAGATCGTTCGGGGGGTTGAAGGTGCCGCCACCGACCGGGTTCGGGATGCGGGTGTTGACCGCCAGGCTGCTCGGGTCGGTCGCAGGCACCACCGCCGGGCGGAAGAGATCGATCGTCGCGTTGCCGGCGACCGGGGCGACGTTGCAATCAAAGCGGAAGTTGTAAAGCGTGTCCCAACGCAGGGCATTGGAGTTGGGGTTCTGCGCGAAGGTCTGGGTCGACTGGAACGAGATTTCGCTGGCGCCAGGAGCCCAGACGACGTTCCAATCGGTATTGCTGTAGGGTTCACCGCTGTGGTACGGGACGTCATGGAACGACGCATTGGTGATGACCGCATCGGGCGGCAGCGGGATGCGGAACTTGCCGCCCGAGCGATCGCTGGTCATGTTCTGGATGGCGTACTCATAGTGCCAGATGCCGCCGCCCATGTCGGTGACCTTGACCCCGGCAAAGTAGTGACCGCCGTCAGCGATGCCGGGGATTCCCGTGTTGTTGTGGCGGGGTGCCGAGGGATCGTTGACCACGGTGATCTGAACGTTCGGGTCGGGAGTGTTCAGGCCCAGGCCGTGATCCTGCCAGGCGTAGATCGCTGCACGACCGCGCTGGGTGGTGCCAGACAGGGAGATGTTGAACGTGGACTGATTGACCGTCACGCGCCGATAGGACTGGCTGTTCAGATCGTTACCGAACTCGGAATCTTCCGGTTGAACGTACGAACTGGCGAAAAGGTGGACGCCGCCTTGCGGAGCCAAATCCGTCTGAAGAACTTGGAGACGCTTGTACAGCCGTTGGGCCGTATCGCCCGGCTCAACGGTGCCGTTGCCGTTCCAATTGAGCGGGATGTACCCCGCCGCCGCATCGATCTCGTGCTTGGGCCCGAGGCCGCCCTGGCTGCCGTTGAGGCCCGCCGAGTACGGATCGGAGCAACCCGGGAACAGGGCATCGCAGTTGCCGCCGGGCTGACAGGAACAGCAGACGTTGCCCTGCAGCGCACAGAAGCCGTGCTTGAGCCATGCCTGGCCGACCTGCTCGATCCGACCATTCGCGACCAGGTACATGTTCTGCGAAATGACGGGGTACACGTTGGTGGTGTCGTCCCAGATAAGCCGGGTGCTGCCCAGATTGCAGGACGTGGTTCCGAAGGCGTACGCGCGCTTGCCGTTCACGGGCCCGGCGGTCGTGTAATGCTCAACGTCCGGGATATCGCCGACGATGACGTCGGGTCCGGCAACGGGGTTGGCACACTGACCGAACGCCGCCGCCGCCACCAGAAGGGCGGCGGGCGACAGCGTCCACGCGAGCGATCGGCGGAAAACTCTTCTATCCATGAGAATGAACCCCGTAAAAAAAGACCGTCGCCATCGGCGAACGCCGGTGGCCAGAGGCAACCTTGAAACCCTTGCAAAAGTGGAGACACCTCCACTTTCTTTCGTTCACCCGATGACTATCAACTGTCTCCCAGTATATGAAAATCTGGACGACTGTCCAGCACAATATTGAGGGGAGGGGGGAGGGGGGGCGGAAATTGCAAAAACTTCCCAGTAAAAACCCCGTAAAATCTTCGAGCGCGAAGGCGATACGCCTTCTATACGCCTCACCCCCGTTCATCAGTTTCAGGGATTCGGAAAACTTTCTTCCAAAGCGGTGATTCGCGAGCCGATCATTTCCGCCGTCCTTTGGTCAATGTCCACGCGTGTTTGAGGCTCCTGAGGAGCACCGAATCGACCCCCGATCAGCCCCGCAGAGCCTCGCGCAAATGACGGTGCCAGCACGGTTGCCGCACCGGTAGCCCGAAAGTGGGAGCGGGAATGGTCTGGAACGGGGTGAAAAACTCGCGCATCAAAAGAGGACCGCGCCGGGTACGATTCTTAACGTGCCGAAGTATTCCCCGATTGAGGTCGCGATCGATTCGTTCGCAGACTGCCGAAACGCGTCCGCGGCCGGTGCAGACCGACTGGAACTCTGTGATCGCCTCGATCTTGGCGGTTTGACGCCACCCCGAAGACTGGTCGAAGCCGCACGACTGCATTTCCCTGAGGTTCCGTTGGTCCTTATGGCCCGAACGCCCGGCGACGACGAGGCCATTTCATCGGAAGTTGTGCGTTTGCTCGCGGCGGAGATCCGCGATTGGATGAGCGAATCAGCCGCCGGAATTATCTTCGGATTTACTCGCGAAGGGCGGATCGACCGTCCCGCGTGCGCAGCGCTTCTCGCGGCCGCCCCGCCGATTCCGTGCGTCTTTCATCGGGCCTTCGACACCCTGCCTGATCCGGTCGCAGCGCTCGAGGAAATCATCGCCCTCGGCTTCCGACGGGTGCTGACGTCGGGTGGGTCGGGCACAGTCTCCGAGCGGGTCGCCGCTCTTGAGCGTCTGGTGGACGTCGCCGCAGGCCGCATCGAGATTCTGCCGGGGGGTGGTTTGCGCGCGGAGAATGCCGCCGCCATACGCAACACGCAAGGCATTCTCTGGGTTCACTCATCCTGCCGATCTGCCGCGGATCCGGCACGTTTTTCGGCCGATGAATTCGCGAGGTTACGTGAGGCGCTGAGCGAAGTCCCCAAAGCGGTCGAGTGAACCATGAGCAGACGTCCCCAAGGCCAACGCGTGCTGATTCGCGGCATCATGCTCGCATTGCTGGCCGGTACGCTCTATGTTCTCAAAGCTCGCTTTGAGACCGGCAACGCGCCCGGGTCGGTAACACCGGGACGCCCGGCGGCCGCAGTTCCGTAACATTCCGGGGTCGACGCATGCCCGCGAGGGCGGCACTTCCTGCGGTCAATTGACGCCGGCGACGCGATCCACTTCTTCGAGGGCGGTAACGCCTTCCGCGACCAGTTTCCACCCGCTCTGCTGAAGAGTCGTGAAGAGCCCCTGCTCGATGATCTTCTTCATCGCGGTGATGGAGGGTGAGTTGAGGATGATGTCGCGCAGTTCATCGTTGACGTCCAGAAGTTCAAAGAGAGCCCGGCGGCCGCGATAGCCCGTGCGGAGGCAGCGGCCACAGCCCGTGGGGGTGTAGATGCGGGTCTTGTTGCCGAGGTAACGCCCCAGCCGAGTGGCCTGGCCGGGGGTCGCGGGAATGTCGCGCTTGCAGTGCTCGCACAGAACCCGCACCAGCCGCTGTGCCAGCACGAGGTTCAGAGCGTTGGCAACCAGGTACGGCTCGACCTTGAGATCGAGCAGGCGGAAGATCGCGGCGATCGACTCCTTGGCATGGACGCTGGAGAAGACCAAGTGGCCGGTAAGCGCGGCCTGCATCGCGACGCGGGCGGTCTCTTCGTCACGGATTTCGCCGACGAGAATGACGTCCGGGTCTTGGCGAAGCACGCTGCGCAGGAGCGTGCCGAACGTGTTCCCCTTGGCTTCATCGATCGGAATCTGCGTGGTGTTGTCCAGTTGATACTCGACCGGGTCTTCAATGGTGACCACGTTGGAGGTCTGCCGGTCGATCTCGCGGAGCGCGTTGTAGAGCGTGGTGGTCTTGCCGGAACCCGTCGGCCCGACCGAGAGCAGCAGGCCGCTGTCCTGCGAGCACACCTGCCGGATGCGCTCCAGCATGTAGTGCGGCATCCCCAGGTCGGTCATGGTGCCCGGGGCGGTTTTCTGATCGAGCACGCGGACCACCAGTTTCTGCCCGAACATGCTCGGGGTGAAACTGATGCGGTACTCGACCTTGCGGTTGGCGAAAACCGCCGAAAAGTGCCCGTCCTGCACCGCATCGCGCCCCGCGACGTGCATGTGGCACGCGGCTTTGATGACTCCCAGCACCAGTTCGCCGACCCGCTTGTTCAATTCGATGATGGGGACCATGTCGCCATCGATGCGCATCCGGACGTGGCACATTTCCGCCTTGGGCTCAAAGTGAATGTCCGTGGCCCGCGACTTTGACGCGAGTTGAACGAACAGCCGAAGGGCGTTGGGGCCGTCACTCAGCCCTTCAAGAACCTCCGAGGCGGCCCCGTTCGCGTCGACCACCCGCACGGCCTCCCCCGGACCTTTGGGTGGCAGGCTTTCGATCAGGTCGCTCAGGTTGAACATCCAGCCCACTTCGCTGCTGTTGTTCAAGGAGGCTTTGACGACTGAGGCGGTTTCGCCTTGGAGAGCGCTGTCAACGCTAAGGCCGTCGCGAACGGCGTCGTGCAAAGGGCGATCGGTCTCGATCAGAAACTCGTGAGAGCCGACACGCAGCACATCCCCAGCACGGAGCGTGTGCTCGTTGATCTTCTGCTCATTCACCTTGGTGCCGTTGCGGCTGGCCAGGTCTTTGACAACCCACACGTTGTTCGCCCGCTCGATGAGGCAGTGCTGGCGGCTCGCCTTCTCGTCGATAAGCGGAATGGAGTTCTCGGGGCCGCGACCGATTGACACGGCCACGTCTCCAAGAGGCAAGGGTTTGCTCTGGCCGCGAATAGGGGTAAGTTTGAGGCGTTGCATGTGTCGGGTAATGGTACAGGGGAGAAGGCGGGGAAGTGGCGACGAACCGCCAAAACCGAGTCGTGACCAAGGGTGTCCAATCGGAGTTCCGCTGGATCATCACCGTATTCGAAAAGGGAGCGATAACCGTCTTGGTTACGGAATCGTCCGCACTTTCGGCTCGCGGTCAAAGAATCGCTTCGCGGCGGCCCGCACAAATGCCTCTCCCGCCAGATCGACGACGCCCTCGTCGGGCTCGACCCCCGCTTTGTCCAAGAGAGCCCGCGCCCCCTCGGTGTGGCCGATCGCCTTAAGGTGGCCGAAGGCGTCCATGACGAACTGCACCGCCGCCGCTTCGGAAGAGAGTTTCTTCGCCGCTGCGGGCGTGAGGATGAGGGCCACGGCGTCGACCGTCACGGAAGGACAGCCGGCCAGTTGGGCATCGGCGGCCTGTTTTTTCCCGTCGCTGAGGGTTGCTCCACCGACCTTGGGGGCGATGACCACCGGGCGGCCGCCCCCGGCGTTGACAGCTGCAACCACCGCGCCAAGCACCTTGGCATCGGAGCCGTCATCGATGAGGATGCCGACCGAGCGACCCTTCAGCGTCTCCTTCATGTTCCCGATGATGCGGACCGCGGGCGAAAGCGGCAGGTCCAGAACCGGCGCGGCGGTGGGACTGGCTTTGGGAAGCTCCATGCCCAGCCCGTCGGCCACACGGGCCGCGAGGGATTCATCGATATTCCGGATATTGGCGAGCATTCGGGTTCGGATGTGGACAAGCGACACCTTCGACAACTCAAAGATGAACGTTGAAACCACGTGATTCTGCTCGGCCTCGTGCAGCGAGCGGAAGAAGAGACGCGGCTGGGAGTAATGGTCGGCGAAACTCTCGGGCCGGATGCGTTGTTTGACCCCCTCCATCGGCTCCGCGAACGACGTAAAGCCGCGTCCGGGCGTTTCGCGCGGGCCGCCGTCTTCGCCCGCCGCCGGCAGGCTGTTCGGCTCGTAGTTGGCGCGGCCGGTGAAGGTGTTCGTCTGCATATGGCCGTCGCGCTGAAAGTTCGCGAACGGGCAGCCCTTGGGTTGGTTGATCGGGATTTGCGTGAAGTTCGGGCCGCCCAGCCGCTTGAGCTGGGTGTCGAGGTAACTGAACAGGCGGCCTTGCAACAGCGGGTCGTTGCTGAAGTCGATGCCGGGCGGGACATTGGCCGGGCAGAAGGCCACCTGCTCGGTCTCGGCGAAGAAATTGTCCGGGTATCGGTCAAGGACCATCCGCCCCACGATGCGAACAGGCAGGACTTCCTCCGGAATAATTTTGGTGGCATCGAGGACGTCGAACGGAAGGCTGTCGGCGAAGGCCTGGTCGAAGAGTTGCAGCCCGAGTTCCCATTCCGGAAAATCGCCCCGCTCGATGGCCTCAAAGAGATCGCGCCGGTGGTAATCGGGGTCGGCCCCGGCGATCTTGACAGTCTCGTCCCACACCGTTGATTGCAGGCCGAGTTTGGGTTTCCAATGGAACTTGACGAAGGTCGACTTGCCCTCCGCGTTCACAAGCCGGAACGTGTGGACGCCGAACCCCTCCATCATGCGGAGCGAACGCGGGATGGTCCGGTCGGACATCGCCCACATAATGGTGTGGGTGGACTCGGGCATCAGCGAGATGAAATCCCAGAACGTGTCATGGGCCGAGGAAGCCTGCGGGAAGCCACGGTCGGCTTCCATCTTGACGGCGTGGATGAGGTCGGGAAACTTCATGGCGTCTTGGATGAAGAAAACGGGAATGTTGTTGCCGACGAGGTCCCAATTGCCTTCTTTGGTATAGAACTTCACGGAGAAGCCGCGAACATCCCGGGGCGTGTCCACCGATCCCGCTCCGCCCGCAACGGTCGAGAGGCGGGCAAACACGGGGGTGCGCTCGCCCTTGCGTTGGAAGAGATCGGCGCGGGTGATCCCCGCGAGGGATTCGGTCACCTCGAAATAGCCGTGCGCCCCGCTGCCCCGGGCGTGGACGACACGTTCGGGGATGCGTTCGTGGTCGAAGTGGAAAACCTTTTCGCGGAGGACGAAGTCTTCGAGAAGCACAGGTCCGCGAGCCCCGGCCTTGAGTTGATTCTGATTGTCCGAAATCGGGATGCCCTGCTGCGTGGTGAGGGCCGCCACGGCGCCGCCGGAAACCTGATGGGTTTCGCCGCCGGGCGGGGCGGAATCGGTGCCGCGGGCTTCCGCGTCCGAGGTGCGGGCAGGGACGGAGGCGTTCGGCTTGGACTTGCTCATTGCATGCTCCCGCGAAAAAGGCTGACGAATCAAACGAACCGCTCGTGTGGACCCCCTGTGTGCGGCGGGATACTAGCCCGAGCCGTTTTGCCCTGAACATGCGATCCGCGTTCGTACCTGGACGCCAAGCGACGGCGCCGGGAACGTCGGAGCTCATCGCCTTCGGTAGTGACTTCTGGCAAGGGCGGCGTCAATCAACGCACGATCGATCCGGTAATCCGCAGGAAAACCGTGGACGACTGCCGAAAGTTCCAGGAAACTGTTTTCATCGGCTCGTTCGAGAATACCGAGCAAACCGGTGACCGCCAGGCCCCGACGACCCGCCGCAAGGCGAGCGGCCCAGTCGTCCAGGAAGACAAAGTCTGCCCCGACTTCCAGGGCGAGGTGGATAGCCGCCATCTCGCCCGCATCCAGTTTAGGAATTACCTCGCAGGACTTGGGTGCTCGGACCCGAATCCAGTCTGGCAACCGTGACATGAATTGTTGGACGTTGGCTGGAGTGGCGAGGTGACTGCATTCTTCCAACACAATCGGGGGAATGAGAACCGACCCGTAAAGATTTGGGAGTACGTCGATACAGCCGAGTCGGATCAGGAAATCCAGCGGTGAACCGTCCGAAACGACCATCATCAGGCCGTCTTCCCGAAGACACGTTCGTGCGATCGCCGGTCAGCGTCCAGATCCTCGAGTGAATAATTGAGGGTGACGCGGCGATCGTCCAGCCACTAATTAACACTCCAGCGGTCGCCCAGACAAAGTATGCGGCCAACCTCCGCAGCGCCAAGCTTTCTCGAGCGTTAGCCCTCGATCGCGAGGGCCTCCAGCGCCGCTCGTCCGAGGTCAGAACCCCACACTTCGCGGAGCGACCGAGCTTGATCGTCGGGAATGTGAACGGTGAATGTCATCGGCACGTTTCCTTTATCCGTTTCAAGCGCAGCGAGTTTCGGAAGGCGTCGTCCGCCGGTCGCAGAGGGCTGAAAACCCCCTGGCGCGCGGGGTGTGGTCGTCCGCCGGATATTGGCTTGGGTTCCGCGCTCCCGCGCGATCCCCTCTAAACTCCGCCCCATGATCGACCTGAAGCACCTCCGAGAAAACCCGCAGCATTACATCGACGGAGCCCGGAAGAAAGGCGTAGCGGTGGACATCGGTGGTTTGGTCGCTCTCGATACCGAGCGTCGCGCTGCCCTGGTACAGATGGAAGGGTTGCGGGCCGAGCAAAAGCGGATCGAGAAAGATTCGGGTCCGCAGATCGGGCGGCTGGCTGGGGCGATCAAGAAGGCGGTGGGCGATGAGGCCGCCGCGATGCAGCGGGAACTGGACGAACTCAAATCCCGTCCCGCAACCCTCAAGGCCCAGGTCGCCGAGTTCGAGAGTACGTTGCAGGCGTTGGAGCCGCGCATCTCGGAACTCCTGCTCCAGATTCCGCTCCCCCCGGACGCCGACGTCCCGCTCGGGACCGGGAGCGACGGGAATATCGAGAAGCGGCGATGGAACCCCCCGGGCTTCGACGCCGCGACCCCCTTCCGGGAGAACCGCGGCTTCGCTCCCAAGACCCACTTGGAACTGGTGCGCGACCTCAAACTCGCGGACTTTGAGCGGGGCGTCAAGTTGGGCGGCTCGCGCAGTTACATCCTGACCGGCGACGGCATGCGGTTGCACCAGGCCGTGCTGCGGTACGCGGTGGACTTCATGACCGAGCGCCACGGCTTTTCGCCAATGAGCGTGCCGGTGTTGGTCCGCGAAGAAGCGATGGTGGGGACGGGCTTCTTTCCCGCGGGGCGTGAGCAGGCGTACCAAATCGAGGAAAGCAAGCGCGGCGGCGGATACGACCTCTTCCTGACCGGGACCGGCGAAGTCGGACTGATGGGAATCCACCAGAACGAGATTCTGGACGAGGCCGTGCTCCCTCTGAAGTACGTCACGGTCTCGACGTGCTTCCGGCGCGAAGCGGGGGCGGCCGGCAAGGACACTGCGGGGCTCTACCGGATTCATCAGTTCGACAAGGTCGAACAGGTCGTTATTTGCAAGGCCAACGAGGCCGAGAGCCGGGCATGGCACAGTCGCATGATCGGCTTCGTCGAGGAACTGCTGCAAAGCCTGGAGATCCCATACCGGTTATTGCAATGCTGCACCGGCGACCTGGGCGTCAAGAACGCCGACATGGTGGACATCGAAAGTTGGATGCCGGGCCGCGGCGAAGTCGATCAGGGCGGGCGACCGATGGGGGCGTACGGCGAGACCCATTCGGCGAGCCGCCTCTATGACTACCAATGCCGCCGGCTGAACATGCGCTACCGAACGACCGGAGCGGATGGCAAGAGCGAGACGGTGATCTGCCATTCCCTCAACAACACGGTGCTCGCGTCCCCGCGAATCCTGATCCCACTGCTGGAGATCCACCAGCGTGCGGACGGGCGAATCAGTGTGCCCTCGGTACTGCGCGGATACATGGGCGGACGCGAAGTGGTTTGAATGAACGGGTCGGAAAAATCCCCCTCCGCTTTGCGGAGGGGGTGGCCGGCTTTGCGGCCGGAAAACCAAGCCCCCGGAATCCTCTCCCCGCCCTCACTTGCCCTCCGCCCGCCGCAGCCTCGCTTCAAACCACACCGCATCCGCCGCGTGCCCCGCATCCGTGGGGCTTTCCTCCCTCAGCCGCCGAACGATCGCCAGCCCCCGGTTGTAATGCCCCCGGGCCGCCTCCACATCCTCCGCAATCTCGCTCACCCTTCCCATCTTCCCCCAGCTCACCGCCACGTCGCGCTGGGCCTCTGCGTTGCCGGGGTCGGCCTTGGCGAGGGTCTCCGCGATCACCTTGGACTGGGTGTAGGCCGTGAGCGCCTCATCCAGCCGGTTCTGCTTCACCGCCACGTTGCCGATGTTGTCCAAACTTACGGAGAGGTCGCGCTGGGCCTGAGCGTTGCCGGGGTCGGCCTTGGCGAGGGTTTCACGGATCACCTTGGACTGGGTGTAGGCCGTGAGCGCCTCATC
>Ga0163144_10031254_pt1 | contig 10158 bp, 11 predicted proteins | sample OliLak19BULKMAT1_FD_123175 | JGI IMG/M metagenome (GOLD analysis project Ga0163144, IMG submission 123175) | Freshwater microbial mat bacterial communities from Lake Vanda, McMurdo Dry Valleys, Antarctica - Oligotrophic Lake LV.19.BULKMAT1 | ecosystem: Environmental > Aquatic > Freshwater >...
GCCGAGCGAATCCGTGGCGTCACCCAGCTGATCGAGGAGATGCGACGGATCGGAGGTGACGATGGACCTGCCCCCCGACTTCAAAGATCTGTTGGCGGAGTTCGCAAGCGCTGACGTCGCGTGTGTGATCGTCGGCGGATACGCGGTGGCGTTTCACGGACGACCGCGCGCTACGAAAGACATCGACGTGCTGCTCGAGGCGAGCCCTGAGAACCTCGCGCGCGCGGCGACCGCCGCAGCGAGATTTGGCGCGCCTGCAAACGTCGTCAGCGCGTTGCGCACGATGTCAGCGACCGATGTCGTGTTCTTGGGCCAGCCGCCGCTGCGTATCGACTTCCTCAGCTCGATCGACGGAGTCCTTGCGGCGGACGTCTTTGCTGCGGCGGCGGACGCGACGATCGAGGACCTCACGATCCGCGTCATCAGCCTCGATCACCTGATCGCGAACAAGCGAGCCGTGGCCCGCCGCCAGGACCTGATCGACGTCGAGTTTCTCGAGCGCGTGCGGGCCAAAGCAGCAACGCGCTGACGCCGCCGCGCCCTCAGTCGTCGATGCCGGGCTCGCCTGCCGGGTTGAGCAGCTTGCGCGACCAGAGGATCGCGTCGCGGCGGCCGGCGCCGACTTGGATGCCGCGCGCGAGGAGGCCCGTCTTGCGGAAGCCGGCGGCGAGGTACGCGGTCGACAGCTCTTGGTCGTCGGCCGGGCCGAAGCCGAAGGCGGAGACGATCTGGCGGCGCTTGAGCTCTTCGGCGAAGGCGCGCAGGCCGGCGGCGGTGGCGAGGCGCTCGCCCTCGTCGCGCGGTGAGCGGAGGACCTCGATCAGCGCGTGGCCGAAGCAGTCTTGGAACTCTGCCGAGATGTAGTTTGCGCGGCTCTTCTTGGTCGAGCACTCGAGGAACAGGCGCAGCACGCCGCGGCCGAACGGATCGAACGCGCCGAGTCCCTCGCCCTTGCTCCACGCCTCGTCGCGCGCCGCCAGGGCGACCTGCGCTTCGACGCCGCGCAGCGTGATGCCGCGGATCTCGTCGTCGAGGTCCATCGCGTTCTTCTTTGCCGCGACGATGGTCCGCTCGGCGTTCTTCTGCGCTTCGTCGGTGACCTCGATCGAGGCCGTGCGATCGCCGATGACGCAGCCGCAGAGGTGGCCGTCGGAGCGCTTGTAGAAGCCCGGGATCGTGCCCTCGCGCACGAAACCGACGCGCGTCCACGAGGCGACCTCGTCCTTCTCGACCAGCGCGATCACCTTCTCGACGCCCTCGCGCTGGGCGATCGACTGGATGAACAGCCGCTTCGCCGGGAGCGCACCCGCGCGGAAGTCGATCACGCGGATGATCTTCGTACGCCGGTTGAGGAGCAGGCAGAGAAAAGCACTGTCACTACGGAAGTGCAGCTCTTCGACCGTCGGCGGCCGTTCCGCCACCACTCTGATCTTCGCCATAAGGAAATCCTCGGACGAGAAGCCTGGGCATCCGGAGTTTGGGCCGGGGCGTCGGCTTCTATGACAGCGCTCACGGACGATGGGAGGGGCCTATGCCCTGGAAACCATGTCGAGTTCGGAGGTTAGATCATTGTTGATTCATGTGTCAACCCCGCGCACCTACGCTGTGCGTGTACGTCACACCTTTGTGACGCGGTGAGCGGCACAGTTAAATAGACGAGGCCGCCCTCCCGAAGTGGGAGGGCGGCCTCGTTGGGGTGGCCCTAAAGGCCGGTAACTACTCGATGATCAGCGACGTGCGGGCTCGGCGAGCGCGCGGTCGATGGCGGCCTTGAACGCGTCGTACGGCTGCGCGCCCTGGAGCAGGCGGCCGTTGATGAAGAACGATGGCGTGCCGATCTGTGCCCCCGAGGCCGTGACCGCCGCGATGTCCGCGTCGATCCGGGCCTTGTGGGTGTGGTTGTCGAGCGCGGCGCGGAATCGCGGCATGTTGATGCCGCCGACCTCACCCGCCATGCGCTCGAGGTCCGCGCGCGCGAGCGTGCGCTGATTCTCGAACAGCAGCTTGTGCATCTGCCAGAACTTGGCCTCGCCACCCTGTGCCATCACTTCGAGGGCGGCCTCGGCGGCGGGGGTCGCGTTGTCGTGGAACGGGAGCGGGAAGTCGCGCCAGACGAACTGGACGCGGTCGCCGTACTCGCGCAGCACCTGATCGACCGTCGGCTCGACGCGCGAGCAGAACGGGCACTGGTAGTCGGAGAACTGCTGGATGATGACGCGAGCCGCACGGCCGCCCTTCTTGGGCGCGCCGGCCGGGACGGCGATGTTGTAGATGCGGTCCGCATCGGGCGCGGCCGCGGCGGGCGGAGCGGCGCCGGGAGGCGCGCCGGGGGCGTCGACCATCTGCGCCTCGGTGGCGCCGTTGCGCGTCGTCTCTTCGTAGACGCGGTTGCGCGGCGTGCCGGCAGCGACCTTGGCGCGCGCCTTGGCGAGCTCCTCGTCGATGAGCGTCTTGAACGCGGCGATCGGCTGCGCACCACGGAGGTTGCGTCCGTTGATGAAGAACGAGGGCGTGCCCGACGCGCCGAGCGAGCGCGACAGGTCCATGTCGGCCTGGATGGCCGCCTGGAACTGGTTGTTGGTCATCGCCGCGCGCGCCTGCGCGCCGTTGAGGCCGAGCTGCGTCGCATAGCCGACCAGCTGGTCGATCTCGAGCGCCGTCTGGTTCTCGAAGAGCAGGTCGTGCATCTGCCAGAACTTGCCGCTCTGGTGCGCGAACATCGCGATGTTCGAGGCGTTCATCGCGTTGTTGTGGAAGGGCAGCGGGTTGTTCTTCCAGACGAAGCGGATGTCACGGCCGTACGCCGTCGCGAGCTCGTTGAGCGTGGGCTCGACGCGCTTGCAGAACGGGCACTGGAACTCCGAGACGATGACGACGGTGACGAGCGCGTCGGCCGGGCCCTTGACCGGCGAAGCGCCGACCGGGACGCGATAGACGGCGGCCGGATCCGGCGCGCGACGGGGCGGCTGCGGTGCTGCCGGTGCGGCGCCTGCGGCTGCACCCGGCTCGGGCGCGGGCGAGGTGCGCGCGTTGCGCATCAGCTGCGCATAGACGCGGTTGCGCGCCACGCCGGTGGCGACGAGCGCCTCGGCGCGACGGATCTCGTCGTCGATGACGGTCTTGAACGCGTCGAAGGGCTGCGCGCCCATGAGCTGGCGGCCATTGATGAAGAAGCCCGGCGTGCCGTTCGCGCCGATCGAACGGGCGACCGCCATGTCGGCGTCGATGCGCGCGCGGTGCGTGTTGCCGTCGAGCGCGGCGCGGAACTTCGCCATGTCGAGGCCAGCCTGCTGGGCGTAGCCCTCGAGGTCGCTGCGACCGATGGCGCGCTGGTTGGCGAACATCAGGTCATGCATGCGCCAGAACTTCTCGCTGCCGCCCTGGACGAACGCTTCCGTCGCGGCCATCGCGGCGGGGGTCGCGTTCTGGTGGAACGGGAGCGGGTTGTTGCGCCATACGATGCGGACCTTGCCGCGGTAGTCGTTCATGATCTGCTGCATCGTGGGGCCGACGCGCGAGCAGAACGGGCACTCGAAGTCGCTGAACACGACGATGGTCACGAGCGCATCGGCCGGGCCCTTGCTCGGCTGATCGGCGGTGACCGGAATGCGGAAGCGCTCCGGGCCGCCCTCTTCTGCGGGACCTGCAGCGCCAGCGCCTTCGCCTGCGCCGTCGCCCTCTGCACCTTCGGCGGCGATGACAGTCTCATCGTCGCTCTGACCCCCCGAGACGAGGTGGCCGATCAGCAGACCGCCGACGAAGGCGACCAGGATGGCCGTTATGGCTGTACCTTTGGACATGGGAACACTCCTTGAGACGCGCCGCCGCATGCGCGGTCGACGCTTCGAGAACAATGAAAAGAGAATCGAGAATCGAGGCAGTTCTGTGGGCGAGCACGAACGGACGCGCCGCTGACGCACGCGCGTTGGGCATGCGTCGATGCGACGGCGGGCGCGTCGAGGCTCAGCGCGGCGGTCGGTCGAGCGAGCGCGTGAAGCCGCTGCGTGCGGCGCTGCGCTCGGGCGTCTCGCGCAACGTCGCGATGGGCGCATCGGCGACGCGCAGATGCGACGCCGGGAGCACGAAGACAGACGCGCTGCTGGTCAGCGGCGTGGTGCTGCCGGAGCCTGGGTGCGCGGGCGCGCAGCGCGGATCATCGGACGAAGCACACCAGAGGATCTCGGCGTCGACCGCGAGCGACGGCGCGGGCGTTGCGGCCATCGAGTAGGCGCCGAACACCGGAAACGCAGACGCGGACGTGAGGGTCGCATCGAGCTCGGAGACGTCCACCGCGACGACGGTCGAGCGCAGGCCGCACATCGACTCTTGCGCCGCCGCGAGCTGCGGGAGCGAGAGCGACAGCGCGAGAAGCGCGAGCGTCGTGAGTAGCGGTCGGGTCATCGTGGCGAGTGCGAGGCCGGGAGCATGCGGAGCGAAACGTGCGGGCGGGAGCGTGCGGAGCGAAACGTGCGGGCGGGAGCATACAGCTGTCATTTGCGACGGCAAGGGGGGCAGCGCCGTGCGGTCGCGTATCGAGAGTCCGCGGCCCGCTGCGCGCGAACCACGGCTGCGTCGCCGCTATTCCCGCGCATACTGACGCCGTGTTCGAACGTGGCTATCTGACCGTCGCGCGGTTCCGCGGTGCCCCCGTGCGCGTACACTGGTCGACGCCGGTCGGCGCGCTGGTCTTCACGCGCTTTGCATTCGCGCCGGGGGCGTGGCTCGGCTTCTTCTTGCTGGTGCTGTTCCACGAGCTCGGCCACGCGGTGCTGGTGCGCGCGGCGCGCATGCAGGTCGTGTCGGTCGACGTACACGGCTTTGGCGGCGTGTGTCGCTGGTACGGCGTGCCGTCGCCTCGCTGGCGTGCGGGCATCGCGTGGGGCGGGGTGCTGGCGCAGGGGATCATCTTGCTGGTGACGGCGATCGCGCTGTTCTTTCTGCCGCCGATAGGGTCGCTGTTTCTCGCGCAGCTGCTCGAGACGTTCATCTGGACCAACGCGTTTTTGATCGCGCTCAACCTGCTGCCGATCCCGCCGCTCGATGGCGCCGAGGCGTGGCCACTCATCGGCATGTTGCGCAGCGGCGGCCTGCGCGCAAAGCGTGGGCGCCGTTCGACGCCCGCCGCCATGCGGGTGCCGCCGCCGAACCCGCCGCGCGTCGCGAAGATGGCGTCGAAGGGCCGGCGTGAGTCGCCGGTGATCGACGACGCAGAGGCCGATCGCCTGATCAAAGAGGCCATCGCCGACGCCTCGCGTGAAGCGGAGAAGCGCCGTCGCGACGGACGGCTGCATTGAGCGCGCGCGGTCTCGCGTTCGAAGCCGCGCGCGATCTCGACCAGGTGAAGCAGCTCGCCGACGCGCTCGGACGCCCGCTCGCGCCGCCGGCGATGGCGCAGCTCGGCGCGTTCGCGGAGCTGGTCGCGCGCTGGAACGCGCGCATCGATCTCACCGCCGCGCGCTCCGCCGAGCAGCTCAGCGAGGTGATGTTCGCGGACGCGCTGGTGCTCGCGGACGAGACGCTCGTGCCGCGCGGCGCACGCGTGCTCGATGTCGGCAGCGGCGCCGGCGCGCCCGCGATTCCGCTCGCGCTGCTGCGGCCGGACGTGACGCTCGTGCTGATCGAGCCGCTGCACAAGCGCGTCGCATTTCTGCGCACCGCGGTCGGCTCGCTCGACGGGCTGGCGGGCCGCGTCGAGGTGCGTGAAGGCAAAGTCGATCCGCGCGCCTCGAGCGGCGGCGCGCACGTTGGAGTAGAGGGAGTCGGTGCGTCGCGAGGAGTCCCGGGCGCGCCGTTCGACGTCGCGATGGCGCGCGCGACGTTCGCGCCCGCCGTGTGGCTGCCGCTCGCGCTCAGCCTCGCGTCGTGCGCGCTGGTCCTCACCGCCGCCGAAGAGCCGCCGGCCGCACCCGCCGGCACACGACGCGTGCAGTCCGTGCACTACACGCTGCCGCGCACCGAGGCACCGCGCGCGATCACCGCGTATCGCGCGGAGTGACGTCAGTCAGCGACGCGATCGGAGCGCGCTGCGATTCCGCCGCCGCCGTTGCTCGCGCCACCGCCACCACCAGCTCCGCCACCAGTTCCGGCGCCACCGCCGCCACCACCGCCGCCACCACGACGGCGACGACGACGCGCGCCGCCAGGTCCACCGCCAGCGCCAGTGCCACCGCCGCCAGTGCCACCGCCGCCAGCATTGCCGCCGCCAGCATTGCCGCCGCTTTCACGCGGCTCGCGCGCACGCGCAGGGCCGGTGTTGCGCGGCTCGCCGTCCGCGCGATTGGTCCGCGCCGGGATGATCTGAATACGGCGGTCCATGCCCTCGCCGTTCGAGCGCGTGCTCACGCCGGGGAGCTTCGCGAGGCTCAGGTGGATGACGCGGCGATCGCGCGGCGACATCGGCTCGAGCGTCACGACCTTGCCCTGCGTCAGCGCGCGCTTCGCCTCGCGCCGCGCCATCGACATCAGGCCCTCGTCGTGACGGTCGCGGTAATCGCCGCTGTCGACGACCACATGACGCCGCCCCTCGGGGAAGCGATTGACGATCTTGTTGACGAGGAACTGCAGCGCGTCGAGCGTCTGGCCCTTCTTGCCGATCGCGCGGCCCGAGTCCGGGCCGTCGATGTCGAGCACGATGCGCTCGCCGTCTTCACGCACCGCGACGCGCGCGTCGAGGTCCATGCGACGCATCACATCGGCGAGCACCTCGGAGGCTTGCTCGGCCTTGCCGTCGTGTGGCGTTCCGCGCGGCGCGCTCGCCGCATCACGGCTCGTCTCGCCCAGCTCCTCGGCGTCGTCGACGAAGAGGGCACCATCTTGAACTGTCCTGCGCTCATCCACGGCCGGTCCTCCGCGCGCTGGCTTTGCCAGTCTTCTTGCCACCCGACAGCGTGTTTCGCTGGCTCGACCCGGCGCCGGCAGCACCGGCGACGACATCGTCGGTCACCGGTGCGACGCCTGCCGCCGCGGTGACCTTGCCGAGACGATACTCGATGAATCTCTGCTGCGCGATACCGAGAGCGGAGTTCGTGAACATGTAGAGCGTCAACCCCTGGGGCAAGAAGAGCATGAACACCGTGATCATGATCGGCATCATCCACTGCATGATCTTCGCCTGCATCGGATCCATCGTCGTCGGCGTCATGCGCTGCTGCAGCCACATGAGCGCGCCGAGCATGAGCGGCATCACGTAGATCGGATCGGGCGACGACAGATCCGTCAGCCAGATCGGCAGGAACGGCATGTTGAAGAGCGCGATGTTGGTCGACAGCGAGGTGTAGAGCGCCCACCAGATCGGCAGCTGCGCCATCGACGGCAGACAGCCAGCGGCGGGGCTCACGCCGTTGCGGCGATAGAGCTCCATCGTCGCCGCGCCCTTCTTCTCGCGGTCGTCGCCGTATTGCTCGTTGAGCTTGTCGAGCTGCGGCTTGAGCTGTCGCATCTTCGCCATGCTGCGCAGCTGAGCGAGCGTGAGCGGGAAGAGCACCATCTTCACGCACACCGTCATCAGGATGATGGCGAGGCCCCAGTTGCCGGTGAAGTCGTGGATGAAGCCGAGCAGCTTCACCATCGCGCGCGCAATGATCGAGAAGAAGCCGAGGTCGACCGAGTCCGACAGGTTGTGCCCGGCGCCAGCGAGGAGCGCGCCGTCCTTTGGGCCGATGTACGCGAGCGTGCGCACCACCGTCGTCGCGCCCGGCGCAAGCTGTTGACGCGGATAGGCGAGGCGCGTGTCGAACAGGCTGCCGTGCTCTTCGCCCGAGACGAAGCGATCGGAGGTCTTGAGTGTGCAGAAGTCTGCGGTGCCGCGGTCCGTCGCGAGCAGGGTCGCGAAGTACGTGTTCTCCGTGCCGGCGAAGCCGACCTGGTGATACGTGTGCGTCTCGAGCAGGCCCTTGCGGTCGAAGCGCTTGGTGCTGCCCTCGGTGAGGCAGATCCCCTGGCTGATCGCCGGAGAGCGCCCCCCGAGACCGAGGAAGCCGCCACCCTCGTCGCTGCGCGGCACGTAGTGATACGTGTGCAGGTTTGCGCGCACTGGCCGCGTGCCGGCGCTGGTGTTGGTAACCCGCACCGTCGACCACAGCTGATAGGGCCCGCGGCCGGCCTCGATCTTCCGCACGACCGCGAAACCGTCGCCGCTCCAAGTGAAGCGCAGCGCCGTCGGCGAGAGCTGCTCGATTTCCCACACGGCGTCTTGGGGAATCGACACGCCACCGAGCTCGATGCGCAGCGGCAGATATTGCTCTTTGTCGGTGCTGACGAGGTCGATCGGCACCTTCGCCGGCGCGCCTGGCGCGGTGCTCGGATTTGGCCGCGTGAAGCGCGCGCCCTTGAGCTCGAAGTGCTGCAGCGCCGCGTTCAGGTTGGTGAACGTCGCGCGAAACTCGCGCGTCTCGATCGTCGCGGTGCGCTGCGCTTCGAGGCGCGCGCGCTGCTCGGCGGGCGTGCGGGCGTGCGGTGCGCCGGGCGTCGCGGGATGCCCGGGAGTCGCGGGATGCCCTGGCGTCGCCGGCTGACCGGAGGTCGCCGCCGTCGACGGCGTGCGTGGGCGCGGCTCGATCCGCTTCTGGCCCTCGACGAAGTACCAGACCCCGAGGCCCGCCGCGACGACGAGCGAGATGATGAGCAGCGACCGCTTCTGACTGTCGTCCATCGTGAGTCTCAGGCGTGCGGGGAAGTCGGGAGCTCAGGCGGTGGGTCGAACCCGCCTGGGTGAAACGGATGGCACCGCGCGATGCGCTTGATGCCGAGCCAGGTACCGCGCACCGCGCCGAAGCGCTCGATGCAGGCCGCGGTGTAGCGCGAGCAGGTCGGGTGGAACCGGCAGACGCCGCCGACGATGGGCGAGAGCGTCCACCAATAGATGCGAATGAGGAAGAGGAGGAAGCGGGCTATCACGCATTTCTCCTCGGCGCATCCGAACTGCGTTGCGCAGCACCGCCGCCCGCCGCCACGAGCTTGCGCGCGACACCACGCAGCTCCGCCAGCACATCCGCGTAGCCGAGCTTCTCCGCGCCGCTCTTGCCGATGACGACGACGTCGCAGCCGAACGGAAACAACGCGCGCTCTTTGCGGAACACCGCCCGCACGACGCGCTTCACCCGATTGCGATCGACCGCGCGCTGCGCAGTCTTCTTCGTGATGGTGATGCCGAGACGCGGATCGCTCGACGCGGTGAGCGCATCGGTGATCGATGCGCGCGGCTCACTGAGAGCGCGCGCTACACCGAGCGCTGCAGCAGGGCGCGGCATCACGATCCAGACGTAGTGAGCGCTGTGCACACGCCGGCCCCGCGCTTGAATGACGCGATATTCCGAGTGGCGGCGAACGCGGGACTCCCGCCGGAGACGCTGGTCGACGAGAGTCGCAGGGACCTCATCGGCCGGCTCCTCGGGAGCCCGGCGCATGACTCACTTCTTGTAGGTCGTCACGGTCAAGCGATGACGGCCCTTGCGACGGCGGGCAGCCAGCACTTTGAGACCGTTCTTCGACGCCGAGCGCGCGCGATAACCATGGGTGCGCAAGCGGCGCGTGCGGTGGGGCTGATAAGTGCGCTTCACGACTGCATCCTCCGAGGGGGCCACGCGGGGGGCCGCGCGGGGGGCGGAAGAAAGCATGGGGGGCACGGGGTGTCAAGGGTGGCGCTGCGCTGGTGGGGGCGCTGCGCGCGGCTACTGCGCTGCGCGACTGGGGCGCTGCGCGCGGCCGGTGCTGCGCGGCTGGTGCGCTGCACGCGGCTTAAATGCTTGCGCTCCCGCGCTGGGAACCTCCCCCCTCAAGATTTATCACTTCTTTTTGAGCCTCATTCGTTGCGCTCCCGCGCTGGGAACCTCCCCCAGCCCCTCGTTCGAGGGGGGCTTTTCCGATGGCGTCGGTGAGCGTCGCGTGCACTCGAAGCGAGGCGGGCTTTCTGAGGGAATTGAGGAGAGTTCGGGTCAAGCGCGGTTCGCACGCCACCAGTGGCGTCCGAAAAACCCCACCTCTTACGCGACCCAAACAGCCCGCAGGCCTTCGCTCACCGCCGTTGCGATGTGCAGTCAGCTACACAAGGACGCTCGACCATCCTCCCCCGAGAGGACTTACTTGCAAAAAAACTCCTCCCCCAGCGGGGGAGGCAGGGAGGGGGTGAAAGCCCGCCCCTGCCAAGGGGCAAGTTCGCAC
>Ga0163144_10031255_pt1 | contig 10157 bp, 14 predicted proteins | sample OliLak19BULKMAT1_FD_123175 | JGI IMG/M metagenome (GOLD analysis project Ga0163144, IMG submission 123175) | Freshwater microbial mat bacterial communities from Lake Vanda, McMurdo Dry Valleys, Antarctica - Oligotrophic Lake LV.19.BULKMAT1 | ecosystem: Environmental > Aquatic > Freshwater >...
CGGGTGATGGCGCGGATGTCAGTCCTGCAACCGCGTGATCTCTTCCTTGATTCGGAGCTTTTCCCGTTTGAGGGAGGTGAGCCGGATCTGGTCCGGCGAGGGGCGATGCATTTCGCCGCTGATTTCGTCTTCGAGACGATGATGTTTTGATTCGAGTGCCGACAGGTGCGCCTCACTGGTCATCAATATCTCCTTCTTCAGACTTAACCCGTATATTACATCACGGCGACAGCGGCAGAGTCACGGAAGAACGATTCTAATCTGGGCCGCAAAGCGGAGGGCAGCATCGATGCCGGCCGAAAAACCGAATGGAACCAAGCTGATCGTCGGCATCACCGGCGCATCCGGCGTGATCTACGGCGTCACCCTGCTGCGGGCGCTCAAGGCGGCGGGCGTCGAGAGCCACCTGGTGATCTCGAAGGCCGCCGAGATGACCCTGGGCTACGAGACCGACCTGAAGCCCGCCGATGTCAGGGCATTGGCCGATCGTTACTATCCGGCCGCGGACGTGGGCGCGGCCATCGCCTCGGGCTCGTTCCGCGGCCTCGGCATGGCGATCGCGCCGTGTTCGGTGCGCTCCATGTCGGAGATCGCCACCGGCGTCACCACCACCCTGCTCACCCGCGCCGCCGACGTGACCCTGAAGGAGCGCCGCCGGCTGGTGCTGATGCTGCGCGAGTCGCCGCTCCATCTCGGCCACCTGCGCACCATGGCGGCGCTGACCGAGATGGGCGCGATCATCGCGCCGCCGCTGCCCGCCTTCTATCCGCGCCCCGGAACCGTGCAGCAGATCGTCGACCATTCGGTCGGACGGCTGCTGGACCTGTTCGGCATCGACAACGAACTGGCGTTCCGCTGGCGCGAGGACTAACGCCGCACGCCCCCAAATACTTCTCGTCATTCCCGCGGCCTGTCCGGCGCAGCCTTGGCGAAGCCGGAACGCGGGGATGACGAATTTTGTTGGGGGCTTATCGCTTCGATCAGCGGCCTTGAGGCTTCGAGAAACTGGTCGACATCGACCCTGAGCCACTCCGCGTAGAGCCGCAGATTCGCGACCGCCGTCTCCGCGTCCTGCACCTCCGCCTCGCCCAGCGCCTCGAGCGCGTCCTGCTCCAGCTTTTCCGCCGCCAGTTCGGCCTTCTTGACGGCCTCGCGCACGCCCGCGTCCGTCGGCAGCGAGCGCCGCATCTCGCGCAGCGGCTTGATGTAGGACTGGACCGGCGCGGCCGCCTCCAGCGCCAGCGCCAGCGCCTGCGGCGTCAGCGTCCGGCCGATCCACAGGCAGTAGAGCGCCAGATTCACGTCGGCGCCGAAACGATCCTGCAGGTCCAGGCACGCGGCTTCGACGCCGGGTTTGCCGTAGACCGACAGGGAAAAACTCCAGAAACTGCCAACAAGGGACATATGCGACCGAAAAGCTCACGGTTTTGCCGTTCCACTGCTATCATACGCACGGTAACTTTTCTGACTCTACGGGACGATGATCGATCGAGCGGCGCTGGAAGCCAAACTGGCCCAGTTGGAGATTGAACACAGCGATCTGGACGCGTCGATCTTGGCCCTGCAGACGCAGGCGCATGTAGATCAGATTCGCGTGCAGCGGCTGAAGAAGCGCAAGCTGGCCCTCAAGGACCAGATAGCAAGGGTGCGCAGCGAGCTCACCCCCGACATCATCGCCTGACGGTGCGCGCGCACCGCCATGCAGCGCTTGAACCATGCGCTTGCTACCGGCGGATTCCCGCCTATAATCCCGCGCTTTTCCGGTGGAAGGCAACGTAATGGCGGATCAGCCGCTGGTGGGGATCATCATGGGGAGCCAGTCCGACTGGGCGACCATGAAACATGCCGCCGACATCCTGGACGAACTTGGCGTGCCCTACGAGACCCGCATCGTCTCGGCGCACCGCACGCCCGACCGCATGGTGGAATACGCCAAGACGGCCCGTGGCCGCGGCCTGAAGGCGATCATCGCCGGCGCTGGCGGCGCGGCCCACCTTCCCGGCATGACCGCCTCCATGACCATCCTTCCGGTGTTCGGCGTGCCCGTCGAGTCGAAGGCGCTCAAGGGCCAGGATAGTCTGCTGTCCATCGTCCAGATGCCGGGCGGTATTCCGGTCGGCACCCTCGCCATCGGCGTGGCGGGCGCCAAGAACGCCGGCCTGCTCGCGGCGCGCGTCGTCGCCCTGATGGACGAGGCGGTCGCGATCCGGCTCGAGGCCTGGCACCGCGCGCTGACCGACTCCGTCGCCGCCGAACCTGTCGACGAGGCGTAGCAGGTCCCATGCGCATCGCACCAGGCGGAACGATCGGCATCCTCGGGGGTGGCCAACTGGGCCGCATGCTGGCCCAGGCGGCGAAGAAGCTGGGCTACCGCACCGTCATCTTCACACCGGAGGAGGACAGCCCCGCCTCGCAGGTGGCCGACGAGACCATCATCGCGCCTTACAAGCGCGAGGAGGCGCTGAAGGCGTTCGCCGACAAGGTGGACGTGATGACCTACGAGTTCGAGAACATCCCGCAGCAGACCGTGCTGTTCGCCAGCAAGGACAAGCCGGTGCAGCCGTCGCTGCTCGCGCTGAAGACGTCGCAGAACCGGCTGGCCGAAAAGACCTTCCTCAACCGCATCGGCGTGCCGACCACGCCGTTCGCCGCCGTGCAGCTGCTCGACGACCTGGTTGGCGAGGCGCCGGTGCTGGGTTTCCCCTGCGTGCTCAAGACCCAGCGCGGCGGCTATGACGGCAAGGGCCAGGTGCTGATTCGCGAACGCAGGGACATGGGCAGGGCCTATGCCCAGATGCTCGGCCAGTCCTGCATCATCGAGGCGTTTGTCGAGTTTACCCGCGAGCTGTCCATCGTCTGCGTGCGCGGCCGGTCCGGCGCCATCCAGTTCTATCCGGTGGTCGAGAACGAGCACCGCGACCACATCCTGTTCCGCACCACCGCGCCGGCGCTGATCTCGGAGCGGCTGGAGCAGCGCGCCCAGACCATCGCCACCAAGATCGCCGAGGGCCTGGATTACATCGGCGTGCTCACCGTGGAGCTGTTCGAGACCGTCGATGGCGGCCTGCTGGTCAACGAGACCGCGCCCCGGGTGCACAATTCCGGCCACTGGACCATCGAAGGGGCAAAGACCAGCCAGTTCGAGAACCACATCCGCGCCATCTGCGGCCTGCCGCTGGGCCCGACGACCCAGACCCACCGCGCGGTCATGACCAACCTGATCGGCGACGACGTCGGCAAGGTGGCCGACTGGCAGGCGATGCCCAGCACGTTCGTGCATCTCTACGGCAAGGCCGAAGCCCGCCCCGGCCGCAAGATGGGCCACGTGACGCAGATATTTCCGCTCGACGACTGAGTTCGGGGTTTTCCTTGGCCGTCCGTTCATGTTTCCACCGCCCGGCAGGGCGGTCATCGGGATGGTGCCGCTCGACAATGCGACAGCGGCACCGGGCGCTCTACCGTTGGTGCAAAGGACAACCTTGGACTAACATGAAACTCGGACGGCCTTGCGGGAGCCGGTCAGCCTTGCTGCCCTGCATAGCGATCGTCCTTGGGGAAGGCCTCGACGTCGATGCCCTGGGTGGGCCGGCAACGGATCCAGCCCGCAGAATGGAGAGATGAATGGCCCTGCAAGATCACGGTCTCGCACCCAAGCCTGCTTGGGTACCTGACGACCGGGTCGTCGACATCGATATGTACAACCCGGCAAACGTCTCGGCGGACTTCCATGCGGCGTGGAAGGCGATCCAGGACGAGGCCAGGTACAATGTCATGTGGACGCCGCGCAATGGCGGCCATTGGATTGCGCTGCGCGGCGATGCCCTGGCCGGTGCGCTCAACGACTACGAGACATTTTCCAACCGCATCATCCTCGTGCCGCGTTCGATCGGGGAGCTGCACAACATGTTGCCCACCACGCTCGATCCGCCAGAGCATCGTGCCTACCGGAATGTGATCAACCCCGGCTTCGTGCCAAGCCGGATGCGCAGCCTGGAAGCGACGATCCGGTCGATCTCGGTCGAGCTGATCGAGGCGGTGCGCACGTCCGGTTCATGCGATCTCATTGCCGCCTATGCCGAGCAGTTCCCGGTGCGCGTTTTCCTCGCCATGGTCGACCTGCCCCTCACAGATGCGAAAAAGCTGAAGCGCCTGTCGGACCAGCTCGTGCGCCCGGATGGGTCCATGACCTATGAGGAAATACGGCAGGCGTTCAGCGACTACGCCGGACCCTATATCGAGGCGCGCCGCGCCAACCCCGGCGACGACTTCTTCAGCGAAATCGTCAATGCAAAGGTCGGAGGCCGCGAACTGACTTTCGATGAATGCATCAATTTCATCACCCAGATCCTGATTGCCGGCCTCGACACCGTGGTCAATTTCATGGGCTACCTGTTCCTGTACCTTGCACGCAACCCGGAGGACCGTCGGCGCCTCGCAGCGGACCATTCCCTGATCCCGGCGGCGGTCGAGGAACTGGTCCGTCGGTATGGGCTGGTCACCATCGGCCGGCTCGTCACGCGCGACGTCGACTTTCACGGCGTCACCCTGAAGAAGGACGACATGATCGTCCTGCCGACCCAGTTGCATGGCCTCGACGAGCGGGAAAACGCCGACCCCATGACGGTCGATTTCGCCCGGCCGCCCTACAAGCATTCAGGCTTCGGCAAGGGCCCGCATCATTGCGTCGGGGCGCCGCTGGCGCGGGTCGAAATACGCGTCACTCTCGAGGAGTGGCTGTCGCGCATCCCGGAATTCAGCGTGGCGCCGGACGCGGTGATCGAATGCATGGGCGGCATCGTCGGTTGCGTTCGCGAGCTGCCGCTGGTGTGGGACCCGGCGACGACACGCGTGCCGGCGTAACACGTTCCGCCTCAGGGCTTCATCCGGGTCTCGCCCGGATAGCGCAAGCGCGACAGGATGCTGGCCAGCGACGGCGCGCTCCCGATCTTGTCCTTCACCCGCAGCTTGGCCTTTTCGAACGCCATGACGTTCTCGATGCGGCGGTCGAGGAACGCCCATGTGTCGGCGTCGTCCTCCGATGTGTCGGCGATCCAGTGGAGGACGGTCGCGGAGTAAACCGCCGCCAGCGTGGCGCGCTTGGTGTAGAAGGCGAAATCGGTCGAGGTGTCGCCCGCCGCGCGCCATATCAGGTCGACGGTGCGCGACAGCGCCTTCAGGCCCAGCGCGGCGTGCTGCGGGAACGCGACGAGGCTGAGCGCCCGGCGCTCCGCCTCCTTGTGCCCGGCGATGACGTCGATGCGGGTCTTGACCACGGTGCGGATGCGGTCGCGCATGCGCATCTCCGTGACGCCCAGTTCGCCAACTCGCGCGAGCATGCGCGAATCCGCGTCGCGGGCGAAGAAGTCGAGCAGGTCGCCGCCGCCGCCCGGGAACGCCATGGCGGCCGTACCCGCGTCCACGCCGATGTCCCGCGCCGCCTTGTTCAGGCTGATGGCGCTCCAGCCGTCGAACGGGATATGGGTCAGCGCGGCGGCCAGCAGGTCGCGGCGGACGGGATCGAGGCGGTCTGCGGGGGTATCGCTCATGGTTTCAATATGGTTGCTGTGCCCCGCGCGGTCAAAGGGCTTCACAAGCCCCGGACGAAGTGATAAACACGCGCCAACTCGCTGGCTGGAACACGCTGGCGATACACCTATATGTCTACCGTGCGGTGACATCAACGACAGGAGAGAACGTGCAGGTTTCCGTTCGTGACAACAACGTCGATCAGGCGCTGCGCGCCCTGAAGAAGAAGATGCAGCGCGAGGGTATCTACCGGGAAATGAAACTCCGCCGTTTCTACGAAAAGCCGTCCGAGCGCCGCGCCCGCGAGCACGCCACGGCGATCCGCCGGGCCCGCAAGCTGGATCGCAAGCGCGCCGAACGCGACGGCGGCGTGTAAGCGTCACGCCGATACCGGATCGAAAAGCCGCCCAGTGGGCGGCTTTCGTGTTTCTGGGCTATCTCGATATCACGGGTTCGATGTCCGTTCGGAAGAAGTCGTGTCCCTTGAACAACAGCCGTTCATTGGTTTCCTTTGCCAAGGCATAGGCAAAGCAGTCCCCGAAATTCAGGCCGGCGACATGTCGGCCCTTGCCATAGGTCAGGTAGGCGCGCTGGGCCAAACGCGCTTGGGCCACAGAAACCGGGACGATTTCTATCCTCGCCTTGTCCAGAAATTCATTGAGGTCGCTGACAGATTCTTGGCCACCTCGGCGGAGCACGACGGCGGTTGCCTCGACGAGGGCCGCGGCGGATATCGTCAGCGAATATTCTGCATCGAGAATTTCGAGGAAGGCGTCGGCATCGTCCTCCTCGAGCAGGATTGCAATGATAACCGACGTGTCTACGACCACTATTTGGGGATCCCGTACTCGTCGTAAAGCATCTCGTCCGGTGGTGTAGGGTCCAGTACGGGCCTCGAAGAAAAGCGCCGCGCAATTGCCTTCAGCTCGCTTAAGGACGCCTTGCCCTGGCGACGCCGTTCGTCTGCCAGGTCCTTCTTGAGCGCCGATTTGACTGCTTCCGTGATGGAGGTTCCCCGGAGCTCGGCGAGCTGCCGGGCCAAACCATCGGTTTCATCGTCCTTTATGTTGAGCGCCATGACATCCGAGGAAGAAAGATGTGGAAATTCTTCCTAATATGGAACCGAACCCAACATTAGGCAAGTTCTGTCAATTCCGCTCCGTCAGCGTGAACCAGCCGACCCCGGCGATGATCAGCGCCGCGCCCAGCCATTCCATGCCGGTCATCACCTCGCCCAGGATGGCGGTGGCGAGGACGATGGTGGCGATCGGGCTGAGTGTGCCGATGACGGCGTTGGCCTGGGCCGAGATGCGGTGCAGCGCGGCGTTCATCAGGAATGACGGGATGACGGTCGCGCCGATGGCCAGGAACACCGAGCATAGCATGGCGTTGGGCGACACCGCCAGCGCGCTGACAGGATGGGTCAGCAGGAACTGGGCGATCACCACGGCGGCGGCCGCACTCATGGCGATGCAGGTGAACAGGCTGGGGCCGATCCGGCCGATCAGCGGCTTGGCCAGCAACTGGTAGAGGGCGAAGGCGATGGCCGAGGCGATGACCAGTCCGGCGCCGGTCAGGAATGCACCGCTCGCCCCGGCGGGCGCGCCGGTGAAGATCATGGCAAGACCCGCATAGGAAAACACGAACGCCCACAGGGCGCGGGGCCGCACATGCTGGCGGAACAGCACGGCGCCGAACAGCACGGTGAACAGCGGATAGGTGAACAGGATCAGCCGCTCCAGCTGGGCCGAGATGTAGTTCAGTCCCAGGAAGTCCGTATAGCTGGCGAACCAGTAGCTGAGGATGCCGACAAGGCATGCCTTGACGATCAGGCCGCGTCCCAGCGGCTCGGCGCCGCCCGTCTGCCTGCCGCGCAGGGACAGGAATCCGATCACCAGATAGAAGGGCAGCGACAGCAGCATGCGCAGGGCCAGCAGCGTCTCGGTATCGACGCCTTCGGCATAGGCCAGCTTGATGGCGATGCTCTTGGTGGCGAACAGGATCGAGCCGAGCCCGCCCAGCATGTAGCCGATGAGCAGGCGCGAGGACGCGGCGGTTTGGGTGTCCGACGTGGCTGTGGTCATGCGATCGTTCCTGGAGTTCGGGACGAGAGCGATCGCGTTCGCGAGAGACCGGCGGCGCGTCGCTCGCGCGGCCGGTCGGGATGCTCAATCAGGCCCCGCCCCGGTCGCGAAGACCGGGAATAATCCAAACGGCTGTGTTCAGGCGGAGCGTCATGGCCATTCTGGTAGCACGCCGTTTCAGGCCGGCGCAAAAAGAAAGCTGCCGTTCTGCATTGAACATGATAAATCCAAGCGGAAAGCCATTTTCGTTTATTGCGTTTATCGCAAAAATGTCATAGTCAGCGTAGGAGATCAGAAAGCAAAAATGACTGAGCTGCTGCATCAAGCCGAAACGCCGGTTGTTCCCGACGAGCAGGATAGTGAGCTTGCCAAAATCGCGAGCCGCGCCCTTGCGCGGGGCAGGAATAGCCCGATCAAGGTTCACATGGATGACGGGTCGGAACTGACTCTACCCAGGGTAGTGACCGCGCTGCTTGTCAGCCTGCTGACCGAAATGGCGAACGGCAACGCCGTTACGCTTATTCCCGTCCACGCGGAATTGACGACCCAGGAGGCCGCCAACCTTCTGAACGTGTCGCGCCCGCACCTGATTCGCCTGCTTGAGAGCGGCAAGATTCCCTATCACATGACCGGCACGCACCGTCGTGTTCTGTTCACCGACTTGCAGGACTACAAGAGGCAGTTCGAACAGGGTCGGCGCGCGGCCCTGGATGAGCTGGCAAAGCAGGCCCAGGAACTGGGGATGGGCTATTAACCTGTCGCGCTACACGGTCGTCTACGACGCCTGCGTACTATACCCGGCGCCGCTGCGCGACTTTCTTATCGAACTCGCAGCGCATCAGTTGTTTCGCGCCAAATGGACGGATGAGATACACGACGAATGGATCCGGAATGTCCTGGCGAATCGGGCCGACATCACGCTTGGGCGACTTGAGCGGACTCGATTGCTGATGAACGCGGCCGTCATGGACTGTCTCGTTGAGGGATATGAGGAACTCGTTCCGTCGCTAAATCTTCCCGACGCCAATGACCGCCATGTGCTGGCCGCTGCGATCCACTGCGGCGCAGATGCAATTGTCACCTTCAACCTGCGTGATTTTCCATCGGCTGAAGCGGCAAAATACGACATCGAAATCCTGCACCCCGACGACTTCCTGCATCACCAGTTTGGATTGTCCCAGTCCGCCGTAATCCTTGCGGCTCACCGCTGCCGGCACAGGCTGAACAACCCGCCTCGCAACGTGCTGGAATATCTGGATACGCTGGCAGCGCAAGGTCTGCCCAAGACCGTCGCCGAACTCGCGCAGTTTGCTGGCGTGATATGAAAAAGGCCGCCTGAAGGCGGCCTTTCCGTGTCGGTGACTATGCGCCTTACAGCGCCTTGACGATCTCTTCGACCATCTTCTTGGCGTCGCCGAACAGCATCATGGTGTTGTCGCGGAAGAACAGCTCGTTCTCCACGCCGGCATAGCCCGCCGCCATGCCGCGCTTGATGAACAGCACGGTCTTGGCGTTTTCCACGTCGAGCACCGGCATGCCGTAGATCGGGCTGGTCTTGTCGGTCTTGGCCGCCGGGTTGGTGACGTCGTTGGCGCCGATGACGAAGGCCACGTCGGCCTGGCTGAACGACGAGTTGATGTCCTCCAGCTCGAACACCTCGTCATAGGGCACGTTGGCCTCGGCCAGCAGCACGTTCATGTGGCCGGGCATGCGGCCGGCCACCGGATGGATGGCGTATTTGACGGTGACGCCTTCCTTCTTCAGCTCCTCGGCCATTTCCTTGAGCGCGTGCTGCGCCTGGGCGACGGCCATGCCGTAGCCGGGGACGATGATGATCGAGCCGGCGTTCTTCATGATGAACGCCGCGTCCTCGGCCGAGCCGCGCTTCACCGGACGGGTCTCCACCGTGCCGGCCGCGGCCGACGAGGATTCGCCGCCGAAGCCGCCGAGGATGACGCTGAAGAACGAGCGGTTCATGGCCTTGCACATGATGTACGAGAGGATGGCGCCGGAGGAGCCCACCAGCGATCCGGCGATGATGAGCATGGTGTTGTTGAGGGAAAAACCGATTCCCGCGGCCGCCCAGCCCGAATAGCTGTTGAGCATGGAGATCACCACCGGCATGTCGGCGCCGCCGATGGGAATGATGATGAGCACGCCCAGCACGAAGGCGATGGCCATCATGATGAGAAAGGGCGTCCAGCCCTGGTCGCTTGCGAGGAAGTAGGCCGCGCCAAATCCCATCATCACGATCGCCAGCACCAGGTTGACCATGTGCTGGCCGGGGAAGACCACCGGCGCGCTGGAGAACAGGCGGAACTTCTTGCCCAGGCCGGCGAGCTTGCCGAAGGCGATGATGCTGCCCGAAAAGGTGAGAGCGCCGACAAAGGTGCCGATGAACAACTCCAGCCGGTTGCCCACGGGCATGGGTACCGCCACACCGAAGGAAGCGGGATTGTTGACCACGGCCACCGCAATCAGCACCGCCGCCATGCCGACCATGGAGTGCATGGCCGCCACCAGTTCGGGCATCTGCGTCATCTCGAC
>Ga0163144_10031256_pt1 | contig 10157 bp, 12 predicted proteins | sample OliLak19BULKMAT1_FD_123175 | JGI IMG/M metagenome (GOLD analysis project Ga0163144, IMG submission 123175) | Freshwater microbial mat bacterial communities from Lake Vanda, McMurdo Dry Valleys, Antarctica - Oligotrophic Lake LV.19.BULKMAT1 | ecosystem: Environmental > Aquatic > Freshwater >...
TCTGCGCGCCAGGTGTGAGAATGGCGGTGACGGTCGCGCCTTCTTTCACCAGTCGCGACGCGAGATCGCAGGACTTGTAGGCCGCGATCCCGCCGCTCACGCCGAGAAGAATGTTTTTGCCTTTGAGTCGCGACATGTTCGTTCCGGTATTCAAAAAACGCAGAAGGCGGAGGACGGAATGCAGAAGAACGCCTTCTGCTTTCTGCCTTCCGCCTTCTGCTTTGAAAACTAATCGCCCTTGGCTTCGAGCTGCTTGGGTTCGCGGGGTTCGCGGTGTTCGCGCTTGCCCTTGTCGCCCTTGTCCTTGTCGTCGCCGCCTTCTTCAGCTTCGCGGAGCGCGATTTCTTTGCGCATCTGATCGGCTTCTTCGCCCATGACGAGGTCGACCTTGCCGCTCATCACTTCGCTGTAGACGGTATCCCACGGATCGGGAGTCGTACCGTCGGCCAATCGCGGCAAGCCGCGCTGCAGTTCGCGCAGGCGCTTCTGATACAGCGTTACCAGCTTGTACTTGCCGCCGACCTTGGCCTGCAAGTCTTCAAGTTCCTTCGTTTCCATCGCTGCCTCCTCTGTTCCGGCAATGCTCAGCCAGCCGTATGGCTTTTAATTTCGCGGCCGCCACTTCCACCGAATCGTTCACGACCCAGTAATCGTAGTCCGGCGCCCGTTCCATCTCGTGATCCGCCGCCGCAATCCGCAGCGCCAGCGAACCCGCATCTTCACTCCGCCGGCCTTTCAGCCGCGCGTGCAGTTCGTCTTTCGAAGGCGGCAGGATAAAAATCGTCACCGCCTTCGGGTACGCGAACTGCTTCAATCTCCGGATCTGATCGACGCCCTGCACGTCGATGTCCTTCACCACATCCAGTCCCGCGGCCAGCTTCTCTTCAACGAAGCTGGACTGCGTGCCGTAAAAGTGCTCGTGGACGCGCGCGAACTCCATGAACTCCCCGCGCTGCGCCGCTTCACCAAACTGTTCGTCGTTCCAGAAGTGGTACGAAACGCCGTCCTGTTCTCCCGGTCGCGGCTTGCGCGTCGTTACGCTGACGGCTTTGACCCAATCCTTTTCGCGGTCCAGCACGTGCTGAAGTAACGTCGTTTTACCGACGCCAGCCGGGCCTGCCACGAGGAAAAAGATGCCGCGCTTCGCCATCTTGACCGAGTTCCAAAGTCCGGTGTTCAGTACGTCTACTCCTTCTGCGTTCCAGCTAACTTCAAAGACTGGTAAATCCTGGTTCGTTCCTTACGCCTACTCCAAATTCTGAACCTGTTCGCGAATCCGTTCGATGGCGTTCTTCATTTCCACAACGCGGTGCGTAATGCGTTCGTCGTTCGCTTTGCTGCCGACGGTGTTCGTTTCGCGGAACAGTTCCTGCGTCAGGAAGTCGAGCTTCTTACCGATTTCGCCACCGGCGACCATCGTTTCTTCCATCTGCTGGAAATGGCTGTTCAGGCGCGCCACTTCTTCGCTGATGTCCATGCGGTCCGACGCGAGCACCATCTCGCGTTCCAGCGTGCTCTTATCCAGTTCGACGCTCACGGCCGCTTTTTCAAGCAGCTTCGCGACGCGGTCGCGGAAGCGCTGCAGGGTGGCCTGTTGCGCGATCGGCGCGAGATCCTGAATCGCGGTGCGGTGTTCGGCCAGCGCTTTCAATTGCACGCGAACATCGGCGATCATCGCGTCGCCTTCGCGCGCGCGCATGCCATTGAAATCCTTGATCGCGGCTTCGAGCGCCTTCTTCGCGAGAATCCAGACGTCTTCGATGTCGCTGGGCGATTCGTCCCGCGCAACCACGCCGGGGAGGGGGAGGATCGCCGCGAGCGGCACGTCGCCCTTCAACTTCAGTTTCTTCGCCAGCGCACGCGCCTGCTTGACGTAGTGCGTCGCAACGGCCTGATTGATTCCGTAACGTCCTTCTTCAGTCGCGCCGGTTTCAAAGAAGAGACTGACATCCACGCTGCCGCGCTTGATGCCGAGTTCGCCGAGCATCTGCTTGACGCGGTCTTCCAGCGCGCCGTAGCGCCCGAGGACTTTAACGGTCAGCTTGAGGAAACGCCCGTTCACCGCGCGGATTTCTGCCGTCACCCGCTGCTCGTCTTTTTCAACGACGGCGCGGCCGTAGCCGGTCATCGACCGGGCCGCGGCCGCCGTCGCTGCGACTGCGCTGACGGGTGCTTCTTTCGCGGATTTAGAACGCGTGGCGTTGGACATTAATTTACTTTTTCGCCTCTTCGGCCTTCTTCTCTTCAACCTTCGGCGCGTCAGTCTTGGGCGCTTCGGTCTTCAGCGTTTCAGTGGGCTTCAGTTCGGTCGCGGCCGGAGCGTCAATCTTCGGGAGTTCAACAGCCTTCGGCGCTTCGGGAGCGGGCGCGACCGGCGCGACAAGTGCCGGCGCTTCTGCGGGCTTGGGCTCTTCCTTCTTCGCGCCAGCACCGACCGACGCGGTATTGAATTTACCATTCAGCAAGCTCGCCTCAGGCTTGTGCATGACGCCCAGAGTGACGAGCAGAATGAAAAACATGACGGCGAGGTACGCCGTGGCGCGGCGCACGGGGTTGGTTACGCCTTCAACGCCCGCGGCCTTGGTGCCGCCCAGCGCAGCCAGTCCGCCGCCTTTGCCTTCCTGCAACAGGATCAGGAACGTCATCAGCACGCCGGTCAGCACGGTCAACCCAGTCAGTACGGAAATCACCCAGCTCATCGTCTTCGACTCCTCAGTTCAAAATTCACAAAACAGTCTTCGTATCGTCTCAATTCTTACTTCGCGGCATCCACAATGGCTTTGAAATCGGCCGCGACCAGCGACGCCCCACCGACCAGCGCGCCGTCGATGTCCGGCTGGCCCAGCAGTTCCTTGGCGTTGTCGGCCTTCACCGACCCGCCGTACTGAATGCGGAGTGTTTCGGCGGCCGCATGGAAACGCATGCGCACCAGCGAGCGGATGAAAGCGTGGATTTCCTGCGCCTGCGCGGGCGTCGCCGTCAAGCCTGTGCCGATGGCCCAAACGGGTTCGTACGCGATCGTGACACTTTCGAGATCAGCCGGCGTCAGGCCTTCGAGCGCGCCGTCGACCTGGCGGAGCACAACCTGCTCAGTGTTGTTGTTCAGGCGTTCGTCCTTCGTTTCACCGACGCAGACGATGGCTTTGAGCTTGTGGGTCAGCGCGGCCTTCAGGCGCTTGTTGACGGTCGCATCCGTTTCGCCGAAGTACTGGCGGCGTTCGCTGTGGCCGATCAGCACGTAGCTGCAGCCGGCGCTGTGCAGCATCGGGCCGCTGATTTCACCGGTGAACGCGCCCGATTTTTCCCAGTAAAGATTCTGGCCGCCGACGGCGATGTTGGAGCCCTTCATCACTTCGGCCACGGCCGGAATGGCGAGGAACGTCGGGAACACGGCGATGTCGCAGTTTCCGCTGCCTTCCAGCTTCTGGCGCAGTTCCGTGGCGAGCGCGCGCGCTTCCTCGGGATTCTTGTTCAGCTTCCAGTTGCCGGCCACAAACGATCGACGCGCCATGACGTTCTCCTGCCTCTTCTGTGCTGCGTACGCTTGCCGCGCACGCTTCGGTTCCGGGCGGTTCCAGTTCTAAAACTTCACACTACTTTGCTTGGCGTGCGTTCGGCGGCCGGATAGCTGCCGAGCACCTCCAGATGTTTCACTTGCCCTTCCAGTTGCGTCAACGCGTGCTTCACGCTGGCATCGCTGAAATGGCCTTCCAGATCGAGGAAGAAATTATACTCCCAAGCCCGTCTTTTGCTCGGCCGGGATTCAATGCGCGAAAGATTGATGCGATTGTCCTGAAACGGCTGCAAAAGCCGGAGCAGCGCGCCGGGTTCGTCTTTCACCGAAAGCACCAGGCTGGTCTTGTCGTTTCCGGTCCGTTCCGCCATGCATTCGGCGACGACGAAGAAGCGCGTGATGTTGTCCGGCGAATCTTCGATGTGGCTCGCGAGGATCGGAACGTCGTAGATTTCCGAGGCGAGCTTTCCACCGATGGCCGCCGCCTTCGGGTCTTTCGCCGCCAGTTCCGCCGCGTGCGCCGTCGAATTTACTTCCTGCCGGCGCACGTCGCCCAGGTTGCCCTGCAGCCAGTTGCGGCACTGCGCGAACGGCTGCGGGTGGCTGTAAATCACTTCAATGTTCTTCAGCTTGCCCTTTGAGAGCAGGTAGTGATGAATCGGCAGATAGATTTCGCTGGCGATCTTCAGCCGCGTATCGCCAAACATGTCGATCGACTGGTTCACGCCGCCTTCAGTGCTGTTCTCGATCGGCACGACGCCGTAGTCGGCTTCGCCGCGCTGCACGGAAAGAAAAACATCGCGCATGTCGCGGCGCGGAATGTAGTGCACGGACGCGCCGAACTTCGTCAGCGCAGCCAGATGTGTGAACGTGCCGGGCTGTCCGAAGTATGCCACGCGCGTCGGATGTTCGAGCGCGATCGTCGCGGACATGATCTCGCGGTAGATGGCTTTAAAGGCGTCGTTACTGAGCGGGCCTTTATTCTGCCCCGCAACTTTCTTGTAGACCTGGATCTCGCGCGAAGGATTGTACGGCTTCAGTCCCGCCGCGGCTTTGATCGCGCCGATTTTCACCGCGTTGCTCGCGCGTTCGTTGATCAAACGCACGATCTGCGTATCGAGCGCGTCGATGTTCTGGCGCAACGCGTCCAGTCCGCCGGCCGGTGCTGCCGGTGTGGCGGATTTGGGCGCTGCAGTTCGAGTCGTAGTGCGCTTGGATGCCATTCGTAGTGCCGGGACTCGTTTGTTAATCGCGGAGCGGGGATACCCTCACCCCGGGTTCGCTTCGCTCACGTCGGCCCTCTCCCCCACAGGGGGCGAGGGTTTGTCTCGGCGCGCCTTCGCCGTGCAATAAGACTTACTTGAACTTGATCTCGAGCACCTTGTACTTCAGCATTCCGCGCGGAGCCGGCACTTCGACTTTGTCGCCGACTTTCTTGGTCAGGAGAGCTTGGCCCATCGGGCTCGTCGTCAGGATCAGCCCGTTCAAAGGATCGTTTTCGCCTTCGCCGACCAGCGTGTATTCTTCGACTTCCTTGTCCGGTTGGCTTTCAAGCTTCACCGTCGCGCCGAACACAATCGTGTTGCCGCCGATCTTGCTCTTGTCGACGATGAAGGCGCGTGAAATCTTGTCCTTCATGTCGCTGATGCGGCCTTCCAGCATCGAAAGGTCTTCGCGCGCGGCGTGGTACTCGGCGTTTTCGCTCAAGTCGCCCTTTTCGCGCGCTTCCTTGATCTGCAGCTGCACCTTCGGTCGGCGCGACTCCAGTTCGACCAGATCAGCACTGAGCTTATCGTAGCCTTCTTTGGTCATCGGAACTGTGTCCATAGCGGTACTCTCCGTCTATCGTGGCGGGAACCTTATACGGTTCGCGCGTTGGGCTTGAATCCGGCACGCGACTTTCCATCCGCGTAAAAAACAACGCTGCGGACGGCAGCCGTCCGCGAGCGCATCTGAAGCGGACAGCGTCCGCTTTCCTGAATTAACTGTTGAGCAACTTCTCCAGACGATCGATGCCCTTGTTGATCAGTTCCATGCTGGTGGCGTAGCTCAGGCGCACATGCTTCTGCGATCCGAACGCTTCGCCGGGGACCATCGCCACGCCGGCCTGTTCAAGCGCCACGTTGCAGAGATCCATCGGCGTCTTGACCGTGACGCCATTGAACGTGCGTCCGAAGACGCCTTCCACGTTGGGGAAACAGTAAAACGCGCCCAAAGGTTCGATGCACTTGAAGCCCTTCAGCGTGTTCAAACGCGCATGCATGACCTTGCGGCGTTCGTTGAACTGCGAGCGCATTTCGATGATTGCAGCGCTCGAAACGTCAGACCTGCCATACGCTTCCGCCGCACCAGCCTGGCTGAACGCCGCCGGATCGCTGGTGGCGTGGCTCTGGAATTTCGCGACGGCCTTCATGATCGCTTCAGGACCCGCGGCCCAGCCGATGCGCCAGCCGGTCATGCTGAAGCTCTTGGAGCAACCGTTGATCGTGATCACCTGCTCCTTATGGAGTTGCGGCGAAACCGCGGCCAGCGAGAGCGGCTGGATGTCTCCATAGATGAGGTGCTCGTAAATTTCGTCGCTCAACGCGAGCACGCCGGTCTTTTCGAGCACCGCGCCGATGGCCTTGATTTCCTGCGGCGTGTAAACCGAGCCCGTCGGGTTGGACGGACTGTTGTGCATGAAGAGGCGTGTCTTCGGCGTGATCGCTTTTTCGAGCTGCTCCGGCGTGATCTTGAACGCAGTCGACTCGTCTGTTTCCAAAATCACCGGCTTGCCGCCGGCGAGACGGACCTGTTCGAGGTAGCTGACCCAGAACGGCGCGGGGATGATGACTTCGTCGCCTTCATCGACCAGCACTTGAATGAGGTTGTAGAGACTCTGCTTCGCGCCGTTGCTGACGACGATCTGCTCCGGCTTGTACTCGAGGCCGTTTTCCTTCTTCAGCTTTTCGCAGATGGCCTTCTTCAGTTCAGGACCGCGCTTGGCGCCGTACTTGGTGTCGCCGCTGGAGAGCGCCTTGGTGCCTGCCGCCACGATGTGTTCGGGCGTATCGAAATCGGGTTCGCCAACACCGTAACCAATGATGTCCTTGCCCTGCGCCTGAAGCGCTTTGGCTTTGGCATCCACTGCGAGTGTGGCACTGGGTTGCACATCAAGAATGCGGCGTGCGAGCTTGAATCGGGAAGCCATGTTCGAACAGTCCTTCTCTCTCATTACTGAAACTGCCTGTTACCCGGGTACCTGATTGCTCAGGCGCTTGGGTAAAAACAAGCCGCATCAGCCATGCAGTTCATGGTGATGCGGGAAGACAACAAAAAAACAAAGACCGCCCTCGGACGGTCCTTGATTCATTAAAAGTTACCCTTATTGAGGACATGTTTCAAGAAGAATCGCCCGGAATTTGTGTCGCAAGGTGCAGGGGCGTAGGAGGTTATAGTGAAAAGAAACCCGGGCTACAAGCCTCCCAAAGCCGAGGACGACATAGAGCGCCGCGTCATCGCAGATATTAAAAAGCACGGCTGGCATATTGTGGGCGTCCATGGCGACGACCAAGGTCCTTCGTTTTCATACTCCGTGGGACTCCTGCATACCTTCCAGCATCCAGAGCTATTCGTGATGGGTCTGCCGCATAATGTTGCCGGAGCGTTCATTAATGACATCGGTAACCTTATTAAAGGAGGCCGCTCGTTCACTGCGAAATCCAAAGTGGATGGAATTGCAACGGGGCTGACGCTGAAGTTTGTTCGATTTGGGACGCGCTACTTCAAGGACTACATGGGCTGTGCGAATTCGTTTTATCAATCGACCGAATACCCCGTGTTGCAACTCGTGTGGCCCGATCCGGGTGGAAAATTTCCATGGGAAGCGGAGTTCGAAGGAGCACTCTTCAAGCATCAGTTGTTGCTCTGCGAGGACCGCAAAGTCTGTTGGCCGTTTAAGGCCGCGAAGAACACCATGGCGTTCGCCCACGCAGCAATTTTCAAGAAAGACGAGCCCATCCTCCGCGTCTCGCACGATGAGGATGGCGATTGGCAGTTTCTGGATGGCGTGTCCACCAACGCCAGCAAGAACGCGATGCTTGTTGCGCTCTCGACTGTCGTTGAGCGTGACCCATCTGTGTTGGATGTAGCGGATCTGCCAGTCGGTTGGAGTGTGATACGGACAAAACCCGGCGCGCCGTGGAAGCGAGATACCAGCGCCGACGAAGGCGACTAGCGATTAGCGGTCGCGCTGCACCCCGAAAATCTTCACGGTCTGACCATGTTCATCGAAGACGTGAACCTCCGCTTCGCTGGCATACGAAACTGCGTAGGCCAACGCACCTTCTTGTGTTGCGAATATCTGAGCTGCTTGATTGTCCTGCGATACGTGCCACTGACCATCCTTCGGAACTAGCCTGAGGATCACAAGGGTCTCCGGGGTGGACGGCAGTAATAGAGTACCTTGCACACGTGAATTCGGCACGCGAAATTTTCACAATCGCCAATATTTAATACTACGCTTCGGGATTCGGCTGAGCTGAAGTTCCAGGATCGATGACGGTGAGTCGGCGGGAACCGTGTGAGATTGCCGAGCGCACGGCATCTTCTTTACGGACGTGATGTTCCGCCATCGCTGGGTTCGTTTCGCAACTTAATAACCAGCATGTATTTGGATGTTTTGGGCAGGGGTCGACCCTGAATCCTTCGGGCACCATGTCTTTCCTGTTCTCCTGATAGCGAAAAACTTTTTGCAATTCGTGGACCTTGTGCATCGAACGTGCAAAGATTTGAGAATGGTTATTTATTGGGGTTTATGTCCGGAGTTTCGGCGCTAGTTCTTGCGGTCATTTACATTTTTACAGCGGTTGAAATATCGGCGGATCGTTAAAGTCCCGCGAGTTCCGTTTCGTCCATACGTTTGCAGCATTCGAAAATAATCTGCATCACCGGATCGGTGACGTTCTTCGGCCGCATGCTGACAGTGTCCGTCGTTTTGAAACTGAACGAACCGCTCCGTTCGCGCGCCACGGCATAGATCGCCGTCACACCGTTTCGGTCGCCCGACTGCGCTGAAATAATCTGTCCCTTGTCGAACGCAAAGATGCCTTCGCGACTTTTGCCCTTCACAATCAGTTCGCCCGTCTTCGCATTCGTATTGAGATACTGAATAATCTGCGCGAGATTCTGATCCGACAGGTTCCCCGATAGCGCGGGTTCTTCCGGCGCCGGAATCTGCTCGACCACTTGCGTCGTCAGCACGTCTTTGAAACGGTCGTCGGGATTCTGCCCTTCGGGAACGACGACGACTTTTCCGTCTTTGAAGAAAAGTCCGTCCTTCACCGTATCCATGCGTGTCAGGCGATTGCCGAAAGTTCGTTGTTCAGCCGCTTCCAGTCCAGTGAACGAGAGCAGTTTGCCGCCGATGCGAATCGAATCGCCGCTGTGCAAACGCATCCGAGCCTGCACTTTCAAGCGTTCGTCGTTGAGAAATGTGCCGTTGGTCGAACCCAGATCGCGCAGGAACACTTCCTTCTGCGACAACGATTCCACCACCGCATGATTGCGGCTGGAGAGTACATCGGCGATACAGAGCGTGTTTTGCGGATCGCGGCCGATGGTGATGACATCGCCAATATAAATCGCCAGCGGTCGAGCCCCGCCACCCAGCAGATAACCGATGACTTCGCCTGGCATACGCACCCAGTCCGTTAGAGTAAACTTCCGGTTACCATACACCTAAACCGGTCGGATACAATGCATTCGCCGTTTCCGGCACCCCGCCGTTGTGAAGGTCAAGTAAGGGCGATCAGTCCTCTAACAGATCCGACTTCACCCGCGAAGCGTGCCGCGCGTCGCCCGTCGTCCGCAGGTTCTTCGTCATCAGATGGAGATCGGTGCTGATTTTCTTATCAGGATTCAACACTCCCAGCGGATCGCAGATCGTTTTCACGCGCTTGAATAACCCGAATATTTCCAAACCAAACTGGCGCTCCAGAAACTGCGTCCGAGCCAGTCCGTCTCCATGTTCGCCGCTGATCACTCCGCCGCAGTCCCACACGGCCTGATGCATTTCGGTGGCGATCGGTTCCAGCAGCGCCGCATGTTTCGGGTCGCGCAGATGCATCATGGGACGAATATGCACTTCGCCGGCCCCCGCGTGAGCGTACGCGCTCCATTCGATTCCATACTTGGCGAAAATCGTCTCCGCGCGCGCCAGATACGCCCCGAGTTTCTCCGGCCGCACCGCCGCGTCTTCCACGAACGCCGTCGGCTGCAGCAAATCCGTGCGCTGAAAGAGGAGGGGAGTGGCCGCATTCCGAATCGACCAGATCGTCGTCTGCTCCGTTGGGTCCGGCACCAACGCCAGCTCCACATGCTTCACGCCGCTGAACGCCGCCTTCAACGCCGCGAGCCGCGCCGCCACTTCCGCGTCGCTGTCACCATCCATCTCGATTACCAGCATCGCGCGCGCGTTAGCCGGCAACAAATGAGCCAGCTCTGGCTTCGCCTGCCGCCCCAACTTCATCAGCGAATCGTCCATCAGTTCACAACAGAGCGGCCTCTGCGCGCGGATCGTCTCAATCGACGCCGCCGCGTCCGCGAGCGATTCGAAATAAACCACGCACATCCCCACCGAACGCGGCAGCGGCCAGACGCGAAA
>Ga0163144_10031257_pt1 | contig 10157 bp, 9 predicted proteins | sample OliLak19BULKMAT1_FD_123175 | JGI IMG/M metagenome (GOLD analysis project Ga0163144, IMG submission 123175) | Freshwater microbial mat bacterial communities from Lake Vanda, McMurdo Dry Valleys, Antarctica - Oligotrophic Lake LV.19.BULKMAT1 | ecosystem: Environmental > Aquatic > Freshwater > Lake...
GGTAGGGGTCAATGCCGAGTTCACGGAGTTTAGAGAGTGATTCGCGGCGGAGCAGTTCTTGTTCAGTCATATTTGCTTGCGTATGTGGAGGTTACGTTTACGAAACCTTAAAAGTTTCAAACGTGCGCAATTAGTGTAAACTTGAAAAGTGGGGCGCAAAAATAGGATAATGCCCTGGCAAAGCAGCCCTGAATTATGAAAAACAACCTAGCGTATCATGAAATTTGGATATGCCCAGTAACTTGTCCTCAAAGTAAGCAGCATCGCGGCGACATTTTGGTAAGAAAAAGACCGCCCGACAACGCTAGGTCATCGAACGGTCAAGTATTTGATTTTCAAAATTTATGCACCCGGAAATTAAGCCATCGTGCTTTTGTTCTTGAAATAGTAGGTCGTGGCTGCACGGATCGAACTCGTGCGTATATAGTGCTCTTCGGTGTTAACGCCAGATGCTCGTAAAGGTTGCTAGTACCAAGGTAATAACGAGCATTGAAACGGCCCATGCCTGCTCAACCTTTAGTATAAACCCTAAAAAATGGCAATGGAATTTTGCCTTCAAAAAAAGCCTTTCCGACAATCACACCCGCACATCCGATTCCTCTAAGGTCTTCCAAATCGGCCACATCCCGGACACCACCACTTGCAACAAGTTGGATATCAGGGAATTGGGTGAGAATATCTTGGTAAAGGTCAAGTCCAGGGCCAGTGAGTTCACCATCACGCGCAATGTCGGTTACGGTGAAATTGCGCAAACCAAGACGTTGCATTTTACCTATGAAATCAAAGATACTCACCTGTGTTTGTTCTGCCCAGCCATGTACGGCCAACTGTCGTTCGCGCACATCCGCCCCAACCAGGAAGCGATCTGGGCCGAATTTATCTACCCAAGCGGAGAATTCGTCTTGTGCCAGCAAAGCAACGCTTCCCACCGAAAAAAAGAGGGCGCCTGCATCCCATACCTGTTTGAGTGAAGGGATACTGCGGAGGCCGCCGCCGTAATCAATTTCCAGACGGGTACGGGCTGCTACTTCGGCAAGGATGTGAAGGTTGGCTGGTTGGCCCGTGCGGGCGCCATCGAGGTCCACCATGTGCAGGCGGCGGATGCCAGCGGCTTCGAGTTCCTGCGCCAATTCGAGTGGGCTGGAATCATATTCTGTTTTTTGGGTAAAATCTCCTTGACGCAAGCGCACAAGTTTGCCGTCAAGTAGGTCGAAGGAAGGTATAATTTGCATCAAGATTGTCTCGTTCTGTGGTTTTGAGTGGGCAAAGGTGGGGAAAATCAAAGCAGGTTTTTAAGAATCTTTCCAACGCGACAAGACATTATCCTTGGAAGCTTTACCCGCCCATCAGATTGAATTTGCAAATCTAACTTACTTTTGCCCGTAGAATTATACACACCTGCCAAGATGATCCCTTCCAAAAACTGTTTGGTTCTCCTGTTTTTGTGCTTGTTTGTCAGCGCGTACTCCAATGCGCAAACAACTGCGGGTAATGAAAACTACCTCATCGCAAATGCCAAATCTGGTGACGATGCGCTCGATCTGCTCGACCGCTATGGGCTTGCCTCCTATAGTTGCAACGTCAGCCAATTTCTCAAAATAAATGAACTTGAAAACAACCGGCTCAGACCTGGTGAAAGCTACAAATTGCCCGTGCTTGTGGTGGTCTACAACGGCAAGAGTATTCGTACAACGCTCAATATAGAGGACTGGAAAAAGGCAAAACGTATCGAGGAATACAACAAAATGGTACAGCGTAAAGCCTTACGTCCCGATTATTTTATTGAAAACAAACGGCTCTGGGTTCCATGGCATGAAATAAACTGCGCCGACACTCCTCCACCCAAAACAGCAGCGGCAGCCATTGGAGCCATTAAAAAGGAGCAGGTCAGAGATAAGACACGGCCGATGCCCAACGTCGAAATGGGCGGCGAAAAAGACCGGGGTGGTGATCGCGTATTCCCCATTTTTGGTCCCAGTTACCAAAAAACACCCTTGCTAAACAGGAACATGAAAGGCAAGGTGTTTTACCTGATTAGTGGTCACGGCGGCCCGGATGTGGGCGCACAAGGGAAACGCGCGGGTCACACGCTTTGCGAGGATGAATACGCTTACGATGTAACGCTGCGTCTCCTACGCCTGCTCGTCAGCCATGGCGCAACGGCCTACATGATCGTCCGAGACCCTAACGATGGCATCCGCGATGGCATCTATTTGGACTGCGACAAAGACGAAGAAGTGTTGGGCGGCCTGAATATTCCATATGACCAAAAAGAGCGACTCAAACAGCGTACTGATATAATTAACACATTGACGGAGAAGCACTTAAAGATTGGACAGGCAGATCAGACCATTATTGAAGTCCATGTGGACTCGCGAAGCCATGAGAAAAAACAAGACGTGTTTTTCTACTTCCGCCCTGGCAGCGACCCAAGCCTGGAGCTGGCAGAACACATCCACCAGACTTTTGCAACCAAATACCGCAAGGCTCAAGGAGGCCGGGGCTATAGTGGCACCGTCAGTTCACGCAATCTATTTACGCTCAAGGAAACCTATACCCCCCGGGCAGTCTACATTGAACTTGCAAATATTCAAAACGACTGGGACCAGCAAAGGATTGTAATCCAAAACAACCGACAAGCTATCGCCAATTGGATTTGTCATGCGCTGTTGACGCAGTAGAGGAACTACTCCTTCGGCACAATCTCCGTCTGCTGCCCAAAGTAGTGTGCAAATTTCGCCACATCTTCCGCCAACTCCTTGTTCTGGGTAGCTTTTAAATAGGTTTGGCTGAGCGAGCGCAATATTTGATAGAAAAAGCGGTCCATTTCCAGCACCTGCATTTCTTTGGTCCAGAGGTCAATGCGCAGCGTGTCGCGGTGCTCTTTGTCAAACAGGGCGATGGCCATTGCCTTGCATTCTTCGAGTACGCCGCCGTTGCGGTCGCTCGCGCCCCATTCGATGCGCACAGGCACTTGTTCGGCGTTCAAGCCCACTCGGAGCGTTATGTCGCTGGTTTTCACCACTTCGTTCGAGTCCATTTTCAAAAAATTTGTTTCAACAAAAGATTGGCAAAAATAGTAAAATGCATGACTTTTGACTGAAATTGCTAGAAAGCACATTCCAAACGTCATAGTAACACCGAAAAAACACCCACCCATGAATAACCTCAAAACTGCAAAAGAAATATTCAACCAATACGCCAGCGATTATCAAAACAAATACATGAATGTGGATGTATACCAGCATTCGTTCGATTTGTTTTGCAACATTATTTCAAATGAAAATGCTGAAATCTTAGAGATAGGTTGCGGGCCAGGCAATATAACTAAGTACTTATTAGAAAGACGGCCAGGGTTCAAAATCTTAGGAATTGATGTAGCGCCAAACATGATTGAACTGGCAAAAACAAATAACCCCAGGGCTGATTTTATAGTCATGGACTGTCGGAATATTGCTATGCTCGATAAGCATTATGATGCAATTTTGTGCGGTTTTTGCTTGCCCTATCTATCGAAAGAAGAATCTATAAAATTAATAAGCGATGCCACTTTGCTATTAAAACCTCAGGGCATACTATATTTAAGCACGATGGAAGATGATTATAACAAATCTGGGATACAAACCAATAGCCATGGCGATCAGACCTATATGTACTTTCATCAGGCGGATTATTTGACGCAAACCCTCGAAGGAAACGGGTTTAAAATCATCGAAATAACACGACAGGACTATCCAACAAAAGAGGAAACAAAAACCACCGATTTGTTGATATTGGCCAGAAAATAAAAACGCCTCGCAACAAATATCGTTTCTTAAGTTTGCCCCAATATGATCCTTCACCTAGGCCACGAATTCGACAACATCGTTCACGCCCCGCCCAGCCCACAGCGCGCGGGCGAATACTTTGCAGGCCCTTCCAAACTGCTGCTTTGGCTGGAAGGCCAACTGGGCCTGAGCGGTTACAGGAACAACACTGCTTATCTGCGTATTGAATTGTATCGGCAGGCGCTTGGTCAACAGCTGGCTGAAACCGCCCAGTCCGCAGCAGTTTTTTTCGAAAAATCCTTTGCCGCCGACCGCTTTGCCACCGCAGAAGCACTGCTCGCGTGGCGAGATGAACTCCTGCTTGCAGGCTGGGATTTTATATTGGCCGATGACCTGCCACCCCGCCTTCGCGACCTTGCACTGGTAGAAGCGATTTTTCAGAAAAAACTTCAAGACCCTGAATTGGGCGTTCAAGCAGCAGGTTTCGCAGACCGTTTTGCGCAGGTATTGGACCTGCTACAAAGCCTAAGAATTTCCTTGGACAAAGTCCTGCTCTATGAGCCAGTGCACTTGCAAGCACCTGTAACACAGCGGGTTCTGACTGTTTTTCAAAAGCAAAACATTGAAATCGAGGAAGTTCAAATTGGTGGCGCTGCGGAAGATGAAACAAGATTAGGTAGGCTGCAATCTTCCATTGTCTTTGGAAAACGCGAAAATTTGACAACTTTTAAAAAGTTGTCAAATTTGGAAGAAGGCACAGGATTGGCCATACTCCGTGCCCGTCACGATTCGGATGCAGCCACATTCCTGGCCCAAATCCTTCGCGAAAACACCGACTACCACCCCACTTTCTTGATCCCGGAAATGAACCTCCTCCTGGAGCAAAACCTTGTGAATGAGGGCTTTGCGCCGATGGGGGTGCTCTCCGCCTCGCTCGCCCGACCTTCTTTGCAAGTGCTCAAACTTGCCCCTGCATTCTTGTGGGAACCCGTGGACGTGTTCAAAATCATGGAGTTTGTCACGTTACCCGTCAAGCCTTTGGAGGCAGGCTTGGCCTTGGAAATTGCACGTGTTTTGGCTGAAAAACCAGGCTTGTTCAGCGATACCTGGTTTGCAGCGGTGTTCAGCTATTTGGAGCAAGCCAAGGTGCCTGATAAAGCGCGGGATCAATACGATTTTTGGTTCGACCGACGCCGTTACGCCGCTGATGGCACGGCGCCTAAACGCGATGCGGTGGCACTGTATGTTTACCTGCAGGAGTGGGCGCAGCGTTTTTATGAAGAATCGGGTAGCACCAACCCATCCTTGTTGGTCCTGGCCGAACAAGCCCGCAGAATCCGGGAATTGTTGGAAACCCTGCCAGAACAGCGCATCGGTTTCTTGGAATTGGAACGCATCGTGCGCACCATTTATGAGCCTTCTCCCATGCAATTAGCGCCCGCTGAAGCAGGGAGTTTTGCATTCGCGCACCAATCTGGCGCTTTTGCCGCACCCGTGGAAGACCTGATTTGGTGGAATTGTGTATTTGAAAACGCTACGCCAACGCCGGATAAATGGCAAAAAGAAGAACGGATTTTCCTTGAAAATCAAAGGGTTGTACTTGAAACACCTCGCCAGCAAAGTCAGCGCAAACAACTGCTCCAACTACGGCCAGTACTGCAAACGTCAAGAAGTTTGTTGCTCGTTATTCCCGAGCAAGTGGATGGCGCAGCGGCCGTTCCGCCGCTTTTACTCAGCGATATCGAGGCGATTTTTGGAGATGAAATCAAGGATTTTAGCTTCCACCTAGATCGTGAAAACGATCGTGTGCGCTTTGCTGAATGGTTGAAAATTCCTCATCAAGCGCGTGTCGCAACCCGCACTGCCGTTCGCCCAAAGCCCCAGATTCAACTTTCTAACCCAAAGCTACTTTCCGATAGCGAATACGAGACTCCTACTAATCTAGATAGTCTGTTTTATTACCCACACCGTTGGTTTTTTCGCCAAAAACTGCGGCTTTATCGCTCCAGCCTGCTCAGCGTGACGGGCGACAACACTTTGTTGGGCAGCCTTGCGCACCGTTTTTTTGAGAAACTTTTGAAGGAAAACCTCACAGGGCTTAACCGCCGCGCCCTGAACGAATGGGTGGAGCACGAAGCCAGCAATTTGTTCCCCCGCGAAGGCGCAACCTTGTTGCTCTACGGTCGGGAACCTGAACGGATGGCTTTTCTAAATAAGGTAAAAAACGCCGCCTGGAGCCTGGTCTCGCTGTTGCAAAATAATGGCTGGGAGGTAGAAAATACCGAAATGGAGCTGGAAGGCCATTTTGTCGGAATGCCAGTGCGCGGCAAGGCCGATCTGGTGCTGCGCCGGGGCGAAGAGCAAGCCATTATTGACTTGAAATGGAGCGGTGTAAAGCGACGCAAAGAATTGATTCAAAATGGAGAAGACCTTCAATTGGTGCTATATGCCCACCTTTTGCCACCGCCCGAACAATGGCCGCACACGGCTTACTTCATCCTTGATGAAGGCAAAATGGTGGCCCGAAACGCGACTGCTTTTCAGGAAGCTGTAGTGGCAGGGCGGGGCGGCGACGATCACAGTGCTGCCTGTACGGCCATTTTTGAAAAGATGGAAAAGACCTATGCTTGGCGTTTGGAGCAATTGCGCAAAGGGCTGCTTGAACTACGCACTGCTCGCACTGCGCCCGAACTGGAAGTGATGTATGAAGGCCAATTGTTTGAACTACTAGAAATGAAAAACGAAGATGCGCGCTGGGACGATTACCGGACATTGCTTGGGTGATAGCGATTTACGATTTACGATTTACGATTTTGGATTTACGATTATTTTGATCCGAAAAAGGCACAATTCAGCCCTTTTTCGGATCAAAATAATCGTAAATCCAAAATCGTAAATCCAAAATCGCAATTCCCTACCTTCGCGCCATGGCAAAAATCTGGGCTATATACGCCGCCGCGCTTTTTTTGATTTTGATGACCCTGAGCCTCCCATTCGTTGGGATAAACATGGCGATTACGCCAGGAAAGCGGGCTTTGCGGAACAATATTTATTATCTGCACCACATTTTCACGCCGATTTTCTTGACGCTGGTTGGCATTCGCTTAAAGGTGGAGGGCAGCGAGTGGATTGATCCCCAAAAAAGTTACGTCATAGTGGGCAACCACAGGTCCTCCCTCGATTTTATCGTGAACGGACACGCATTTCCTGGGGTGTTCCGTTTTTTGGCAAAACAAGAGTTGCTGAAAATCCCCGTATTCGGTCTGATTGTTAGAAAGATGTGCCTCGTGGTGGATAGAAGTAGCGCGATGAGTCGGGCACGCAGCGTAGTAGCATTAAAACAGCAATTGGCAGAAGGCTGGAGTATTTTTATCTATCCCGAAGGCAGCCGAAACGACAGTGACCAACCACTGGCTCCTTTCTTTGATGGCGCTTTCCGAATCGCCATTCAAACTGGAGCGCCCGTAGCGGTGCAGACTATCGTGAACATCCGCCATATCACTGCCAATGGTGCTGGATTGCGCCCTGGCATTGTGCGAATCGTATGGGATGAACCCATCCCAACAACAGGATTGGGCGCCCAAGACATTGAACCCTTGAAAGAAAAAGCGGAAAGAATGATGCGGCAAAGGTTAGGATTCCAAAATCAGGAACACTAAAGAGAAACTCGTGCCGAACATTGCAAACGATATTTCCAACTACTTTTGCTCAACCGGAGTTTAGTTCGAACCTTATACCGATTATGAGCCAAGCAGCACCGTGGACCGACCAATCCATCGTCATCGCCCTTGCTGGCGGTGGAGCGGAGCGCGATCGGGCATTGCAATGGTGGTTTGGCAACGAGGGCTTGCAACGCTGGGTACGCCATTACGCTACCGAACACGGTGGCTCCGAGGCCGATGGAGAGGATTTGTACCACGATGCCTTTATCACTTTTGACCGTTTGTTGCGCGAAGGGAAATATCGAGCGGAGGCAACGTTGAAAACGTTTTTTTGCAGTATCGCAAAATGGCAATGGCTCAACCGACGAAGAAAACTGGGAAAAATCGTGGCAATGGAAGAAGACGAGCGGGTTGTAATGGCGCAATTTACGGACGACGAAATGTACAACCGGGAGCGACAGGCCGTGTTCCAACAGATGTTCAGCGTGCTCGGCGACAAATGCAAGCGGCTTCTTGGCCTTTACCAATTGAGTTACTCCATGAAAGAAATCGCCACCGAAATGGGCTATGCCTCAGACCAGGTAGCGATGAACCAATGTTCTGAATGCCGCAAAAAACTCAAGGCACTGATTGAAAACAGCCATGAACTCAAAGAGTTTTTCCACATTTAATCCCCCGCTGCAATGACATCATGCCTTACAATTCAAACGAACGGCTCGAACGCGAAGCCCGCGAATCACTCGTAGCCTCCGATCTCAGCGCCAAAATGAAGCAATGGCGCAACACTCCTCCTGAAGGGGGAAACAGAGGGAACGGTGCGCCGCTCCGAATCCTGCTTGTGCTGCTTGCCCTTGGGGGAGCGGCATGGCTGTTTTGGCCGAAGGCTGAAAAGGGAAATCCACTGCCGCCTCAAGAACAGCCCTCGGAATTGCTTCCGCCCGTACAACAGACTGTGCCGCCTGCGCAAGAGCCTATCGCGCAAAAACCAGCCCAGAGCTCCAACCGCTATCTCGCGCTGGCCCAATCAAACTCCGCGCTCCCGACTTCGATACTGAAATCAGAGGCGGTACGCCCCCAGGCCAGGATGTGCTCAACGATGCACGCCGTGCGCTTGCCGAACACCGCTACGCCGATGCGCTCAATGCACTACAAAACGATTCTCCTGAATACAAAACAGACGTTGCTTACCTGCGCGGCCACGCTCTTTTCAGCCTGAAAAAATATGCGCAAGCTGCGGCCGTGTTTGGCCAACTGACCGGAAGCATCCGCTATGGCGAGGCTGCGCAGTGGTACGAAGTGCTGGCCCTATTGCCTGATTTTGAACAGGTAAAGCCCAATGCAATGAAGAAGTTGAAGAAGATTGTCGACGATGAGGGGCACACGTTTCAGCAAGAGGCCTCGAGGTTAATTTCTCAGATTTGAGGTAGTGGTTATTTGTTGATTTGGTTATTCAAATACCCAAGCTTGGCCACTCGAATAACCAAATCCCCAAATAACCAAATCCCCGAATAACCAAATCCCCAAAAAAAGTTTATCTCCCGTTCAGCACAAACCCCGCCCAAAAATAAGGGTGCGCGTAGGATCGGTTCTCTTTGATGAAAGCCCGTTTGGCATTGGCCAATGCGCGGTTGTAGGGAATTCCTTTTTTGATTTCTTTGTAAAACAACACCATCAAGCGCTGGGTGCTCGCGTCGTTGACCGACCAGAGGGAGGCCACCACGTTGCGTGCGCCCGCACAGGTGAAAGCCCGTGAAAGCCCTACCACACCCTCGTCTTTTCTAAATTGACCAAGGGCTGTTTCACAAGCCGACAACACAACGAGATCGGCAGAAAGCCGAAGCCCGTAAATATCCCTTGCATAGAGAAAATCAATCTTTTGGGCCTCCTCTTCCGCTTGCAATGCCACGAAAGAGTATTCTCCCAGCACATCATTCGCCGCACTGTGCGTAGCGAAGTGGAGGATATTAAAATCTTGGTAGTTCTTCAAGAAATTGGCTTTGGTGGCATTCAGACCGATAAGGGATTGGCCATTGGCCAATCGTGCGATCGAAATCGCCTCGGTTCCGCTGTTGGGCAAGGGCTTGAAAATGTCCGTTCGTGTGAGCGAAGCGACATCACCTACAGGCAACTGGAGATCCTCAGAAACTTTCCCCTCAAAGAATGGAGCAAGTGCAAGCACAGTGCCAGTAGGCTTTTTCGCTACTGGACGGTTTTGAACAAATTGGAACAGCCCCACGGAATAGGCTTGGCTCAAAATCAGTTCATTGTCTAAGAAATGCCATAAGAACGGCTTGCCCATATTTTTTTCTCGCTGGCTTAGCAAAGCCCCAAAAGGAAGATTGGCCAGTTCGTTGCGGGGAATGAGCAAAACCTCTTCGGAAAGCAAGGGGCGAATCGGTGCGATCAGGCCTTTGTAAACTTCATGGGAAGCATCCGCAAACGCTTGAATCCTTTCAAGGTATTCCTTTTCTGGGAGGTTTTGATATTCTGCAAAACTCCGAGAATCGCGCGTCAATGCTTCAAGGGCATTTTCCAAAGCACTGTCAAAGGGGCTTGCTGTCCAAATCACCGTGTCTGGCCGGACAAGCAGCGCGAACAACAAGTCGTTTTGAATACAAATGTCGAGCAGGCACTGGCCGGGCTGGAGTATTTGGTTTTGCACTTGTTCGAGTCTAGTCTTGGGCTGGACGTATTTCAGGCGGAAATATTCGGGGTAGGCGCTTTCCAA
>Ga0163144_10031261_pt1 | contig 10156 bp, 7 predicted proteins | sample OliLak19BULKMAT1_FD_123175 | JGI IMG/M metagenome (GOLD analysis project Ga0163144, IMG submission 123175) | Freshwater microbial mat bacterial communities from Lake Vanda, McMurdo Dry Valleys, Antarctica - Oligotrophic Lake LV.19.BULKMAT1 | ecosystem: Environmental > Aquatic > Freshwater > Lake...
TGTGACCGCAGGAGTGATTGAGCAGCGCGTCGTGACGGCCGGTCGTGAAAACGAGCCGCCCTTGTCGCAGGTGCTGGTTCGGGTCGAGCTCCGTTCCGCGCGCGCTGACGAGAGTCGAAAGATCGAGCGAATACTCGGTTAAATCCGCGAGCGGGCGAGGAAACGCAAAGTCTGACCTAGCCACGATCAGCAATTGCTTCGTATCCGCTGACCAAATGGCTGCTGCGGGTCGCACGTGGTCGCGCGCCTCGAACACGAATTCGCTTTCGAGATCCATGGGTTCCGAAAACGAGACCTCAACGATGACCTCTTCGCCGTTACCGTTCCAAAGCGGAGCCGGGTACACCTCCCTGGCATCCAAAATCGGAGCCGCGCCGACGACGTGGGGTGCGGACCCGTGGCCGGGTGAAGCTCCGCCGTCATCAGCCGCGCCGCCGGCACCGCTGTCGCCGTGCGGCGTGCCGTCACCCACGTGACCGCCCGCAGGCTCGACCCCGCCACCTCCCTCGCCCGAGCCGCTGCTAGTGGGGGACGGGTACGCAGGCGCGTCGCTCAAGCCGGGCTCTGAGCAGGCGCACGCACAAGCTACGAAGAGAGGCGCGAGTCGGTTCATTGTCTCACCTCGAAACGCAGCGGCGAGGGCGGACTAACTTCTGGTGAACCATCGCGATCGCCCTCGACGGTAAAGGTGATGGTGTAGGTGCCGGCGACGCTGAAGGCCCAGTTGAAGTGGACGTGCGCGCCCCGAGGAAAAGAATGCGCGAGCGAGCTCGTGGCAGTCGAGAAGATCGTGCTCGGTACCCCGAACGTGCTGCTGCTCCACGCGGCGACTTGCCCGCCTTCGGGCATTTCCACTGCCGTGATCGCGACGCGAACTTCGTCGTGGGCGTAGCGCCCGGCCGGAACGTCTTCCGTGGAAGCACCGAACCACGGCATTCCTGCGCGCGGAGTTGCGGGCAGCAGCCAAAAAGGCTCGCCCGCGCTCACGCCGAGGAAAGCATAGTCGGATGACTCGGGCGCCCCACCCATGGACTGCGCCAGAGCCAAGCTAGCAGGGGGAACAATAACGCAGACGCGCGAGGTATCGGCCAAGATCTCCGATGGGTCGGTGCCGAACGTCGAACGAATCGACAAGTCGAGCCCGTCATCGAAGACCACAAACAGGTCGCCGTGCCCCTCGTCGTAGGTGAGCTCGCAACCTTCGCCTTCATCACCTCCCGCCCCGCCAGCCGGGAAGGCTCCGGACGAGGTTCCGCCTTCGCTCGCGCCCGCTGCGCCAGTGTCAGCCAGTCCTCCCGCCCCGGCGAGCCAGACGGGCTCCCCAGTCGAGCCCGAGTCGCCAGCCGCTCCTCCTGGCCGCCCGCCGCCGTCGATGACCGACGCATCTCCCGCGGAACCGTCGGGACCAACCGCGTTCGCGCGGGGGTTGTCGCAGGCGAGCAGGAGTGGGAGTAACGCCACACAACGCGCCAATGACCAAGCCACGGACCTGATATGCCCTAGATACAACTAAGTTGCAATGACTTGTCGGTTCCCCGAGCCCGGTCTCGGCACTGTTCACGCGAATAGCGCAACCGGATTGCACGGAGCGGGGCCTCGCGGTAGGTGTCGAGCTGCCCCATGGTTGCCCCCCGCTGATGTTCGCGATTGCCGTGGTCTTGTCCGTGGCCGGACTCTTGCTCGGCGGGAGCCTGGTGGCCTGGACACGAGGCTCGAGAGCGGCGCTGGCGGCGCTTGATGGGGCAACCCTAGCAATCGTACCTGGGTTGATTCTACTGCGCCTCCTGCCGCACCTGGTCGAGGAGACAGGTATCTGGGCAATCGGAGCGGGCGGCCTTGGCTATCTGTTGTTCTCCGCCGTCGAGTCGAGAGCCCACGGGCGCACGACCCAACTTGGCATGGCGGTCGTGCTGCCGACGCTTGCCGTCCACGGGTTTCTCGACGGCGCCGGTCTCGCCGTGGCCTTTCAACAAGGCGAAATGGTCGAGACCAGCGCGATTGCGATTGGCGGAGCGCTGGTCTTGCACAAGATCCCTGAGGGACTCTTTGTAGCATCCTTGCTCATCCCAAGCCTCGGCCTTCGCGCTACGTGGGTACGTCTCGTGGCGCTCTCGGCCTCTACGGTCTTCGGCGCCCTCAGCGGTCGCGAGCTCCTTGCTCACACATCGGATCAGGTTTTGCATCTCGTGGTGGCGCTCGGTCTGGGTGTCATGTTGCGCATGGCGACGCATCGCCACTGCGCGATGCCTCACGCGCAACCCGAAAGGCTAGCGAGCGGGGCCGCCTTCGTTGCCTGCCTGGGAGCGCTCCTTGCCGTTCCAGATCCGGAGCGGCTCTTGGCGCGTGCTCAGCCGGGCGAGCTTAACGCATGGCAGGCGCTCATCCCTCTCTTGCTCGAGACGGCGCCCTGGCTACTTGCGAGCCTGCTGGTCGGAGAGTGCCGCGCTCGTTGGTTGCCGAACGAAGGGGAGGGCGAACGCGATACCACCGCGATGTGGCTTCCCGTCGTCGCGCTTTCGTTTCCGCTTCTGGGCGGATTTTTCACGCTCGTGCGCGCTAGTGTGGAACCCTTTTGCTCAGCGGGCGTCGTCGCTGGTGGGCCAATACGACTACGACTGACCCAACGCTGGCCAGAAAGGATCCGAGCCCTGCTCGGCTGGGCGGCGCCGCGCGCCGGTCAAGTTCTGCCGTCTTACGTTGTCGGAGTCGCGCTCGCCGTTGCTATGGAGGCCGTCGTTCCGGGCGACGAGCTAGGCGAATTGGGCTGGGTCGCCCTACCTGCCGCGGCCGTCACGGCGGCGTTCGTAAGGATCGGTGCAGCCGGGGTGACCGTGCTTTGTGCCGTCTTGGTTCACAAGGGCCTTCCACTCTCAGCCGCACTGGTTTTCGCTCTGGTTGCTGCCTACGCCTCGCAGTCCCGAGGTTCGCTGCGTTCGAACCCACTGGCACTGGCAGCCATGGCGGTCGCCGTCTCGTTCATGTACTTGGTGGCTCCCCCAGCGACGCCGTCCCTTCACCAGTTGGCCGCCCACCAACACCCCTGGCTCGAGTGGGCAGCTGCGGCCGTCATCACGAGCTGGGCCCTGCTGCAGCTCGCAATGCTCGGCCCGCGCGACTGGTTCCCGTTCCGCCGCACTACCCGGGAGGGCGTCCAGGCCAGCTGAACAGAGGATCGAACGGCACTTTCGGGGGCCTGCTCCCCTGCAGTCGGCTCCCTACCCGGGGCTCATCCCTACCAAAAGGGGCAGTTCGAATGTCCTTTGGGCTCGAAAGATCCGCCGATTGGCTCGCAACTCCCGCTTGCCGCGAACGCACATCCTCGGGCATGATGCGACTAGGTTGCATAAGTGAATCCGGCGCACCCAACCGTGATCCATTTCCATATACCGAACGGGACGGCCGCGGGGCCATCGCGCCCTGCTCCGTGGAACCCGAGCGTATGGTCTACTTCGACGACCCCCGAGCTGTTCGCGGAGGCGGCGATGGGTGCCGTCCCCTTCTTCGCGTCGGCCCTGCCTCCGAGGTAGGTTTAATCCGTGGCCGATTTTACCTCCCCCTGGTTCGACCACGTCGTCATCTCGGTAATGCGCTTGGCCGAAGAAGGCGTGGTCCAGGCAAAGCCCGCCGCAACGCACGACCATGCGGCGCTCGGGTTCTACACCCGTGGGAGGGCCAGCCACTTTCAACAACGCGAACGGCTTGAGCTCAGAGAAGGCGATGTTCTGCTCGTGCCCGCTGGCGAGCCGCACCGCCTCGAGATCGCGCGAGACCCTGCCGCGTGGGGCATCGGCTTCTGTGCGACCTGCTACGCGCCGTCTGAGCTTGCACCGCTCCTGGACCCCTTTGAGCGTGCCCGAAGCGGCGCGTCACCCGTCGTGCACATCCCGGGTGACCGCCAGCAATACCTGGCGTACCTTTGTGCTGAGCTTCAGAGGGAAGTCACGCGCGGCGCGCACTCCGCGCACGCAAATATTGTACAGAAGAGCCTGATCGGACTGATCCTCGCCGAGGTGAAGCGAGCCGCCGCTTTCTCGCCGCCAGCAGAGCTCCAGACGACGTTGGTCGGAGAGGCGCTCCAGTTCATCGAGCTCCATTGCCTCGAGCCAATCTCGCTGCGCGAGGTCGCCGCCGCGATCCGACGCTCACCTGCGCACGACGGTAGGACTGCCGCCCAGAGCGCGCCGGATCGAAGACGGCAAACTTATGCAATGTAGTTGCAAGTCCGATACGCCTGCGCTAGACGTCCTCGTCGTGACTGCTCCGCACCACTTGTTCGTATGCACGTCGTGCCGGTTGTCGGGGGAGGCCAAGGCGCCTAAAGACAGCCGCTCGGGCGCGCGGCTCTTCGCTAACCTCACCGAACGATACGCGAGCTGGGCAAGGCGCGAGGACTTCGTCATTGTCGCCTACGAGTGCTTGAGCGTGTGCCCTCGACCGTGCGGAGTTGCGTTGAAAGCGCCGGGAAAATTCACTTACGTCTTCGGTGACATCGTGCCAGGTGAGACCGAGAGCGCTGTCATTGAGTGTGCGACGCTGTACCGCCAAGCGCAGGTCGGGTTTCTTCCACGCGACGACCGGCCCCCGGCTTTGCGCAATGGGATTCTCGCGCGCATCCCGCCGTTGACGCTGCCGTAACTGGCGAAGAGCCGCGCGTCGCAATCGGCGCTTGAGCCGATAAGACTGCGAGATTGGGCGGCTGTAGTGATGCTAGCGGTAGCGTCTCGCTCTCGGCCTCTCGTTCCTTGCTATCGGTCGTGGTGTGTCTCCACAGGCGACGGGGCGACGCCAATTTCTCGTTGAGCCGGCGCGGCTTCTTCGCGCGCCGCTGCGGGCGCCTCGGTCCAGGGGGGAAACGAATCTTCATAGCCGGCCCACGCTTGCTGACTTGCTGAGAGCTCACTTTCGGTGAGAAGGGCCGCGTCGAGCTGTTCGCGAATGACGCGTTCGCTCAGACCAGTGACGATGAAGACGAGCTCTTGGCGGCGGTCTCCCCAGGGCTCCAGCGAGTCTTTGGCGATCTGTTCGAGCGATTCGGGATCGCTCGGCCAATCGCTGGCAGGCAACGCGGCGTACCACATTCCGGCGCCTTCCAAGCTCGCCGTGCCCCCAGCCTGGGACCAGATGCCAGCGGCGTCCATGCGCGTGCACAGCCAAAGAAAGCCCTTGGAGCGCAGCACGCCCTCCCAGAAAGTGGGCCGATGGAGGGCATCGTGAAGGCGCGCCGGGTGGAACGGGACGCGCGCGCGGTACACGAAGCTCGCGATGCCATACTCGTCTGATTCCGGCAGATGCTCACCGCGCAACTCGCGCATCCAGCCCGGCGAAGCGGCTGCCGTCTCGAAGTCGAAGAGGCCCGTGCCCAACACTTCCGTCAACGGAAGGCGTCCGCGATCGGCCGCAACGACGCGGGCACCGGGGTTCAGCCGCTTCAGGATTTCTTGGAGCCTGACTCCGTCGGCAATCGATACCAGATCGAGCTTGGACAGCACGATGACGTTGGCAAACTCGATCTGCTCGACAAAAAGGTCGGAAATGCTGCGACCATCTTCTGCGCTCAGCGCTACGGCGCGCGACAACAGCGTCTCTTCGCTCCGCCAGTCGCGGAGGAAGTTCTTGGCATCGACTACCGTGACGAGCGTGTCGAGCGTCGCGAGCTCCGAAAGCGCCTTGCCCGTCTCATCCACGAACGTGAAGGTCTCGGCCACCGGCAGCGGCTCAGAGATCCCGGTCGACTCCACCAGCAGGTAGTCAAAACGCCCCTCTTTCGCGAGCTTGCCTACCTCGAGCAGTAAGTCTTCGCGCAGGGTGCAGCAGATGCAGCCGTTTTGCATCTCAATCAGCTTTTCGTCCACTCGCGACAGCGCGGCGTCCCCACCCTTGACGAGCTGCGCGTCGATGTTGACCTCGCTCATGTCGTTCACGATCACTGCGACTCGCCGGCCCTCGCGATTACGCAGAATATGATTGAGGAGAGTGGTCTTTCCGGCGCCCAGAAAGCCCGAGATGACGGTGACTGGCAGCTTGTTTCCCATGATCGCTCTTCGGTCGACTACTTGCACGGATCCGTATCAGATTGCAACTGTATTGCAAAAGATCACATCGCGCGAGCTTGAGTCGAGGCCGACCTCGCAGACAAGCTCGAGTGTGAAAGGGCAGGGCTTGGGTCGACGTCGGGTTCTGCATCGGCGCCAGCCCGGAGGCCGCCCCTGCGTCACCTCAGCGCATCGAGCGTCAAGACCAGGCGCGCTTCGTTCGCGGACTGGGCCGGCGAACGGTGGATGGCGCCCCGTCCCGCGTTGCCAGGCCACGAATCACCCTTGAGCAAGACGACATCTCCCGCGGCGGCGCGAACGATCTGCGCGCCAGGGCGCATCAGTCCCGAGAGCTCGTCGGCGCGACCCTTCGCAGCGTGGCCTAGCCAGCTGCGATCGACGTCTTGCTCGGCAAGCACTTCCGTACCCGGCCCCAGATAGGTGGCAACTAAACGCAGCGTAACTCGGTCGGTGTGGAAACGTGGGCACATCGGCGCTTCGAGGCGAGCCATCCTCACACCAACCAGGTTGGCCCCGGTAAGCTCGGCGAAGGCCTCGACCCAATGCAGCACATCCGCTGCGAGCGCCGGCAGCTCGACGAGCGCCAGTGGCGGCTCGAAGGCCCCACTGGGCGACATCGCGATCGACGCGATGAGGCGAAAGTTGCGTTGGCTGGCGGCGCGTTCAGCCTCTGCCTGCACCCCCGAAGCCAAGCGCCGTGGATGCAAGACGACGTTGGCGGACGTTTCGAAGATCGCCGTGAGGTCCGCGACCGTCGCTGCCCTGCGAACGCTCGACAAGTCCAATGGGGAAGACTCGCTAGCTATAGGGATGAGCATGCTCGTGGGCCACGAAGCGTCGCGCACGTCGCCCACGATGTCAGTTGGCGGCTTGTGAACCTTCACCTGGCGGCGTGTTGGCATTCGCCCTCTCCGTCTTGCTGATTTCACTGGCAGCTTGCGGCGTCGTGACACCACCGGGCGGCGCCCTGTGCCACACCCCGTTGCGGTGCTAGCCATGGTCCCCAACGCCGCGTGCATAGTGCGCTCCGGCGGCGCTCGGAAGCCGTCACAGGGTGATTATCTGGTCTGGCATGTTGCCGGCGAGCGCCTTGTAGAGATCGGGGAAACAACCGACAGGGACACCGTCGACCAGCTTGTCGGCGATTTCACGCTCGTAGCAACACTGGTCACAGCCCATCAGCAGCATGCCGTTGTCTCGCGCGACCTTGGCCAGTCGCTCGCCGATTGGATTGCCCTTCAGCAGAGCATAGTTGTTGTATTCAAAATACTGGTTGCACAAGGTCAACGCCGGTGCGAGGAAGCGGGAAAGATCAGGCCCCTAGGGCTCCGGCGTCCAGCGGGCGACGTAGCCGCGGAACTGCATGCCAGCGCGTGCGTAAGCTTTGCATTTGCCGGGGCCCCACCCGGACGCGGTGGGTACCGTGACGGCCTCGCCGGCGATTTCCGTGAGACCGCAGACCACGCCTTCGCCATCGAGCTTGGAGCCAAGGCCGATGCGGGCAGCGCCGTCTGGATCTTGAGTGAGGGAGCGAGCCCATTGCCCTTTGCTGTGAGTGATGCGCAATGGCGTTGCGGGCTGCGAGTCGTCGGACATGATCCAGGCCTGGGCTTCGCCCGTCGCGCCGACGCTCGTCTGCACGCCGGCCCAGAGCAGCAGTCCGCGGCCATCGGGCATCGTGGCGTAGTGCACGGGCAGCCAGTCACCGTCGGGGACCGGTTCGTAGCCTAACACTTCTTCCAAGAAGCCCCCCTGAGCGGAGAGCCGCCACACGTAGCTGTTGCTCGTCAGGTTCTCGTGCCAAACCAAGCGCCCGGTGCCGTCGGCGAGGCGCCGGTAGCTACTGGCAAAGTACGCGGCGGGCGGATCGTGCTCGTACAAAGTGCTCGCCGTTGGCGACAGGTCCGACGCGAGCGTCCAGAGTTGCGCGACACCCGTCGTGGTCGTCCAAAGTGCCTTAGCCGTACCATCGGCGAGCGGGACGAACGTGCGCATCGTGAAGCCGATATTCCCGAGGGAGCGGGGACCGTCCATTATCTTTTCGCCCGTCACGTCGCCACTCTGTTCGTCGATGCTTTCGACGACCGCGCTGCCAGCGCTGGTCCAGTAGACGTAGCGCTCGAGCGCGCCTGCGGGCGCGCCAGCCACGCCGGAATTGCTGCCGGCGGTCGGCAGGCTGCCACCAGTGCCGCTGCTCGGCGCGCCCGCGTTATTGCTCGGCGCGCCACCCGCCTGGACCTCGCACTGGCAGGCGCCGTAGCCGGTCCCCTCATCATTGCATTCCTGAAACCCGTCGCACTGCCCCGTGCCCACGCACGCCAGCGAGCGGCCTGGCGTGCATGGCGTCTTGCTCAAATCGCCCCCGCTACCGGCGCTTCCGCCTCTCGCCTCATCCGCAACGCCACGGAAGGCCTCGCCGCAGGCGCTAGCCGTCAGCACGACCAGCAGCACGCTCGCTCGCCATCGCATTCCCGCTAAAGTACCGTGAATTGGCGGGACCTGCCAGCCAAAACCACTGGCCGGCGCCCTATGCCGAAGCATGGCTGCGCTGGCCGTGGTCCGCAACGCAGCCGCATTCTGCGCTTCGCGCGGCTGCACCGACGGCGCACCGACCGGTTCAGCCTGGTAGGCGTTCACCCCCGTGCCAGGAGAGCCAGAGGAGCCCCGCTACAGGGTGATTATCTGGTCTGGCATGTTGCCGGCGAGCGCCTTGTAGAGATCGGGTAAACAACCGACAGGGACAGCGTCGACCATGTGGGGCCCCAGCACATACTTCATACGCAACAGAGTTGCACATAATTGGTCACCGTACGGAACGGCTAAGGCTCCGCAACCGTGACAGCAGCGGTGCCCACGCTGACTATTCGCCCCGTTTTCCCTAGTAACGCAGCGGAGTACAAGAATTCGCCAGGCAGGGCCGCATGAATTGAGACCATGGGGCCGTGCTGCCCCGGGAGCAGCGCGTAGCCTCCCTCGTCGCCCCAGGCGTACCAGTCGTACCTGTTCAGTGCCGAGGCGGGCTCTTGCGAAGCCGTGAGCAGGACATTGTCATGCTGCTGGTAGGTGGACGGGGCCCCACCTGCTATCGTCAAGACGGGCGGCTCCTGGACGGGCACCAGGCGGGCACCTACATGGAAGCGGTACCTGGCTTTGCGACCGGTGAGCGGGGCACCGCTCTTGAGCATTAGCTGGGGGGTGACCGAGAGGTAGTAGTCGCCGAGCTCGGTAAACACCCAGCTGGTGTGCACGTGGCTGGACAGGTACATGGGGATCACATCGGGCTCGTCGTCCGTCGTGTCTACGTAGCGATTAAAAGTCGTGACGCCATCGTCCCCCATGAACGTGAAAACGTCGCCAGGACCTTCGACCTCGATGGCGAGCTCGAGATCATCCGCGTCGAGATCCACGTCGGCGTCGGCCGGGAGAGTGCCCAGGAGGCGTTCACTGCTCCAGCCCGGCCACGGGAGACCGTCCTGCTGCGTTTGGTCCAGGACGTAAATCGTGTCGCCGGGTGAGCCCAAAAACGCATAGCCGTCACCGAGGTCTTCGGGAATGACGAAGCCGGCCAGCTCCGCGTCGACGTCGACGGTGACCGCTTCCGGCGGGCGGTAGTCAACATTCAACGTGTAAAGGCCGGTGCCGTCTTTAACCCCCAGCACGAGCCCCTGACGCTGCGGGTCGTACGTGACCTCGAAGAGGTCGAGGTGGCCGCTATCGAGGAGGTACTCGATTTCACAGGAAGCGGAGCAGCCGTCGCCGTCCACGAGCCCCGCGTCGTCGCACGTTTCAGCGCCTTCGATCAGCCCGTCGCCGCAAGCAATGCTCGGCTCGCCCTGATCTCCGCCTTGCCCACCTTGCGCCTCACCGTCTTGACCGCCCTGTGCCTCGCCACCCTCGCCTGCGCCTCCTCTTCCTCCTCCTCCCGTACCAGAGAGTTGCCCTCCGCCGCCGCCGGGCTGTCCGCCCGCCCCGGCTTTGGCGCTGCTGCCGTTGTCTCGACCGGCGCCGGTGCCGCTCGAGCCGCTCGCCCCGACCCTGGTCGCTGTCTGGTCGTCATTGCCACAACCGCAGGCAAGAAGCGCTGTAAGAGAGCTGCCGAACAA
>Ga0163144_10031267_pt1 | contig 10155 bp, 10 predicted proteins | sample OliLak19BULKMAT1_FD_123175 | JGI IMG/M metagenome (GOLD analysis project Ga0163144, IMG submission 123175) | Freshwater microbial mat bacterial communities from Lake Vanda, McMurdo Dry Valleys, Antarctica - Oligotrophic Lake LV.19.BULKMAT1 | ecosystem: Environmental > Aquatic > Freshwater >...
TCTCCTCAGTCACGACCATGGGCACACCGTCCGGATGTTCCCGCTGGAGTACCTGGACCACCTGTTCGAGCCAGCGAATCATCGGCGCATCGCGATCGACCATCGCCACACTCGATGCGCAGAGCACCTGGCATGGCACCGACTCCGACTCTGCGGCACTAAACAGATAGGCCTGCTGGTACGGCACGAGCCGTCGCGTCTCGTTCACGGAGAGAAACTGCAGTTCCTGAACGGTTTTTGCCGCGCGGACCTGCCCTTCGAGATGCGTGAGGGCCGCAAGGTGGATCAGGGTGGTCAGTTGCTGCGAGGTCGGTTCGGTGGTCGTGGCCATGATGTTAGGGTTGCCTCGATGCAAATTGCGCCGTGCCGCTCATCCCGGCCAGCACATCGGCCGGTAGCTTACCGAAAGTGCCGATGACCTTGATCGTCTGACTCGCCGAATCCACGTTCGCACCGATCTCCTTGACCTTGGCCGCATACTCATGGTGCGTTTCATCGACGGTGAATGTGAATGGGGATTTCCGTTTCAGCCACGCTAACGACGAAGAGGGCAGCACCAGCTCGATTTCGAGACTCGTGTCGTCGAGTAGGCTCAGGAGCTTGTCGTTCGGAAAGACGTTTTCATGCTCGTTGACCATGACCCCGACAACGCGGCCTGAAAACGGGGCTGCGATGTGGCAGCCCTGCACGCTGATCTCGGCAATCCGAATCGCGGCATAGGCCTTCTTCGCTTCGGCTTCGGAGATCTCTAAATCCAGTGTACTGACCGCCTTCAGTTTGGTGAGTTCTTTGTTGTTCTGAAATGTTTTGTCTTTCGCCTCATGTTCGGCTGCCGCCACAGCCAACTCCGCGCGATACTTGTCACAATCGATTTGCACCAGCGTGCTCCCCTTTTCAAATCGCTGTCCTTCTTTAAATGGCACCTGACTCACACGGCCTTGGATTTGAGCATAGAGCACGGCCTGTGTCGCGGCTCTGACCACGCCGCGCATGACCCCATTTTCCAATCGCATCACATGCGACGACCGCTCGCCTTTCGACCAGCCCGTTTGAGGGCCCATGACCACCATGGCAACCAATAACAGTCCGAACACCCCGCTAGTGCGCCAAAGATGCCGCATGAATGTCAGCCCTCCCTTCTTCGTCGGACGCCCTTACAGGGATAGACTCCCAGATATTCCGAAGGGTCTCGGCCAGCTGTGGGACCGTCTGGCCTCCGATGCCATTCGGCACGGCATCTTGTCCCAGCAAGGCCATCAACGTGGCATAGGCTGTTTCTACGCCGGATTGTGCGCTGTCCATTCGCACTTCGGCGAGCACATCGTTGACTCGTTCACGGATGAGCGTGAGGTCGCTCGTGCTGTGCGTGAGCCACAAACTCTTTGTGTAGTCCGTGATGGCCGTTTGGGTATCGTGGTAGTTCTTCGCGTTCTCGTACTCCTGTTTCGTTTGGGAAAATTGGACGGCCCCCACATGCACTTCGGTCAGGATGGACATGGTCAACGCCATGCTTTGGGCATCCAGGACTTGACGCTGAGCGTCCACCGCTTTCAACTTGGCAGGAGTGCGAAACGCAGAGAGCAAGTTGTAACTCGCCTGAGAGGCATAGCCCAGCCAGTTTTGGTTGAATAAAAAGCTGTTGCTGTTGTAGTACCCACCTGCGCTGAGCCTCAGGCTGGGAAACAATTCCAGGAACACGGCCCTGGCCTCCTTGGCATTGATCCTCTTTTGGTAATCGATCGAGCGTAACTCTGCCCGGAACAGCAAGGCCTGTTGTTCCATGCTCTCTGTATCCAGATTGACAGTCGGTACCGTGCTCGTCCTCGTCGGCACCGCGAGTTCGTAGAGCGCCCCCGGTGGTAACCCCATCATCGAGGCCAGTTGGGTTCTCGCAGTACTGAGTTCGCGATAGAGCCGCTGGACCTCGCGCTGGATATTGAGCAAATCACGGCGGTAGTTGAGCGGAGTAAGCGGCGACTGGAGCTTCTTGTCGACGATCTGTTGAGCGCTCTCTAATGCCTTTGGTACAGATTCATTGAGAAACTCTACCCGTTGAAGTACACGCTCGGCACTGACTGCCCGCCAGTACGCGCTCCGAACATCCTGAGCCAGCCGCACGGCAATTCGACGCTTTTCTTCCTCCGCAATCATGACGTTGTCCGCCGCCTGCTGCGCACGCACAAACGACAACCCGAAATCCAACACATCCCAACTCAACGCCAAATTGCCGGAGGTGACATTCTTCTCAGAAGAGGTAAACGCCTCCACCGCTTGGCGGCCTGTCACAAGCGATTGTCCGACACCGCCGGTGAAGTTATTGCGTCCATCGAATCCGGCATTGGCCGACAGCTGCGGCAGCAAGGAATAGTGTGCGACGTTGAGCTGTTGGTGGGCCAATTGCGCCTGCATGGCCTTCACTCTGGCATCCAGGTTGTATTTCAACGCGCGAGCGATGGCTTCGTAGAGATTAATCGGGCCTGAAACCGGCTCCTGAATGGTCGTCACAGTCTGGAGATCCTTCGTCGCTCGTGTTTGTACGTCTTGCATGGTCAACACGTACGGCTTGACCATGCACCCGGTGAGCATCAGCAGAGTCCCCATCGCGACCGCTATGCGTTGAAGCATCATCGTCGACACATTCCAGACCAATGTGGACAGAGATCGAGCCCCCGCTCTGGGACACTGGCTCACCTGTCATATCGGCTAAATTAGGAAAGAACTGAACTGAACGGGAAGAGATGGAGCAGGGCAGGAAGATAGAGAACAATCCAAATATGTTGTTCGGAACACGTCACGAGGGAGAAGATCGGTCACCTATGCTCACGTCGCTGTTGGGCCACTGGTTATTGCGGCAATACTCCCCTCTCTTGTTTACACAATTCACTCATGAATTTTCATTGTGGAATGAAGGCAAGAGTTTTGACCGCGGGTCCGTAGATAGGCAAAATCTGCCACCGTCAGTGTTAGATTGCCGAACTGACCCTTGATCCGCATCATGTTCTAATGGGGCAGGGAAAGTAGGCGCTCTAAACCACCCAGCTCAGGCAGGACCTCTAACGACGACCACGCACGAAGCAATCCGTCGTATGATCGTTCACCAATCTGGTGGCTTGCATGTAGGCATAGACGATGGTGCTGCCGACAAACCGGAACCCTCGCTTCTTGAGATCTTTCGATAATGCGTCACTTTCTGGGGTCGTGGCAGGAACCTGGGACATGCGAGTCCAGCGATTCACTTTCGGCTTGCCTCCGACAAACTGCCAGACATAGCGATCGAACGAACCGACCTCTTCTTGGACTGCGAGAAACGCCTGTGCGTTGGTCACCGCTGAGTCGATTTTGAGCCGGTTGCGAATGATCCCGGGATTCTCTAGCAGCACGGCTTTCTTCTTCGCTGCAAATCGCGCCACCTTCTTTGGGTCGAAGTCCGCAAACGCCTGACGATAGCCATTCCGCCGCCGCAAGATGGTTTCCCATGAAAGACCAGCCTGTGCGCCTTCTAACAGCAACATCTCGAAATGTTTCTGATCATCGTGAATCGGCACACCCCACTCTTGGTCATGATACGCGATGAAATGCGGCTTGCCACCGACCCATCCACAGCGGATCTTGCCATCGGCAATCGAAAGTAATCGTTTAGTCATCATCTGTCTCCGTGTAATCGAAGTACAGCTGCACCAGTTAGCAAATGATTACTTCGATGGGACCGCATGGCTGGCGCAACAGAATAGTACTCCCGCAGGATGCTCAAAACGTTCAGACTTCTCACCCGCTCAACCCCGTCACGCCAAGACGCGCCGTTCCGCGGGCAAGGCCGCAGCGAGGCGCACGGTGCGACGAATAAGGAGCGCCATGTTTGTGCGCGCCGCCGAGTTGGTGAGTCGGCGGTGGCTTGGCCGAGGCATACTCAGTTCGATACGTTGAGGGTCTGAACGAGGCGAGAACGCCGCTAGCGGAGTTTTTCAGCATCCTGCTATTGCGATGAACCATTTCGGCTTCATGCGACCAAAGTCGGTCCGTACATGTCGGCGAAGTGCGCGCTTCGAGTCGAACACGACAGGTCCGTGAGGCCCTCTCCAAAACACCACCCAATGCCAGAAAGCGCGATCCCGTTCTCTGCGCCATTTGATGGCGAGTAGCGCACGATCCGGCAGAGCCTCCCATGAGGTGAAGGGCACTTCGGTACTTGCCGGCCTGATTCCGTATTGCGTGAGCAGCCTACGAACGTGGTGTGTCTCTGACCATAATGTCGGATCGCCAGACAAAATGCCGAGCCGGTTCGCCACACGCCGTGCCTCCCGATAACTCACGCCGGCGAGCGCCGCGACGCTCGCAATGCCACAACCAGTGCGCTCAAGTTGCACAACCGGCTTCATGACCACTCTCGTTTCAACGTTCGTCCATTGGATATTAGACCTTCCGTGCATCTTTGCCATATCATGACACCTTGTCAAGAAGCTGGTGGCGCCGGTCAGGGTATCACCCGTAACTTCGCCTGTGGTAGGCTCGCGGGTTAGCACACCTCATCCTGACAGCGGGAGACTATGCCGGCACACACCTTACGCATCGCGTTGCTCCATCTCGCACCGATCCCCGGCGACATCACAAAGAACCGCCGGCTTGTCGAGAAGGCCGTCAACGCTGCCGCACGACTCGGCGCGACCTGGATCATCACACCCGAACTCATCGTCACCGGCTATACCTTTGCCGATAACATCGGAACGACGTGGATTGTGCCTCAGCCAGACCCGTGGATGACGCACATGTCCCGACTCGCGGCCAGACTGCGCGTGACGCTGTTCCTCTCCTGTCCCGAACAGGATCGGACATCCCACAAACTCTACAATAGCCTATTCGCAATCGCAGCGGATGGAACCATCGTCGGCACACATCGAAAAATTCATACGCTGCGAGTGGGATCGGAAGCCTGGTCGACGCCCGGTACGCAGGCAGTCGCCGTTCCAGTTCCTCCATTCACACGGGTCGGGATGCTGATCTGTGCAGATGCGTATACGTCAGAGATCGCACGAAACCTACAGGCCCAAGGAGCGCAACTGCTGGTCTCATCCGCCGCATGGGCCCCAGGCCTGCATGGCCCGAATGGGGAATGGGAACGATGCACCCGCGATACAGGTCTTCCGCTCCTGGTGTGCAATCGGACAGGGCCAGACAAGACCCTCGACTTTCGTCAAGCCGAGAGTGTCGTGGCCAAGGACGGGCAGCGACTGCTGTCCTTGTCTTCAGCACGTTCTGCGATATTCGTAATCGAGTGGGATGTGAAGACACAGACGTTGGCGAAGCAGGACTATCAGACCGTCTACCTCTAGCAAGCGGCGGTTTGTCTGGTTGCTCTGGTTTTTCTCGTTTGTTTGGTTGAACCAGACGAACCAGAGAAACTAGATGGGCCAGAGCAATCAGCCGGTGCTCACGTCTCTCGCATTAGGGCCATGAATGCTTTCCAATGTTCCCAACATCCTCCTAGAGATCCACCTTGAGCTTGAGTCCGCCGGAGATGCTGAATCCCTGTTGCTGATAAAAAGCCAAGGTCCGGTCAAATTGAGGTAATGGCGGCGTAGTCACTTCGAGCCTAGTCCACCCCTTCAATCGCCCAATTCCTTTTGCCTCCATGAGCAAGGCGGTCCCGACCCCTTGTGATCGATACGGCCGGCGGACATAGAATTCTGGAATCGTGCCGTACTCGCCTTCCGTGTAAAGCGCATAACTCTGATACAGGGCCAGAAAGCCGACAGGCTCAGACCCCTCGTACGCAAGGAGCACCGTGTACAGACCGTCTTTCAACCACGAGTGGGCGCGAGCCACTGTGTCGTCGTGATGGAAATCGAACACCTTGTCTTTCACGGCCGCCATAATCTCCTGAAGCAATTCCCCCACCAGCGTGGCGACGGTATCGGCATCCTCAGGTCGAGCCTGAACAATCTGAATGGCCATCGATTACCCTGCCAGCTGTTGAAAGATCGCGTAGCCTTCGTTCCATTCACCATGCCCACTGTCGGCATTGATGTGGCCTGCCTCTCCAATATCGACGAAGCGGCTGCCCCAGGCGTGTGCGCAGTGCTGCGCAAACGCTGATGACCCGAACGGATCGTTCGCACTCGCGATGACAATGGAAGAAAACCCATGAGGCCGCATCGGCACCGGTGCAAACCCATGTGCCTTGGCAGGAAAGCTTGCACTCTGCGGATCGGGGACCGCCACGAGAAACGCACCCTCTGGAACCAGCACTGAACGATGAGCCCAATGAGCCACGAGAAGGCAGGCGAGGCTATGAGCTATCAGCATGGGCGGAGAAGGGCACGCTCGCACAGCAACATCCAACGCCCGAACCCAATCGTCACATACCGGGCTGTCCCACTCTCCCAGATTCACGCGCTGCCAATCGGGATGGCGCAGTGCCCAACGCGTTTGCCAATGTTGCGGGCCGGAGTTGCCAAGACCAGGCAGCACTAACACCGGAGTAGCTACCGACATCTCATCCCCCAGCCTTCCGGCCACTCACGCCAATGGTGGCGTAGTAGATAGCCCATGTGTTTGGATCGTCGGCGAATCGGCAATACCGCTCAAGATCCGACGGGCCAACAATTCCTGTGGCCAAATACTTCTCCCGCAATTGCTCAGCCGACATCTTCATCACCGTGGCCATGCCGGACCCGCCCGCACAGAGCGGAGCCTCGTTCTCCACAGCAATATCTTGCAGTCCGCGCTGTTGCAGCAAGGCGGGTAACTTCAGGCCTAGCGCGTGGTTCATCCTCAATGTCGCGTACATGTTCGCGATAGCCTGATTGACCTTGTGTACAGATGCAAGTTCTTCCTCATCGCCGGCAATCCCTCGCGAAGCTGAAAAATCAGGCTCCTCCAGCACAAGCCAGCCTCCCGGCTTGAGGCAGTCGAGCATCTTCGTCAATGCCACCTCGTGGTCAGCGAGATGGATCAAGACGTACCGCGCATGCACCACATCGAACGATTGCTGCGACAACTGAGCCGTGCGAATATCGGCTCGCACGACGCTCACATTGGGTCGTTCCACTTCACGCAGAAACTTCAGATCGAGGTCCACCGCCACAACCCGCCCCGTCGGACCAACCACTTCACCCATCCAGTTCATAATGGATCCAGCACCTGGCCCAACCTCAAGACAGCACCAGCCGGCTTGCAGGCCGGTGGCCAGAAGCCGCCTCCGACTCGCAGGATCGAACACCCGCTCGATCATCCGAAGCCGTTCCAGTTCTCGTTGATCGTCAACTCGCTGAAAGACATACGCCGAGTCGGCCATGCCACAACCTCGCCTTCAATGTACAACAGAAGACCTGATGGGCCCACACTGGAGGAGCGCGGAGTATAGACCACGAGCAGGCGGAGAGAAAGGCTGTCCACTTCCTTGATATGCACATCCTTCTCATGTCTGTAATAACGTGGTGAATTCTCCACACAACAATAGCCGGTTTCTCCTACCGGGGCACACACGACTTGCCGCTTTTCACGATTAGTTTCTGCTATATTGGCGGGTGAAATGGGCAGTTTTATTTCAGCATCCTGTTAGATGAGGGGAATTCGATGGAGACTTCGCAGAGAGATGCGCTTCTTGGAACGATTACTTGGTGGGGCTTTCATGCGCTCCTCATATGGATGGGGGCCTGGCATTTTTTCTCTAGAGATCTTGCCGATGGGGGCCTGTTCGTGTCTGACTTATTCGCCGGTGCGCTTCTACTCGCCACGGCGCTTTCGCTTCTTCGGCTCTCGGTGGGTTGCCACCTCCTTCGTTTCGTGGCCCTCACAGGCATCTTGCTCGTCGTGTATCATGCATGGAATGGGAAAGCCGAATGGGGCAACCTGACCGACGTAGCGATCTGGGCGTACACGTTTTTTTCCTTCGGTCCAAGCAGTTGGAAATATTCGCTCTATACCCCACTCGGCATCTTTGGAAAGTTGAAGACGTAGAAAGAGCGAACTTCGCTCTAATCAATATAGCTCACCTTCGCCGGCTTGAAATCCCACTGCACCGCCGACTCGCATAAGCGAGTCGGCCTCGCTTCCATGGCCCCCCCTCGCTAAAACTGTAGGTAGGCATTGATGGCAACGAGGACATGATTGTCATTTTGTCCATCGTTATAGGGATTCCACCCGCCTGTAAACCAGTCGTATCGGATCTCAGGCCGAATCGTCACGTTCGGATGTGGGTAGTAGCTCACTCCACCAGTGAGCGAGTAGAAGCTACCGGCGAACGGGGCAAGATTGGAATTCCCTGAACAATGTGCCCCGCGTGGCATGAATGAAATATTGCGGAGAGCCTATGACCGCATGGATAATGAGGAGGAACATGCGAAACAAACACGGTGCGAGCTGACTCAGGTTCTTGCCCTACCCGGATATTCGAGTGTGACCAATTGTTCCTGATAGTCTGTACGCATCTCGTGCTCGCGTGCGGATGAGGTGAGAACTGTTTTCGAAACCGTCAAACCGTAAGATTCAAGGTCAAGCAACGACTCTACGGGGTTCCCCCCATTGGGTTGCAAGACTCAACCCCTTATCTTGATCGTCTCACACAAACAAATGTATTTCTGCTGATGAATGAATCTTGAACGAAGATGGCCAGACAAGTTAGTATCAGCCGCTCCTTCTCCCTAAACCTCACCTGAGAGTTCGAGGCACTAGTGGCAAACAATCAGATAAGCCTATCAGCCGCAACGCGAGGCATTCAGCTCCAGTTGATCGCACCTCTCCGGCATCTTCTTCCCATTGCAGTAATCGAGCCGAAAGGTATCGTATTCACAAAACGTTGGGTCGTTGAACTACTCCTTGATCTCAGCGGCTACTGCTCGGATAAAAACCTGGTGGATGCCCTAGCAATCGAACCGGCAGCTGGTGATGGCGCATTTCTCGGCCCCATGATTGAGCGCCTGGTGGAGTCGTGCGGGAATCTTGGTCGATCGTTGGCAGAATGCGAACATTCCTTAATCGCATACGAGCTAACTGAGAAGAGTGCTGCTCGTGCGCGCGCTGTCGCCCAAAACGTCCTGATAAATCGTGGAGCCAAGCGCCCACTAGCCAAGCGACTGGCCGACACGTGGGTGTTAACCCGAGATTACCTTCTCGATGCCAACAGCAGACAGGCCGATTTCATTATCGGGAACCCTCCATATGTACGACTTGAGGATATCCCAGAAGAAATGGCCTCGGTCTATCGCAATGCGTATCCGACGATGCGTGGTCGAGCTGATCTCTATGTAGCCTTTTTTGAAGCCGCGCTTCGGCAGCTTAAGACCGGCGGTGTATGCGCTTTTATCTGCGCTGATCGATGGATGCGTAACCAGTATGGAGCAGAACTGCGGCAGCTTATTACCTCAGCATACAGTGTCGAAATGCTCCTGAGCATGCACCACGCCAATGCCTTCGACGATGAAGTGGACGCCTATCCGGCGATCACGGTGATTCGGCATAAAAAACAGCAGTCAACCGTTGTGGCCAGTGCCGATCAGGAAGCTGAGAACATTCAGCCACAACAATTGGCGACGACGCTCCAGACAAACGGCCGCGACAGACTGCCTCAGGGTATCCATCGGGCAGTGGTGGACACATGGTTCAAAGGTGCAGACCCCTGGCCCTGCCATTCGCCAGAACAGTTGGCGCTCCTTCGACGACTGGAAGATCAGTTTCCTCCCCTCGAGATGAATGCCAAGGTGGGAATCGGCGTAGCAACTGGGAACGACAGCGTCTACATCACGACAGATATGAACCTTGTGGAACCTTCCCGCCTCCTAAAGCTCGCTCTGGCAAAAGACCTGGCAGGCGGAACGATGCGATGGTCCGGGCACTATCTGGTGAATCCATGGAACCGCGACGGGCTGGTCGATCTGAAAACCTATCCGAAGTTACGAGCCTACTACGAGCAACATGTAGCAGCCCTGAAGAGGCGCCATACAGCGGAGAAGAATGTTAGCAAGTGGTACAAGACGATCGACCGCGTCAATCATACCCTCACCGATACCGACAAACTCTATATCCCGGACATTAAAAACTGATCCTCCCCCGAAATAGTGGACACCTCGAAAAGGGTGGGGCATGCTCACCCTGGAGGTGGTCATCATGGGTCGACCCAGACGTGTGTTTACTCGGGAGTTCAAGCAAGAGGCCGTAAAA
>Ga0163144_10031269_pt1 | contig 10154 bp, 9 predicted proteins | sample OliLak19BULKMAT1_FD_123175 | JGI IMG/M metagenome (GOLD analysis project Ga0163144, IMG submission 123175) | Freshwater microbial mat bacterial communities from Lake Vanda, McMurdo Dry Valleys, Antarctica - Oligotrophic Lake LV.19.BULKMAT1 | ecosystem: Environmental > Aquatic > Freshwater > Lake...
CAAAAAAAATGAAGCCGCTACTCGCACCATTGACTTTATCCGTTCGCAACTGCTTGGTATAAAAGATTCTCTCCGCACGGTTGAATATCAATTAGAACGATTTGGCAATAGCAGCCGGGTTAAGGACATGAGTGCCGCTGCACAACGTTTTTTGGAAAGGGCCGAAGTGTTCGAAACACAAAAGTCAGAATTGTTGATAAGGCAGAATTATTATCAGTATGTGGATGAATATTTAACAAAAGGCAAAGGAAATCTGGATCAGATCGTGTTGCCTTCATCGGTAGGCTTGGCCGATCCAGTGGTGGGTTCTCTGTTGAGCAAGATGGTGGATTTGCAACTGGAATTAAAATTATACCTCGACCCCACCCGGGAAAGAAATCCGTTGGTTACCAATAAGATTGAGCGCTTTCAGGAAATAAAACAAAACGTGCTGGAGTCTGTAGCGACCCTGCGCTCTACCGACAAAATAAAAATGGATTTCCTTAATCGCCAGTTAGGAGAAATTGAAAAGCAATTGGTATCGCTGCCGGCTTCGGAGCGGCAACTTATTTCGGTGCAGCGTAATTATTCGTTGTTGGAAAATCTATATGTGTTCCTCATGCAAAAACTTTCCGAGGCTCGCATTTCAGAAGCGTCTAATACTTCTGATATTATTCCGGTTAACCCACCCATGCGCGGTGGGGCTATTTCTCCAAAGCCGGCACGTAACTATACTATTGCCGCTATAGCGGGCATGGCGCTGCCCTTTGCGTTATTCATTCTATTTGAACTGCTCAACACAAAAGTGCAATCGAAAGAAGATATTGAGAAGATGAGTGCTATCCCATTCCTGGGCGGTGTGGGTCATTCGGTAGGCCAAACCTTGGCAGTAAAAGAAAAACCAAAGTCTGCCGTAGCGGAATCGTTTCGGGCATTGCGCTCCAACCTAAACTTCTTTACAGGCAATAAGCCTAAGCAAATTTTTATGGTGAGCAGTTCTATAAGTGGCGAGGGTAAAACATTCACTACCATTAACCTGGCTACCGTGTTTGCGCTCTCCGGCAAGAAGACCTTGATTGTGGGCGCTGATATGCGAAGACCGAAAATATTTGAAGATTTTGGTCGTACCAATCAATCAGGTTTGAGTACGTATTTATCGGGCCTCTCAGAATTTAACGATGTGGTGCAGGATACTGAAATCGAAAACCTTTACTTTATCAGTGGTGGCCCTGTGCCACCTAATCCATCCGAACTATTGTTGACCGATCGGTTCGAAAGTTTTATTAAAACCGCGCAGCAAGATTTTGATTTTATTATTATAGATACCCCGCCACTCGCGTTGGTTACCGATGCGTTTGTGATTTCCAAGTTTGTAGACCATACCGTGTTTGTGTTGCGCCAGAATTATTCCCCCAAAGCATTTGTTGGAAGCATTAACGAATATTACCAGTCTGGTAAATTGAAAAATATGAGCATCCTGCTGAATGATATTTACAAGTCCGGGCTTGGCTATGGTTACGGTCAGGGGTACGCGTACCATTACGGTTATTCCTATGGCTATGGAAGTAAAAAGAAGAACGGACAGGGATATTATGATGAATAACCAATGCAACAACAGATAACGATCATTCGGGCCACACGGGGTTGGCGGGGGATTAATATTGCTGAACTTATTCATTACAAAGACCTCCTCTGGTTTTTGACTATTCGAGGAATCAAAGCCAAATATGCACAATCCGTATTAGGGGTAAGTTGGGCGGTAATTCAACCTTTGTTTTCTACCCTTGTCTTTACAGTAATCTTCGGGAGTGTTGCTAAAATTGATTCTAACGGAGTACCGTATTTTCTCTTCAGTTTTGTTGCCTTAGTCCCTTGGACATTTTTCGCAAATACGCTGACGGATTCTGCCAATAGCTTAGTTGCAAATGCCGCGATGATTAACAAGGTGTACTTTCCTCGACTCGTACTGCCGTTGTCTTCCATACTTTCAAAAGGAGTTGACTTTATCATTGGGTTTTTTCTTTTAGTTATTTTTCTTTTTATATACCGAGTCACGCCAGGATGGGAGTTGATTTACTTACCATGGCTAATCCTTGTATTGTTAATGACCTCACTAGGTATTGGTATGATTTTATCTGCCATGGCGGTACAATATCGTGATGTGAAACATGCGATGACCTTTGCGGTTCAATTACTCATGTATGCAGCACCCGTGGTGTATCCCACCACTAACGTGCCATCGCAATATCAGTGGGCGTATTCCCTCAATCCGATGGTAGGTGTAATTGAAGGTTTTCGTGCTATTTTTTTGCATACGATTGACTTCCCGTATCACTGGGTGACAATGGGTTCTATAGTTTCAGTTTTATTGTTTGTTTTTAGTCTGTTCTATTTTAGAAGGATGGAGCGTGTATTTGCCGATGTAGCCTGAGTATGCCAGAGCCTGTAATTAGTGTAAAGGGAGTAAGTAAAAAGTATAGAATTGGCCTAGCTGATAAGAAGTCAGACACCATAATGGCAACAATTTTAAAAGGAATAAAGAGCCCACTTACCAACCTCAAAAGAATCCGAAATTTATCAAAGTTAAAGGATGAAGATGAGTCTATTTTTTGGGCACTGAAAGATGTTTCTTTTGATGTTCAGGAAGGAGAGGTGTTAGGAATCATTGGCCACAACGGTGCTGGTAAAAGTACATTGCTAAAATTGCTTTCGCAGATTACAGAACCCAGTGCTGGTGAGATTCGACTTAACGGTAGAGTAGCAGCATTATTAGAAGTGGGTACAGGTTTCCATCCCGAACTTACCGGCCGCGAAAACATCTACATGAATGGCACTATTCTGGGCATGCGTAAAAAAGAGATTGATAAAAAGCTGAATGAGATCATCGACTTTAGTGGAGTAGAGAAACATTTAGACACTCCCGTTAAGTTTTATTCTTCCGGGATGCGGGTACGGTTGGGGTTTTCAGTAGCAGCCCACCTGGAACCAGAAATTTTGATTATCGATGAGGTGCTGTCAGTTGGTGATGCGGAGTTTCAAAAAAAGTGCCTTGGCAAGATGGAGGATGTGTCAAAAAATGGCCGAACGGTTTTATTTGTTAGTCATAATCTTGATGCGGTTCGATCACTTTGTTCAAAAGCTATTTTGTTAAAGACCGGCCAGCTTGATTTTAACAGCGATGTGCATGCGGTGATTGATCGCTACATTTCAAATTATAAGACCAACATATTGCGCAGGGATTTCGATGCACACGATGATGCTCCAGGAATACCGGAATTGAAATTACTGTCTGCCGAATTAATCTCGGATTCAACCGATGGAATTCTGACAATCGATACAGAATTAAAATTGATTTTTAAGTTTTATTCAGATAAGCAGTTTTCTGATTTTAACCTAAGTTTAGTACTCTGGAGTGTTTCGGGAACCTGTATATTTAACAGCATCACTTCTCTTTGTGCTATATCAAAGGGTGAGCATTATTCGCAATTGACCATCCCAGGAGGTTTATTAACAAACGGTGCTTACAACATTGAATTGTATTTTGTTTCGAAGTCGACCAAGCTTTTTAATATACCTGAACTATTTGTTTTTGAATTAATGGATGCTTCGAGAAATGGAATCATGTTTGGTACAGGAAAAGGAATTGTTAGACCGAATCTATCCTTCACTATCGATAATAATAGACATGTCAAAAGTTAAACTTTTTATTAAAAATCTACTAAATCCGATTGTAAACGATTTACATATTCAGCTTAATCCTAAGAAATATAGGGTGGGTAGTTATTATTGTCCCGTTTGTAAGAATAAGCTTCGATACTTTAATCCTTTACCAGATCGCACTTTTGATTTTGTATATCAATATCAGTTCATCCATCCCATCACATGCATGGAGACGATTAATCCTTTTGGCTATTCCTGCCCAAGCTGTGGCGTTACTGACCGTGATCGGTTGTACGCACTGTACTTAAAGGAATACCTTTCGGTTTCAACTAAGCCTATTCATTTTCTGGATATAGCACCGAGAGAGGCTTTAACTAAATTTATTTTGTCTTTTAAAAACGTAATCTATCGCTCTGCTGATCTTTATAATCCGGAGGTTGATGATCAAGTTGATATAACGGATATGAAATTGTATGAGGATAACAGATTTGATTTCCTGATCTGCTCGCATGTTCTGGAGCATGTTACTGAAGATATAAAGGCAATGCGCGAACTTCACCGCGTCTTGAAACCGGGAGGAAAGGCGATTATGATGGTACCGATTTTACTTACGTTATCTCAGGATTATGAAGATTCTTCCTACACCTCTTTTGAAGATCGGTGGAAACATTTTGGACAGGGTGATCACGTTCGAATGTATTCGAAAAATGGATTTACTGAAAAACTCTCACAGGTTGGTTTCAAGGTTGATCAATTCGACAAGAATCATTTTGGCGCAGACGTTTTTGCCAAATGCGGAATTACTGAAAGATCTGTTTTGTACATTGTTACAAAAGATGAACTTTAGCCATACGATTGATTATAACATTGCCACTTAATTGATCAAACTTAATCTTCGATGATACTCGTAACCAAACCTTTTTTGCCTCCTCAAGAAGATTATCAAAAATATCTTGATGGAATTTGGGATCGCAATTGGTTGACTAACAATGGTCCATTGGTTAACGAACTTGAGTTAAAATTGAAAGAGTATCTACACACACCGCATGTGTTGTATGTAACTAATGGAACAATAGCGCTTCAAATTGCTATCAAAACGTTGGGTCTAAAGGGCGAAATTATTACCACACCGTTTAGTTATGTAGCTACTACTTCATCAATCGTATGGGAAGGGTGCAAACCCGTTTTTGTAGACATTGATGCCTACTCGCTAAATATTGACCCATCTAAAATTGAAGAAGCAATTACTGATCAAACAAGTGCTATACTGGCGACCCATGTTTTTGGAAACCCCTGCGATATTGATGCAATTGAAATAATTGCCAATAAGTATAAGTTACCAGTGATCTACGATGCAGCACATTGCTTTGGCACACTGTATAAGGGCCGTTCAATTTTTAATTATGGAACGATTAGCACGACAAGTTTTCATGCAACAAAGTTATTTCATACTGTAGAAGGTGGCGCAGTTTTTACTCAAGATAGTACCCTGTTAAAAAAGATGGCTTTTCTTGCTAATTTTGGACACCATGGCCCTACAGATTTTGTGGAGGTAGGGATAAATGGAAAAAACTCAGAGTTCCACGCAGCTATGGGGTTGGCAAATTTCAAGTACATTCAGTCTATCCTTGATGCCAGAAAAAGTCAATCGTTGCAATATGATAAATGGCTTGATGCTATTCATTGGCAACGATTGGAAATAAATACGGATGCTGATTTCAATTTTGCATATTACCCCTTGATACTTGAAGATGAAGAAACAGCATTGAAAGTGATCAAGGAATTGGAGGCTAATAGAATATCTCCAAGAAGGTATTTTTATCCCAGCCTTAACACAATTCCACTATATAGTTCACAAAGTTTGCCGGTCAGCGAATCCATAAGCAGTCGTGTCATTTGCTTGCCACTTTATTTTACTTTGTCTTCTGAGGAAATTGATTTTATTTCAAGAATTATCTTGCGCGCTTTAAAATATTAAAGTTTGAAAGTAGCAATAATGCAACCTTATTTCTTTCCGTATATCGGATATTTTCAACTGATGAATGCAGTGGATGAATTTGTGATCTATGACAATATTCAGTTCGCCAAAAAAGGTTGGGTAAATAGAAATAGGATTCTTGTTAATGGCAAAGATGAATATATTACCGTCCCATTAAAAAAGGATTCTGATTACTTGAATATTGTAGATAGGCAATTGGCAGCCTCATGGGATTCAGATAAAAAGAAGATATTAAGTCGGATAAAAGAATCATATAGAAAAGCTCCATTTTTTAATGAAATTTTTCAATTCATTGAGGAGTTATTTTCGTTTGAGGCAAAGAATCTTTTTGATTTTTTATTTTATGCCTTGGAGGGCACAAAAAGTAAATTGGGTATTGCTACACCTTTAATTATATCCTCCAACATCCCAATTAATCATACGCTAAAGGCACAAGACAAAGTGCTTGAAATTGTGAATGCAAGGAATGGGAACATATACATTAATCCAATTGGTGGAACTGAATTATATGATAAGAATACCTGCCAAACTAAGGGTATTGATCTGCAGTTTTTGAAAGCAAATGAAATTAGTTATTTGCAATTTAAAAATGTATTTGTTCCGTTCTTATCGATAATTGATATAATGATGTTTAATTCAAAAGAGAAAATCGATTTGCTTTTATTAGACTATACGCTTCATTAGAATTATTTAGTATGCTTAAATGGAACAAACTCGGAATCATTTTTAGCCCTCAAGAAGCTGTTGGGCGCGATTGGCTGCAAGAGTTTGCCCAAGCTCCATCAGTTCTTATATTTCCTGAGTTTATTCGTGTATATTTTTCATGTCGACCTGGAGCAGATGGGAATGGACAATACGTTAGCTACTCATCATTTGTAGATTTGAATCGGAAAAATTTATTTGAAATTGTAAAACTTGCGGAGCAACCTATCCTTAGTTTAGGTGGCTTAGGCACTTTCGATGAGTTTGGGACATATCCTGTTTCTGTTTATCGTGATGGTGAAAATGTTGTGGCATATTATGGTGGATGGACTAGATGCGAATCCGTGCCCTTTAATGTTGGGGTCGGTATGGCGAGAAGTATTGATAGTGGAGTTACATTTGAAAGAGCAGGCTCTGGCCCTGTTTTACCGTATACCGTAAACGAGCCATTTATTCTAAGTGGACCGAAAATTAGAAAGTTCAATGACCTGTGGTTCCTCTACTATATCGCTGGAAAGAAATGGATTCATAACAATGGCAAACCGGAGCCTGTGTATAGAATTAGAATGGCAACATCTCAAGATGGAACTAACTGGAATAAACTCGATAAAGATTTGATTCCAACTAAATTGGAGGAAGACGAATGTCAGGCAAGCCCTGATGTTATTTATGCTAATGGCAAATACCATATGTTTTTCTGTTATCGATATAGTTTGAATTATAGAGGTAAAGAGGGTGGTTATAGAGTTGGCTATGCTTATTCAGATGATTGTTTTAACTGGACTAGAGATGATAAAAAAGTTGGAATAGATATTTCGGACAGTGGATGGGACTCTGAAATGATAAGTTACCCCCATGTTTTTGAATTAGATGGATCAACGTACATGATGTATTTAGGAAATCAGGTGGGTAGATTTGGATTTGGGTTGGCCAAACTCGATGGCGTTTTATAAATAGTTGACTATGCAGTGGAAGAAGCTCGGAAAAATTTTTGATCCAACAATACATCCTGCATTTAAACGCTTTGTAGGTTATGCTCAATCTCCACAAGCGTTGGTATTATCAGATCGCATAAGAATTTATTTTTCTATACGAGAACTTGATAAAATGGGCAAATTCCTTAGCCAAATATCTTTTGTGGATTTTGACCTAACTTTAACTTCGATTATAGCAACAGCAGAAACTTCAGTCATTGGATTAGGTGAGTTGGGAACATTTGATGAACATGGTATTTTTCCTTTTAGTCCAGTAATAATTGGTGATGCGATTTATGCCTACACATGTGGTTGGAGTAGACGCGTATCGGTTGCAGTAGAGACGTCAACAGGGTTGGTCATTAGTAAGGATGGTGGACTTAATTTCGAAAGGTTAGGTACAGGACCTGTACTCACATCGACTCTTGACGAACCATTTTTGGTGGGTGATTCATTCGTTCGATTTTATAATGGGTTTTTTCATATGTGGTATATTTTTGGGACTAAATGGGATTACTTTCCATCTGAGGACGCACCAGATAGAGTTTACAAAATTGCTCACGCTACTTCAAAGGATAGAATAAATTGGATAAAAGAGAGTAGGCAAATCATTGAGAGTAAGTTAAACGAGGATGAATGTCAGGCGCTTCCTACGGTTTTATATTTCGGCAATAAATATCATATGTTTTTTTGCTATCGATATGCTACTGGATTCAGAAAGAAAATGGAGAGGGGTTATCGAATTGGCTATGCTTTTTCGACTGATCTAATAAATTGGTTTAGACAGGATGATGAAGTTGGAATAGATGTTTCTCCTGGCAATTGGGACGCTGATATGCTATGCTACCCAAATGTGTTTCAATGTGGTGATAAGATATATATGGTGTATAACGGAAATGAATTTGGAAAATATGGTTTTGGTTTGGCTGTTTTGGAAGAATGACAAGTTTTTATTGTGACTATAGAATTAATTCAACAACTGAACAAGATATTTATGATCATCTCATTGAATGTAATGACTACTTCTCCCCAAAGCTTTCGGATAAGGTAGATATACAAGAATATACCCATAAAATATGGAAGAACACTGTAAGATTCGAGGCTATTTTGGATAGTCAACTTATTGGACTTGTTGCTGCTTATGCAAATGATCCTTCGAAAAAATGTGCATTCATAACGAATGTAAGCACGCTGCCAGTACATTTCGGAAAAGGAATTGGAAAAAAATTGCTAAGCCAGTGTATTTCGTATGCTAGGAAAATGGAATTCAGGTTGATCAGATTGGAAGTGTCAGTACACAGTTCGGCTGCTATTAGTCTTTACAAAACGATGGGTTTTGAAACCTATGATGGAACTACAACTATAAATAGGCTGCAATTTAATTTGAATGATAATAGTAAAGTATAAAGTATGAACAAAGAACGAAATTACGATTCGGAGATGAAGGACACTCCCGATCATAAATATGCATACAGTTTTGATTTCGATGTAATGCATCCTTTTATGGTAAAGTCATTTGAACCTTTTTTAAAAGAAGGTAGTATCTTAGAGTTAGGAAGTTTTAAAGGCGACTTTACTAAAAGATTACTGCCTTATTCTAATGATATAACTTGCGTTGAGGCTTCAGGCGAAGCTATCGAATTTGGTTCTCCAATTTTTGATGACAAGGTAAAATTTGTTCATTCACTTTTTGAAACTGTCAATTTGCCCAAAAAATATGATAACATTATTTTAACGCATGTTCTTGAGCATTTAGACGATCCTATCACTATATTAAAGCGTATTAATAATGAGTGGCTTTCAGATAACGGTCGTTTTTTTTTAGTGTGTCCAAATGCCAATGCTCCTTCCCGTCAGATTGCAGTTAAGATGGGGTTAATTTCTCATAACCATGCAATTACTCCAGCAGAGAAGGAACATGGCCACAGAATAACGTATACGCTTGACACACTTGAACGAGATGCAAGGGCAGCAGGATTTAATGTAGTGCATCGATCAGGAATATTCTTTAAAGCTTTGGCGAATTTTCAATGGGACAGACTCCTCCAGACAGATATTATTTCAAAGGAATATCTTGATGGGTGTTTCGCCTTAGGTCACCATTATCCAGACTTGTGTTCGAGTATTTTTCTTGTGTGCAAAAAAGGAGAATAGAATGTTATGAAACACGTTGTTTTATTGGGAAACACAAGAAACAAAATCGTTCATCAGATGGCAAGTCATCTTTTAGAAAGAAACACCACTATTACAATAATAGATGGCGTGGCTGGTTATGAACATGAAAACCTCCATCATATTAAGTCAAGAGGTTATCTTACACTCTTAGATAGAGTACTTTTGAAAGCTCTCCCAAAAGTCATTGTTGCTTTTGATTTTATTTTTTCATCGATATATTTTATCTCCAGTTTTCAGTTTAGGAAATTGCGTGAATTCAATCGACTGCCAAATCTTAAAATATCAATATCAAATATGTTAATTCAAAGACGAGTTTTGGCGTCTTTTGAATTTGATTATGCTCTTTGCTTGAATGTGTACTTCTTTGGTTTTGGTGCAATGCTCTGTAACTCGAGAAGATTTATTGCGCAACCATGGGGAAGCGATGTGAATAAATACGGAGTATCATCTCCTATTCGCTTTTTTTTTATGAGAAGGTGCCTGAAAGCAATGGCGTATATTGCTCCTGCAGGAAGAAGTGTGATACCATTTATGATAGAAACATATGGCATTCAAAAGGAGAAATTTGTTTTTCTGCCACCCATTGTTGATAGCAATATTTTTGGAACGATAGAAAAAAAAGAAATCATCGCAAGGAAAAATAAAATAGGGATAAATGATGAAAG
>Ga0163144_10031271_pt1 | contig 10154 bp, 9 predicted proteins | sample OliLak19BULKMAT1_FD_123175 | JGI IMG/M metagenome (GOLD analysis project Ga0163144, IMG submission 123175) | Freshwater microbial mat bacterial communities from Lake Vanda, McMurdo Dry Valleys, Antarctica - Oligotrophic Lake LV.19.BULKMAT1 | ecosystem: Environmental > Aquatic > Freshwater > Lake...
ATCGTGTACTTTATAATTCCACATAACATAAGCAAAAATCATTTCAAAATAATTTTCTTTCTCAGCATAACTTGATTTAAATTTTCCTTGAAACAATGCACCACTACGATTGTTTTTATCATTAAAATATCTAGTATATCCACCCTGGAGACGCTTCATGAACTCACTGATACCGCCATCAATTTCTTGTTTTAAAATAAAATGAAAATGGTTTGGATTAAGGCAATACTCAACAATAGAAACTAGTCTTTCCTCGCCACTCGAAATCTGTAGACGTCGGACGTCTACAAAAGAATGCTGATCACGTAAAGCTAGCTGGAGACTACCTACGGGGTTTTTAAATGCAAAAAGCTTCATACACATAAGAAACCTCTCAACGTCTTTTTCATTGCTAAAAATATCCCGTTTATCTACACCTCTATTATATATATGGAAATAAGAATCAGTAATAAATGACTGCTTTCTCATACTCATAATTATACTCCTGTAGACGTCGAACGTCTACAAGTAGGGTTGCAAGATGAAAAACTTTCTGCTAGAATAAGCCCTATGCAAAAAGTAGAAAATGATGAAGTTGTAGAGAAAATGTTCAAAGTAGGGGCGCATTATGGCTATTCAAAAACACGAAGGCATCCTTCGGTTTCGCCTTATATTTACGCTACCAAAAACAAAGGAGACATTATCGACCTTGAAAAAACAAGCGCGATGCTTGATAGCGCAGTAGAATTTGTAAAATCTATCGGAACTTCCGGCAAGGTTATTCTTTTTGTCGGCACAAAGCCAGAAGCAAAAGTAACAACCAAAAATGTAGCCGAATCTCTAAATATGCCTTATGTTACAGAGAGATGGATCGGAGGAACTGTGAGTAATTTTATAGAGATTAAGAAAAGAATTGCCGAACTTGAAAATTATCGCAAGGATAGCACTGACGGAGCTCTGGATAAATACACCAAAAAAGAACGAGTGGTGCTCTCTAAAAAGATGGAGAAACTAGCACGATATTATTCTGGTCTTGTTGGACTAAAAAAGATTCCGGACGCGATATTTATAATAGATGGTAAATCAGAACACATCGCACTGACTGAAGCCATGAAAGGCTCTATACCTGTGATTTCCCTTTTAAATTCAGACTCAAATATCAAAAACATCGACTACCCTATCGTCGGAAACGATGCCGGTATTCCATCTATAAAATTTTTCACTGAAGCTATCGCAAATGCCTACAAGGCGGGCGTACTTCTACAAACAACAGAAGCTAAAAAATAAATAAATATGTCATCAATAATAACAACCGAGTTAGTAAAGGAACTTAGGGATGCGACTGGTATTTCTGTGATGCAATGCAGACGCGCCCTGGAAGAAGCCGAAGGTGATATGAAAAAAGCCTTGGCTATTTTGAAAAAAAATAGTTCGAGCATAGCCGAAAAGAAGGTAGGCCGTGAAGCCAAAGATGGCGCGGTGAATATAGCATCGGACGGCAAGAAGAGCATACTCATATCTCTACACTGCGAAACTGATTTCGTCTCTCGAAATGAAGATTTTACTTCCCTACTCAAAAATCTGGGCGATAAAGCTCTGAGTGAAGGCATAGAAGTCATGAAGCTAGGTGCCAAAGACATGATCGACCCTATAATTCAAAAAACAGGAGAAAATATTCAGCTAGGTGATATATTTGAGGTAGGAGGAGACGTATTGGGTAACTACGTGCACAACAATAAAATAGCTGTGATCGTTTCTCTCACTGGTGGCGACGCGACCATAGCTCGCGATATCGCTATGCACATAGCCGCTATGAAACCAGAATACTTGGACGACCTCGAGGTAAACGAAGACGCCAAGAATACAATAACTGAAGTTTTCAAAAAAGAAGTAGCCGGAGTAGACAAGCCAGAGGAAATAAAAAAGAAAATATTAGATGGAAAGATTGCTACCTACTTCAAAGAAAAGACTTTGACTCATCAACCATTTATCAAAGATGGTGACATGACAGTAGGACAACTTTTAGAAAAATCAAAAGCCAAAATCAAAGAAGTAAAACGTTATTCAATTTAGTTTTTAATTAGAAAAAAATTTATGTATACACTTCTAACTTTATTTTTCATATCACTCGCTAGTATCATCATTATGCTAGGCCGAAAAGTAATGTTGGTAAAAAGTGGCGTGATCGTCGTAGACGAAAGTATCCCCCACCCTTTTACTCCAGATATATACAAAGCAAAATACTTTACCGTAAAAGGCTCAAAGAAACTTTTATATATCTCGACATTTATGTCACTTCGAGTCTACGTAAATCTAATAAACTTCACAAAAAAGAATTGGAGTGCCTTAAAAATAAAAGTACAAAATCTGAACAGAAAAAACCATATAGATAATTTATCTTCCGGAAAAGAAGTAAACAAGTTTCTACGAGTTGTGTCAGATTATAAAAAGAAAATCAGTATCATGAAACGCCGAATCGATCAGGAAGAAAAAGGAGAATAAGTGTGGTAAGATAGAGAAGTTTTTAGACAACAATATAAATTTGCCGCCTTAGCTCAGTTGGTAGAGCAACGCTTTTGTAAAGCGAAGGTCGTCAGTTCGAATCTGACAGGCGGCTCCATTCTCGATGTGCTCAGCTCGTACAGGCAAAAAAATAATCTAGTATGTTTAGCTACCATCAATTTTACCATATCACACACATATAGTGCAATTTTCAAGAGAAAAATATATACAAGATCAGATACTACAAATTAGTTATTCAAATTTTCCTGCAATTTAAAGGATTCCTTTATATTTGCTTCGAGTTCTTCGATACCATGAAAGCCTGTCAATACGTCACCGTCGATGACTAGCGCGGGTAAGACTGTATCTTTTATTTTATAGATTTGAAGCATTGCGGTGACATCTGACAGGTCGGTACTGTAGTCAAAAGAATACACTCGCAATTCTGGGTATTTATCACGCAGTGTTGTGAGCACTATCCCCTGTTTTTCGCATTCACTGCAATTGGCTTTGGTTGTGTAAAAATACAAAATAAAAGCAGATTTTACTTTACAGCGTTCGGATATTTTCTTGGTTAAAAGATAATCTTTAATCTGAAGCAAGGAATAATATTTCTTCAAATCAGACACCTCTTCGGTAGCGCCCAAGTTATCTTGTCCCCATTCGAGCTTGTTGCCTAGCTCGTCTAGCTCATTGGCGAGTGCTCCGTCAGAGATATTCTTACAAGATAGTTCAGACAAAAGTGAGAACTGAGTTTCAGAAGAAAGTATATCGATAGCTATTTTATCTTGAATTAATTTGAGTTGGTTTATTTTCCTGTCCCCTAGATAATTGGATAGATAAATGGCTGTCAAAAATAATGTGGCAGTAGTCAGTAAAACAATAAAATATTTTTTCCAGTCTACATTTTTATTCATAAACTTTTATTTCAATTCCTATTTCCAAGCAGGTGTTTTATTTAAAATCGTATTTATTATCGCTCTCATAAACCACAAAGGAGCAATTACGCTAAAAACTGGCAAGAACAACAACATCTCGTAAGATATAGACCATTTTTTTTCAACCATTCTCCGACCAAAAATAATCGCAAAAACAACCGAAGAATATATCAAAATATTAACAAAAATATAAGAGTGAGTGTTTAGAAAAAATAAATCGAACTGAAAAGAAGGTAAAGTATATTCAAAACCGACAGTTTGATAAACTATTATTTTAGAATAAATGAAATCAGCTATATTATAAAAAATACGAGTAAATAAATAACAAACAGTCACGATAGACGCAAGTCCGGTAGGTAAAGTAAAGAGCGCAAAATTGCCATATTTTCTTTTGCAGACTATATCACGATAGTCTATGGTATTGTTTAAAAACCCGTAAATCCAGCGAAGCCTTTGTTTGAATAGTTTTTTGACCGTCGAAGGAGTGTTGGTATATATAAATGCATCGTTGCAATAATCTATTTTATAGAAATTCTTCTGCATTCTATAAGCTATCTCCAGGTCTTCTGTATTGTGCGCATGTTTATATGGCCCCAAATCATCAAAGACTTTCTTGCGGAAAATAGTGAAAGTACCAGGGGTCACATTTATAGCTCCCAAGAAACCAAGCATTTTTTTGGTATAAGTTCCCATATTATACTCAGCTTTTTGAGCAATCTGAATAAAGCTTTTAGGGTTGTGAACTGTAACCGAAGGAACCACCGCCATGACTTCCTTATCCTTTGCAAAATAGCTCATGATTCTCACTAGCGCCTCCCGATCAACAAAAGAGTCTGCGTCTAGACAGCCCACAAAATCTGTCTCGGTGTTCTCTAAGCCCAAGTTTAGGGCTGTGTACTTTCCCCCATTACTCTTTTTGAAAACTCGTATATTGGGATTTTTAGCAAATTTAGAAATAATATTCCAGGTACCGTCCGTAGAACCATCGTCAATCAAGAGAACTTTTAGCTTATCTTTAGGATAATTTAAATTAAGAATAGAGCGTATGGTTTTGTAAACAGTTTTTTCTTCATTAAAGCTCGGCATGATGATAGTCACGGCTGGATAAGAATTGAGCTTGATGACTCCTTCACGGATTATTATTTTTTTTCTGTTTTCAAACAAAGTAACTAGGAAAAAAATCTGCACGTACATCGCGAGGAATACCAACGTATATAAAATTATCTCAGGTAAAAATGCCATTATTTATCATAATAGCATTTTTACAAGAAAAAGCAAACAAACTACACAGGGTAAATTTAGAGAAATTACATACTTTGACCAGCGCCCCCCACTTGGCATGTAGCGCAATTTCCGCATGTAGCCATGCACTTCTTGCACTTACAACCAAAGAGTTTGCCTACAGCTGCCACACCCACTAGAACGTACACCACTGCCTCAAGTTTAGGCATAGACCCCAATATCATGTTCACAAGATTCCAGTCCTTACCCATTAACATTCCGAGTCCTACTAGACCCCAGTTCAAACCTCCGATAAAAAGCAGCGCCTTCATAGTTTTAGCTACAGCGCACCCACCCCAATGACACTTACATTTTCCTTCCATCATACAATTAATATTAAGTAATAATTTTGCTAGCCCGTACGATGACTAGTCGGACAGATTTTTTTATAATATATAAATTATAGCATAACTATAATTCTATGCTATAATTCGGTTGTTATACATTAATAATTAACAATAAAACCATATGGAACAAGATCATCTTGAACATCACGAACCTATTATTAAGCCAAATAATCAGAGTCAGATAGCTGGAGCTATCGTAATCGCCGGACTCGTAATTGCGGGAGCTATTTTATTAAAAGGAACTAGTTCTAAAGTAGCAGTACAAAATAATGCCAATAATGGAGAGATTACAACGTTCCAAGGTAGGCCAGTCAGCGCCGATGAACACATTCTGGGTAATAAAAATGCAAAGATCGTCATAGTAGAATATTCAGATACTGAATGCCCATTTTGTAAAACATTCCACACAACCATGCAACAGGTTGTAAAAGACAGGAGCGATGTAGCTTGGGTATTTAGACACTATCCGATACCTCAGCTCCACTCAAAAGCTACTCGTGAAGCCGAAGCCACAGAATGTGCCTGGGGACAAGGTGGCAATGATGCATTTTGGGAATATACAAACAGACTTTTTGAAGTCACAACATCAAACGACGGCTTGGATGAATCAGAACTTCCAAAAATTGCCCAATATGTAGGATTAAATGTGAGTGCTTTCAATAATTGTCTAAGTACTGGAAAATACAAAGAAAAAGTAGCGAGCGACGTAAGTGACGGAGTTAAGGCCGGAGTAAGAGGAACTCCATCTTCCTTTATCTTGGTAAAGGGTAAACTCGTGAACAGCATCCCTGGTGCTATGCCTTACGCGAGCATCATAGAGATGTTAAAAGAAATTAAATAAATACATATATCTTAACTAAAAAATCCCCTAAGTAGGGGATTTTTTAGTTTAATCAAAATAGTTCTTTAATCTCGATATCTTCTCATGTTGGCGGAGTTTTTCGTGCACTTTGGCTTCGATCTGACGAATACGTTCACGAGTGACACCAAATTCTTCACCCACCCTCTCGAGCGTGTGTTGAATACCATCAAGCAAACCATAACGCATTTCTAAAATCTTTCGCTCTTTTGGATTTAGTTCGTCTAAAACTTCTCGAATTTGATCCGAAAGGATGCGACGAGAGGATTCTTGATCTGGGCGTAAAATTTTATCATCGGGAATAAAATTCTCTAGCGTGGACTTGTCATCATCGTCACCTACTGGTTGCTCGAGCGATACAGTTTCCTGAGAAATATTTTCAATAGTATGGATCTTTTCGACTGGCAAGCCCATCTCTGTGGCTATCTCTTCCGCTAGGGGTTCTCTACCTAAATCTTGTGAAAGTCTGCGATGAGTTTGCTTGTATTTAGAAATTGTTTCCACCATGTGCACTGGAATACGAATAGTTCGGGATTGATCGGCCAAAGCGCGAGTGATCGACTGACGAATCCACCAAGTAGCGTAAGTAGAAAACTTATATCCTTTAGTCCAATCGAATTTTTCAACAGCTTTAAACAGTCCTAGGTTTCCTTCTTGAATTAAATCCAGAAGAGTCAAATTTGCAGACCTGCCGACATACTTTTTGGCGATAGACACCACCAAACGCAGGTTGGCGCGAGCAAGCAGATTCTTTGCCTCTAAGTCGCCAGCTTCTATGCGTTTGGCAAGTTCTTTTTCTTCATTGCCGTGAATAAGTGGGTACTGTCCTATTTCCTTCAAATACATCTGAATAGAGTCATGCATACTCCCCTTATTCAAATCTTTGTCATTTACATCGATATCGAGGTTGAGCAGGTTTCCACCTTCCAGCACATCGATACCAGCCACACTAAATTTTTCATACAACTCATCTAAAAACAAGATGTTGTTTTCGATATCTGGGAAAGTTTTTAGAATCTCGTCATAGGTGATAAAGCCTCGCTTTCTACCCTTCTCAATAAGCTCGGAGGACAGGCGATCTAAATTTTCGGCTTTCCTTTCAGCTGAAGATAATTTTTTTACTTTCTCTACTACTTTTTTTACTACTTTCTTTTTAGTAACTTTTACAGTCTTCTTTACTAATTTTTTATTTTTCTTTAAAATTACCTTTGCCTTTTTAATAATTTTTTTCTTATTTACTTTTTTTATTTTCTTTTTCATAATTTTTATTTAATTTTTAATTCGATTATTTTTAATATCTTCTTTCTTTTTGTTTAATTCGTTTATTTCTTGTAAAATCTTTTGCCCTTCTGCACCCTCTCCACCACTACCCAACTCTTGCATTTTTTTAGTCAATATTACGTTAATGTTTTCTTCTTCAAGATTCATAAACATCTCTTCGACACTTTTTTGTAAATTTTCATTATTTGTATAAAATACTTCGGCTTCAAAAACCAGATCTTGTGCTAGGTCATCATATTTTTTAGAAACATCTGGAAGTTTGCTCAAAATATTTTCAAAATCCAAGCTCGGTGATTTTAGAGTTTTCTGCCAAAGAGCAATACCGAGAAGTTTACGTTCAATCGAATCCTTTCTGTGTATTTTAGTAAACGTTTCTTGCGCTTGTTGGATTTCTTTTTTTTCGTACTTTAGCTCTTGTTCGATATGCTTCAAGTCATCTTGTAGGGCTCCCTCGGGTATACCCGAAGTGTCGCTTATTTTTTTTATAAAATACATTTTCTCTATAGAACTTTCAAGGGCGTTTACAAAAGGCAAAATTGTCTCCTTGATAGTTCTGCCTGCTTTGCGCAGGTCGCCATTTGAAGTTTTCAACGCTTTATTTAAAAGAAACTCTATGATGTGTTTTGAATTCTTTATTGCGCTCTTCCAAGCATCAGGGCTATCTTTACTAATCAAATCTGCAGGGTCCACGCCATCCCCCATATCTACCACCTTTACATCCATACCGAGTGAAAGTGCTATTTTCCCGGCACGAATGGTGGCACTGGCCCCGGCCTTGTCAGCATCAAAAGCCAGAACCAGGTTATCTGATAGACGACGAATGAGACCGAGATTGCTTACTACATTTTCTTTAGACACGGTAGAATCAGATAAGGCCGTACCAGAAGTCGCGATAGTATTTCTATAACCTGCCTGGTGAGACATGATCAGATCCATCTGTCCTTCCACCAAAATGGAAAAGTTGTTCTTGCGAATAGAATCCTTGGCTTTGTCTATGCCGTACAGTACTGCATTTTTACTAAAGATGGGTGTCTCTGGACTGTTTAGATATTTCGCCGATTTTTCATCATCCCTGCCCGGACTACCATCTGGTAGGACGGGGATAAATATTCTACCCGAAAAAGCCACTATACGCCCACTGGAATCAGCGATGGGAAACATCACTCGTCCACGAAAACGATCATAGTAACCCTTTTCTGTTTTCTTAATTAATCCTGCTTTCTCCAGTTCTAAGTCAGGAAATTTATTTCTCAAATTTTCATAAAGCAGTCGCCAGTCATTTTTGATATAGCCGATTCGAAAGTCTTTGATACTTTTTTCATTTAAGCCCCGAGTTTTCAAATATTCTTGTACGTCCTTGCTTTCTACTAGATTATTTTCAAAATATTTGGTCGCTTCTTCCATGATACGGTACAATTTTTCTTTTTCACTCTCGGCCTCTTTCATTTCTTTGGTATAAGGTTCGAGAGGTACCCCCGCGCGAAGAGCTAGTAGTTTAAGCGCTCCTTTGAAATCAAGGCCCTCAAATTCTGTAACAAAAGAAAAAATATCTCCACTAGCGCCACAACCAAAACAATAATAACTCCCCCGATCCGGAGAAATAAAAAAAGAAGGTGTTTTTTCATTATGAAAAGGACACCTAGCTTTTAGGTTTACCCCAGCACGATCCAATTTTACGTAAGAAGAGACGACGTCTTCGATGGTAAGTCTCTCCTTAATTTTTGCAACAGGAGAGTTCATAAAATTTGAAATTATTTTTCAGAGAATCCAGTTCCAGCGGGAATCAATCTTCCGATTATGACATTCTCTTTAAGCCCACGAAGACTGTCGACTCCACCCTTGACTGCGTTCTCGATAAGCACACGGTTAGTATTTTGGAAAGATGCGGCTGAAAGCCAACTCTTTGTACGTAGTGACACTTCAGTAATACCGAGCACCACCACTTCAGCTTTCGCTTCTTTGAGGCCGAGCTCCGCCACTCTTTTATTCTCTTCCATTAAAGTAGTATTTTCAACAATATCTCCATTTGAGAAATTGGTTTCTCCAACATCAGTAAGCCTCCTACGTGAGAACATCTGACGAATGATTATTTCAGTATGTTTTCTAGAAATTGAAGCGCTTTGAAGTTCATAAACTTTATTGATTTCACCGATGATGTATTCTTCTACCAATTCTTTACTTCCAAGCTTAAACATAGAAGCAATGTCAGCAGAACCGTCAGTCAGTAGTTGGCCTTTCTTCACTTGAGCCCCGACTTTCACGATCGGACTTCGACGAAAAGCTACAACATACTCAATTTCGTTGGACTTATTTGAGCCATCTTCTTTAATATCAGAAAGCACTTTGATAACTTTTTCTTTTCCATCTTTATCTGAGATAGAAATAACTTCTCCATCAGTTTCTGAGATAATCGCCGGATTCTTTGGCACACGTCTTTCAAAAATTTCTTCAATACGAGGTAGACCAGTAGTAATGTCAGTACCAGCGACACCTCCAGCGTGGAAAGTACGAAGAGTAAGCTGCGTTCCAGGTTCACCGATAGCTTGCGCCGCCACGATACCCACTGCTTCACCTTTCTCGACGAGTCGGTTTCTACCTAGATCGAGTCCATAACAAGTTACACAAATACCATGGACTGTCTTACAAGTAAGTGGAGAGCGAACGAACACTTCAGTAAATCCAGATTTTTCAATATTGTAGGCTTCTTCTTTGGTAACTAGAAATCCTTTCTTGTAAACTATATTGCCATCCTTGTCTTTCAGATCACTTGCAAGTACTCGTCCGCGGATATTCTTTGAAAGTGGTATTGCAATTCCAGAAACATCTTCTTTGGTAACTATTCTTCCTTCTTTAGTTCCGCAATCCTCTTCAGTAATGACCACATCTTGGGCAACGTCCACCAATCTTCGAGTCAAATAACCAGCTTTGGCAGTGTTAAGTGCAGTATCAGAGGCACCTTTACGCGCA
>Ga0163144_10031272_pt1 | contig 10154 bp, 5 predicted proteins | sample OliLak19BULKMAT1_FD_123175 | JGI IMG/M metagenome (GOLD analysis project Ga0163144, IMG submission 123175) | Freshwater microbial mat bacterial communities from Lake Vanda, McMurdo Dry Valleys, Antarctica - Oligotrophic Lake LV.19.BULKMAT1 | ecosystem: Environmental > Aquatic > Freshwater > Lake...
AATTTTTTTCTGAAAAATAAGAGCCTGCTTTGCTGTTGCGTAATTCTTATAATATATCTATCTCCTAATATATTTTTTCCGCACAAGGCAAAATACCTTATACACGATAATCTCGACTCTAATGTTATCTGGTACAAAAACCTGGCAGAAAGCGGAAAAATTTTTTCCGCCAATCATGAAATAATTTCCAGATCACTGGGCGGTATTGAAAGAGGTTGTTATCCCAGTGAATTTAATTTTATTATCTGGCTATATTTTTTCTTTTCTCCACTATTCGCCTATAATATCAATATTATTTTAATTCATCTTGTTGCTTTTATAAGCATGTATTTTTTCTCGAGGAAATACTTATTTAAGCAGCAGCATGATTCGTATGCCTTATTTACCGGCCTGCTGTTCTCGTTAACCCCCTTTTGGCCCTCGGGAATGCTTAGTATTGCAGGCCAGCCATTATTATTATATGCATTCCTCAATATTCTTTTTCATAATGAGAATAATTGGAAGAACTGGACAATAATTATTTTGTTCCCGTTTTTTTCTTCGCTTTTATATAGCAATTTGTTTTTCGCCATCCTGTTGTTTGCTGGCGGATTTGTTTATACTGTGAAGTCAAAAAAAATAAACATTTATTTTTTTCTTGCTCTTGCCTTGTTTTCTTTTATTGCCGTTATCACAGATTACCGTCTTTTCACAATGGAATTTATTGACCACTTTGAGGCTCAAAGACAACAATTAACGGAAAACCCGGGGACCTTAAATTTAAAGGGGTTGATCGGAGTTTCATTCCTTCTATTCTTAAAAGGTCAGTACCATTTCTATGGCACGCAGTTTCCCTTTGGGCTTCTCCTCACAATTCCTGCACTGATAGTTGGAGATAAAAAAAATAAAATTGTTATTGTACTATTATTTGTCGTTGGATACCTGCTCGCATTTACCAGCATGGCCCCTGCTTTAAAATCACTTCCAATAGCCAAATACCTTAACTCAATTAATCTGCGGTTTTATGGATTGCTCCCTTTACTTTGGTTTTGCGTAATTGGTTACTCGGCGTCAATACTTCTAACTGGCAAAAGTCAATATAGTTATATTGTTTTAGGCTCCTTCCTGTTAATGGGAATAAATTCACTCACTTCTTTTTACTCAAAAGATTATCAAGGAGGAGGAGACTATGTTAAAAACAGTTTCTCAAAAACTATATTGAATAATAAAACCCCTGGCCATGCGACTTTTGAAGAATATTACAGAATAAAAGACTTTGATAAAATAAAAACCAAAATTGTCCCGGGCGATTACTATATCGTATGCCTTGGTTTTGTACCGGAAATAGCTCAGTTCAATGGGTATAATACACAGGGCGGATATTATGTTTATTATTCTAAAAAATATGCTGAACTGGTTTATTCTATCCAGGAAAAGGAATTTAAAAAATTAGGTAAAAAAAATGTACAAAAGAGATGTTATTTTGAGAGTGCTGAATTAAAAAATAATATTATTAAAAACCTCGATTGGGATTTCAAAAAATTAAAAGAGATCGGAACCAAATATGTTTTTAGTATAAGGAGGATCGAAAATGAAAGCCTTTCTTTGAAAGAAGAATTTCCTGAGCAAGGAATTTATGTTTACTCGATATTATAAAGAAGGGTCAGCGCATTTCTCCTCTCAAAGGAGTAGCCAATAGTTTCTTTACTTCTTTCTTTGAATCAGAGTTAGCGATCAAATACATGAATTTTGCTACCGCAGCTTCCGTTGTAATATCCGCCCCACCAATGATTCCAATTTTTTCAAGTTCTGCGCTTGTTTCATATTTCCCTTGCTCCACCCCGCCTGCATTACATTGAGTTACGTTAAAAATTACCAAGCCATTATCAACAGCTTGTTTCAAACAATTGATAAACCATTTTTCAGTAGAAGCATTTCCTGCTCCGTAAGTTTCAATGATCAAACCTTTTAATCCTTTGATCTGTACAATAGCTTCAACAACATGCTGGGTAATTCCAGGAAAAATTTTTAAAATGGCGATGGTGGCGTCAAGTAAATAATGTACACGAAGCTTTTTTTCTGCCTTAGGACTTATAGCTTGTTTATTATATTTAATATGAACTCCGGCTTCTGCAAGTGTTGGATAATTCGGTGACTGGAAAGCCTGGAAGTGTTCTGAGTTAAATTTGTGCGTGCGATTCCCCCGGTATAATTGATATTCGAAATAAATACATACCTCTGGAACTATTGGCCCGTCCTCATCCTGCGCGGCAGCAATTTCTATCGCAGTAATCAAATTTTCTTTGCCATCAGTCCTGATAATTCCTATTGGCAATTGAGAGCCGGTAAGTACAACAGGTTTGCCTAAATTCTCCAGCATAAAACTCAATGCGGATGCTGTGAAAGACATAGTATCAGAACCATGCAACACAACAAATCCATCATACTTATCGTAATTCTTTTCTATCAACCTTGCCAGTTTTACCCATACTTCCGGATGCATATTGGATGAATCAATAGGCTTCTCGAATGAAACCGAAGACAGTTCTACATTCAACCTTGATAGTTCCGGAATTTGATCAGTAAGGTGTTTAAAATCAAAAGGCTTAAGCTGTTTAGATGAAACATCCTGCATCATCCCAATAGTACCCCCGGTATAAACAAGAAGTACCTTTTGCTTTTTTGCTTTCTTAACAGTTCCTGCGGCTTGTTTCACTTGAATATTTTTTTTAATCGCTTAATTGCCAAGTGGAACTCGCTTAAAATATTCATTACCCTTTGTGTTTTTTAACTCTGCTCGTTTCACAATTAATTATTTACCAGTGAACTGCGCTTTACGTTTCTCTATAAATGCAGCTGTTCCTTCTTTAAAATCTTCTGATCCAAAACATTTTCCAAACTCATCTATTTCTTTTTCGAATCCGTTAACGCCTTCTTCGAAATAAGCGTTTACACTTCTGATCACACTTCCAATTGCCATTGGAGATTTTGTTTTTATTTTCTCGATAAGCTCAACACATTTCGGCATCAACTCCTCGGGAGTAGTAACATAATTTACTAATCCCATTTTGTGCGCATCCTCCGCTCCTATCATATCGGCCGTCATATGTAACTCTAATGCTTTTGCCTTACCAATATATTGTATGAGCCTCTGTGTTCCTCCATACCCTGCTATCAAGCCTAGATTTACCTCCGGCTGTCCGAATTTTGCATTATTACTTGCTACCCTTAAATGACACGCCATTGATAATTCACAACCACCACCTAATGCAAATCCATTTACCGCTGCAATAATTGGCTTTGGCGAATTTTCAATTTTATTGAATACATCGTGCCCTGCTTTTGCAAGCGCCTTCCCCTGCTCTACTGTAAGCCCTACAAACTCAGAAATATCAGCACCTGCGACAAACGCTTTTGGACCCGCACCAGTAATGATCATTGCTTTCACCTCATCAGTTCCAACACCCAAGGATACCGCCTCACCAATCTCTTGTACCGTTTGCTTTGTAAGTGCATTTAATTTATCCGGACGATTTATTGTAATGTATAAAACCCCGTTCTCGGTTTTAGTGATTATGTTTTGAAATGCCATAGTATATTTTGTGATTAAAACTTTCTGTTCTCTCTTACCCAATTGGTGATGTAATCAACAATTGTTTTTGTATCTGTACCCGGAGCAAATAACTTTCCTACTCCCATCTGTTGCAAAGCCTTCATGTCTTTATCGGGGATAATTCCGCCTCCGGTAATCAGTACATCTGTCAATTCTTTTTCTTTCATCAGTGCAATGATCTTTGGAAAAACGGTCATATGCGCTCCTGACAAAATACTAATGCCAATTGCATCTACATCCTCCTGCAAGGCAGTATTCACCACCATTTCAGGGGTTTGTCTTAAGCCGGTATAAATAACTTCCATTCCCGCATCACGAAGAAAAGATGCGATGACCTTGGCACCGCGGTCGTGTCCATCGAGTCCAACCTTGGCAATTAATATACGGATAGGTCTGCTCATACAATTAAATCTATAAACGAAGATACAAACTACAATTCATCATTCACAACCGGCAATGAAACATAAAATGTGGTGCCCACATTTCCTGTCGTTTCAAACCATATTTTACCTCTCGAGGTTTCAACAATATTCTTAACCATTGCTAATCCCAGTCCCATGCCTGCCGTCTTGGTTGTGAAATTAGGCATAAATATTTTGTCAACAGATCTTTCATTTATTCCTGTTCCATTATCCCTTACCGCTATAACAACCGATTCATCCTTCAATGAAATAATTATTTCAATTTTGCCGTCCCTATCTTCCGGAATAGCCTGGACCGAATTTTTAACCAGGTTATTAAACACTCTCAGCAATTGTTCTTTGTCCGCAACAACAACACAATCCACTCCTTCACACTTATCTTTCAGAGATATGTCGATACTATCCTTATACAATTCCACAATATTCCCAAGTATGTTTTTTATGTTGATACTCTCTTCATTCGCTCTGGGCATTTTGGCAAAATTGGAAAATTCATTTGCGATGGAAGTAAGCGAATCAATTTGTTCGATAAGCATTTTTGTTGTACTCTCTATTTTTTCATCAATATCAGGCGATTTATTTTGCCACAATTTTTTCAAATGCTGAATACTCAGCTTCATTGGAGTAAGTGGGTTTTTAATTTCATGCGCCACCTGTTTTGCCATTTCTCTCCAGGCTATCTCCCTCTCCGACCGGGCAAGCAACTCTGCACTCTTTGATAACTCGAGGATCATTCTATTATATTCTGCCACCAGATTTCCAATTTCATCCTTTTGTCTCCACTCAATAAATTCATTTGGCTTACCCAATTTGAGTGTGCTCATTTTTTCCTGTATTATCCTGAGCGGCCGTGTGAGGTAATTACTAAAGAATATGGCGATCAATACCGTTAACGCAAAAAGAAGCACATACACATTTACAAGTGCCACGAGGAATGATGATATTTCTTTTTCCAGGTCACTCTGCTTGGCAAAATAAGGCAAGTTCAGATAGCCAAGGACTGTTCCATTTTTATCAGTAAATGGAAGGTATCCCGACAAGTAATTTAATTTCCCTATTGCCTCATTGTGTATATATTCTGTTTTATCTTTTATGACAACTTGCTCATATGCCTCATAATTCATTTTTGTTGACAACAGTCCCTCTTCAAATAATTTTGATTGGGATGATGCAACAAGGTTTCCATTTTTATCATAAAGTGTTATATCCGTAAAAAACACATTGGAGAATTTCTTTAAAATATACGCTGCATACTCTTTAAACTGAAAAGTTTTATCATTCTCACCGAGTAATTTACTTTGCACCTCGATCTGCACCGAATGCATTTTCTCAGAAATAATTTCACTTGATTTTGCATTGAACTGTTTCTGAATAAAATATATGGTACCGGCCCCAAATAATAACAGGGATATTAAAACAATACCGATCAGCAATACCTGGAGCTTGTACTTAAAGCTAATTGTATTAAAAATAAATTCATTGTTCGCAGCCAATTGCCTTATGGAAATAATTATTAGGAGAAAGAGGCTAAGGAATGCGAACAGATAAGAAAATGTAGTAACCTCATCTAAAGTTGTGCGTTCCCCTTTACTGATTACCACAATTCCATTTTCCTCCGACTTGACCACTAGGTGACTGTAGCCATCTATTTCGGCAATGAATTTTTCAGACTTGTTTGCATCAAAGATTGTAGAACTTCTTGGGTAAATATATTTACCGCTTTGACTAACCAGTGTTCCGTTCTTATATTTCGCATAAGAATAATTTTTTAGTTCAATGGTAGTATTAACTGATTTATCCAGCAGCAGATCCGGAAATCCTATTGCTTCGCTTGATACTCGCGATTTAAAATCGATATATAAGGCTACAAATGGCGGCACCATCTCGCTTCTCCTGAATGGTAAATGTGCCATGTAATTTATTTTACCATTATCATTCGCTATATAAAATAAATGTTCTGAAGTTGTTTCTTCTCCCTTTGTTTCGATCAGGTTATCAAATTCAAAATTATTTTCAGCATGATCAAACCCGCTGTTAAGCACAGGATAACAGAGTGAATCATAGATAGCAAGGGACACGTCATATTTTTCCCAGTATCCTCCTAAATAGTGTTGCTGAAATCGTTTCTCTATCTCATTGTAATTTATAGGATGTGTTTGAAAAATTCTTTTTAATGCCGTATCTGCAGGAAGGGAATTTTCAATTTCGGAGAAAAGATGAACAGCAATTGGATCTCTTTCCACAGATAATTTATCGGCATAAGCCTCACGAAGATCATCTTCTTTGAAACGATTGTGTTTTAAAAATGTATGGACCGCATAAAGGGAAAATCCAAAAATCAATACTACAATTAACCAAAATGGAAATGCTGCGAGGCTCGTTCGCTGAAAAGAATAAATGATCGATACAATTACAAAACCCCACATGATCGCAACGTAATCAAGCCTTCCCTCCGACTGACACCATATAGAATGCAAAACAATTCCCATAACCAATGTGAGTACCTCGACTATGGTACGCTGCTTAAATTGCAATACAACCCTTAACAACACGCTCACAATAAGAAAATAGGAAAGGAAAAAACATCCCAGAATAGCCAGCGCAATATATGTTTGCCCTGTTAATGAAAACAGATTATTAATATTGAAAGGGATATTTGAGTTCCTTATCAATCCCACAAAAAGTGTGTTGAGGCCCCACGAAAGTCTGCAAGCCAACAGGAAAATTAAAATTGATATGGTAATCCTTAATCCTGAATTAATTTTTTCTATCCAGACACCGGGATGAATAGTTTTATAGAGAAAATAAGATATGTATAAAAACAATATTGCATTTACGAGGAAGTCCCCCAGCGAAGACAGCCAAAAGGAACTTGCATCTGCGAAGTATCTTGGTCCAAACAGATCTGTTGAATAAACACTCTCAGGAAATTTAAGATAAACGGTAAGGAAACGCAATGCGAGTAATGTAAAAATATAAACCGCATACGGCCACAATTTACCAATGGTACGGCTGTATGATCTACACTCCCGGTAAAGAAAACGTATGAGTAATAATACACCCGTGAGGTACAATAAAAAATCAATTGCCCGAGGAAGTGACGTAACCGGGCTGTCGTCGATAACAACATAACGACAGAGGGGCTGATGAAGATTATTATAAACGAGTATCCCCTCCGTTTCAGAAACCTCTTTTAAGGTGGCTTTTTTAATTACTCTAAGGCCTTTGCCAAAATAACTATTTAGGTAATTATTTTGATAGGGGAATTCGTTCTTGATCAGGAGAAGGCCAACAAAAATTTGTTCTCCCTCCTTTTTTACTCTTGCTTCAAACCAACCCCGTTGAAGTTTTAATATTCCAGGTGTTGAATTTAAAAAAGCCTCCGGGTTCGAAGGACAAACAGTATTGTCACTCCATAATGAGAGAGCGTTTTTGGTATAGGAAAGCAGAATGATCCCTTGCTCTTCAAACAATTCATTGTAATATTCAGGAAGGGTTTTTTGTTTGGAAAATTTTTCAAGTTCGTTTTCCAGGTACTGCTCCTTTTCGGAAAGAACGTTTTCAAATTTTTTGGCGATCTCCTCCTCATTTAAATTAATGCTCCGGTCGAGCAAATATCCCGCTCCAAAAAAAAGAGCAGCAAATGCTAACAACCAAAAATTACTTTTAAATATCTTCTTCATTTTGAACTAACAGCTTACAAGCATAAACCGTTCCAGCATAATCTATACTGCCTGTCTACTTGCTATACTAAGGTAATAAAAGGGGAACAAAGCTGCTAAGCCTATTGACCTATTAATTTTTGAGGGTGGTATAGCTATAGAAGAAGGGTTAAAATTACGAGGGTCTCATTGACTTCCAGAAATACGCGTGTCAATTTAGTCTGATGGAAGTCGAGTTGGTAACCATTGACTTTTATTCAACAAATAAACCACTGTCAACCGTTGTATAACCGTCTAGTCGTTCTAGTGCGCTTTTATCAGATGATATTACACCAATTATTTTTTCAAACTCTTCACAAAGCGTTTTAGTCATTTCTATAAGGTCGGGAAAAAAAACAGTTGCGTTTTCCTTATTTTCTAGTATTTGTCTAAGCTGATTGTTGTCCGATCCTGCACGATAAAATTGTTTGACAAAATTGTTGTCTATAATTGGGGAAATATTAAAATTTGGTTTGTGAGGGTCTGTTTCTAAAAAATATAAAGGGTGATGCAAAAACATATATGATTTTGGATGTTTGAAAAAATTTGCCCAGTATTTAATAAGTTGAAGATTGGGGAAAGCTTCCCAATCGAAATCGGATTTATTATTAGTAAAGCCAATTTCTTTATATATAACAGCTAGCCTCTCTGCTTGCGCATAAAATAAAAATGAGTAGAGATTCAGATAATACTGTACGTTTGTACAATTTTTGTTGGTTTCTAAAAAGTAATTAATTGCAAGTGCGCCTTCTTCAAAATTGCAGCCTATGCAATTATGAACAATAAGGGATGTATTATTTCTTTTTGTCTGATTGTATTTTTCAAAAGCACTATAAATGTCGCAATACAAAGATTTTTTTATTGGCTCTCCATCGAATTCTAAAATGTCACTTACTTTGGGATATAACCATTTATCAAAGTAGTCAGAAGACTCAGTAATTTGGTCAAGAAAATATTTTAAATGCTTTTTTTGTCCGCCCATTTATTTAGTCCTTATTTTCTTGTGGCCAACTATCTTATCAGCGAAACATGCCCGGTATATTGATGTGGATTGCCAAATTGATCTTCGGCGTCTATCTTCCATACGTAAACATCTATTTGCGCGAGCTCTCCTTTTGCATTACCATCCCAACCTTTTGTAAAATTATCTGACTCAAATATTTTTGCTCCCCAACGGTCAAAGATATAGAAATGATAATTGTTCGCACCAATACCCATTCCTTTAGGGAAAAAGAAATCGTTTACGCCATCACCATTAGGTGTAAAGCTATTCGGAACATATAAAATATAATCGGGTAAAACATTGATAGTCGTAAATGCCGTATCCATACAACCTTCAACAGATGTAACGATCAAACTAATTTCGAAAGAGCCGGTATCGCCATAAATATAATTCACATTTTGAAGTGTTGAAGTGCCGCTGCTTTCATCTCCGAAATTCCACAACCAGGAATTTGCATTCTGACTTTGATCTGTCAATTGTATAAGAGGATCTAAAATACTTGCCTGCTGCGGAGTAGCGCTGAATGCAGCAATCGGATTCGCATAAACTGTGATGTAATTATTTTTTGTCAATGAACTGTTACAGCCATTGTTATCCTGTACTGTAAGCTGAAGATTATAAATACCGGCTTGCGTATAACAATGAGCCGGAGATGTTTGTGAAGAAGAATCGCCATCGCCAAAATACCATGTAAGTGAATTTACATTGACTACAGTATGATTGAGTGTGATACACAAAGGTTCACATCCTGCAGTGTCATTAGCACTGAAATTAATTTGTGGAGGATCATTCACTACCACTAGGGCAGAATCCATAGCCGTACAACCATTCGCATCTGTAACAGTAACTATATACGAATTGCTTGTTGTAGTGTTTACATTTATTGCAGCACCTAGTAATGCTCCCGGATTCCATTGATACGTGAATCCGTTATTGCCACCATTTGCTATTGCAGTTAATGTTGCATTCTGTCCATTACAAATAGTAACAGTTCCGGAAGTAACAATGGTAATTGCATTTGGCTCTGTAATGTTTACAACCAAACTTCCCGAACAACCTCCTGCATCTGTCACCTGCACCGTATATCCTCCTGCTGTTAATCCGCTAATAGCTGCATCAGTTTGCGCAGTGTTCCATGAATAACTGTATGATCCACTACCACCACTGGCATTTACACCTGCGATTCCATTTGCGTCGTTATTACAAACAACGTTCTGGGCTATTGGATTAAGTGTTAAGCCTCCCGATGTATTTACTGTTCCGGTATTAACTGTTGAGCAGCCATTCGCATCTGAAACTGTCAATGAATAAATTCCCTGAGCTAAATTTGAAATTGAATTATCGGTTGATGTATTGCTCCATAAATAATTATACCCAACTGTTCCTCCATTCACATTTGCTGTTGCCGTTCCCGTATTTCCGCAGGAAGCGTTAGT
>Ga0163144_10031273_pt1 | contig 10153 bp, 8 predicted proteins | sample OliLak19BULKMAT1_FD_123175 | JGI IMG/M metagenome (GOLD analysis project Ga0163144, IMG submission 123175) | Freshwater microbial mat bacterial communities from Lake Vanda, McMurdo Dry Valleys, Antarctica - Oligotrophic Lake LV.19.BULKMAT1 | ecosystem: Environmental > Aquatic > Freshwater > Lake...
AGCGTTTGCGCCCAATAGCTGAAAACTCAATTCCAATCGGATGCGCAGTAGAATTTTTCTTCTGAACCACTGCCCATACCCACCCGCCACGGAGCCTCGCATGCGCCACGCCATCCGGTACGCCGTCAACCGCATCTGCGCCACGCGCATGCCGTTCCCCGCCTTTGCCGCGATGGTGCGCCGCCTGGGCGTGGACACGATCGAATTGCGCAACGATCTCGAAGGCGTGGAAACACGTGATGAAAGCCCGCCTGGCGACATCGCCGCCGTGGCGCGGGCGCACGGACTGACGATCCGCTCCATCAACGCACTGCAGCAATTCGACCGATGGGACACGAGTCGGGCCAACGAGGCAGTTGCATTGATGCAGTTTGCCGCCGCCTGCGGTGCCCAGGCGATCGTGTTGTGCCCGACCAACAGCCGCCAGGATGGCCGCACCGACACCCAGCGCCATGACGATCTGGTTCAGGCCTTGCACGGCCTGCTGCCATTGCTGCAGGCCCATGATCTGATCGGCCTGCTCGAACCGCTCGGGTTTGCCGAGTGCGCGATGCGGCGCAAGTCCCAGGCCGCACGGGCGCTGCAGGCACTGGGGACGCCTGCGGCGCTGCAACTGGTGCACGACACCTTTCATCACCACCTGGCTGGCGAAGGACTATTTTTCCCAGATTGCACCGGACTGGTCCACGTCTCCGGCGTCGAAGATCCGTCGATCAAAACCGATGCCATGCGCGACCCGCACCGGGTTCTGGTCGGTCCACGCGATCGCCTGGGCAACGCCGCCCAGTTGCGCACGCTGCTGGACGCCGGTTACCGTGGGGTGGTCTCGTTCGAGCCGTTTGCCGATGACGTCATCGTGGCTGTCGACATCGAGCGGCAACTGGCGCGCAGCATGGACTACCTCTCGGCCGCGATGGCGGCATCGACCGGCGCAGACGTCAGTTCGGTGCGATAGGCCAGCGCAATGAACAGGCTCTGCGCCAGGCACATGGTGTTGGTGAGGGACCGGAAGCCGAACGTGCTGCTCTCGTGCACCACCAGCGTCGCGCTGGCCATCGCGGCCAGCGGGCCCATCTGGCTGTCGGTGATTGCGACCAGGCGCGCGCCGCGCCCGACCGCAACACGGGCGCATTCCAGCGACTCCTGGGCATATGGCGTGTAGCTGACGACGACCATCACGTCGCCCGCGCGCACGCTGCGCAAATGGCCTTCGTACATGCCGCCCAGGCCGGTCAGCAATTCGACCCGCTTGTCAGTGTGCTGCAGCGCGTACGTCAGGTAAGCTGCAACCGCGAACGAGCGCCGGCAACCGACGACCCAGACCGCGTCCGTTGCTGCGAGCAGCGCGACCGCATCGTCGAACACCGTGCTGTGCAGGTCGCGCTTGAGTTCCTGCATGCCGAAGATGCTGCCGCCAATGAACTCGTCGGCGATATCGGCACTGCTCAGCCGCCCCTGCGCCTGTTCGATGACGCGCCGGATACGGACCTGGTAGTTGCGGCTGGGCGCAATCTGCTGGGCGATGCCCTCGCGAAAGATCTTCTGCATCTCGGAATAACCCGAAAAGCCGAAACGCTTGGCGAATCGGATCACGGCAGAAGGCTGCACTTCGCACCGCTGCGCCACATCCTGGATCCGGTCCAGGCCGATATGGTCTCGGTGCTGCTCGACGTAACGCGCAATCTGCTTGAGTTGGCGGCTCAGCGACTCGTAGGCGTCACCGATGTCGGCCAGCAGTTGTTCGGCCGCCGGATTGGACTCGGGTCGGACGACTGGGGCATGGGGAGCGTTCACGGTGTCGGTTATCTGTTGCAGCAACGAAAAAATAGAAAAACTATTCTAGGCGTTTGCCCGAGTGCAATTTTTTTGCTTTGCGTCACCATGCGCTCGCATGCCCGACAAGTCTCGACGATGACCGAATACTCTCTCTGGCTGCCGCCCGGCCCGGCCTGCTCCACCCCGATAACCAGCGCCTGTGCCAGGTGCTGGCGGACCCATTCGCCAACCGGCCACTCCCGCTGGACCGGATCGCCGTGGTACGGTGCTCCTGCCAGTCGCCAGTCCAGCACTGAGCCCTCGAGTCGACCTAACCGCTTGCCCCACCCGCCATGACACCGCCTGCTCCCCAGCCCGCACTGCCCATCGCGCCAGGCCGCCGGCACGACATCGCCTGCCTGGGTCGACTCGCCGTCGACCTATACGCGCAGCAACTCGGCGCCCGGCTCGAGGACGTGTCGAGTTTCGCCAAATATCTCGGTGGCAGTTCGGCCAACATCGCATTCGGCGTGGCACGGCTGGGCATGCGCGCGGCCATGATCTCGCGCGTCGGCGACGAACAGATGGGCCGTTTCCTGACCGAGACGCTGGCGCGCGAAGGCTGCGACATCTCCCAGGTGCAGATCGATCCACAACGGTTGACCGCACTGGTCTTGCTCGGCCTCAAGGACCGCGACACCTTTCCGCTGCTGTTTTACCGCGAGAACTGCGCCGACATGGCGATCGACCCGGATCGGATCGACGAAGAGTTCATCGCCGGCTGTCGCGCTTTGCTGATCACCGGTACCCATCTCAGCGCGCCGACGGTACGCGCCGCGTCCAGCCAGGCGCTGGGCCATGCCGCCCGGCACGGGGTCTTGCGGGTGCTCGACATCGACTACCGACCGGTGTTGTGGGGCCTGACCAAACGCGGGGAAGGGTCGAACCGGTATGTAGCCGACGCCCATGTCACCGCGCAGCTGCAGGCGATGCTGCCGCAGTTCGACCTGCTGATCGGCACCGAGGAAGAATTCCTGATCGCCGGCGGCGCCGCCCATGACCTGCTGGCCTCGCTGCAAGCCGTGCGGGCGGTCACCTCGGCCGCGCTGGTGGTCAAACTCGGCGCGGCCGGCTGTTGTTTCATTCCCGGGCCAGTGCCGCGGCAACTCGAAGACGCGCTGACGGTCCGGGGCGAACGGGTCGAGGTCATGAACGTGCTGGGCGCAGGCGACGCATTCGCTGCCGGGTTGATGACCGGGTTTCTGCGCGGCATGGACTTCGCCGGGGCAGCGCGGCTGGCCAACGCCTGCGGCGCCATCGTCGTGTCGCGCCACGGCTGCGCGCCGGCCATGCCGACACCGGAAGAACTCACGCACTGGTTCGGCGGCACGCGCAACCCGCGCGTCGACGCCGATCGCCAGCTGGCACACCTGCACCGCGCGACGCCCCGGCGCCTGGCCTGGCCGGAACTGCAGGTCATGGCGTTCGACCATCGCAGCCAGTTCTTCGAACTGGCCCGCGATGCCGGCGCCAGCACGGCAGACGTGGTGCAGCTGAAGAAACTGCTGCTGCGCGCGGTGGAGCAGGTCGAGACCGACGCCGCTCTGCAGGGCCGCATCGGCGTGCTCATCGACGGTGGAGCTTACGGTGCCGATGCGCTGGCCGCCGCCACCGGCCGCGGCTGGTGGGTCGGCCGGCCAGCCGAGTTGCCGGGCTCGCGGCCACTGCGCTTCGACAGCGGCCTGTCCATCGGCAGCAACCTGCTTGCCTGGCCTGCCGAGCAGGTGTGCAAATGCCTGGTCCACTACCACCCGGACGACCCCGGGCCGCTGCGGCTCGAGCAGGAACTCAAGCTGCAGGAGTTGTGGCAGGCCACTCGCGCCAGCGGCCACGAACTGCTGCTGGAGGTCATCTGCCCTGCCACGCGCGAGGATAATCGCGGCAGCCCGGATGCCCACGTGTTGCGCGCGATCAAGCGCTTGTACAACCTCGGCCTGCAGCCCGAATGGTGGAAACTGGCGCCGATGACATCGGACGGCTGGGATGCGCTGGGCCAGCTGGTGACAGAACGCGACCCGCAGTGCCGTGGTGCCGTGATTCTGGGCCTGAACCAGCCGCTGGCCCATTTGAGCGAGAGCTTTGCGCAGGCGCTGAACCCGATCGTCAAAGGCTTCATGGTCGGGCGCAGCTTGTGGGCCGAGCCGTCCCGGCGCTGGCTGCAGCGGCAATGCAGCGACCAGGATCTGCTGGACGCCGTGGTGGCCAATTTCACCGCGCTGTCCCGCGCCTGGGGTAACCGCCATGTGCATGCGACCATCGGGGCCTGACTCCACAAGCACAGGCCGACAACGATGAGCACCGAACGACTGACGCTGTCCCAGGCTCTGGTGCGCCACCTGGCAGCCTTGCGCATCGCGATGCCCGACGGCACGCTGCAGCCCTACTGCGCGGGCGTTTTCGCCATCTTCGGCCATGGCAACGTGGCCGGCCTGGGCGAAGCCTTGTGGGCCGAACGCGCGTCCTTGCCGACTTGGCGCGCGCACAACGAACAGGCGATGGCGCACGCCGCGATCGCGTATGGCAAGGCCATGTTCCGCCAGCGCATGATGGCTGTCACCACGTCCATCGGGCCGGGTGCGACCAATTTGCTGACGGCGGCCGCGCTGGCGCATGTGAACCGGCTGCCGCTGCTGATGTTGCCCGGTGACACATTTGTATCCCGCGCCCCCGACCCGGTGCTGCAACAACTCGAGGATGCGGCGCACGGCGATGTCAGCGTCAACGACGCGTTCCGGCCGCTGACCCGGTATTTCGACCGTATCGTGCGGCCCGAGCAGATTCTCCAATCGCTGCCCCGCGCGATCGCGACCATGCTCGACCCCGCCGCCTGCGGGCCGGTCTGCCTGGCGCTACCGCAGGACGTGCAGACCGAAGCCTTCGACTGCCCTGTCGCGTTCCTGCATCCGCCGCCGCTGCGCATCCGGCGCCCGGGACCGGATGCGCACGAATTGCAGGACGCGTTGGCCTTGCTGCGCGGCGCGCGCAAGCCGCTGATCATCGCTGGCGGCGGCGTCCTGTACAGCCAGGCCTGGCAAGTGCTGGACCAGTTCGCGCGCAGCCATGGGGTACCGGTAGCCGAAACCCAGGCCGGCAAGAGCAGCCTGCACTGGGACCATCCGCTGAACCTTGGCGCCATGGGTGTCACCGGGTCGCCATCGGCCAACGATGCGGCGCGCGAGGCCGACCTGCTGATCGCGATCGGTAGCCGGCTGCAGGACTTCACGACCGGCTCGCGCAGCCTGTTCACCGCGCCGGTACTGGGTATCAATGTGCGGGCCTCCGATGCCCTCAAGTGTGGTGGCAGCGCACTGGTGGCCGACGCACGACTGGCGCTCGACGCCTTGCATGCGGGGCTGGTCGACTGGAAGGCCGAACCGGGGTGGACCACGACCTGCAACGCGCGTGCATCGAACTGGCGACACCGGGTCGGCCAGTTGACGGCCGCTGAATCCCGGCCCGGCGTCGCACCTTACGATGCCGACGTGATCGGGGTGGTACGCGACTCCACCGGGCACAGCGACGAAACCGACGTGGTGGTCTGCGCCGCGGGCACCTTGCCGGCCGAGTTGCACAAGCTCTGGCGCGCCGGGGCACCGGGCAGTTACCACGTCGAGTACGGTTATTCCTGCATGGGGTACGAGATCGCCGGTGGCCTGGGCGTCAAGATGGCGCGGCCACATCAGGAAGTCATCGTCATGGTGGGCGACGGCTCCTACCTGATGCTCAATTCGGAGATCGCAACCTCGGTGATGCTCGGTCTCAAGCTCATCATCGTGGTGCTGGACAACCGCGGCTTCGGCTGCATCGAGCGGCTGCAGGCCGCCAGCGGCGGCGCGTCGTTCAACAACATGCTGGCCGATTGCGCCATGCCCGGCACGGCAGCGGCGCCGATCGACTTTGCAGCGCATGCGCGCAGCCTGGGCGCGGACGCGATACACGTCGCCGACCTGGCCGGACTGCGAGCCGCGATGGCCGCAGCCCGTTCAGCCAGCAAAACCCAGGTGGTGGTGATCGACACCACCCACGAACGCACGACGGACGACGGAGGCTGCTGGTGGGAGGTGGCGATTCCCGAAGTCTCGTCCCGCCAGGAAGTACAAGCGGCTCGTACAACGTATGAAGCGGCCAGGAAGGACCAACACCGATGACCTGGAACGTGAAAATCGGCATCAATCCGATCGGCTGGATGAACGACGACCTGCCCGCGCTCGGTGGCGAGACAGCGCTGGAGACCGCGTTGTCGCAAGGCCGGCAGATCGGATATGCGGGCTTCGAACTCGGCAACAAGTTTCCCAAGGACGGACCGGGCCTGCGGGCCAAGCTGGCGGAATTCGACCTGGCCTGCGTCTCGGGCTGGTACAGCGGCCTGCTCGCCGACGACAGCGTCGAGGCCGAGATCGCGCGTTGCCATGACCACATGGCCAAGCTGCAGTTCAACGACGCCCGGGTTGTCGTCTACGGCGAATGCGCGGCCACGATCCAGGGCCAGATCGACACGCCGCTCAACCATCGCCCCCGATTCACCGACCTGGCCCAGTGGCAGGTGTATGGCGAGCGGCTCGATGCGTTCGGCGCGCACTTGCAGCAGACCTACGGCCTCACGCTGGCCTACCACCACCACATGGGCGCCTATGTGGAATCTCCCGACGACATCGACCAGCTGATGGCGGTGACCGACCCGCGCCACGTCGGACTGTTGTTCGACACCGGCCATGCATGGTTCGGCGGCGCCGGCGATCCGGTGTCATTGTTGCGCAAACATCTCGCACGTGTGGTCCACGTGCATTGCAAGGACGTACGTGCCGCGGTTGTCACGCAGGCGCGCAACGACGGCTGGAGCTTCCTGCGCAGCGTGTTGTACGGCGCTTTTACCGTGCCCGGTGACGGAGCGATCGATTTCGATGCGGTGTTGTCGACCTTGCACGGAGCCGGCTACCAGGGCTGGCTAGTGGTGGAGGCCGAACAGGATCCGGCCGTGGCGCCGAGTTTCCAATACGCCAGCCTGGGTTACCAGACGCTGCGCGGCATCGTCGACCGCCTGGCGGTGACCGAGGGGGCATGACATGGTGAGCCCACTGCAGGTCAAGGCAAGTCACACGGGGCGCGACATCGTCGAGGTGACGCCCGCCAGCGCTGGCTGGGAACATGTCGGCTTCAAGGCGGTGCGCCTGGCCAGCGGAGAGCGGGAGGTCGTCGACACCGGTACCCGCGAGATGTGCCTGGTCGTGTTGTCCGGCACGGTGGATGTCGCCGTCGATGGGCAGGACTTCCCGGGCCTGGGGCTGCGCGACAACGTCTTCGAAGAGGTATCGCCGGCAGCGGTGTATGTGCCTCCCGGCAAGACGGTCCAGGTGCGGGCGCTGCGCGATGCCGAGCTGGCTTTGTGCACGGCCCCCGGCGACAAGCAGCGGCGCGCCGTGCGCCTGCTCGAACCGGGCCGGATGAGACGCAGCGTGCGCGGCAAGGGCAGCAACACCCGTTATGTCTGCGACATCCTGCCGCACGACGACCCGACGGCCGCGCACCTGCTGGTGGTCGAGGTGTTGACGCCGGCGGGCCATGCGTCGAGTTATCCGCCGCACAAGCACGATACCGAAGCCCCGCCGAACGAGACGCAACTGGAAGAGACCTACTACCACCGGCTCAAGCCGCCACAGGGCTTTGCGTTCCAGCGTGTCTACACCGAAGATCGCAGCATCGACGAAGCCTGCGCGGTGGAGGACCACGACGTGGTCATGGTTCCCCGTGGTTACCACCCGGTCGTCGCCCCGCACGGCTACGACCTGTATTACCTCAACGTGATGGCCGGCCCGAACCGCCTGTGGGTGTTTCGCAACGACCCGGCGCATGAATGGATGATCACGTAGCCGACCCTGCCCTTTCCCGACAACGTCCCTTTCGACCCAACCCAGGGCACTGCATGACCGAACTGATGACCGCGATCGACGAGATCGTCCGTGCTGGCGGCGCCATGATGCGCCAGGCATTCACCGCGCCCGACAAGCCGGCCTACTCCATGAAAGGCCGGCAGGATTACCTGACCGCCACCGACGGTGCCGTCGAGCAGCTGGTGCGCGACGCGATCGAGCAGCGTTTTCCCGGCGACGCCGTACTGGGCGAGGAAGGCGGTGGCTCGGTCGATGGCACCCGATTGTGGATCGTCGACCCGATCGACGGCACCGCCAACTTTGCGCGCCAGATACCGCACTACTGCCTGTCGCTTGGCCTGCTGGTCGATGGCCAGCTGGAGGCAGGCGCGATCTACGAACCCAACCAGGATGAGCTGTTCATCGCCCAGCGTGGCAAAGGTGCCTGGCTCAACGGCCAGCGCATGCAGGTCAGCACCGTATCCGAGATCACGGCGGCCACGGTCGAGATCGGCTGGTCAACCCGGATTCCGGTGCAGACCTATCTGGACATGGCCGGCCGCGCCGCCCACGCGGGTTGCGCGGTGCGCCGCTCTGGCTCCGGCGCACTGGGCCTGGCCTATGTCGCCGCAGGACGGATCGAGGCGTATGCGGAGGCACACATCAATTCCTGGGACGTTGCCGGCGCGCTGCTGCTGATCACCGAGGCCGGTGGCCATGTCAACGACTTCTGGGCGCCCGGCGGCATCGCCAAAGGCAACCCGATACTGGCGAGCAATGCCGCGCTGGCCGGTCAGATGCAGGCGATGTTCGGCACGCCGCTGCTCTGAGCGTGAGAGGCAATTGATTGGGCCCACGACGAGGTGCCCAAGGGCGGCGGGCAAGGCGCGCCGGCAGGTCGTGGTGCGCTGCAGCCCGTCGCAGGCAGCGCGATGTCCGGTCAGTCGCGCAGCAACACCACGTCCCCGACACCAAACCCCAGCGCCACCGCAGAGCCAGCGGCGATCGGCCGGTCGGTCTCGGCCGCGGTCACGAACAGGTCGCCCAGCACGGTCTGCACGATGTACTCCATGTGTTCGCCGACATAGGTCGCCTTGCGCACCGTGGCCTCCAGCGTGTGCGGGCTGCCGGCGCCCTGCAGCGAGACCCGGTTGGGGCGCACCGCCACGTGGCGCTGGCTGGCGCTGCCAGCACAGGCATTGGTCTGCAACGTCAGGTCGCCGAGCCGGACCATGGCCGGCGCAGCGCCGCCACCGGCCGACAGGACCTCGCACGGCAACACGTTGGCCTCGCCAATGAAATCGGCCACGAACCGGGTCTGCGGCAGGTCGTGCAGTTCGCGCGGCGATCCGGTCTGCGCGATGACTGCGTTGTTCATCACGACGATGGTGTCGGACACGGCCAGCGCCTCCTCCTGGTCGTGGGTCACATACACCACGGTCAGGCCCAGGGCCTGTTGCAGGTCGCGGATCTCCTGGCGCACGTAACGCCGCAGCTTGGCGTCCAGATTGGACAGCGGCTCGTCGAACAGCAGCACCCGCGGCTCGAGCACGATGGCGCGCGCCACGGCGACACGCTGCTGCTGACCGCCGGAGAGTTCGTTCGGATACCGCGCAGCCAGTTTGTCCAACCCCAGCTGCTTGAGCACGTCACCCGCCTTCGATGCAATGACATCCTTGGCGAAGCCCGACATCTTCAGGCCATAACTGACGTTCTCAAGCACCGTCATGTGCGGAAACAGCGCATAGGACTGGAACACCATCGACACGTCGCGCGCGGTGGCCGGCAGCCTGGTGACATCGTCGTCGCCGATCAGGATACGCCCACTGGTGGCCATCTCCAGCCCGGCGATCATGCGCAGCGTGGTGGTCTTGCCGCAACCGGAGGGGCCCAGCAGCGTCACCAGCTTGCCGGCCGGGAAGTCGAGCGAGACCTGATCGACCGCCGCAACCGCGCTGGTACCGTACCGCTTGGTGACCTTGTCGAAGACGACCCGGGCCGGGCCCTTGCTCCGGGTGCTGCGTGTGGACGTGTTCATGCTTTTCCTTCGCCTTCAGGCCGGCTCCGCGGTTGTCTCATGCGCCCCCCGCCATCATGGATGTTTGCGGCTGGCTGGCGCGTCGGCCGAGTTTGCGCTGCCCGACCAGCCACTGGAACACACCGATGGCCACCAGCATGACGCCGATCAGCACCGTCGAATACGCGATCGCGACGCCATACTCATTGTTCTCGACGCGCCCGATGATGTAGCTGGTGGCCATGTCGTGGCGCGCGCTGACCAGGAAGATCACTGCGCTGATCGCGGTCATGCTGCGCACGAAGCTGTACACCAGCGCCGACAAAATGGCCGGGCGGATCAGCGGCAGCGTGATGCGCCGGAACGTGGTCCAGGAATTGGCCCCCAGCGTCAGCGAGGCTTCATCCAGGCTCTTGTCGATCTGCGACAACGACGCGATGCCCGAGCGCACGCC
>Ga0163144_10031277_pt1 | contig 10152 bp, 9 predicted proteins | sample OliLak19BULKMAT1_FD_123175 | JGI IMG/M metagenome (GOLD analysis project Ga0163144, IMG submission 123175) | Freshwater microbial mat bacterial communities from Lake Vanda, McMurdo Dry Valleys, Antarctica - Oligotrophic Lake LV.19.BULKMAT1 | ecosystem: Environmental > Aquatic > Freshwater > Lake...
TACTTAGTACTACTATGCTGTAATGTGTCGCTTATTTCGTGAGAAGGTCCAGCTTGTTTTCCATGATGTCAGCCAATGTCTTCAAGAACATAGCCGAGTCAGCACCGTAAATTTGGCGATGATCAGCAGTGAGAGTGACAGTCATCTTTTTGATCTTTTTCATTCCTAGCACGGCTTGCTTGCATGGAACGATGTGTTCCTGAGTAGCGCCAATAGCAAGAATGCCTCCCTGTCCAGGTGGAAGAATGGCACCGAATTCAGTCACACCAAACATGCCCATGTTCGAAATTGTGAAGGTTCCCGATTGGTAATCATCAGGTGCAAGGCCTCCGGTTCTGGCCTTGCCCACAAGCTCCTGCCAGTTTTCACCTAGCTCAACAACACTACGTTCGTTGGCGTATTTCAGCGTAGGAGTTATGAGCCCACCATCGATAGAGACAGCCATGGCGATGTTGATATCTGGGTTGTATTTGATGCCTCCACCTGATTCTGGGGAGTAGGAACTGTTGATGATGGGGTGCTTCTCAACGGCGAGGGCAACTGCCTTGGCAAGCAGGGCAGACACTGTCACACCGCTGGGCTTGAGTTTCTATAGAATCAGAACGAATGAAGAATTAGGCCATGCATGTGAAAAACTCCACCGATTAAAACAAAAGCAAAAAAGGCACTTTAACAAAGTCATACCTGGTAGAGATTGTCAAAGCCATCCATGATGATTTCTCGACTTGTCCGGAAGACTGGGACAGGAAGTGTAGCTTCCATGTTCTTGCTCACGGCCTTCTGCATACCAGTGAACGGAACGAATCCTGCGGGCAATTCAACAACTTCTTCGCCGGGGGCGGTCTTCTTCTTGCGCTCCGCCTTCTTCTCTCCAGTTGCCATTTTGACATCATCGGCAGTTACGCGGCCAAGGACACCTGTTCCTTTGATAGTGGCGACGTCGATCTTTGCCTTCTTAGCAAGAGCACGGGCAGTTGGTGTAGCAGCAACAACACCAGGAGCCGGAGTCCAAACTGGCTTAGCAGCGGGAGCAGCCTTCTTCTTGGCAGGTCCAGATCCCGAAGCTGCAGCTTCGACATCCGAGGCGGTAATGCGGCCATTAGGTCCAGTTCCTGCCACGGAGCCAATATCAACTCCAAGTTCCTCAGCCTTCTTCTTAGCCAGAGGAGACGCAGTCACACGATCGCCTGATGCAGCAGCAGGCTTAGCGGCGGCAGCCTTGGGGGCGGCAGCGGCAGCAGGCTTAGCGGCGGCAGCAGCAGCTGGAGCGGCAGGTGCTGGAGCTCCCGAGAGTGAGGCGGCGTAGGCCTGGAGGGCAGGGATATCACTCTCTTCGGCAGCAATGAGGGCAACAGGGGCGCCAACAGCTCCTGTCTCGCCTTCCCCGGTGATGATAGCAGCAAGGAAGCCATCTTCAAAGGCCTCGACATCCATGTCAGCCTTGTCACTTTCCACAACCATGATAGCTTCTCCAGCAGAGATGGCATCTCCTTCATTCTTCAACCAAGAGACAACTTTTCCTTCTTTCATCGTGGAAGATAGAGCTGGCATGTCAATTTGGCTGAATTCGCAGTCGGGAGCAGACGCGCCTGTGGGGGAAGCAGTGGCAGTTGTTTGAGCGGGTGACGGCGTAGCAGCAGACGACGACACGACGGAAGAATAATCAGCATTAGAAAATGCATCAATATCAGCCTCATTCGGAACGAGAATTCCAACAGGTGCGCCAACATCAGCCATTTCCCCTTCCTCCTTGAGTATGGCAGCAAGGTATCCATCCTCAAAAGCTTCCACATCCATATCAGCTTTGTCACTCTCTACCACCATGAGAACTTCACCAGCTTCCACGAATTCTCCTACGGTCTTGAGCCATTGGACAATCTTGCCTTCACTCATTGTGGAGGAAAGGGCTGGCATGAAAATTTCCGTGTGTTCTACTTCAGGCAGTTGCAACTCACCTCCACTTGGGGCTGCGGCTTGAGCGGCAGGTGCACTCTCGGCAGCAGCAGGAGCCGCGGCGGCTGCTCCTCCATTGAATGCTGCGATGACGGCAGCAACCTCGCTGGCATCGGAGGCAATCAATGCAACTGCCTCTCCCACAGGGGCCATTTCTCCTTCCGCGATAATAATTTTGGCCAATACTCCATCCTCGAAAGCCTCCACATCCATATCGGCTTTGTCAGACTCAACAACCATAATTGCTTCACCAGCCTCAATTTCGTCTCCCTCATTCTTGAGCCAGCTCACCACTTTTCCTTCCTTCATGGTGGAAGAAAGGGCGGGCATGGTGATCTTGCTCCCCTCGGCATAGAGCTGGGTGATACTCTCGTGAACAGTGGCTCTTGCATGAGCACGCTGGACATTTTTGGGGAGAGTGAAAGCACTGGCACCCTCGGGGGCGACAAGGAGAGCAAGGACTGATGCTGCGATGGTGTACTTCATGGTTTAAATGCCGTCTATCAAATAATAAAGGATAGCGAGGACAGTTCCAAGGATGTGCTCGGAGGAAAGTCAAAAAAAATAAGAAGTCACTGGGGACAAACAAGTGTTGATGGGCACTGAGCAAAGACCTGGCTACTTCCGTACCTACTGTACTGGAGGTAGGTATTTGATGGATGAGCGCCACAACGAACAAAGCAAAGTGACGACGACAATGATGTGATGGCAATCTCCGTCCCGCACATCACACACGAGATATCGATTATCACGCAGTTGAATGTTGATGGGGTCGACCGCACCCACAAAAACACGTCACTGTAAATCCGTACGTGGATGAATGTTCGATTTGGATCCCGGGTGTGTTTTGTCAGTTTCGTACGTAACAACAAGATTTCTGAATCCCGAGTGGCAAAAAGGTATCCTTTCTAACAGCTATATTTTCGTGCGCGCGTTCTCACCATCAGAGATTAGCATCCAAGTCACACACACTGACGTTGGAGGCCCACCAAAGATCGACGTCGCGATCGCACACAGGACGAGGAGCGAGAGGACCAAAATTAATGTATCAAAAGATCATGTTCGCGATCTTTTTAGGGTGGATGCCCCAAGCCCCCAACGATACGAGTATCGAGCTAATAGCTATGATGTAGTATCATAATTTTTCTATTTCTTAATATTAACCGCGGAACCATGAAGCTTCAAACTCTCTTTCTTGCTGCAGCAACCGTGGCATCTGCCTCTGGATTCGCACACAATGTCAATGGCGCAACCCCAGTCAAGACAAGCCTTGCAGCTGAGGCAACCGCTACCGAAGCGGGGGCTCAAGCATTGTCGGCATTGACAAGCGAAGTCAAAACAATTTTCACAAGCGAAGAGATTGACAAAATTCTTCCCCACCGTTATCCCTTCGCCCTCGTCGACAAAGTCGTGGAATACGAAGCCGGAACCAAGGCCGTAGGTATCAAGTGTGTGACGAAAAACGAAGAATTTTTCCAAGGTCATTTCCCAGGACGGCCTGTCATGCCTGGAGTGTTGCAGGTGGAAGCTCTTGCTCAATTAGCGGGCATTGTTTGTCTGCAAATGGAAGGAGCTGAACCAGGTGCTGTGTTCTTCTTTGCTGGAGTTGATGGTGTCAAATGGAAGAGGCCTGTTGTTCCTGGTGACACTCTTGTCATGGAAGTCACCATCAACAAATGGAACAAGAAGTTTGGAATTGCTCAAGCTTCGGGTGCCGCATACGTTGATGGAGTACAAGTCATCGAAGTGGGAACAATGAAGTTTGCTCTTGCAAAATAAACTCGATGTATCAATTCATACCTATGAATGGAAACTTATTTTATGTAGATCAACGTGGACTTTTGAAATCTTATTTAAACCAGCTAAACTTTTTCTTGTCTTTATCGGCCGTAATAGTGTTTGACATCTCGATTTCCTTCTTGCGCAACCCAGACACTCTTAGATTAGGCACACCTGTCTCAGTGATGGGCCAGGGACGGAGCCCGTCGGTCATGGAGGGTGCAAAACTAGGCAAGCTTTGGGTGATAGGTCGGTGCAACTTGTCCAACCATCCAACATTCTAGATCATGCCAACAGCGGAGTAGAAACAATTAAGTAGGGTTATAACATCATGCATAAGTGTTTGATATGAAGAACATTTTGTTTTTCAATTTTTTATACAATGTGTATTAGGCTGTAACCACATCACTGCAGAAATGCTACCAGGTGCCATCCCCTCCCTCCTTTGGACAAACATCACTTTCATCGCAACTTCACTGACTTACTTGACAGATTAAAACAATATAAAATAGTTGCTCATCATTGTCACAGCAGCCAGACAAAGATACGAAAGACAACAGGCCAACAACGCATGGTTACAAGCTATGTCTTCGGCTACTTCCAAGATCCTAAACGATGGATGCAACTGGATGCAGAACCAACACATCCTCCGTCCTAAGTCATCTCTTACTTACACACAGTCCCTCTCAACCTAGCTAGGCCTGCGTCCAATGAAATCAAATCCAATGGGAGGATGGAACTTCGTAAAATTGGCTTATAGGGCCCGGCGGCTGGAACCACTATTCTGAGCAGTGCTAAAAAATGAATCATGTGTAACTATATCTGTTATCAATTTCTCGAACTTTTCCAATTCCCATGGAGTGCTCTTCTTTTTTACTCTATCACAATTTCCTTGGTGCTTGTCTCTGCAAACAAACTGATGTCAACAGCTGGCCGAAGCTTGCAGCACTCTTCAACGGCCTGGTGGACAGGATGTTTCTCGAAATCAGCAATCAACTGTTTATTGACGGCCACACCATTGTCAACAGCTGTGTATGCCAACTGGTCCAAGATGTAGTCAAATCGAGGAGCCCACTTACGGGAACCAGTCTTGGCAGTGAATGAGCAGTTATCAACCATAAATGCAACGCCCCTGTAGTGCATGTAAGGGCACAAGGAATCAACAGCCTCAATAACAGATTCATTGACCACTTCGGAATAGGGGTGTCCCTCCTCCAAGAGCACATCAATCTGAGCCATCATGGTGGCGACATACACACCAGCTGTAAATGGGTTGAGGGGGATGTTCTCTTCGTCTCGGCTGGCGCGGACCTTCTCACCGACCTTCCAAGTGTCGGTGCCATCAATCTTGCCTACGGGGTATTTATCCAAGCGGGCTCCGTGCATAATGACCGTTCGGATCTCGTTTCCAGATGACACTTCATCGTAGATTTCCTGAAGGATTTCCTTGGCAGGTTTGTAAGAAGCCGAATAGGCAGTTTGGAAGGTAGCCTTGTCGTCCGCACTGAGTCCGTCATAGACAGCCTTAATACCTTGTGTGGAGATGATCTTGACGATGTTTCCAGTGATGGATTCGCAAGACTCCACGAAAGCTTGCTCGGGGCTCATTCCTTGTCGCTGGTAACGGCGGTAAAGAGACTCAACAATTCCATGGACGGCTCCCAACAAAATTCCTCGCTCTCCGTAAATGTCTGACTTGTATTCAGATCGAAGAGTTGTCTCAAACATGAAGGGGGACCCAAGGGCAACACCCCAACCGAGAGCCAAATCAGTTGCCTTTCCACTAACATTCTGATGCACACCAAAGGAGGAGTTGATTCCGGCACCATTTACCTCTTTACCTTGTTCATAAAGACGACGGACAGATGGGCCCATACCCTTAGGGCAGACAGCAATAACATCCATATCCTTGGGGAAAGATTCTCCAATGGAATCCAAATAGCCGAGGAGGAAACCGTGACTGAGTCCTAGTGTTGCACCAGGCTTCATGGCCTTAAAGATTTCTTTGTAAAGCTTTGCCTGAGCTGCATCTGAGATAAGAAGAACCACGAGATCAGATTTGCTGATAACATCAAACATTTCGCCTAGGGTTCCTTCATCTTCGCTAAACCCAACCTCATTGGCTTGTGCCCAAGAAGATGAACCTTCGCGAAGTCCAATAGTAACTTTAATATCGGCTCCACACTCCTTTAGGGAATCCTTAAGGTTCTGTGCCTGTGCTGGAGCTTGTGATCCCCATCCAATAACACCGATGCGTTCAATACCCTCGAAGGCTTTGGGAAGAAGAGGGAAAAGATCTCTGCCTCCTTTAACAATGGTTTCCTTGGTATCAGCAAAAGTCACATCTTGAGTTTTGAAGACCTTGGAGTTGAAACTATTACAAATAAAAAGAAAATGGAGGAAAATAAATTAGGAATGCAAAGAAAGGTGCCCTAGAGCCAATCGAAGAATATTGTGAAAAGTATTTGTATTGGACTCTGTCATGCAATATTGTTCCGGATGCAAGCTATTCCTCATAGAATTCAGTAGAGGGAGCTTTAATGTCTTCTTCGTCCTGCTTTTCCTCTTGAATGCCTGCGTTGCACCCAAAACAAAACTTAAAAATATTTTTGGTCCAATCACTTACGCCATAGAAAGCGCCGAGGAGCTGCCAAGAGTAACACTCTTTGGAACAACAGCAGTGGGAGCAAAGGCGGAAGCCGACGCCAAAAAGAGACTTGCAATCGCAGCTGTAGAGAATTTCATGTTTGCTTTGGTTCCAATAAAAAAGGAAATTATGAGCTATCAATGTGGAAGTTGATGGTTGGAAGATTGATCCAAGAGCCGAAGAAGAAAAAGAGGAGCGCTGTACCACCGGTACCGGTACTTGAATATCGGCGAAAGTAATGAAATGGTACGTCTGTCGTTGTAGTTCATGGATTTGATGGGCTGATCAAAGATGGATGGATGAGGAACCAACCGCGTGTCAGCAGGTAGAAAAAGCAACGCCAGTCACAACCACCAATCTTTAGATTGCTTTCAATCCAACCTTGTCGACTGCCAGACGACAGGACTCATGGGAAAAGTGCGCGCACCATTTTCGGAAGAAATGTTAAAGACGCATACGTGCTCGTGGTTTCATTCATTGGCCAAAATAAAATATTCGTACGTACAGTATGCAAGACGAACAAGGTTCTCGCGTTAAAAATCTACCGGGCCTACTAGTGGCTAGGTCTAGCTGGCTAGCCAGCGTAGATAGCTACTATCTAGCCAGCTACATCGTAGTAGAAGTCCTCCTCCCCGATCCATCCAACTAAGACGAAGAACATAAATACCACCAAAAAAAAGTACTAGTACTAGCTAGCTACTAGATACAGTAGTCGTCTCTACACTCTACTCTAGCTACTAGAGCTAGACAGCCCCAGTGCGACGTTCAAGCGAGAGGCCACCACCTACTAGTAGTAATACTACCAACAATACTATTGGTCGCAGCAGCAGAGACAGAGCAGTAGATAAATGCACGATGCCTTCACGTGCTGCAACGGCGCCTACTACAAGAGAGCCCCGACGTGGCCGGGGGCGTCCTGTTCCTTTTCCCAAGCCAATCCTGGATCGGCAAATGCTTACGCAAGCCTTAGATGCAGCGGATATTGTGGTTAAAAAGGAGCACATTGATGGCTTTTATCAAGCGCTACACAGGCACCATTATCCATCCCTCCAAGATTTTGTGGAGCAATATTACCGAAATGAACGCGATGCTTCAGTCAAAGGTTTGAATGGCGGAGTGAGTGGCATGGATAATTCCCAGAACACGACAAAAGATGAGATAGGTGCACGTTCGCCTGGAGAAGAGAATCCTGCCGCTTCTATTCATGACCCTGTTGGTGTCGGTGACACTAAAGGTGTATCTGGCAATCAACCTTTCTTCCCCTTGAAAAATGCTGTTTCCAATCGCAGAAATCGCAACCGCATTAATCTACCTAAAGTTTTTTTGGTATGGTTGGCGGACCCGAATAATGGCTTTGTCACGCTGACATCTAAAGTAAAATTGGTCAAAACGAGTGGCGACAAGTCTACTACAAAGTTGGCCATACAGCTGCAAGATGGACAACTCGTTGAGTCTGTCTTAATGCGATATGCACCCAAAGAAGAAGGCGATACGGTGTTAAAATGTGGCCGCGCCTCCCTCTGCGTTTCCAGGTATATATTTTTGTCATTGTTGATTGCGTCATCGAGTTCGCCGGCGTAAAGACCAGGAAACTCGGTTTGAACCGAACCAATGCACTTTTATCGCCCCTGGTACTCACTTTGCCTTTTTCTATTTTGCGTCTTTCCCAGTCAAGTGGGCTGCGCCATGGGCTGCAACTTTTGTGCAACAGGAATGATGGGGTTAAGCGGAAACTTGCTTTATGCCGAGATATTGGAACAAGTTGTGCACGCGGAAAGAATTTTGGCGCAGGAGGCCTTGGAGCGACGGGCGCTACAGCAGCAAATTCCAACAACCTATGAGCATACTACTACCACTACTAGAACTGGTGGAGATAAGAATCGTATCATGGGCGCGAGAGATCAAAAGCCATCGAAAGCGGGCAAGGGCAAGAAGAACGCCAGTGACCTTGACGTGGTCCGCAACATTGTATTTATGGGTCAGTCAAACAGCAGTCGGTTCTTCGGCGCGTTGTCCTTTTTTGTTTTGGTACAAAACTAACCATTATCCTACCTTGCATTGCAAACCAATCTTTGCCGCTATTGTCAATAGGAATGGGTGAACCGTTAGACAATTATTCCAATGTTGTGGCTGCTTGCCGGGCGCTCATTGATCGGAAAAGATGGAATCTGGTACGTGTAAACAAGTTTTGTGATGTATTAGTTAACCCGCTGCAACGGTGATGAACCATGATGAATGGTCCTGAACCTGTCTTTGCTCATCAAATATTATATTTGCCTTACAATGAAGGCACACGGCCGAGTCACCGTTTCAACAGTCGGAATTGCCTCGAAAATTCGCAGGCTGACTGATGAGTTGCCAGAAGTGTCGTTAGCCTTGTCTCTACATGCACCCAATCAACGTCTGAGGTCTGAGATCGTGCCTACGGCAAAGCATTATCCTATTGAAGACATGATAGATGCACTGGACGGACACATGAAGGCGGCTCTGCGACCCCGAAAACAAGATAGCAACACGCATCACCGTCCTGCGAACGGTAGTAGCTCATCAAGGCGGAGAGCCATGATTGAATATGTAATGTGTAAGTTGGAGATATCTGTTCGTAGTGTACTCATAAGCGATAATTTGGCAATTTGCACACCTCACAGTCAACACTTTTTCTTGTTGGTTTAGTGGAAGGAGATACTTCAACCTTCGAATGCGCGCACGAGCTTGGCAAGTTGACAGAGAATCGAAGCGTTGTGGTAAATCTAATTCCATACAATCAGACAGATGTCAAGGATAAATTACGCTGTCCCAACGAACAGCACATTAAGGAATTCCAAAGGATTGTTGCCTCTTATGGCACTTTTTGCACCATTCGCAGAACAATGGGTGCTGATATTGACTCTGCCTGCGGGCAGCTGGTCGTTCTGGAGCAGAAAGATAATCAGGGAAGCCCACAACTCTCAGCTGGGACTCTAGCGGATATTGAAGACGGGCCGATGGGAGGACTATTTAATGGCTCTAGTGTCGCTAGAAGTGGTAGATCAGGTGCGGTTAAGAGGCCCTCACAGTCCCTAGACACGGCAACAAAGAAAGGAGATAAAGTACACCAGGAAGTATCAAGGGCATCTCGGTCCGTTGGTGGTTCAGGACGAATACCAATCAACCAAGAACGTCTCGACGATGATGGATTAGAGCTTGAAAGTTTGATTCGCCCCCTTCAGATTGCAACGACCATTGCAGTGTCGTTTTTTGTCATGTCAGCGGCGCTGTACTTGAGGCAGCAAAAACAGAAATGAGAAAGGAGCTCTTAAGTTTGCATACCTGTAGTGTTTGGATACTAGTGTACTAATAATTGCGTCTTCGCTAGAAATTGTTTTTCAATGCTTACAAGTTGTATTGCCTGGTCCCGCACAAAACAAGAAAAATGTGAAAGGACATATCGGTTCACCAGTTACGCCACGTATTGACTAAAATTAGTACAAAAATATTCTCATGTAAGCTTATTTCCTGAGATAGAAATATGATAGGCACGCCAATTCGTTCGCATTACGGTGTATCTAATGTCCTGGGTGGAGGTCTAAAGAGAATAATTCGTTGGTGGATTAATTAGAATATGATGAGTTGACTGCTTGTCCTCGTTGTGGACAAACTACTGAGGTATCACAAGTCTTTCGTCTTTTGGGGCGCGAAGGTTCGACGGCGTAAAATGAAATCGAGTCAAACTGAAGAGCGAGTCGGCGAGCAACAGGAGAAAGTGATATCCGCCGTGATGGGGATGGCAGGCA